>Ga0163144_10017882_pt1 | contig 14404 bp, 16 predicted proteins | sample OliLak19BULKMAT1_FD_123175 | JGI IMG/M metagenome (GOLD analysis project Ga0163144, IMG submission 123175) | Freshwater microbial mat bacterial communities from Lake Vanda, McMurdo Dry Valleys, Antarctica - Oligotrophic Lake LV.19.BULKMAT1 | ecosystem: Environmental > Aquatic > Freshwater >... | reverse complement strand
TAGACAGAATTAAGCGCGTGAGATTTCTTTCTCTCATTGATAAAATTCCCTACTTCTCTCAAGAGCTTTACTCCACCTGGAACTAAGTGCAACGATCCTGGTGATTTTGCCCGTTGATTATGCATCTTAAGATTAGTAGATGTTCCGATCACAGTCTCAAATTTAAAGCGCGAAGATGGGTCTATCGAAAAACTACAAACTTCGCAATTTACGCGATGCTCTCCGAGATCTAAACCTAAAATTTCACCCATTCCGGCAGCGGTGATCCTAAAACCGCTTTTTATTCTTCCAATGATTCCCATTCCTCCTAATAACGTTAGTAAAGTTTCAAAAACTTCTTGATCCTGGGGATATCCCTCCAGAGAAAAGTGAGAGATATCACTTCGGCGGATAGCTCGGCAATCAATCGTTGCTCTGATGAATCTTGCGACCACCTCTCGCGGTGAACTTAAAATTTTCTTGGGAATCTGAAGAGCTCGTGTATTAAAGTTGAGATCATCAAAATTATATTCCAAAAATCTCCTAAGCTCCCAACTTGAAAATCCGATTTTATAAAGACCGAAGCTATCTAAGTGAGGTAAAACTTGAATGTTAAAAATTTCAGCTAGTAACTTAGAACATTTTTTTGCTAATTCGAAAGTTTTGAACGAAAAAGTAAACCCTGATTGGATAGTAAAGAGTTTCGACGCAAAAACAATATACCCTAAGAGTTCTCCAAGCCCCTCAGAAAGAATCTCTGGAGACTTGATTTTATTAACACTCTTATTTAATCTGTGAGCCTCCGATGAAATACTAGCCTTTGGATATTTTTGATGATAATTTTTTGTTGAAATTTTATGCGTTTGCGTAAGGTGTGTAGAAAGATATGAACTCTTAAATTTACACAACTCACACTCAACGAGTGTTCGAAATGGTGGGTTCTCGAGAGACACAAGATTAGTAGCAAAAGGATTGTAATTCAAATTAACCACAAGATGATTACCTACCTTGAGACTCTTTGCCTCTTGAAGGATATGCTTATGATCAATTAACGCTGTTAAGGGGTGCTCAGGAGTGATCGTAAAAGTTCGTCCTGATGCAGTTTTAATCCGTTGCACCAAAGCATTTGGTTCCAAATATGTATGAGAAATAGGAGTAAATTTATTACCGTCCGTCAATAAAGAGATCCCATCTCGTTTCACGTGGCCTAACTCTTTAATCAAATCTCTCAGCCTAATCAGACCATTTGGAGTTGACACTAGGTGATTGCCAGTGAGACACTGTCGCTGGGGATGAAAATAATGAGACATTTTCCTGATGATTCGGATGATCTCTCGCTTCCACGGAGCTAAACGGGGAGCGTTCTTTTCGACAAAGTAGAGGATGTTCTCCTCGGGGTCTTTGAGATACTCAATCGCATGAGGAGATTCTTCAGGGCCGATCGCTTTTCCTCTACCACGCTTGATTTTCGTTTTTTCCCACACCGGATCGTATAACTCTAGCTCGTCATCGAAGCGCTCAAGGGCTCTCTTCTCCTCGGCCGCCGGGCTGAGGGGTTTAGGCTTTTTGTATTTGTCGACCCCATAATTTGAAAGTGAGTGGGCTGCATCAAGCGTCTCCTCAACCTCATCATACCCATACTTTTCCTCGCAACGCTTAATAAAAACCTTAGCAAAATTGAGATAGTCAACGATTGCAGCGGCGTCAGTGTTATTCTTGAAGAGATAGTTGTTTTTGAAGACCGCAGAGTGTCCTACGCTAGCGTGTGCCATCACGAGAGTCTGGAGAACCATATTGTTCTCCTCCATCAAGTAAGCGATACATGGATTGGAATTGATTACCAACTCATAAGCCAACCCCATCTTTCCAGCAAGGTATTGCTCCTCGCTGAACACAAATTCTTTTCCGAATGACCAGTGGCGGTACATCACCGGCATACCGGTGGAAGTGTAGGCATCTAGCATTTGCTTTGCCGAAACGATCTCGACCTGGGGAGAGTAATAAGAGACCTTTAGTTCTTTGGCTACCTCTTCGATTTCGTCCCAAGCTTTTGCAAGCAACTCTGGAGTCCAATCTTGCCCTGCTTTAAAGATAAATTCTGTCATATCGTTTTGGAAGTAAGATTGAGTGTTTTGAGGCTATCACTTGGTAACTTACAAATGTACTTGAATGCTTGATAAGTTCCGCTACCTGGAGCTGGAACAAATGTTCCCTCGGTGGCACCGTTTTCTTCAATTACACTGTGCACAGCGGTGAGATCGTAGTAGCCATATCGCACCAAAATTAACTCGACGCGTTGGCAATCAACCAAGATCTCTTGGTAATAATAGCTTACCGGAGCGTTCATTACATCCATTTTCTTGGGTGGATTAAACAATTGCACTACGCGACCGACTCGATAACCTTCGCCCTGGATTAAACGAATTGACATCTTGTCAACGCTGACGTTAGTGTTGTCGAGTCGCACCCAGGCCACTGTCGAAACTCCCTCTTTTTGTTCCAGGAGAAACACCGGTACCAACGGAGGGGTGCTTTCAATCGTATACTCAGTTATTTTGTTCAACAAAACAAACAAAACGATCACACCTATAGCCCAAAGAATACTCCACAACTTATTAAGTTGCCGGCGTCGAAGGGTTTCGATCAAGGTTTGCACTAAGAGGCGAATCCGTTTTTGACGACTAGCGTGTAAAGAATTTCTTGTGCATTATCGATTACTAGTTGGTGCTGTTCGGCATAGGCAAGAATTTCTCCTACACTCCCTTGTAAGAGCACCTCGTCAGCGTCTGTTGTGTTCTGCACTAATTGAGCAACAGCAATTGCTCTCTCATGAGCCCGACTAAAACGCAAAAATTTAATAAGAATTTTGGTCATGAATTTTCCTTGTTTACTTTCTTTTGAAACATAGCTCTGAAGACAGGATAGATATCACGTTCTTGATGAACACGTTTCGCTTGCAACTTTGGGTTGACCCCCATCACTTGCGTGTAAGCTTTCCACAAACCCTTGGATATGTCCATCAAAGCAGACAGAGTAACATCTTGTGGATCATCATGTTCGTGATAATCATCTACCTGAACGTAGGCAAAATAACGTACCTTGGGGAGAATGTCATCCTCAAGAATTTCTGCGCAAGTGCCGTTGTCGGTGGAAAAATTGTCACCATCAGAGACTTGCGCGACGTAAACGTTGGTACCAGGGATCAAATCTTCATTGATGATTTGGGCCGTCAAATCAAGTGCTGTCGAAACAAGAGTACCACCAGAAATAGTAGTCGTGAAAAATTCTTCCTCATTCATCTCTTCGGCTTCATCTGTGTGAGAGACAAAGCGCAATTCAATCTCATCGTATTGCCGAATCAGAAAGGAATAAAGAAGCCAAAAGAATTTTCTGGCGATCGTTTTCTCACGCTCTTGCATGCTACCAGAATTATCCATGATCATGATCATGGTAGCGTGAGTCGAGGGAACATCCTTCGAAACGACTGCACGATAACGAAGATCCATTTCTTCAAACAGGGGAATATACTCCAGGCGGTGCTTGAGATCATCTAATTTAATTTGAAGTTCAAGTATTGCACACGTGATTTGTAAGCGCTGAGCTTCATCTATTCCGAAATTGTTGCGTCCGGCGGCCGGGTTTTCGTAAACAGCTAATTCCTGTTCGGTCTTCTCTATTTCCTTGAGAAGTGACGATCGAAGAGGAAGTTTTCGAGCTAGTGACTGCTTGTAAGAACGAAGCACGTTCAATCTAGCTGGAGGACCATCTGACGTAAAGCCAGCATTCTCTCGTTTTGTTTCCCTTGACTTGGCAAGCTCATTAGCTATCATGTGGGGAAGTTCAAGATCCTCAAAGAAGTACTTGAGAAACTCATCACGAGAGATTTCAACAATAAAATCATCCTCACTTTCCCCTTCACCAGCTTCGCGGCCATTTCTGCCACGACTTCCATAGGGTTTGGGAACCATGTCACCAACAACGTATGTGTCATTTCCTGGAGCTACTCGATCTACGGTTCCTCCAGGGGCTCCGTGGATAGTAGGTTCTCCGATCGTCTTGCGGTTGACTTTAATATCAGCCCCAGATGATCCGATGTCTTTTAAGGATCGTTTCGCGATGATATCTGGGAGCTGATCCTTGATCGTTTGACGAATCCGTTTGAGAAATCGCTGGCGATTCTCGACGGTACGGTCACGACCGATGTTGCGCTTGTCAACTATCGTGAAGCTCATGTTTCGCGATCATCCCTACTAGTAAATTCTTTTTGGCTTCCCAGTTTAACTTCTCAGCTTTGGTGGTTGCCCAGGAAGTATGCCAAACTACCCCACCTAAAAATGCTTTCATGCCATCCGCAAATTGTTGATCGGTAAACTTCATACCCTTTTGAAGCTCAACCTCTTCTTGTAATCCACGGTATTGCTTTTTCAATTTCGCAGGATCTACCTCGTATGGTTGCATTAAGTCAGCGTCACGAATCACGCGTTCGACAGCAGAGACTGGATCCCTATCATAGGGGTATTTAGTAATGGCGATAGCTTCCTTCGTGAGTTTAACCTCATCTGGATCAAGGATACCTTGGCTCCAATCAACCCGGGTCCAATCAACTAGACCGACAATTAGCTCGGAAAATTGCTGTCTCTCTGCAACCCATTGGCAATCATTAAAACGCTTAAGTGCTAAATTGACGTTGACATCATCCGTGACCTTACCACCTGAATGGTCAAAGTCATGGAAAATTGCCGCTACGACCAGCGCTCTTTTCTCTTCACGTCTAAGGTCGAGATGACAAGCTCCCTCAAACACATTATTGATCATGCAAACGATATGGTAGAAGTTGTGATAAGGTAACTTTGAAGAGCTATTAAGCTTCATGAAGAACAGGTAATACCCTTGAAGCTCCAGTCTATCTACTATGCTTTGGGCCGCAACTTCTCCAGCTTCCATCGTTGAGTAGCTATTAACCATGTCTATTAAACATTCATTCCAAGGACGTATTTTATATTCCTTTGAGAGCTCTAAGTATTTTGTGAGCTCTGGAGAAACCCCAGCTTGATATCTGCTCATATGGATTTTTGATCAACCATAACTTCCAACTTTTGTGACTTAATGAACGAATCTAGCTCTACTGCTCTTTCTGGAGAATACTCATCCTTGAGAAAATGAAGCAAATTCCACGAAAGGTCAGCTGGCAGGTGTTTAATTTCGCCTGCTCGACCTAGCTGTCGATGTAGTTCGATCAGAAATTGCCAAAACCCCATGAATGCAAACGCGAATGACTCAGCATTGCTAGGACCGTTTGACGAGTTACCGGCGATGTTGATGATCACATGATCACGTCCAGGAAATGTCACTCCTCCTATTGTTTGAGAGTGACTAAGATTTGCAACGTAAGACACCGCGGCGCGCATTGTTTGGTAGTCTTGAGGGCGATCTCGCATTCCTTGACCCCAGAAGTAATCAAGAAAACCAAATTGGGGACGAATGTCCTCAATGATATAAAGAGGTTTACTTAGCTTTGTCGCTACGTTAGCGGTTAGTTGTGTACCTCGCTCCTGGAGGAGTCGCCCAAAAATCAATGTAACATGAGAGTTTTTAATGTTCTCGATCGTTCTCTCACGATATCCATGAGAGTGTTCGATCAAATCGAAAACTTGCGCAAGCTCTAGCCTGGGTCCGATAGAGGTTTTAAAGTCCTTTGGTGCGTGACCACCGGTTTCAAGACCGAAGCATCTAGCAACCCAGAGTCCAGCTAAATCTGCACCGGTTTGCCCTCCTGAAATGATCTTAATCTTCACCGCTCTCACCCTCAACGATGACCTCAACGCCTAAAGCAGCACATAAATTTTCAATTAAGTGCCTAGAAGCTCTCATTCCAGACCATCCATGTTCATCGTGATTGACATTACCGATAACTATACCACGAGCACCGTTGGTAGGCCTATCAACAACGATAAAATCGATGTGTTCTTCATCGCGAATCTTGATTTTCACCTTAGCCATGAATTATTGTATCATGAGCTAAGGTGAAAGTATATGAGCTTAGGTGCTGTGACGAGTGCGCATATACCAATCTGTGAGGAGCTTGGTTTGGCGGGCGGTGTAACCCCGCTCAACCATCTTCTCAACAAACTCTTCATGCTTTCGACGCTCATCAGGAGAGCGTTTCGGTGTAAACGAAATGACTGGAAGGATCTCCTCACGATTAGAAAGAACTTTTTTCTCGATCACGGAGCGCATTTTCTCGAACTCGTCCCAACGCGGTAGTTTTCCACCGTGTGCTGCACTGTAGCGAATGACAAACATTGCAACGTCGCTGCGGAAGTCTTTTGGATTATCAATTCCGGCAGGTTTCTCAATTCGAGAGAGCTCAGCATTAATCTCCTCACGATTGAGCATCACCCGGGTGTCAGGATCTCTGAAACCCTTATCTTCAACCCACGCGTCAGCATAGTAGAAGTAAGTCTCGAAGACATTCTGACAAAGATCAGCGAAACTCTCAAGGAAGGAAGAGATGATGTCCTTCTCCAAGCTCTCCAAGAATTTCTCAGATAGCACACCGTCTAGCATCTCAAGAAGATCAACTTCCTTCTGCTCGACGAATTGCTCTGACGCGACGGTTGTTTTGAGAATATACATCAGATGAATTGGATTAGCTGCAATCTCCTCATGGTCAAAGTTGAATGTTTTCGACAGCACCTTGTAAGCAAAGCGCGTGGAGAGCCCTTCCATTCCCTCATCAACCCCGGCCGCGTCCTTGTACTCTTGAAGCGGCTTGGCCTTCGGGTCGTCGTTTTTGATATTCTCGCCGTCGTAGACGCGCATTTTGGAATAAAGCTCTGAGTTCTCAGGTTCAATCAACCGTGACATAACACAAAATTTGGCCAGAAGTTCGAGTGTTCCTGGTGCAACCACCGCTTCACGAATCTCTGAATGCCTGATTAGCTTTTTATAGATCTGGATTTCCTCGGTCACCCGGGAACAATAAGGTACCTTAACGAGATAGACTCGATCTAGAAAAGCTTCGTTTGTTTTCTTGTTCTTGAACTCCTTCCATTCTGACTCGTTCGAGTGGGCAAGAATAATGCCCTCGAACGGGATTCCACCGATTGCCTTGGTACCGTTATAGTAGCGATCTTGGGTCGCAGTTAGCAACGGGTTAAGCATCTTTGGTGGGGCCTTAAACATCTCAACCACCTCGCAACACCCATTGTTCGCACGGTTAAGACCACCAGAAAATGAGTAAGCGTACGGATGATTTTGCGAGAATTGCTCGATCTTACTAATATCAAGTTCGCCGACCATCGTCGAGATGTCTTGGTTATTCTCGTCACCAGGTTCGATTCTTGAAATGCACTCTTGGCGAAGACGTGATGGATAGATCTTGCGAACGGAGAACTTGGAGATGTCACCCTTGAATTCCTTGAGCTTTTCTAATGCCCAAGGAGAAGGGATTGTTTTCATTGAAGCTGGTGGGAGACCGTATGATTTTTGGATGCGTTCAGCATGGCCGGCCATGTGATTAAAGAGGCCTAGCGGGTTTTCAAAGACTGGCGAGCCGTCTAAAATCCAGACTGGAACCTTCTCCATCAGCTCTTTGATCTTCTCGGCAAGAGACGACTTTCCACCACCGACCGGCCCGAGCAGATAAAGAATTTGCTTTGATTCTTCCAAACCCTGTGCGGAGTGTCGGAAATATGCAACGATGTTTTCGATCGTCTCTTCCATCCCGTAAAACTCCTTGAAGGCTGGATAGATCTTAATGACCTTATTGCTGAAAATCTTAGATAGCCGAGGATCATTTTTGGTATCAACCAACTCAGGTTCTCCGATCGCAACTAGCATACGTTGTGCCGGTGAAGCATATACTGTCGAATCTTTCTTGCAGAGGTCGAGATAATCACCGAGAGGCATGGTAACATCTGCTGCCTTTTCTGCAAAATCGCTACTGATCTCATCAAAAAGTTTTGACATCAGGTAAATCCTATTTGGTTAAGTTGATTCATTGTATCTTACGGACCAGCTCTTGAGAATTTATAGCTTGGCGAAATCATCAAGGTTATTGTTAATAAGTTCTTCCTGACAATCATATATCCATCGACGGTCAACACAAGGCAAGAAACTATTCATGATATGAATCGCATCATTCAAAGCTGATTCTGGATGCTTTGCGGTAAAACCTGCAAAACCCTTAATTTTAAATACTCCCATCAAGTGACTTTTGATTCTCATGTTACCAAGCGACAAGCGCCCTTGGATCGTTTTTATCTGTTCAATACCTTGAAGTGAGGTGAACTCATTACCTCCAATGTAGATGTACCCGTGCACATGCTTAGGAAAAGTATCAAAGGAGCTTAGAAGGTTACTATCGAGCAAAAGATCACCATTTAGAGGATCGGGGCAACCCTTCAAAGATGTTAATCTTAATCCAATAAGATCATACCCATTTGTAGATAACTTCATATCTTCAATCGTCTTCTCTTCTATTCTAAGCCAATCAGCCAAAGAGCCATCAAACCAATTGGGTTTAATATCGTTGAGCTTCATAACTGCGCATACTCGTCAAGATCAGCCTCAAGTAATTCAGTTTGGCAGTCGTACACCGCTTTCATTCCTTGATTGTTCGGAAGATATTGGTTTACGATTTCTAGCCATCTTTGAAGAGGGACTGTCTCTCGATAAACCTCTAGTAACTCATTAATCAGAAGAAGTCCTAGAATGTGGCTCTTAATTCGTTCGGAACTTAAGTGAATGTTCTTGACATGTTTGATAGACTTGTGAACATTATGTAAGTTGACAATCGGATTATTTTGAATAAAAAGAGTGACGCCAATCGCCTTTGGAATACCTTCTAGTGATGTCAAATAATTATTATTTGCCCAAACAGATCCAAGCACACTAGAAGGACATCCCTTAAGAGACTTGAGATTACGACCTCGCAAGTCTAAAGTGTACTTATTATTATCGGCCCATAATTGGTTGATCGTCCATCCTCTATCACGCAAAAGAGTATCAACATCTGCTACTTCGTCATGATTTTCGATAAGATCGTTAATCTTCATCTATTATTTAGCTAATTTGATAGAACATATTAAATAATTGTGGAGGTGATTGATGGGTATCGAAGAGAGTGTTTCTGGTGTTATCTGGAGCTTGTTCGCTCCGATCTTGCAGAGTAGTAGCCCCGCAGTTACTGCTCTCCTGTTAATATTGGCGATCGGATTCGGTTGGATCATCTACAAGCTTGATTTTAGAGCCAAGAGTGAACGTAATGAGCTGATTGGAAAGTTTCAATTGCAAATCGATGAAGATCGAAAGGACCTTCTTCAAGTGATCGAAAAGTACCAAGAAGGTCAAATCAGCGTCGTTGAAGCCCTCAACGAAATTCGCGTGCTCATCGCCACAATCGGTGGAAAACTTTAAGAGTTCTATACCCATTCCTATTCACACAAAATAGATTATGAACATTAAAGAGCGAGAGAATGCTGTTTTTGACATGCTGAAAACCAGTAGGGAAGAGATCAAGAAAAAGCTTGAAGAGGCCGATAAAACTGGTAAACTGCTCAAACGCACAGTCGAAGCGACACAAAAGTTGGCTCAAAGTTTATCTGATAAGATCAATAAAGAGACGAAACTAGCCCGCAAAACCTACCTACAGATCTCTAAGAAGTTACGCGAGGCGGTACTGATCATTGATGGAGAAGGACGCATCATCAGGTTGAACGCGGCCGGAGAAAAACTCTTCGGCGTCAACGAGAATGACGTGCTAGGACAGCAGTTTTCCAACGTCGTTGCCTCGGTCAATCCGGTTACCCTCAAAGGGCAATCGATAGAATTTCCACTTGGGTTTTTCGGCAATCTCTCTGAAAAAATTATTGACCGTGTCAACAATTGTAAGGCCGGAGAAAACAAACATGGAGTTTGTAATACGTGCGTTGGTGAAATGGTGCCTGAGTATATCTACCCAGATCGTGAAACAACATTTAAAATCAGAGTACCTCATTTCAAAAGAGCACTAAAACTTAATGTCGTGTTTTCGATCCTTAACAATGATCCAGAAAACACGAAAGAAGTTACCTACGTCTTCATCTTCACGAAATTTGGCTGAAGCAAGTCTATCGCTTTACTTCTACCTCTAATTCAGCGATTCTAATTTACCGTTTGTGTTGGGGTCATCGCGAGGATGCATCTGTCCAGCTGGCCGATCATAATAATTCTCATCCTCGACTGCAGTGACCATACAACTTTCCATCGTTTGCGCGTAATTAGAGTGAGTGTTGTCGTTTTTAATAAGCGAACAAGCACTAATTTTTCCTGCCTTGACAGCGTCTAACTTATTAAGCAATGTCAATAGATTGCGTCTACTTAGATAAATTTTATCCATGCTTTTCATCCAAAAAGAAATAAACAGGTACCTTCGCGATTGCCACTAAAACACCAAACGTTCTTTGAACCAATCTGGGAGCCTACGCTGCCAAAGCTCGTAAAAATACTTAAACTTCGAATCGAGAATATACGTGATTGACTCGTCTGTTTCATGTCTAGTGCTTCTACCAGAGGCTTGAAGTACACTTAACCACATACGATTGTTGTACCAATCAGAATCAAGGTCGCTCTTGATTTTCACCCGAAGGTCACCTAAATTTGGCCAGGGCAACTTAATAATTACTTGAAATTTTGACAAATCATCATGTAGATCAATACCCTCCATCATCGATGGAGAGAGAAGAACGCTGTTAGTCCGGCCGTGAGGTCCCCGTTCGTGGAGCTCAAGAAGTTCTGAGTTTTTATATCGCTTGGGAAATCCCCCTTTAGAAAGGTGAATGTCCATGTCTCGGCTAAGTAGTCGGGCACGATTGGTTGCATTGACACGATTAGTCACGTCGGTGCACAGTTGATAGGTGGAACCATGAATGATCCCCCTTTCTTGAGCATGAACTTCGAGGATGTCGTCAATCAATTTACCCACTCGTTCAATGTTCTTTGCGTAGTGTTGCTTGCTAAGCTGAATCAGAGGTATGCTGATGATGGGTGATAATTTTGGATCAAACGGCGAGTCGGTCTCTATGAAGAAAAGCTCGTCCTCCTTGACCCCGAGTTCTTTACTGAAGGAGGTTTTCGAACCAATTGTAGCCGAGAGAAAGACAAACTTATCAGCTAGCTTTCCAAAGTACTCCTGGAAGAGAAAGTCACCATAGATCGGCGCCAGCTTTAAGATATTCTTGTCACTTACCTTAGAGATGATCCAGCGACTCTCGAGCTCCTCAAAGCTGTGATGGGTGTTGAAGAAGATTTTCAATGGTTGAATCGCTTTGTCAAGCAGATAAGCTTTTGCATTGAGCTTTTGCACTTTCTCAGCTGCTTTTTTGGTAACACCTCTCGCCCATGCTCTGATCTCGTCGTCAAAGAGAAGTTTTTGAGTGGGAAACTCTGAAGCAATTTTGGCTGCTAGCTCAATAGCTTTTTGCCCTAACACCTCGTAGAGTTCAGTTACCAATTGATAATCATCAACCAATCTACCGGTGAAAACAAAATCAGAGGCGTGAATGCCGAAGCTTTCCTGGAGCTTCTCTGGATCGATGTCTGATTCGGCAAATTGCACAAGATGATTTTCGAGATTATGAGCTTCGTCAATAATTAGCACGTCACGCTTAACCCAAGGTGATTCGGCATCTTCTGCGAAACCACAGTGCGTGCTGTAGAGCATGTACACTGGGTTGGTAATCATTGCTTGTGAGCGGAGGGCGGCGGCTTTTTGATTATAGTAAGCGCAAATGTTTCCCTTGATACAGAGCTTGAGCAGGTCAGATTGAGCAGCACAGGGAGCAGCATCAACCATGAAGTCGGGATTCATATTACAAACATAATTCCCGCGGCCCTTCAGGTTAATTAGCTTATCCCAAGAACCCATGTATTGGTCTTGGAGCTGAAGGGTTGATGTTAAGATGTAGGTAGTGCCGACAGTATCGGCTAGCGCGGTAGCAATGTACGTTTTGCCCACACCGGTCGGTGCAGAAAGTGCAAAATAGCGATATTGATCCCAAGCACTCAGCACAGCATTAAGAATTTGTGTTTGCTGTTCACGCGGTTGAATCTTATATTTGTCGAAGAAGGTAATCGGTTTCAAGTCTGATCACACTCATAGTATGTTGCGACAATACCGTTTTCTATTTCAGTGCCAACGGCATTTCGCCCGTCCTCATAAAAATGTCCTCCCTTAATCCCCAAAAGCTTTTGGCTTTCAGGAAGTAACCACACTAATTCGCTATCAGGCATGATCGCCCCCTGAATCAGCGTCAGGTAAATCATATTGGTGCAGGGAAGATAGCGTTCGTAAACCTGCGCTCCACCGCAGATCACCAAATCTTCCTTAAAACGAGCAGTGATTCTGATGAGATCTACATTCGCATTGTTGCTAGGGATGAAGCCAAAAATTCTGTCATCTGTAATGTGAGCCATCGTATCATAGTTAATCTTCTTAAAGAGCTCGAGAGAGAATTCTTCCTCAAGAAGTTCTCGCTCAATATCTGTAGAACAGTCTTTCTCATGGCCGACGACTACCAAGCGGCGACCCGGTAGCAACTCAACTGCTTTCTTAAAGGATGAGGCTAGGCCGATCAATGTGCGATAACCGATCACTAATGTCTTGCCCATTGTGATTTGCTTAAAGCGCTTGAAGTCACCGCTATGATGCCAAGGTATTCCCGAGCCGTAACCAATCACACCATCGGGGGTACAAGCAAGAATACCTTCAACCATTTTCTAAGCTCTCGTGGGCAAGGTGGGTGTTTGTTTGTGATACTCAACGCGATTCATGATCTCTTCGATCTTGTCTTGCATGTCAAAAAGAGAGTTCTTAAATGTCATACCAGGTAAATGATCAATTGTCAACGGTTCGTTTTCTTCTTGAATTGTCATTAATGAGTCGTAAGAGAGCCGAACCATTGTACCCAATTCGTGAAGCGCGGCGATTTCGGGGATCAGCCACCGCGCAAAAGCTCGATCTTCAGTACCGTTGATCTCGTTAACGATTTCAGTGGCGCTCTCTAACAAAGAGCGCATGATCTTCTCAAGTACTTTTTTGTTGGTTGAAAATTGCTCACATTCAAAAATACTCTCTAAGAGTTGACCCTCACAAAGAACTAACTCCTTGCGGAGACACCGACCCACCACGAAGGAACGTACTGAAACTCCAGGATTGAGATATTCAGCGTCGCGGCCAGACAGCTTATTGATCAGTGCGAAAAAACGATCAGGTAATCTTGAGATGGTCAACAAAAAGTTGACTGAGTACATCTTTTGCATCAGTCGTCAGAATCACTTTCATCTTCTGAATCAGAAACTGATTCGAGCTTGGAGGAAGGTAATGGAAAATCACCCTGAATTTGTCCACAGTCAAGACAAAGATCAAATTCGAGATAATCACCATCTCCTATACCCAAATCATTTGGAACGTAACCGTTATGTGAATGCTCTCCCAGGGAGCAATTGAACAAATCGGAACACTTAGCTCCTGCGCTAAGAATTCTTTCACTCTTACATCGTTGGCAGCTCATAATCGTCCTATTGTAACACGGTTTTGTGAGAGGTAAAACTTATAGAAGCATTTTTCTTAGAGCTCGCAGATAGATTCTTTCAAAGCTTCATTCTTTCGGCATCACCTGCCGAGCATGGTGAGATTCTGCCTGATAACCACGACTCCGATTGATACCCTCGAGCTTAGCTTTTGATTCAGCTGAAAGCCGTTGAAGCCAATCAGCAATCGTCAGATTTTCACCAAGAAGATTAGCCTGGCGCTTAACGACTGTGAAATCACCTGGGGTTAAGTGTCGAATCATTGTCATTTCGATAGACAAAGCTTCACGTGCATTAGAATCAAGAGCATCTATCTCAGTCCCAACTTCGTCATGAAGCATCATCATGCGTTGAGCTTCTGTAAGCGCAAGAAATTCCATTTTGAATGTGAACCGGCGGAGGGCCGCAGCGTCAATTGACTCGAAAAGGTTAGTCGCCAAAATGAAGATTCCATTGAAGCGCTCCATTCGTTGAAGCAATTCATTAACAGTAGTAACCTCCCACGAGTGTTGGGCCAGTGAACGATCACGCAAAAAGCTATCACCCTCGTCGATGAACAAAATCGCGTCTTCAGCTTTCGCCTCCTCGAACGCTTCGGCGATATTCTTTTCAGCCTCACCTAACCACTTGCTAAGCAATTCAGAGGCTGACTTCATCACCAAGGGCATATCTAACTCCTTGGCCAAATACTCAACCAATTGAGTTTTTCCCACTCCCGGTAGTCCATAGAGACAAAGCGTACCAGACCGATTGCGCTTGAGTGCGTCGATCAGCTTAGAGAGTGGCAATTTCGACGAAATGTTTAAGTAGTCTAAACTATACTTTGTTACTGACTCACGAAGAGATTCGGCCG
>Ga0163144_10017879_pt1 | contig 14407 bp, 11 predicted proteins | sample OliLak19BULKMAT1_FD_123175 | JGI IMG/M metagenome (GOLD analysis project Ga0163144, IMG submission 123175) | Freshwater microbial mat bacterial communities from Lake Vanda, McMurdo Dry Valleys, Antarctica - Oligotrophic Lake LV.19.BULKMAT1 | ecosystem: Environmental > Aquatic > Freshwater >... | reverse complement strand
GTCCCCCTCGGGACCGTCACGGTGCTCCGCGACGACGCCCTTGCCACGTCGGTGTCGGGTTCCCTCCGTTGGGGCCCCGGGTCAGGATTTGCTTTCACTCACCTCCGGTTTCAGGGACATGCTGGACGCACGCGCGCTTCGCGCGCCGCGCGCGCGCAGCGCGCGCCGTGCACCCCGCGCGAAACGGCGCCGCGTACCTGGTACCGTACGACGATTCGTCAACCACATACCGACTCGTACATGCGAACCGCTCTGCACATTCACCTGCTCGCTGCCGCGATCGCCGCCACGCTGATCGCCGCCGCCTGTCGCGCGCGCCAGCCCGTGCGGCCGCCCGCGCCGACGGCGCAGGTCGGTCGCGGGGTCGACGGCGCGCTGACGACGCCGGTCAACCAGACGCTCACGCCGTACGGTCGGCACATCGAGCTGCCGGGCATGCGACCACAGGTCGTCCTGCTGTCGGCCGACGGTCGGCACATCTACACCTCGGGCAAGACGAACGACCTCGTCGTGCTCGACGCCACCACCGGCGCCATCGTACAGCGAGTTCCGCTGCCGCCCGACGCCTGGACCGAGGCGCCCGCGGGGCAGAGTTCGATGGAGCTGAAACCCGACAAGGACGCCCAGGTGAGTTACACCGGGCTCGCCTCGTCGCCGGACGGCAGGACACTTTGGCTGAGCGCCGTGAGTGGCTCGCTGAAGGTCTTCACCGTAGGCGCTGATGGCGTCGTTTCGCCCTCGCACACGGTCCCTCTGCCCAACGCCGACGCGCCGCGGCGCGCTGCGGAGATCCCCGCGGGTATCGCCGTCGCGCCGGATGGCACCCGCCTCTACGTCTGCGGGAACCTCTCGAATCGACTGTACGAGCTCGACGCCGCGCGCGGCAGCGTGCTGCGCACGTTCGATGTCGGCGTCGCGCCCTTCGACGTCGTGCTGCTCGGGGGTCGCGCGTTCGTCAGCAACCAAGGTGGCCGACGGCCCGGACTCGACGATCTCACCGGCCCCGCGGGCCGCGGGACTGAGGTGCGCGTCGATCCCGTGCGCCATATCGCGAGCGAGGGCTCGGTCAGCGTGATCGACCTCGTGTCGGGCGAGCTCGTGGTCGAGACGCGCACGGGACTGCATGCGAGCGATCTCGCGGTCAGCCCCGACGGGCGCTTCGTCGTCTGCGCCAATGCGGGCAGCGACACCGTCAGCGTGCTCGATCACGACGGTCGTCTCGTCGACACGATCTGGACCCGCGGCAAGCCGAGCGACCTGCTGCAAGCCTCGCCGAACGCGTTGTGTTTCGGACCCGACGGCGAGCGGCTCTACGTCGCGAACGGCACGATGAACGCGATCGCGGTGGTCGAGTTCGAGCCCGAAGAGCGCGGCGCGAGCGAGCTGCTCGGGTTGATCCCGGTCGGTTGGTATCCGTCGGCGCTTTGTTTCGACGGGCGCCAGGGCCAGCTCGTGGCGGTGCACGTGAAGGGCCTCACGTCGGGCCGCCCGCGCGCGAGCTCGGGCGTCCCCGAATTCAACACCCACCAGTACCACGGCTCGCTCTCGCTGGCGCCGTTGCCTGACTCGGCGACGCTCGCGCACCTCACCGCGCAGGTCGAGGTCAACCTGCGGCGCGACGCGATCGAACACTCGCGGTTGCCGGCTCGCGCGAACCAACCGCCGCGTGTCATCCCCGAGCGGATCGGCGAACCGAGCCTCATCCGACACGTCGTCTACATCATCAAAGAGAACCGCACGTACGACCAGGTCCTCGGCGACATGCCCGAGGGCAACGGCGACCCCGAGCTGTGCATCTTCGGCGAGCACATCACCCCGAACCAACACGCGCTCGCACGCGAGTTCGTGTTGCTCGACAACACCTTTTGCTGTGGCATCCTCTCGGCCGACGGTCACCAATGGAGCACCGCCGCGTTCTCGAGCGACTACCTCGAGAAGAGCTTCGCAGGCTGGCCGCGCAGTTATCCCGACGGGATGGGTGAAGACGAGGCGGACGCGCTGTCGTACTCGTCGGCCGGATTCCTATGGGACCACGCGCTCGCGCGCGGCATCCGGCTACGCAACTATGGCGAGTTCTGCCAACCCAAGGTGCGCTGGCGCGATGCGCAACGCGAAGGTCAGCCCGATTTCCGCGCCTGCTATCAGGCGTGGCGCGACGAGACCGATGACGTCGTGTTCGAGTGTGAGGCCAGCATCGCGTCGCTCGTTTCGCACAGCCCGTCCGGCTACGTCGGTTGGGAGATGTCGGTGCCCGATCAGTACCGCGCGGACTTCGTGCTCGAGGAGCTGGCAGGCTTCGAACAGCAGGGTCAATTCCCGCAATTGACGCTGATCTGCCTGCCCAATGACCACACCAGCGGCACAAAAACGGACTGCCCCACACCCGCGGCGTGCCTCGCCGACGGCGACCTCGCATTCGGGCGCATCGTCGAGGCGTTGTCCCATTCCTCGTTCTGGAAGGACATGGTCATCATCGGCATCGAGGACGATCCGCAGGCCGGCTGGGACCACGTCAGCGGCTACCGCACGACGTGTTTCGTCGCGAGCCCCTACGCGAAGCGGGGCGCCACGGTGTCCACGCAATACAACACGACGAGCGTGTTGCGCACGATCGAGCAGATACTCGGGATCCCGCCGATGAACATCTTCGACGCGAGCGCCGAGCCGATGTTTGATTGTTTCACGGATACTGCCGACCTGCGGCCGTACACGGCGTCGCCGAACAACGTCCCGCTCGATCAGATGAACCCGGGCTCGACAGCGATCGCCGACCCGATTCTGCGCGCCGACGCCGAGCTGTGCGCGACCTTCGACTTCGAACACATCGATCGCGCGCCCGAGGACGCCCTCAACCGCATCCTGTGGCGCGCGATGCGCGGCACGTCGGTGCCCTACCCGGAGTGGGCGGTCACTGCGGATGCGGAGGATGCGGACGGGTGAGAGGGTGAGAGGGTGAGGACCGCGAGAATGCGCGCGATGCGCGGTCGCCACCATCGTGGCAATACCGCGGCTGCCGAATCGGCGCCGCGTACCTGGTACCGTACGACGATTCGGCAACCCCACGGCATTGACCAAACTGCGCGATTCGACGCCGCTTACGAGGTACCGTTCGACGATTCGCTCGGCCATGCGGATACGTCACGTCGCGCATCCCGGACTCGACCCGCGTCCGCGTCGCTCAAACAGCTTGTCTCCGCTCTTCGTGAGCCATCCACCGATGTCGCGTCTGCCTTGCGCGCTGCTCGTCTGACCTACGCCGTTGCGCGCGCCACCTCGACTCGTGAGACGGATCGCGAGTCGCTTCGTCCCCTGTTCTCGTGCGAGCCCGCGCCTGATTCCCCCGCTCACTCGGCCGGATCGAAGCGCTGTACCGAACCGCGCAGCCGGAAAACAAAGGCGCCCTCCGCGACGGCGGGAGTCGTGAGGCACACCTCACCGAGGCTCGAGCGCGCCAACACCTCGAACTCGGGCCGCGCGGCGAGGACCACGACCTCGCCCTCTTCGCTGGTGAAGTAGACCCGGCCAGCGCCCGCGACCGGCGAGCCGGTGAAACCCTCTTGGCCCGCGTTGATGCGCTCGCGGTAATGCTCGGCGCCGGTCGACGCGTCGAGGCACGTCACGACGCCGCTGTCGTATCCGAGCCACACGAGGCCGTTGTAGACGAGCGGCGTCTGCATGTAGTTGCCGCGCTTCTCGACGACCCACGCGACGGATGACGGCGCGGGTTCGGGCAGAGGAGCCTCGGCGTCGCCTCCGTCCTCGCCTGCCTCGGGAACGACGGAATTCGGCCCGGGGATGCCGAGGTCCCCGCGCGCGTCGATCCGCACCGCGTAGACCGGCTTCGAGGGATGGGACGGTTTCAGAGGCATGTGGTTGCTCGTCAAATACACGAGGCCATCGGCCACGACCGGCGTCGGCACCGGGATGCCGCCGCCGCCGCCCATCCGCCAGCGCTCCACACCCGCGAGCAAGGTGTACGCGCCCATGTGCCGCGAGCCGTTGACGAACACGAGCTGCTCACCCTCGGCGCCCAGAGCGACGGTCGGCGTGCTCCAGCCGTTCACGTCCGTGCGCGCGACATGCCAGAGAGGCTCGCCGGTCACGAGATCGAACGCGGCGAGGCGCGCCGCGTCCTTGACGTCCAGCTGTACGAGCACACGCCCGTCCGCGATCACGGGCGAGCTCGCGAAACCCCAGTGCAAATTCGACGCGTCGCGCGGACCACAGTCGAGGGGCCCGAGGTCGCGCGTCCAGAGCCGCTCGCCTGTCCCCGCGTCGAAACAGAAGAGCCCGCTCGACCCGAAGAGCGCGACGAGCTTGCCGTCGGCGTAAGCCGGCGTGGAGTTGGCCTGGGTCGCTTTGGTGTGACGCCCAAAAAGCGGCACCGCACGGGCGGCCAGGACGTCCCATATCACCTCGCCGCTGGCGAAGTCCAAGGCCGACACCCGGAACTCCGTCTCGACGAGGTCCTCCGCCGAGTCGCCAGCGCCGTAGAGCCCGACCTTCAGCTCGGGCTCGATCCCGCTCGGCACCGCGGTCAACACATACACGCGCCCACCGGCGATGACGGGCGATGCGTGCGCGAGCCCGGCTACGGCCCGCTCCCAGCGCGGCTCACGGAAATGCAGCGGCAGGCGCTCGCCCGGCGCGATCCCGCACGCGTTCGGCCCTCGGAATTGCGGCCACGGGGCGTCCACCTCGGTGGGCGCGGGTGTCTTGCTCGAAGCGAGCGCAAGCGCATCAGGCGTATCGGCCGCCGAGCCCTGCGCGAGCTTCGGCGCGGAATACGAGAGTGACCCCGCAGCGGCGCCCAGAAGGAGTAGGGACCCGAAGCCCAGCCCGAGGCCAACGTTGAGGAGTTCATGACCGGACATCTGCATGCCTTCCGTGTTCTGCTGCGGGGCGCGCCGGCTCCGAGCAATCCCGGCGCGTAGGGGAGGGCGACCTTTAACCGATGTCGTCCTGTTAACCGATGTTGTCCTACGTATTGTCTTCGTCCTCGGTGGACGAAGCAAACACAATGAGCAGCTGCGCCATTCTCCGCAGCTCGCTCTCCGCGAGCTCGAGCGACTCGGCCCACTCGTCCCCCGACGCATCGGCGCCGAGGCGCGCCATCTGGACATTGAGGAGGGCCACCGAAAGCGGGTTCCGCAAGTCGTGGATCAACTGTCGCAAGTCACGGGATTCGAGTCCCGACGCCGCCGGCTGGACATGCGCATCCTCTTCGTCGCCAGGTCGTACGTTGGGCATCTCAGGAATCGTCGCGCTCCGGAGTGGGTCGCTCGGACGCGAGACGCTGACGCAACTGGGCCAAGTCGACTGGCTTCGTCAAATGTGCATCGAACCCGGCGTCACGGGCCTTGCGGAGGTCCTCCCGCTGTCCCCAGCCCGTGATGGCGACGATGTCGACGTGGACGGCCCAGGGCCGCGCGCGAAGTTGACGGCAGACCTCGTAACCATCGATGTCCGGGAGCCCGATATCGAGCAAGATCACCTCGGGCTCGAACTCGTCCGCGAGCCGCAGCGCCTCGACGCCGGTCTGTGAGAATCGGCTCTCGTGTCCAAACAGCTCGAGCACGCGGCACAAGCTATGGGCGGCATCGGGGTGATCGTCGACGACGAGCACTCGACGAGGTCTGGATGGGACGACGGGAGACGCTTGCGGTGTTCGCTCGAGCGGCGTTCGCTCGAGCGGCGAATTCGACATCGGCAACGGGAGCCGCGCGATGAACTCGCTGCCACAGCCGAGCCCGGCGCTGCGCGCCTCGATCGAACCGCCATGCATCTCCAAGATCGACTGGACCAGGGTGAGGCCCACACCAAGCCCGCCCTTCGTCCGGTCGGCACCGTGCTCGAGCTGGGCGAACATCTCGAAGATCGAGTCTTGGTTCTCGAGCGGGATCCCGATCCCGCTGTCGGTGACCGTCAGCTCGAGCAGGCGCGGCTGCCCATGTTCCGGCGGCGGGCAATTCGCCTCGAGTTTGATCCGACCCCCAGCCTCCGTGTACTTGGCAGCATTCCCGATCAGATTGGAGACCGCCTGCGTGATTCGGACTTTGTCCGCTTCCAGGACGACCTCGGCTTCGGGGAGCTCGACCGTCAACTCGTGGTGTTGAGAGTCGACGAGCGGGCGCGTCACCTCGAGCGCATCGTTGACGACCTCGGCCAAGGTGAACGTCGAGCGGCGCAGAGTCATGGTGCCGCGTGAGATTCGCGCGACGTCGAGCAGGTCATCGATCAGGCGCGCCATGTGCGCGACCTGGCGATCGATGAGGTCGCGGGCTCCGTCGAGAACGGGGTCGACGGGACCCTGCATCCGCAGAAGCTGAATAGCGTTGACGATCGGCGAGAGCGGAGTGCGCAGCTCGTGCCCGAGCAGCGCGAGGAACTCGTTCTTGCGCTGGTCTCTGCTCTGCAAGTACGCCTCGACCTGCTTCAGCGAGGTGATGTCCTGCGTGAAACAACGTGTGTGAACGAACTGGCCGTCGCGCCAGAAAACGCTGCTGCTGATGGCTACCTGCTTGATGGAGCCATCCCTGCAGCGCAGCCGCGCCTCGAAGCTCCGCAAGGTTTCGCCGGCCGTGAGTCGCCGCAGGATCTCGTCGATGACGGGGCCATCGACGTGGAACTCGGCGATGTGATGCCCGACGTACTCCTCGCGTCCGTAGCCGAGCATGTCGAGCTCGGCCTGGTTGACATGCAGGACGATGCCGTCGGCCCCGACCCAGTGCATGCCGATCGAGCCTTTCTCGAAACAGTCGGCGAGCTCCTCTTCGCTCCGGCGAAGGGCCTCCTCTTCGAGCTTGCGCTCGGTGATGTCCACGAGCACGTTGACGGCGCCGATCAGCTCACCCTTCGCATCGAAGCGAGGGCTGACATGGGAGAGCGCCGTGACGTGGGTCCCGTCCTCGCGCTCGATCCGGATCTCACAGCCTTGGTACGGACGACGATCGTGAATCGCCCTCGCCATCCAGCACTGATCGTGCGCGACCGGCTTGCCGTCGACCGAGTACAACCGGAACGACCCGCAGTAACGATCGACGGGGTCGTTCAAGCTGGGGGCGCGCCCCCACAATTCCACGGCCCGCGAGTTGAAGCTCGTGATGAGTCCGTCCGTGTCGCAGGTACAGACGCCCGCAGGCACCTCCTCCAGGAGCTGGTCGAAGGGGTCCGTGGACACGCTCGCGCCGCGGTGTTTCCGCTCACCGTTCGGCTGACTCAAGGGGTGTCCGTTCGACTGGGCCATCGGTTGCTACCCACCAGTTGCTATCTACCAGCACCGCGCGCGCGCACCAGTTTAGCACGGGAACGCAAAGTGGGATCGAGTCGCCGGCGATGAATCGGGCCGCGACCCTAACCTCCAGGTACACGGCGAATGCATCGCCACCACAAGGCCTAGTGCAATGCCCGTCGCCCATGTACTGCCTAGCGCGGTTCATCACCCCCGCACACACCGGAATGACACCGACTACCCTAACGTCGTTCCTGGGTCGTCATGCGCCGTGTCCTCGTCCTCGCTCTGCCCGATCTCGCCATCGACCTCGCCCGGCGGCGGCGGCGGCGGGCCGAGCGACCTCTGCCGGGCGCCGCCGCGCCGCTCGACGTCGGACCGCCGCGCGCCGGCTCGCGGACCGGTAAGCGGACCACACGCGCTGCGCCCTGGCCCCACCCCGGCAGCCCGATCCTCCTGACCGAAAACGTCGGCGGGCGCGTTCTCGTCGTGCGTCGCTGTCCGTCGGCGGCGGCGCGCGGCGTGCGGATCGGCGCGGCCCTCGACGAGGCGCGCGCGCTCGTCGCCCCCGCGCAGCCCTGTGTCGAAGAACACCGCCCCCACCGCGACGCGCGCGCGCTCGCCGCGCTCGGGCAATGGGCCCTGCGCTTCAGCCCCACCGTCGCCCTCGACCCCTGGAGTGGGAGAACGACTATCTGAAGGAGGAGAGGTGCGCGAGGCCGGCTCCCTCGGCGAGTTGATCGGCGCGAGTCCGGCGCTCGAGGCGGTCGGGCGCAAGATCGACCTAGTGGCTCCGACGGACTCCGCGGTGCTGATCCTCGGCGTGAGCGGCACGGGCAAGGAGCTCGTGGCGCGCGAGATCCACGGGCGCAGCCGCCGCGCCGAGAAGCCGATGATCAAGGTCAACTGCGCGGCGGTGCCCCGCGATCTGTTCGAGAGCGAGTTCTTCGGGCACGGCAAGGGCGCCTTCACCGGCGCGCTGCGCGACCCCGTCGGCCGCTTCGAGCTGACCGACGGCGGCACTCTGCTGCTCGACGAGGTTAGAGAGATCCCGCTCGAGCTGCAGGCGAAGCTGCTGCGCGTGCTGCAGGAGGGCGAGTTCGAGCGCGTCGGCGAGGAGCGAACGCGCAGGGTCGACGTGCGCGAGATCGCCGCCACGCACCGGGACCTGCGCCGCGAGGCCGAGGCCGGTCGCTTCCGCTCCGACCTCTACTACCGCCTCAGCGTCTTCCCGATCCAGGTGCCGCCCCTGCGGGAACGGGGCGCGGACGTGCCGCTGCTCGCCGAGGCCTTCATCGCCACCGCGGCGCGCAGACTCGGACGCACCGCGCCCAAGTTGACGCGCGCCGTCGTCCAGCGTCTGCAGGGCTACGCCTGGCCGGGCAACGTCCGCGAGCTGCAGCACGTGATCGAGCGCGTGGTGCTCACCTCGCGCGGCGCAGCGCTCGAGGTCGAGTTGCCCGACGCGCCGCTCACGCGGTCACCGCAGTCCGCGTCTGGAGCGGTCGCCGCGGTCGTGCGCACGGAGGCGGAGCTGCGCCAGCTCGAGCACGACAACCTGCGCGCGGCGCTCGCCGCCGCCGACGGCAAGGTTTATGGCAAGGGCGGCGCCGCGGCGCTGCTCGGGGTGCGGCCGACGACCCTCGCCTCGCGGATGAAGGCCCTCGGCCTCGACAACCGCAGCCTGCGCCGCGACGCGCGCGCGCGCGTGAATCATCTGCCGCCGGAGCGCGGAATGCGCCTGCCCCGGGGCGCGACACATGTAGCATGTGGCGCCTCGCACGGGATCCGACACCGCGAGGGTGCGCTCGATCTGCCCGTTCTTATTCCTCGGTTTGGTCGAGGCTCCGGTGGGTAGCTCCCCCTTCAGCAACCTGCCCCGAATTTTCGCTGCCGATGTCAATTCAAAATCTGTCGTCCGGCCCACGCATCCTGCTGGTCGACCTCAATAACTTTTCGCGCTTCCCTACTCTCCCTGTTGGCCTCATCACTGCCCTGTTGCGTCGAGCGGGACATGTCGTAGAGGTGTTGTCTCCGCTGTCCGTCGGCGCCAAGGGAATCCCCCGGGAATCCCGCGCCACGCCGTGGGGCTATTGGGACGAACGTCTGCGCTGGTGGAGCGCCACCACGCCATCCCGAAGCGTCCGAGCCCTACGCGATGCGCTCGGGCGCTTGCGCCCGCATCGACGTTCGACCCGCGGCGAAGAGATGATGGAGGCGCTCTCGGCTGCGCTGGACCGGCGCCCCGCCGTCGTGCTCGTCTCCGCCTATTTGATGTACCACGACGTCTGCGAGCGGATCGCGGCGAAGGGGGCCGAGCGTGGCATCCCGGTCGTGGTCGGTGGCCCGGCCTTTCACGGTGAGGACACCCGGCGGGAATGGCTGCGGATTCCGGGACTCACGGGGCTCTTCGCCGGCGAGGCGGAAGGCAGCATCGTCGAGGTCCTCGAGCACCTGATCGCGGGCGAGACCCCGAGCGCTCCCGGCTACTCGCCGGCCAGTGGCGTGGACGGCGGGCTCGCGTCGCCGCTCCACGGTCTCGATGAGCTGCCTTTTCCCGACTACGACGACTTTCCGTGGGAGAAGTATCCGAACCGGATCATCTCGATGCTCACCGCTCGCGGGTGTGGGTGGGGTGTGTGCACCTTTTGCTCGGACGTCGTCACGGTCGCGGGGCGCACCTTCCGATCGCGAAGCACCGAAAACGTGCTCGAGGAGCTGCGTCATCACCGCGAACGCTACGAGACGACGCTCTTTTGCTTCAGCGACCTCAAGCTGAATTCGAATCTCGAGGTATGGCGCGGACTACACGAGGGCTTCTCTAGTGCCGTCCCGGGCGCGAAGTGGACCTGCGCTGTCCACATGGGCCCGCGCAAGGACGAGGGGCTCTCGCGGGCTGACCTGTTCGCCGCCAGCAGGGCCGGGCTCACCCGGGTCACGACCGGATTCGAAACGGGCAGCCCACGCCTCTTGTCGGCGATGAAGAAAGGCACGGACCCCGAGCGCCTCAGGGATTTCCTCGCCTACGCGAGCGAGGCCGAGATCTCGACGCGTGTCACGGCCTTCACGGGTTACCCCGGGGAGGAGCCCGAGGACTTGGAGGCGACACGTGATTTCCTGAGGCGCGCGCAACCGCATCTGGATCGGGTGCATCTTTCACGCTTGCTCGTCCAGAACGGTACGCCGGTCGAGGAGGAACTGCGCGAGGGGCGCCTGAGGGAAACGACGATTGAACGACTCGAGTCGCGGCCGCGCGAGGCGCTCACGACGCACGTGAATCGAGCGGTCGGCAGTCCCGCGTACAGAAAGGCCGTAGCGCGGCTCCTCGAGGTCGTGCACGACATCAACCGGCGGCCGCTGCGCACTCGGGCTAGCGAGCTCGAGGGGGCCATGTAGAGGTTGGCGCTGGCCTCGCGCGGACGAGCGCACTGTGTGAAGACACATGCCGCCGTGGCCGAGCTATCCTTCGCGAGGCTTCAATCGCCGCCAAGTCGGACACCGACATTTAGAATAACGAGGGGTGGCTGCTCACACCATGCACGCCACGAATCCACGCCGTCTCACGCCCGCTCTCGTGGTCACTGGCATCGCGCTCGCTTGTGTCGCTGCGGTACACGCTGCCTCGCCCTACGGATCGACGGCCGCGCGCGAGGATCTTGCGACCCTGGCCACGGACCCCGTCGCTCTGGCGCGTGTCGTCGACGAAAGACTCGCGCACGGATCGCCCCCGCGTGTCCCTCGTGTCAATTGGATTTATCTCGCCGCGAATTGGATGGGCATCACCCCCAACGAGTCGCAGGACCCAGCGGTAGCGCTCATGGCGGGTCGCGGTCGGTGCCACAACTCCGCGGCCGTGACGATCAGCGTCGCGCAGTCGAAGGGCTGGGACGCGGTCATGGTTGACCTCGGTGAGCACGTCGTTGCCGAGGTCGATGCGGGCGAGGGCCCGTGGGTCGTGGACGGCGATTTCGGCCTGGCTCAACATGTGAGCGTTTCGGCTCTCGTCGCGCGTCCCGACCTGCGACAGGCCTGGCTCGACGAGATGCGCGCGCGCGACGCGCCGCTGAAGAGTATCGAGATCGTTGCGCGTGCACTTGCCGAACCGCAGCAGCACCGCCGCATCGAGGGCTGGAGCCTGAGCCCGAGATTGGCGGTCGCCGAGCGGCTTGGCTACTGGCTGAGCCTCGTCGTCCCCGCGTTGCTACTGCTGTCCTCCTGCGCGGGGATCCGCCGTTGGTTGCGTCGAACCTCGGGCCGCTGATCGGCGCTGTTGGACGAACTGGAGAGTGGAGGGTTATCACCCTCTTTTGAGCTAGGTCGAGGTGGCCTTCCGAGCCTCTTGTAGTTCGATCTCGCCCACCTCCATTGCCGCCTCGATCCACTCGTCGATGAGTGTGTGCAGGACTTTGTAGTTCCGGAGCTGCGACCTAATTCGGGGCACTTGTGGCGCGCGGATGAAGCGCGTCGTCGTCTTCCCCTTGCGGCCCCAGCTTAGCTGGAAATAGGGTCCGTGCTTGACGGGGGGGCTGCCCTTGCATTTGCACCCGGGAGTCCCGCAGACGTTGTACTGCTTCGATAGCGTACCCGGATGTAGGTCGCCAAGTGCGGCGATGCGCTCCTTGATCCGGGCTATCCGGCGCACGAGGACCTGCTGACGGCGCGACATGCCGTGGTTCTACCACCAATTTTTCCGGGTGTCCACTTGAATCACACCCGATAGCTGCGGATTCCCTTCGGTATGCACTCACCTTCAACGATTGTTCTCTGGATCGAGTGGTTCCGGTGTGTCCAGCTTCTGCGCCATGCGTGCACGCGGCTGGCCACCTTCAAATGGCTCTGCCTCGCCCTGGCTGGATGCACAGTCCGAGGCGATATCGCTGGAGTGATTAGCTTTGTTCGCGCCCTCGGCTTGAAGGAGTCCGCGTACGACAGCCTTCTCGGTCTGTTCCACACTCCGGCACTGGACCTCACCAAGTTGACCCACCTATGGACGCGCGTGGCTCTGAAGCACTTCCATCCAGTGCAAGTCGTCGGAAGAACGGTCTACCTGGCAGACGGAATCAAGGTCGCCAAAGAGGGGCAGCGCATGCCCGCCGTGAAGAAGCTCCACCAAGAGTCCAACAACAACACCAAGCCCGAGTTCATCTGGCGGCACTCGTTCCAGGCGGTGTCCCTCTTGGCTACGAACCGCTTCGGCTCGACCGTTGCCGTGCCGCTGGTGAGCCGCATCCACGAGGGGGTCGTTCGCTCAAACCGTGACAAGCGAACCCTGCTCGACAGACTTGTTCTCATGTTCTGCGAGGTCATCGATGCAGTCGCGACACCAGCCGTGCTCGTCGCAGACGCCTACTACTGCTCGGGCAAAGTCATGCGGCCGCTGCTTGCAGCGTAAAAGGGCCCTTCCGGACCCTCCACTCTCCAGTCTAGACCTTCCGGACGGTATGGCGCCGGATGTGCTCGATTCGACTTGCAGGGGGTTCGTCCTGATGAGCCGTGTGGGACCACGCGACACCGTGCGCCATATTGAGGCGACGAGGAGCAGTCTCGCGACGGCAGAGAAGCCCCAAGATTCCCCAAGGACTCGCGACCTGTGTACCATCGCCTACAACGCACGACAGATGGGCGTCGCCAACTGAGGCGGCGCGTCCGAGCGCGACATCACTCAACGCCGGCAAGCTGCCACCAAACGATGACTGCAACTCGATGGACACTTCTGTTCCTAGGCCTATTGCTTGAGCAATCAACGTCTGCTCAGACATGTGTCACACGCCTGACGCCCAGCGACATCCACGGGGGCGCTTTCGTCGGTGCCGCCGTACGGATCGATGGCAATCTCGTGTTTTCCGGCGCCCCCGGTGCGTCCGCGCCCGGTAGCAGTGAGACCCGCGGCGCGGTGTACGTGCATGAAAAGGATCCAGTGACCGGGGCGTGGTCCGAGGTAGCCAAGCTGCAGCCGACCACCTTGGTTGGCCGGCAGCGCTTCGGTTCGTCGCTTGATGGGGAGGGCTTGCGGTTGGTCGTTGGAGCCCCGGACATCCTATCCGGTGGAATTGCGACTTCAGCTGGAACTGTGTACGTGATGAGCCACGTCGTGCAAGGCATCACGTGGACCGTCGATCAGCAGCTAGTTGCCAGCGATGGTCAGTTGGCCGACTACTTCGGCGCGGACGTGGCGATCAGCGGGGACTACCTCGTGGTGGGTGCACCGAACCACGACGCCGCCGGAACCGACAAGGGAGCGGTCTACGTCTTTCGGAACAACGCCGGCTCATGGACTCAGGTAGACAAGATCCTCCCACCGGCCAATGCGAGTGGCCGATCCTTCGGTGAGCAGGTCGAACTCGACGGTGACCTCTTGGTCGTCAGCTCCGGCTCGATGACAACGCCGGGAAACAACAGCGGGTTCGTCCAGGCCTTCCAACTCGATTCCAATGGTGACTTCCAGCCGATCCAGCTCGTTCAACAGGGAGACCCCGCGATCGCTGACTTCTTCGGTGCCTCGGTCAGTCTCTCTGGCGGCATCCTGGCGGTCGGCTCTCCCTTTGATGATGATGGTGCCGGCGCTGCGGGTTCAGCTTATGTATTCAGGTGGAGCCCAGCTGCGCTGCAATTCACGCAAGAGGCAAAACTCGTTCGCAGCCTTCCTATGTTTCAGGACTACCTTGGCTCAGCCGTTCACTCGGACGGATTCCGCGTAGTCGCGGGCGGTCCCGGATTCGACCCCTCCGGTGGTACAACGGTCTTCGAGCTGGTCGGCTCCGTCTGGCAGGTCCTTCGGGAGGTACGGCACCGAGAGTTTAATGGTGGCTTTACAGGTGCAGCTGTGGCCATCGCAGGCGACGTCGTATTGATCGGCTCGAAAACGGACAGCAGCTTTTTCTTCCAAGGTGGGGCGACCTACGCCAGCAACATCACGCTGGCTGATACCAACGGCAACGGTATTGGAGATATCTGCGAGAACTTGGGAACGATTTATTGTTCGCCCGGTCAGCCGAACTCAACGGGTCAGTCCGGGGTGATTGCTTGTTTTGGGTCTCCGTTTGCGGCCGACAATGCAGGGCTCCTGACATCAGCAGGCAATTTTTGCAACGTTTGGGCCCTCGAACCGGAGTCGAAGGTTGGTCCCAGGGTAGGTGACTTCCCGGTCGGACACGGCCTCGCAGAGATCGACCAGCG
>Ga0163144_10017877_pt1 | contig 14409 bp, 12 predicted proteins | sample OliLak19BULKMAT1_FD_123175 | JGI IMG/M metagenome (GOLD analysis project Ga0163144, IMG submission 123175) | Freshwater microbial mat bacterial communities from Lake Vanda, McMurdo Dry Valleys, Antarctica - Oligotrophic Lake LV.19.BULKMAT1 | ecosystem: Environmental > Aquatic > Freshwater >... | reverse complement strand
GTTCGACCGCACGCCGTTTGCGCTGGCAAGCGTGTTCATCCTGGATCCGTTCTTTACCGTACCGCTGCTGGTGACAGTTCTGATGTGCGCTGTTTGGCCGGCCGCGCGTTGGTATTCGGGCACGCTATCGTTCGCGTTGCTTTGGAGTGCCGCGTATTTGGTTTGGAGCCTGGTTGCCCAAAGCTTGATTCGAGAGCGGGTGGAGCGCGCTCTGGCCGCCGATCCTGAAGCCTTTGAGGAGCGCTTGGTGTTCGTGTCACCGGCGCCGTTCAGCACCTTGCTGTGGCGCGTCGTAGTGCGCGAGCCGTTGCGATTTCGCGAAGCCTATATGGGGCTTTTTGTCGATGCGGAGCCGCTCTGGCGCAGCTTTGAAAGCCTGGATCTGACCGAGCGCGCGCTGGCGCAGTCCTCGGACTTCGCCAAGCTGAAAGCCTTCAATGGCGGTCTGTATTGGCTTTGGGCCGAGGATGATCGCCTGTATTGCAGCGACTTGCGGATGGGCAGCATGCCGAGCTTTGTGTTCAGCTTTGAGCTTGCGCAGCGCCAGCAGGATGGCTGGGCGCCGATCGCAGCGAGGCAGCGGCCAATGCAGCGGCCGCCCCTAAGTGCCTTGCCGTGGCTGCTGCAGCGCACCTACACACCGGCTGCGGATTTGCCGCCTGCGGATCAACTGATGCGGCAATGAGTCGCTAAGTAGCGTCAGACTCGCTGCCGGCAAGACCGTGAATGCCGGTCATCTCGACCGAAGGCAGGGCTCTGCAATCGCCCAGGGAGAGCTCGACGTGTGCCTGTCATCTCGACCGAAGACAGAGATCTCAAACCGCTCACAACGAGATTATTCCCGTGGCTCGAAATGACAGAGCCCTCTTAACGCTCGGCATCGAAGAGCGCGCGCATCAGCGCCACTTCGACACCGCTTGCGCCATGTGAAATCGCGGCGCTCTCCCAGCCCCGCACTGCCGCGCGCACTTGGTCCTCTATCGCAGCGCAGCGCTCTTGGTCCACTCGGTAGTAATCCCTCAGAGCGAGCAACAGTGCGGAGTCTGGCGACGGATCAGCTTCATTGATGGCCAGCACATGGTGGTCTTTGTGGGGGTTGGGATTGACATCGAAGGCTGGCGACAGCTCCCAGCCGTCTCCCACGCGCAGAAAGCCGTGGTTGCGCAGGTGATCGTCGCGGTTGCCGACCAGGATGTTGAACAGCACACGCCGAAACAGCTGCTCAAGGTTTGCTGCGATCTGTTTCGAGGTGCCGCTGCTTTCGATGACTTGGACGATATCGAGGTAGCTGCTGCCTTCGCTTTCCGTGGCGTCCAGCCGGGTCATAGCGGAGCTGTAGGCGCGACGCGATGAGCGCGTTCGGTCGAATCGTTTGACCGCAAACGTATGTCCCCGGCTGGAGAACCGCATCAGCTTGGCTTCGGGCATTACGATTCCTGCAGCAAGCGACAAGCGATGCGTCACAAACTCCCACAGACCGACGTCCTGACGGTCTTCATTGGACGGAAACTTGGCCAGCCAGAGCTGGCCCTGGGGGTCCCTGAAGCTGGCCTTCGGTCGCGCGCCACCCAAGGAGGCGCCGGGCGCTAGCAGCTGCCTGAGCCAGCGGATTTGCTCTGTGGATTCGTCGGCCGTGCCCGCCTCGACATGCGCGGCAATGGCTTCCAGTTCCCGCAGTTCGGCCATCGGAGGAGCGCTGAGCGGACCGTCGTCGATGTAACGTCCGGTATCCCGGTCTTTAAGGCGAAGCGCTCCCATCCGGGCCTGGTCATGCACGCCGGCAAGGTAGTCCCAGGCGCGCAGGGTTCGCGGCTTGCGGCTCTGTTCGCGGGCCTCGATGGCTTCGCGCCGATCCATGAGGCGTTTGCCCCAGCGGTCCGGCGAGACATCGAGCAGCGCGCCGGTAAGGCTGTTGGCGCCGCTGCGCGCGTAGTGCGGGCCTGCGCTGAGGCTTAGCTCCGGGTCCAAGGCGAACGCGCGAAGTGGACCGCTGTCGTCCAGCCATTCGGCTTCATACGCGAAGTGGATCGTGTCACCGGTCTTGCTCGGCGCCTTGGTCAATTGGCCCACGCGCATCGCACCGCCCAGGGTCTGGTCGTCGATCCATAGCTCCGCTTGGTTCATTTTCTGCGCTTGGCGCATTGTCTAGTCCTCCCGCGGCTCGCCCGCGATCGGGGTCTGATTCGAAGTCGGCGTCGGCCGAGGTCTGGCGGCGTTGGTGCGTCTTAGCGCATTGTCCTGAAGCTGCCGCCCTAGCGCGTCGTTGGCTGCGATCAAATCGATGTCGCCAGCGAGGCCCAGCACGGTCAGGACACGCAGGGTTGTCGCCAGACTGGTGGAAGCGTCCCCGTTCTCAAGCTTGCCGATGGTCGGGACGCTGACGCCGACGCGTTCGGCAAGCACCGCTTGCGTCATTTGACGGCGCATCCGAGCGGCGCGCAGCCGCTCACCCAGAGCGGTTATCTGGCGCTGGGCTTTGGGGTGCGTCGGCGGAGTGCGTTTGGTCATACAAAATTAAATCACACTTACGGCCTGGAAATGCAAGTTAATTTTGCAATCACTGGCTGTTAGCCCGTCTGGCCTGCACGCCATCGGCTCGCCGGGCACGGTTTTCAAGCGCCCAGAGGATAAGATTTCTCCCTGCGGTCAAAATGACAGAGCGGGTCGAAATGACCGAGCGGGTCGAAATGACCGAGCGGGTCGAAATGACCGAGCTGCTCGACAAGACGGTCGAAATGACAGACGCCAATTTATTTCACGAAACAGTCACAAGTATGTACGTTTCACGCTAACTGTAGCCTGAAGCATGGTTGTATTGGTCCGGACATTTGCGCCTACAATCCGCGCGCTTTCCGGACGGGCTGAGGTGTTGGCTTGGATTCGGCGAGTGAGCGACCGACTCGGTCTTTCGCTTAAGGCAGCGGAGTACTGGGCGGCTCGCTATCCAATCAAGATCGTAAGGAGAACCTCATGCCTTTGAATGCAGAACAATCATCCGAAGTTATCAAGAACTACGGGCGTAAGCCGGGAGACACCGGTTCCCCTGAAGTTCAAGTTGCGTTGCTGTCGGCTCGGATCGAACAGCTGTCACACCACTTCGGTGAGCACAAAAAAGACCATCACAGCCGGCGTGGCCTGCTGAAAATGGTCAATCAGCGACGCCAGCTGCTGACCTACCTGAAGCGCGTGGACGATGCGCGCTACAAGTCGCTGATTGAGCGTCTTGGTTTGCGTCGCTAAAGCGACAAGAAAAAGCCGGTTTGACCGGCTTTTTCGTTTTTGCGCGTCGCCAAGGGCCTCCTGAACTTTGGGAATGCGTAGTCCGCTGCCGGCAGCGGGATGATGTCCAAATCGATCTGCCTTGCGCCGTGCAGGGCGCGCATCCGGCCCAGGCACTGGCGCCGAATGACTCGAAGGCTCGCTTTGGACATCAACCTGCATGCCGGAGAGTACTCAGGTTTCCGTTTTGAACTAGGGAAAAATGAATGAAAAAATTTGTCAAACAATTTCAGTATGGTAGCCACCAAGTCACGCTTGAGACGGGCGAAATCGCGCGCCAAGCCGACGCAGCTGTCATGGTCCATATGGCCGAAACAGTGGTGCTGGTGACCGTGGTCGCGGCCAAGAAAGTGCGCGAAGGGCAGGACTTCTTTCCGCTCACCGTGGATTATCAAGAGAAGTTCTATGCCGCTGGACGTATTCCCGGCGGCTTTTTCAAGCGCGAAGGTCGTCCCACAGAGCGTGAAACGTTGACCTCGCGCCTGATTGATCGCCCGGTTCGCCCGCTGTTCCCAGAGGGCTACATCAACGAAGTCCAGGTGATCGCGACGGTGATCTCGCTGAACCCGGAAATGACCGCTGATATCCCGGCTTTGATTGGTGCTTCTGCGGCACTTTCGCTCGCTGGCCTGCCGTTCAACGGCCCGATCGGTGCGGCCAAAATTGGCTACGCGGACGGCAAGTATTTATTGAACCCAAGCGTGACCGAACTGAAGACCTCGCAGCTTGAGCTGATCGTTGCTGGTACCAAGTCCGCCGTGCTGATGGTGGAGTCCGAAGCCAAGCTGCTGAGCGAAGAAGTGATGCTCGGTGCAGTGACTTTCGGCCATCGCGAGCAGCAAGTTGTGATCAACGCGATTGAAGAGCTGGCTAAAGAAGTGCAGGCGCCGGTGTCCCGTTGGGCGGCTGCCGCGGTGAAGTCAGGTCTGCGTGAAGCCATTGATGGCAGCGTTGGCGGCGCGATTGCGGCTGCCTTCGGCGTCGCCGACAAGAAAGAGCGCGGCACCGCGATGGGTGACGCGCGCAAGCAGCTGCTGACCGGCTTGATGGAAACTGCTTCGGCCAACGGCTGGACCGAACAGGATCTGGATCGCGAACTGGAAAACCTCAAGTACGACACGATTCGTCAGCGTATTCTGACCGGCAATCCGCGCAGCGATGGTCGCGATACCAAAACCGTGCGTCCGATCACCGTGCGCGTTGGCGTGTTGCCGCGCACGCACGGTTCCGCGCTGTTCACGCGTGGCGAAACCCAGGCCCTGGTTGTGGCAACTTTAGGCACGGCAAAAGACACGCAGATGATCGATGCGCCGGAAGGCACCAGCGAAGACGCGTTCATGTTCAACTACAACTTCCCGCCGTTCTCGGTGGGTGAGACCGGTCGCGTGGGTTCACCGAAGCGACGTGAAATCGGTCACGGTCGTTTGGCGCGGCGTGGCGTTCAGGCCATCATGCCGACCAACGAAGCATTCCCGTACACCCTGCGCGTGGTGAGTGAAATTACCGAATCGAATGGATCTTCGTCCATGGCTTCGGTGTGCGGCACTTCGCTGGCGCTGATGGATGCCGGTGTTCCAATCACGGCGCCCGTGGCGGGCATTGCGATGGGCCTGATCAAGGAAGGCGATCGCTTCGCGATTTTGAGCGACATTCTGGGTGACGAAGATCACCTCGGCGACATGGATTTCAAGGTCGCGGGCTCCATGGAAGGCATCAGCGCCCTCCAGATGGACATCAAGATTGACGGCATCACCGAAGAAATCATGAAGATTGCACTCAGCCAGGCGCGCGAAGGGCGGCGCTTTATTCTGGGCGAAATGGCCAAGGGGCTGAATGCTCCGCGCACTGAAATGAGCGTTTACGCGCCGCGTCTGTACGTGATGAAGATTGTTCCGGACAAGATTCGTGAGGTGATCGGAAAGGGTGGTTCGGTGATTCAAGCAATCACCAAAGAAACCAATACCGTGATCGATATTCAGGATGACGGCACGATTACGATTGCCAGCAACAACGCCATCAATGCGGAACTTGCGCGCAAGCGTATTGAGTCAATCGTTGCCGACGTGGAGCCGGGCCGAGTGTACGAAGGGAAGATCTCCAAGATCATGGATTTTGGCGCTTTTGTGACCATTTTGCCGGGTAAAGACGGCTTGGTTCACGTGTCGCAGATCAGCCATGACCGCGTCGAGAAAGTCTCTGACAAGCTCAAGGAAGGCGATATTGTGCGCGTCAAGGTTCTGGAAGTGGACAAGCAAGGCCGCATTCGGCTCTCCATGAAGGCCTTGATCGATGGGCCCGACGGCGCACCGAGCGAGTAATTGTGTTGCCAACTGAGCTTCAGCCCTGAGTTTTGGGCTGATGTTCGGCCGCAACGAGCTTAAAAACCCTGGTTCGCCAGGGTTTTTTTTGCGCGGACGCCGGGCTCTTGTGCAGGCTAGTCAAACCGCCATGATCGCGCGAGCCGGATCGCGCAAGCCTGTCATCTTGACCGCCGGCAGAGATCTCAAACCGCCGCGGACCCAGACTTTTCCCTTCGGTCGAAATGACAAAGCCGGTCGAAATGACCATAGTGTCCAGCCAAGGCTCGCAGCGGTGTAGGTGGCCGAATGGTCGAGATAGCTTTTGTCTCAAGCTTCCAATCGATGCGGTTCGCAGGCTCACCGCATCCTACGCGCGCTGAATCGCTTTCGATTCGTCTGAACGAGTTTCACGCGAGCCACGGCGTGATCAATCCGTCTGGCACCGCACAGAACTGACCTTGCGTGAAGTTACATTCTGGCGCCTCCAAATTTGGGAAGCTAAGACATGAAGACGCTGTCTGCGGAGGCGCGGCCTGCGGTGGCTGTGGTTGCGGCGCTTCTGGCACTGGCTCCCACGGCGCACGCGCTAAATCTTGATACCGTCGAGTTCGGCCAATTCGAGTTTGGCATGGGCGTTGGCAGTGATCTGCACAGCGGCGATAGCGCGGGGCTGTGGTTAGGCGCCAGCCTAAATCCGCGGCGATTTTTTGGCCTCGCTGTGCAGCCGCATCTTGGCTTGTTGGCTCTGGATCAGCGCGAACAACGTAACGGCCGGGCACGCGGCGATACGCTCTTGGTGCTCGTGGAAAACCGGATTCTCTGGCGAAATTTTTACTTCTCATCCGGTTTTGCAATGCGCGATCACGACACTGACGCGCTCAGTACGCGCTTTAATTTTGTCAACGGTGTGGGCTGGAGTCTCGACGCGTTTGGCCTTGCTGTACGGCACATTTCCAACGCGGGTACCGGGGGCCTCAATCGCGGCGAGAACACCTTGATGGTGACTTACCGCTGGTAGTGCCGTCCGGGCCAGATTTGCGCGTCAGTTCGCCGGCACAACCGCAGCCATGCAACTGGCGAAGAATCCAAAAGGGCGAGCTCGCAAATCGACCCAACCGAAGTAAAAAATTCATCGCGTTCGATGGAAGCTATACAAAACGTTCTGTATAGTCAGCCGCCATGAGCCCACGTGAAAATGTTCGAGAGCAGCTGCTTGAGGTCGCTGAAAGCATCGTCAAAACCCTAGGTGCGGCCAAGCTGACCTTTGATGAGCTGAGCCGCACCAGCGGCGTGACGCGCGGCGGTATCACCTATCACTTTCCCACCAAAAAGCGCTTGCTGAGCGCGCTGCTGGAGCGCGATGTGCGGCAATGGGAAGAGCGCGAGGCGCAGCTTCGCCCGGTGGGCTGTTCTGAAGCAAGCGCTGACTTGTTGGGCTACGTACGCGCCTTCATCGTGGAGAACGAGGAGCAGCGGCGCTTTGTCGGCGGGATGCTTTCCGCCGTTGCGCAAGATCCAAACTTGCTCGATCCGGTGCGCGCCATGCAGGCCGCGCGTGTGGCGCACCTTGACTGGAACGGCGAGGAATTGCGCAAGCAGGTGTTGCGCTTCGCGGCAGAAGGCATGTTCTGGTCAGAATTTTTCCGCTGCACCGAGCTGCCTGCCGGCGTACGTGCGCGGGTTGCTGAAATGATTGAAGTACTGGCCGTTGAATGGACCCAAGCGCGTTGAACGCGCTGCTTGATCGAATTGAGGAAATGATGATGAAGAAGCTTTACTTGTGGTTAGCGTGTGCTGTGTTCTTGGCCGCCTGCAGCCGTTCTGGCGGTGGTCCAGAGCAGGCTGGGCAAGCGCCGCCGCCAGCGGATGTCAGCGTTGCTGCTGTGGTGCAAAAGGCGGTCACCGAATGGGATGAATTCAACGGCCGCATTGAAGCCATCGAAAGCGTTGAGATTCGCCCTCGTGTGGGCGGTGTGCTCGAGCAAGTTCATTTCGAGGATGGTGCGCTGGTGAAGCGCGGCGAGCTTTTGTTCACCCTCGACGATCGCGAGTATCAAGCCGCATTCGCAAGCGCGCGCGCCAACTCAGCGCGCGCGAATTCGCGCGTGGAGCTAGCGCAGGAAGAGCTCAAGCGTGCCGAGCGTCTGCTGGAAGCGAAAGCGGGCTCGCGCGAAGAATACGAAGCCCGTCGCGCCGAACTGCGCCAGGCTCAGGCCGATGTGCAATCCGCCGAAGCTGCGCAGCGACAAGCCGAGTTGAACCTGGAGTTCACCCGCATCAAGTCGCCGATCGATGGGCGCGCAAGCATGGCGATGGTGCGCCCGGGGAATTTGGTTATGGGCATGAATGCCGGCGCCACCCTGTTGACGAGCGTGCTATCGGTGGATCCGGTCTACGTCGCTTTTGAAGGCGATGAGCAGATCTATCTGCGCTACCAAACGCTTGCGCGTGAGGGTCAGCGGCCAAGCTCGCGCGCGGCGCGCAATCCGGTGCGCGTCGGTTTGGCGAATGAAAGCGGCTTTCCGCATCAGGGTGAGATGGTTTTCATCGACAACCAGCTGAATCCGCAAACCGGCACCATTCGCGCCCGCGCCGTGTTGCCAAATCCCGATGGCGCGTTTACGCCCGGGCTGTTTGCCCGCGTGCAGCTGCTCGGTGCCACTACGGCAAGTCGACTGCTGATCCACGATCAAGCCGTGTTGACCGACCAAGATCGCCGCTATGTTTGGATCGTGGGTGCGCAAGGGCAAGCTGAGCGCCGCGATGTCACGCTGGGCGTCAACGTCGAGGGTTTGCGGGTAGTCAGTAGCGGGCTGGCTGCGGGCGACAAAGTTGTGGTCAACGGCGTGCGCAAGGTGTTCTTCCCCGGCCAACCGCTAAAAATCACCGAGGTCGATATGTCCCTGCCAAATGCGCAGCCGCCCTCGGCTGGCATCCCGCCTCAGGACGTTAAGCCGCCCCAGGACGTTAAGCCAAGTGAGCCGGAATCCGGCGCAGCAGACGCTGGCGCGACGGCGAACGACGCAAAGGCGGCAGGCTAATCCCATGGCGAACTTTGATCCCAGCCGGATTTTTGTCGACCGGCCTATTTTGGCGGCCGTGCTGTCCATCGTGATTTTTGTGGCGGGGCTGATTGCCATTCCCAACCTGCCGATCAGTGAGTACCCCGCGGTGGTGCCGCCGTCGGTGCAGGTCACCGCGATCTACCCGGGCGCCAATCCCAAGACCATTGCCGAAACCGTGGCGGCGCCGCTGGAAGAGGCGATCAACGGCGTGGAAAACATGATCTACATGAAGTCCACGTCGGGATCGGATGGCACTGTGCTGCTGACGGTAACCTTCCGCAGCGGCACCGATATTGATCTTGCCGCCGTGCAGGTGCAAAACCGGGTTGCGCAGGCCATCCCGCGCCTTCCGGAAGCGGTGCGGTCTTTGGGCGTAACCACTGCCAAAAGCTCGCCGACCCTGACCATGGTGGTCCACATCGTGTCCCCCGATGGCCGCTACGACGGGCTCTATCTAAGTAATTTCGCCAATCTGCGGGTCAAAGACGAACTTGCGCGTTTGCCGGGCGTGGGTCAGTCCCTGGCTTTTGGTGCCGGCAACTACGCCATGCGCGTCTGGCTTGATCCGGAGCAAGCGGCCTCGCGCGGGCTCAGCGCCAGCGAAATACTGGCTGCGCTTCGGGAGCAAAATGTGCAGGTCTCGGCCGGAACCATCGGCGGGCCGCCCCAGCCAAAAGGTAGCTCCGTGCAGTACTCGATCAATACCGAGGGTCGGCTCAAGTCGATCGAAGAGTTCGAACAGATTGTCCTGAAAACCGCGTCCGACGGCTCGATCACCAAGCTCAAAGACGTCGCGCGCGTGGAATTGGGATCTCAGTCCTATGCGCTGCGCTCACTGCTCAACAACAAGGAGGCCGCGGCGATCGTGATTTTTGAAGCGCCGGGCGCCAATTCCATTGCGCTCTCCGATGCCGTGCGCGCAAAAATGACCCAGCTGCAAAGCAGCTTCCCGGAAGGCGTGAAGTGGGAAGTGGTGTATGACCCCACCGTGTTCGTGCGCCAGTCGATCGACTCGGTGATCAGCACCTTGCTGGAAGCGGTGTTGTTCGTCGTGCTCGTCGTGGTGCTGTTCCTGCAAACCTGGCGCGCGTCGATCATTCCGCTGATTGCGGTTCCGATCTCGATCGTGGGAACGTTTGCGGTGCTTTGGCTGCTCGGATTTTCGATCAATGTGCTGACCCTGTTCGGCATGGTTCTGTCGATCGGGATCGTGGTCGACGATGCCATTGTGGTGGTGGAAAACGTCGAGCGTCATATTGCAGAAGGCTTGAGCCCGCGCGCGGCTGCGCACAAAGCCATGCAAGAGGTGTCGGGGCCGATCATCGCGATCTCACTGGTGCTGGCGGCGGTGTTCGTGCCGCTTGCGTTCCTGGGCGGAATCAGCGGCGAGTTTTACCGCCAGTTTGCGGTCACGATTGCGGTTTCCGTGCTGATCTCGGGCTTCAATTCGTTGACCTTGTCGCCCGCCCTTTCAGCTGTTTTGCTGCGTCCGCATGGCGCGCCACCGGATGCGCTCGGGCGCCTGATCAATGCCGTGTTTGGACGCTTCTTTGCCTGGTTCAACCGCTTTTTTAGTCGCCGCAGCGACGGCTACTCTCGCCGCATCGGGGGCGTGATTCGGCGTGCCCCACTGCTGCTGCTGATTTATGCCGGGCTTTTGGCCCTCACCGTGATGAGCTTCCGGAGCATTCCCGGCGGTTTCATTCCCACTCAGGACAAGCAATACCTGTTCGCAGTGCTGCAATTGCCCGAAGGCGCCAGCCTGGAGCGCAGCGAAGCGGTGATGAAGCGCATGGGCGACATTGCTTTGGCCACGCCGGGGGTGGAAAGTGCGGTGCAGTTTCCGGGCTTGAACGGGATCCATTTCGTCAGTACGCCCAACACCGGAACCATGTTTGTGGGCATCAAGCCGGCGCATGAGCGCCAGCTCTCGGCGGCTGAAATCGCCAACGCACTGACCGGACAGTTTCAGAGCATTCAGGACGGCTTTGCGTTTGCGCTGATGCCGCCGCCCGTGCTCGGTTTGGGCAATGCGGCGGGCGTTGAGATGTACGTGCAGGATCGCAGCGCGCAGGGCTACGGTGAGCTGAACAATCAGGTCCAGGCGCTGGCGCAAGCGCTGCGGCAAAGCCCTGGCTTTGACCCATATTCCGTGTTCAGCAGCTTTCAGTCGAACGTGCCGCAGCTTGATGCCGTGCTTGATCGCGTGAAGATCAAGGAGCAGGGTGTTTCGCTCACCGAGGTCTACGCCGCAATGCAGATTTATCTTGGCTCAGCCTACGTCAACGACTTCAATCTCTTTGGCCGCACCTACAGCGTTTATCTGCAAGCGGACGCTGCTTTCCGTGACCAGGTGGAAGACATCGCGCGCTTGAAGGTTCGCAATGCGGCTGGTGAGATGGTTCCGATCGGCGGTCTGATGAAGGTCAGTACCGGCTTTGGACCGGACCCGGTGATTCGCTACAACGGCTATCCAGCAGCCGATCTGCAGGCCGGCCTGCAGCCCGCGGTGCTCAGTTCCGCCCAGGGGCTTGCGATCGTCAAGGCCACGGCCGACAAGGTGTTGCCTTTGGGCATGACCACGGAATGGAGCGGCTCAACCTATCAGGAAGCGACTCAGGGCAGCGCCGGACTACTGGTGTTTCCGCTCTGCATCCTGTTGGTGTACCTGGTGCTTGCGGCGCTTTACGAAAGCTGGACGTTGCCGCTTTCCGTGATCCTTATCGTACCCATGTGCATGCTTTCCGCGATGCTTGGAATCACCCTTTTGAATTCCTTTGAAGGCGCCTGGTTTGGTATGCAGATCGCCTCGGGGTCAATCCAACCGCCACCCATGTCGGTGCCGCCGACCATGATCGACAACAACATTTTTACCCAGATCGGGCTTGTGGTCTTGATGGGGCTTGCATGCAAGAACGCCATCCTGATCGTGGAGTTTGCGCGCGATCTGGAGCGTCAGGGCTGGGGCATCGTGGAGGCGGCGATTGAAGCCTGTCGCCTGCGCTTGAGGCCGATCTTGATGACCAGTTTTGCCTTTATCGCCGGCGTCATTCCGCTGATGCTGGCAAGCGGCGCAGGCTCTGAGGTTCGGCACGTCATGGGCGTGACGGTGTTTTTCGGCATGCTTGGCGTGACCTTCTTCGGCTTGTTCTTCACGCCGGTGTTCTATGTCGTGCTGCGCAAGCTTTCGGGCGGCCATCCCATGCTGCCGGCGGAACCCAATCCGGCGTCGCATCATAAAGAGGTCGGGCCATGAGCAAGCGCGCGCCTTGCACCCAATCGGGCCGCACTAAATCGGGGCTCACTAAATCGGGGCTCACTAAATCGGGCCCCAACAAATCGGGCCCCAACAAATCGGGCCCCAACAAATCGGGCTCCAACAAATCGGGCCCCAACAAATTGGGCTCCAACAAATCGGGGCTCAGCAAAGCAATGCTCGCCGCCTGTCTGCTCGCCTTGCTCAGCGCATGCAAAGTGGGCCCAAACTATGTGCGCCCGGAGGCATCGTTGCCGGATAAATTCGTCAATGCAGCCGACGCGCGCTATCGGGCGGGTCGCGCCGATCCGAAGTTCTGGCGCGCACTGGGCAACGAAACCTTGAACGGGCTCGTGGAGCGCGCCGTGCAGCGTGCGTATGACGTGCGCTCGGCGATCGCGCTGTACGACGAGGCGGTCGCGTTGCGGCGCGAAGTGGGTTTGAGCGCGCTGCCGGATGTAGCGCTGGAAGCCTCACGCATAAACGCCAAAGAGAGCACCAATACCTTCTTCGGGCCCGCGGAATTTGCCCGTCAGAATACCGCTGATATTGGCTTCAGCTTCGGCTGGGAGCTTGATCTATGGGGCGGGGCACGGCGCTATCGCGAGCAGATCGCGGCGCAGAGCGAAGCCGCTGAGGCGCGCGTTGCTGACACCCAAATCATGATTGCGGCGGAGGTGGTGCGCGCCTTTGCCGAGCTGCGTTCCCTGCGCATCCAGCTGATGAGTCGCGATCAGGCCATCATCAATCTGCGTAGGAACCTTGAACTCACCCAATTGCGGCTGGAATTAGGTCGCGGCAATGGGCTGGATGTGCTGCGCGCACGCGCCCTGCTGCATGGCACAGAAGCCAGCTTGCCGATCCTGCAAGACAGCGCCGAAAAGACCCTGGGCCGGTTGGCTTATCTGGCGGCAATGTCGTCCTACGAACTGGCAGCCAAGCTGGAGCTTGCCGATATGGGCATGCAGGCTCCGCGCGTGCTGAGCATGGCGCCGCCAGCGGACTTGTTGCGGCGCCGCCCGGACGTATTGGCCGCCGAGCGCGAGCTTGCCGCGGCAACCGCCCGCATTGGGGTTGACACTGCACTGCTGTTCCCGCGCGTGCGCTTCGATGCCGGCGCCGGATTCAGCGCCGAGTCGATCGCCGATATCGGCAGCGCCGGAACCTCCAGGCGACGCTTCGGCCCCAGCCTGAGTTGGGGCTTGCTGGAGTTCAATGAGACGCGCGCTCGCATCGTTCAGGCTGAAGCGCGCAGCGAAGGGGCTCTGGTGCGCTATCAAGCGATCGTGCAGCGCGCCCTGCAGGAGGCGGAAAACTCGCTCAGCGGATTAATGCGCATGCGTCGTTCAATGGAAGCCAGTGCGCAAGAGACCGAGGCCGCCAGAGACGCCGTGAGGCTTGCCAAGCTGCGCTTCGATGCCGGCGCCAGTGATTTCCTTCCCGTGCTGGACGCCGAGCGCTCTGCGCTTGATGCAGAGCAGCGCTTCGCCAATGTGCAAGCGGCGGAAATCACCGCGTTCGCCGCGCTGTACAAGGCCATGGGTGGTGATTTCCTGCCTCAGCGGGCGGCCAGCAAGCAGTAAGCAGAGGTTGCCAAGCGAGCGATAGGCGTCTTTGCGCATTCATTTGGAAACGAGGTAGCTCATGATCGAGTGAACGGCCGGTGTCTTAATGCTGGCGGCAAGCGAAGTAGTCCCGACGCCGACGTGCAGAAAATTACCGCCAGCTACCAAGCGTGGCGATCCGTAGGGGCAGGCCCCCGGGCAGGCCCCCGGGCCTGCCCTGTTTCCGTGCCCCCAACACCCACGCTGGCGCCAACCCCAACGCCAAACATGTGACCGGGCAACCACGGGGGGTTGCCCCTACGTATTACGATAACCCCGGATTTCGTAAATCAGCGAGCCTAGATGACGAGCCTAGGTGACATCCGCAAACACGGCCACGTGCTGACACCCGGGCGCTTTGTTGGCGCTGAAGCAATGGAAGATGATGGCGAACCGTTTGAACAAAAGATGGCGCTATTGGCCGCGACGCTGAGCGCGCAGTTTGCCGAGTCTGCGAAACTGGAGTTGGCCATCAAAAAGAATCTGGAGGGCCTTGGCTATGGCATCTAAGCTTATCCCTGCTGACTACGCGACCCGGCTGGAAGCGCTCAAAACGCGCATCCACTCCGCCCGCAGCCGTGCTGCACTCGCGGTCAATGCGGAGCTCGTCCAGCTCTACCACAGCATTGGTAACGACTTCCTTGATCGCTAGACCCGTCTTGGCTGGGGCAGCAAAGTCATTGCAAGAGCGGCCGCCGACCTCAAATCCGCCTTCCCGGATCTGAAGGGGTTTTCCGCGCGCAACATCAAATACATGCGGACTTTGCCGAGCACTGCCCGGAACTGAAATTGGGGCAGCAGCTAGCTGCCCAATTGCCGTGGTTCCACATCGTCATTCTGCTCACTCAGGCGCAACCCCCTGAACGCGAGTGGTATGCCGTCCATGCTGTAGCTTCAGGCTGGTC
>Ga0163144_10017876_pt1 | contig 14410 bp, 9 predicted proteins | sample OliLak19BULKMAT1_FD_123175 | JGI IMG/M metagenome (GOLD analysis project Ga0163144, IMG submission 123175) | Freshwater microbial mat bacterial communities from Lake Vanda, McMurdo Dry Valleys, Antarctica - Oligotrophic Lake LV.19.BULKMAT1 | ecosystem: Environmental > Aquatic > Freshwater > Lake... | reverse complement strand
CCAAGCATGTTCGTGCCGAAGCTCGGCGGCAAGTTGCCGCCGAGAACGGGCGGGGTCGCCCGTTCCACCCGGACTCTTGCGCACCGTTCAGGCTCTTGCCATCACCCACTTTTAATCAAACCCAAGTCGGCGCGGTCGTGCAAAGATTCCTTTTCCCGCTCCGCCAGGGCTTGTAAGGTCCGAAAGCTGATGAAGACTAAGGTTCCTTGGATCGATTCATTGCCGCCCCGCCGTCGGAAGCTGCTGTTTTGGGCCGTGGGTTTGTTCGTGTTCTACACGCTGGCAGGCTTCTTCATTGTGCCACCCATTGTCCGCGCCGTGGCGGTCAAGCAGCTTGGGAAGTTTCTGAACCGCGAGGTGTTCATCGCCAAGGTGAAGCTGAATCCCTACGCGATGTCGGCCACCGTCCAGGGGTTTTTGATTCAGGACAAGGACGGCAAACCCTTCGTCTCCTGGGACGAGGTCCATGCGAATTTCCAGTTCTGGTCACTGTTCACCAAGACGTTTGTCTTTTCGGAAATTCAGACGGCGCAGCCGTTCATCCGGGTCCAGGTGAACCCCGATTACTCGCTGAACTTCTCGGACATCATCGGGAAGATCGCGAAGGAAGTGGCCGCGATGCCGAAGTCCGATCAGCCGTCGAAGCCGCTGGCCCTGCGGATTCATGTGCTGAAGATCTCGGCGGCACGTCTGGCCGCAACGGATCTGACGACAAAGACGCCTTTCACCAAAGTGGTTGGTCCGTTGGAACTGGCCCTCCAAAACTTTTCGACGAACCCGGACAACAAGAATCCGTATTCTTTCGCCGGCTCGACGGAGGAAGGCGAACGGTTCAGTTGGAGCGGACATTTCTTCCTCGATCCCGTTCGTTCGGAAGGCGAGTTCAGCCTGGAGAATCTCTCGCTCGCGAAGTACGCGCCCCTCTATCAGGAGTTGGTTAAGTTCGATGTGCGCGACGGGACGGTGGACGTGCGGTCGTCGTATCTCGTGGCGCAGGGAGCGCAGGGAAACATCGCCCGGATCACGAACGCGATGATGGAGGTGAAGTCGCTGAAGGTTGCTGAGAAGGGTGCGGCGGACAATGCCATCGAGGTCTCGCAGTTCTCCATTTCCGGAGTCAGCGCGGATGCCTTTCTGCGTAACGCCGTGGTGAACTCCATCTCCACGCGCGACGGACGTTTCGCGCTGCGGCGCAACGCGGACGCGAGCATCAACCTGATCGAGCTGTCGAAGCCCGGCCCGGAAGCGACGAACGTGGCGGGCTCCGTGCAGATGCTTCTGCAATCCCTTACGAACGTGATCGAGCTGCTCCTCAGCAGCACGAATGCCTGGTCCGGAGCCGTTCGCGACATCAGTGTGCAAAACTACGCCGTGCGGCTGGAGGACAGGGCGACGCCGCGCCCGGTCCGGCTCGATCTGGATGACATCCGCGTGAACATGAAGAACGTCTCGAACACGCCGGGATCGAACATTACCGCAGAAGTGGCGATGCGCTGGAACACCAACGGAACGATCAAGACTGAATCCTCAGTCTCGCTGTTTCCGCTGCGGGCTGAAGTGAAGCTGGCGCTGGACGGGCTGGAGATTCGCGCGCTGGATCCTTACATCGATCCCTTTTTGAATTTGCTGATCACGCAGGGACGCGTGGGCATGGATGGAGTGGCTCTGCTGTCCCGAGGGACGAACCAACTGCCGGATGTCACCTTCCGCGGGGAATTGCGGGTGGATGATTTCGCGACGATGGACGGTGTGATGACGGAGGACTTTGTGAAGTGCGGCCGGCTCCGAGTTTCTGGGATTGATGCCACCTTGCATCCGCTCGAAATTGCGGTGAAAGAAGTCTCCCTTCACGATGCCTCTGCGCGCCTGGTCATTGGCTCGCCGCAGACCAACAACCTCTTCGCCGTGCTCAAGCGCGACATGTCCATCCCGCCGGAGGCTGGCGCGGAACAGCCAAAGACGCCGGTGAAGAAAGGACGGCTGGGCCTTCCGAAGATCGAGATTCCGACAAACTTGATCGCCTCGGCCCAGGCGGCGTTGCCGAAGATTTCCGTGGGCGCGGTGGTCTTCACCAATGCTCAACTGAACTACGTGGACCGTTCCATCAAGCCCGGGGTTTCGCTGGCGGTCGCCCAGGTGAACGGAAGGATCGAAGGGCTGTCGTCGGAGGATTTGTCACGCGCGGATCTCAAGGTGGCCGGCATGGTGGACAGCACCGCGCCGATGGAAATCGCCGGGAAGATCAATCTGCTTGGGGCGAGTCCCTTCAGCGATGTGACGGTGAACTTTCGCGGCATCGAACTGATTCCGACCAGTCCCTATGCCAGCCGGTTTCTCGGCTATCGTCTGAGCAAGGGGAAGCTGAGCCTCGACCTGCACTACCTGCTGGCGGAGGGGAAACTGAAGGCGGAAAACCTCGTGACGGTGGATCAATTGACGCTGGGCGAGAAGGTGGACAGCCCGGATGCCACGAAGCTGCCAGTGCGGCTTGGCATCGCCATTCTGAAGGATCGCTCCGGCAAGATTGAGCTCAATGTGCCGGTTGAAGGCACGCTGAACGATCCGGAGTTTCGCCTGGGCCGCGTCATCACGCGCACGCTGGTGAACGTCTTCACCAAGATTGTGACCTCGCCCTTTTCCGCCCTTGGCGCGGTCTTCGGAGGGAAAGGCGAGGAGGTCAGCTTTCAAGACTTCGTGGCGGGAAGCTCCGAGCTGCAGGAATCAAGCAAGGGGAAGCTTGATGCGGTTGCGAAGGGCTTGTTCGAGCGCCCGGCCTTGCAGCTTGAAATCGAGGGAAGCGTGGATGCGGGAGCGGATCGGCTGGCGTTGCGCCGGCAGAAGCTCCAGCGGGAGTTCCGCATGAAGAAATGGACGGCGCTGCGTAAGTCGGAACAGTCGCGCCTGACCCCCGATCAAATGGAGATTGCATCCGAGGAATTCACCGGCCATTTGCAGGAAGCTTATGCGGCTGCATTTTCGCCGGAAGCGGTGGCGGCCCGTGCGGAGAAAAGCGGGGCGGCGGTCTCGACGAACAGCCTGCCGGCGCCGGCCCCGGCTCCGATTGCGGCCCGTGCCAAAGTCAATGAGGCTCCGGTGAAAGGAGCCGCGGCGTTGATGAAGGATGCGCGGAACGACGCGCCGAAAGTGGTGGCCACGGACATGGAAAACCAGTTGCTCGCGCTGATTGAGATCGCCGAGTCCGATCTGACGGCCCTGGCGGCGGAGCGGGCGAAGCGCGTAAAGGAATACGTTCTCCAGACCGGCAAGGTGGAGGCGGAACGGGTCTTCCTCGCGGAGAAACCTGAAGACGGGAATGGTGCCAGGGGCAGCCGGGTCTATCTCCACCTGCGGTAGCGGCGGCGAAACGATTCAGCGCGGGACGGAAGGATTGCTCTTCATGATTTGCAGGCTGCTGAAGAGCGACCAGAACCACGCGAAGGCGCAGCAGCCGATTCCCCAGTAGAGCGCCCAGAGATACGGCTGATACTTCGAGGTGAATTCCTTTTCAGTCCAGGTGGCGGTGGTGGCGTAACGGGCGGCGCAAGCGATGTAGCAGAGCATGAAACTCATCGACAGGAAAAAGCCGGTCAGCATGACGGCGGCCTGCACGTAGCCAATGCGGCGGCCCGACATGATGGTGCCAAGTCCGGGGAAGGCACCCTGGTTAATCGCGACGCAAACCCAGGGCGAAAGTCGTTTAGGCTTCGAGCCGGACGTTGGCTCCGAAGAGGTCTTCATAGAGGAACGCGAGGGCCAGCATCGTCAGCGGCCAGGTGACGAACACCCCGACGCCGCAGCAGAGCGCGCCGAGGAAATTGAAGCCGATGCCGGCGAGGACAAAGAGGAACGCGCTCCACCAATGCGCCGTCAAAACCTTGCGGCTGACTTCCATCGCATCCCAGAACTGCAGGCGCTTGTCGTGGATGAGCGGCAGCGCGAGCTGCCACGCGACGAGCAGGTAGATGCCGGGAAGGATGCACACCATCAGGCCGACGGAGGCCAGCAAGGCCGATACAATCGCTCCGAGGAAGAGCTGGAGAAAGAGGGACGAGAACCCGGCGAACGCATCACCGACCGTCGCGGACTGGCGGCGGATTTTCTTGAGGCAATACCAGAGCAGCCCGCCAAGCATCGGGCCGTTGAGCAGGCCGTGGGCGGCGCTGACCACGAGAAGGGCGAGCGCGCTCACGCCGACCAGCGGCCAGAAATCGGCCTTCAACATTTCCCACGCGCGGCTGAAGCAATGTCCGACGCTGACTTCGCACGGGCGCGACAGCGCGTCCTGCACGAGCGCGTTGGGATCGGTGGATGGCGTTGCGGGCGGCAGGCCGGCAGGCGTGCCGGGCATCGTGGGCCGGGCACCGGCGAGGGCGTCGGCGAACTCTGCGAATTGAGACAGCGGCCTCCACTCCGTGTCCTCCTCGCGCTGCGCCATCGTCTGGCCATTGGCGCGGCCGGAGGCGATCCAATCGCGCACCTGATCGACAGTCACCGGCCCATACTGGCTGCCGTCACCTCCGATGATTTTGAACATGGTGTTGTCCGTCGTTGAGTGAACTGCGGTTCAAGGTTCCCAGCGCAATTCCTTCAGCTCTTCCTTGTTGACCTCCCGCACGCTGCCGTCCGCGAAACCGAAGACCAAGGTGCGTCCATGCGGCGGACGTTGAATGACGTTCTCCGCGCCCCCCGTGAAGTTCCATCCGCCTGAAGACTCGAAGATCATGACGGTATCCGGCGGGATGGCCGACAGCGTCTTGCCCGCCAGCTTTGCGTTGAAGGCAAACGCGCCCTGATTGCCGGAGCGCTGCGGACATTGGAAGACGTGTTTGCCGGCGAGGTTCGGCGTGATGGCGTCGCACCAGTCGGCGGCCTGCGGACATTTGCCTTCGTTCTCGTCCGCATAGAGGCGGATGGCGAGGCCGACCTGTTTCACGTTGCTTACGCAGTCGGAGTTTTGCTTCTTATCTTTGGCCTTGGCCAGGGCGGGGAGCAGGAGGCCGGCGGCGATCCCGAGGAAGACGATGAACATCACCGCCGATATGCAGATGCCGGAGATGGCCAGCCCTTTGCCTTTCAGGCGGCCATTGCTCTTGCTGATCCGCATCGTCGCGACGATGCCAAGGATCATTCCGATGAGCGCGGTGATTCCACAGAACCCCGTGATGCCGAGCACCAGTGACGCGATGGCCATGCCGCTGGTTTTGGGAGGGCTGTTCGGGTCCGTGGCGGCGGCGGGTGCGGAAGGGAGGCGCGGGGGCAGGGGAGGTGGAGCGGCGCTGGCCGAGAGGACGGCGGCAAATTCAGGAACGGCCGAGAGCGCGATCCAGTCCGCGCTGCCATCCGGCTGAACGCGGGTCTGGCCGTTGGCGCGGCGTTCTTTGATCCATTCCCGGACAACTTCCGTGGTGACTGGTCCGTATTCTTTTCCGTCTGAGCCGAGTATTTTGAACATGGCAGGATGTGGTTAAGACACTGAACTGACCGGATGGTTGCAACATCATCACGCGGAATCCAATTGGAATTCCTGCTTTGAATTGGAAGGAGTAAAGCAAGCCGCCGCCAGCCAAGACCAGAGTCCCCCCGATCGCGGCTGTGTGCGAACCACCAGCCCCTGCGGCTGGTTTCCGGCACAGCCGCGATCCGGGTCAGCCGGATGTGCCCGCGCTGCGAGCCTAACGCGCTGACAGCGCGGCGAGGCGGGCCGTCGCGCGGCCGCTGTCGATCAAGTTCGCCGCCAGCTCCCAGCCTTCCGTGATCGACTTCACCTTGCCGGCGACGAACAGCGCCGCGCCCGCGTTGAGCAGGACGGCATCGCGTTTCGGCCCGCGTTCATCACCCGCCAGCACACGGCGCACGATGGCGGCGTTCACCACCTTGTCGCCGCCGGCGAGGTCGGCCAGCGTCGCGGGTTGCAGCGGATAATTCTCAGGCGACAGGCTCGAAGTCGTGAAGCCGCGATCCTGATAAAACTCGGCGACCGTCGTTTCGCCCAGCGTGGAGAACTCATCGAGATAGGCGGGAGCCGGCTGTCCGGGAACTGGAACCTGCCCGGTCACGACCATGCCGCGACGGATGCCGAGCGATTGGAGCACATGCGCCATCGGCTCGCAGAGCTGCGGACGCGGCACGCCGATCAGTTGTGCGCTGGGCCGCACGGGATTCATGAGCGGCCCGAGGAAATTGAAGATCGTCCGCTGTCCGCGTTCCGCGCACAGCTTGCGCGCCGGGCCGATGTGCTTGAACGCCGGATGATATTTCTGCGCGAAGAAGAACGCGAAGTGATGCTCTTTCAGCGAGCGCGCGGCTTCCTCCGGCGCCAGGTCGATGCGGATGCCCAGCGTCTCAAGCACGTCCGCGCTGCCGGACTGCGAGGTGATGGCGCGGTTGCCGTGCTTCGCGACCGTCACGTCGGCCGACGCGCAGACGAGGGCGACGGTGGTGGAGATGTTGAACGTGTTCAGCTTGTCGCCGCCCGTGCCGCAGACATCAAGGATTTCGCGGACGCGCGTCTCGGCGTCGAGCGGCGGCAGAATGGACAGCTCTCGAAGATGGCGTGCGAAGGCGGCGATCTCTTCCGTGGCCTCACCTTTCTGCGCCAGCGCCGTGAGAAAATCCGCCTTGGCCACGACGGCGACGGATTCGGAGGTGAGCTGCGCGATGGCGTCGCGGACCTGTTCTTCGGTCAGGTTTTCGCGACGGTGCAATTGTTCGGTGAGCACGTTGAGCATCGTCGAAGACTACGAAAAGCAGGCTGACGGAGCCAATGGGAAAACCCGCGGCGGGAGCGAGGGAGGGTTGGGGTGTTGGAGTGGGAGGTGTCTTGCTCCCATTCCCACTTTCCCCCTCTGCCTCTCTGTCCCAGCCTTCTCCACTTGAAGATTGCCCTCCAGAAAATCACGGGGGATGTTCAGCGCTCACGTATGAGTTCAGTGATCATTCACTCTGATGGCGCCTGTCACGGGAATCCCGGGCCAGGCGGCTGGGCGGCTGTCTTGGTCAGCGGCCCGCACCGGAAGGAATTGAGCGGCGGCGTCCCGGCGACCACGAACAACCGCATGGAACTCCAGGCGGCCATCGAGGCATTGGCCGTGCTCAAGCAGTCTTGCGACGTGGAGTTTCACACGGACTCCAATTACCTGCGCGACGGCATCACCAAATGGATGCACGGCTGGAAGCGCAATGGCTGGAGAACGCAAGGCAAACAGCCGGTGAAGAACGAAGACCTGTGGCGTCGCCTGGATGAGGTGGTCTCAGCGCACACGGTGAAATGGCATTGGGTGAAGGGCCACGCCGGCGATGCCGGGAACGAGCGCTGCGATGAACTGGCGACCGCTGCGATCCTCGAAGTAAAGCGGATTCATTCGCGCGACCAGCTCAAGGAATCGTTGCGCGAATTCAATGCGGGTTTGAAGGCGGCGGAAGCAAGGGATCTCCTGCCGTTGATTTAAGAAAAGGATTCGCGACGAGCTGCGTCTGAGCCGGGATAACGAAGAAGAGGCTCACGCAAAGGGCGCGAAGGACGCAAAGGCAAGCGGAGGAACCGGCGGGATTGGCGGAGTGCCTTGACTCGCCATGAAGCTGCGGGGAAGGAGAGCCGCCTCCCCAGATCCTGGGACCAGGGGAGACAGCGAGACCGAGGGCTACTTTTTCTTGGGAGTCTGCTTGGCGGCTGCGGCCTGCTTCTTCTTTTGGTCGGCGCTGCTGACTGCGGACTCTTTCTGCGTGGACTTCTTCTGGTTTGCTTTCGGGGACTTGTCGCCCATGTGTTTAACTTTCTTCTCCGAGTTGACTGGCCTGCGGAATCGATGTTTCCCCGCAGAGGCCCGCACTCTGCGTGCGGCAAGGCGGATTGTAAATGATGGACGGGCGCTGCGCTGTGGTCGGAGCAGGCGGTCAGACGATCATGAACGAGGGAAGCGGCTTCAGGTCATGAGACGCTTCGCGCCACCTGGGGCCACAGATTATCTCCCAGCCGATGCAGCGCGCGGGGCAGGAGTTGCGTCCTCTTATCTCCGCCTTCGGCGATCAGGCGACGCCGGCCTGCGCTGGCCTTGATCGGCGCGCGGCGGAAATTTGGAAGGTCGTGGCGGCTGCTTGGGAGAACGCGCCGGGCCGGGCCGGGCTTCCACGGCGAGCTGGAAATCCACCTGCTTCTTGAAGCTGTCCACCTTGGCCACCTGCACCTGAAGCTTGTCGCCGAGCCGGATCACGCGCCGCGTGCGCCGGCCCACGAGAAGATTCCGCTGCACGTCGAAGATGTAGAAGTCGTCCGTGACGGTGGAGAGCGGCACGAGCCCGCTCATCGCCAGGCCGGGCACGTCCACGAAGAAGCCGAAGTTCCGCACATCCGTCACCAGCGCGGGATAACGCTCCGGCTTGCCGGACGCGATCTGCGCCTTGAGGAACGCGAAGAGCTTCACGTCCTTGCTGTCGCGTTCGGCATCGGCGGAATTGCGTTCCGTGCTGGAAATGTGCTCGGCGACCTCAGCGAGCGACTGCGCTGAGCCGTGCTGCTTTTGAAACAGCGCGCGATGCACGACGAGGTCGGCGTAGCGCCGGATGGGCGAGGTGAAGTGCGTGTAACGGGTCTTCGCCAGACCGTAGTGGCCGAGCGGCTCGACGGCGTAACGCGCCCGCATGAGCGACTTGAGAAAGCCAATCTTGAGCGCCTGTCCAATCGAGAGCGTGCCGAGCTTTTGCAGAAGCTTCTGGACCTCTGATTTCTGGCGCAGGTTGCCGCACGTCACGTTGTGGCTGAGAACTTCCTCGCGATATTCCGCCAGACGTTTTTCGTCCGGCTCCTCGTGAACGCGGTAAATCGCCTTCAGCTTCAGGTTCATCAGGCGCGTCGCCACGGCCTCGTTCGCCAGCAGCATGAACTCCTCGATCAGCTGATGAGACACGTCGTTCTCCACGCGTTCGATGCGCGCGATGCGGCCCTTCTCGTCGAGCCGGATTTTGCTTTCGGGAAAGTCGAGTTCGAGCGAGCCCGCCTTGAAGCGCAGCTTGCGGATGCGCTGGGCGAGTTCATTGGCGTCGTGAAGCATCTGCGCGATCGGATCGGCCGGCTGCACCTGCAGGAGCGCCAGCACTTCGCGGTAGCTGAAGCGGCGCTGCGAATGGATCACTGCCGGGAAGAACCGCGCCTTCAGCACGCGTCCGTCATTGGAGATGAGAAACTCCACGCACTTGGTCAGGCGATCCACCTGCGGCTTGAGCGAGCACAGCTCGTTGCTCAAGGCCTCGGGCAGCATCGGGATGACGCGGTCCACGAGATAAGTCGAGTTGCCGCGCCGGCGCGCCTCGTCGTCCAGCGCGGTGCCGGGGCTGACGTAATGCGAGACGTCCGCGATGTGAACCCACAGCTTCCAATGCTCGGCGGAGGCGCGTTCGAGACAGATGGCGTCGTCGAAATCCTTCGCGTCATCGGGATCAATCGTGACCACCTGATGACGACGGCAATCCTCGCGTCCGGCCAGATCGGCGGGTTGAACCAACGTTCCAATCGCGCGCGCCTCGTGCAGCACCTTCTTCGGGAAATGGAGCGAGAGGTTGTACTGGCGGAGCACCGAGAGCATGTCCACGCCTTCCTCGTCGGGCGCGCCGAGGACTTCGATCACTTCGCCCTCGGGATTCGTGTGCCGCGATTCCCACGCGCGCAACTCCACGACCACCTTGTCGCCGATGCGCGCCGGGCGTCCGACATCGCGTGGCTCTGGCACGTAAAAATCGTGCGGCATCCGTGGGTCATCGGGGATGACAAAGAGAAATTCCCGACCTCGTCGCAGAGTGCCGACGAACTGCGTCCGGTGGCGTTCGAGCACGCGGACCACCGTTCCGGTGGCGGGATCTGGTGCGTCTGGGCGGCGACCCTTGGCCCGCACATCGCGGCGGACCAGCACGCGATCTTCGTGCAGCGCCGTGGAGGTTTCGCTCTCGGGGATCGCGATTTCCTTCAACGTCGGATCGTCCGGCTGAAGAAATCCTTTGCCCTGACGGTTCATGCGAATCCGGCCGGGAATCAAATCCGCCTCGCTCGGCAGGATGTAGCGGTTGCCCTTGATGCGGGCGATGCGGCCGGCCTGCTCAAAATCCCGCAGCACGCGCTGCAAGTCCTGCTGATGATTGGGCGGCAGGCTGAGGGCGTGGAGCAGTTCGGGAATGTTCAGCGGGATGTAGTCACCCGTGCCGAGCAGGGTGAGGAGATTTTGTGCGATGTCTTTCACTAGAGGTGCGCAGTCTGCCGCAGCACGGCGGTCGGAGGAAAGGACGAATCACCTGTCGGCTTGCGTCGAGGAACACGGCGCAACATACTTTCAGCGTCGGTTTGCCGGGCGGGGTGCAAGATGTTGTTCGTCATCCTCCCCTCAGCGTTCCGATTTCGACACGATGAGTCAGCCGGCAAAAATCCTGATGGTGGACGACAACCCGATGGTGTTGTTTGCGACGGGTCATTTGCTGCGCTCGGAAGGATTCACCGTCATCGAGGCGAAGGATGGCGCGGAGTGTCTGGCGAAGGCGCGGGCCGGACAGCCCGATCTCGTGCTGCTGGATGTGATGCTGCCAGATGTGAACGGCGTGGAACTGTGCCGGCAGATCAAGCTGTCGCCGGAGACGAGCCAGTTGTTCGTGGTTTTGCTTTCTTCGGTCGAGACGTCTCCGGACAGCCAGATCACCGGGCTGGATGCCGGCGCGGACGGCTACATCGCGCGGCCCATCGAGAACCGCGAGCTGGTGGCGCGCGTCCACGCGATGCTTCGCATCCGGCTCGCCGAATCTGCGCTGCGCAAAACTCACGACGAACTGGAGAAGCGCGTCGCGGAACGCACGGAGGAGCTGTCCCGTGCGAACCGCGCGTTGAAGGATCTCTCGCTGCGCATGGTCGATGTGCAGGAGGCCGAGCGACGGTTCCTCGCGCGGGAACTGCATGACGAGATCGGCCAGACGGTCACCTGCTTGAAGCTCGTTCTCGAAACGTCGCTGCGTCCTGAGACCCCGGCGCAGCAGCAGGGTTTTGACGAGGCGTTGGGGCTCATCAATGATCTCATCGAACGCGTGCGCCAGCTCTCCATCAATCTTCGTCCGCAGATGCTCGATGACCTCGGGCTGATGACGGCGCTCGACTGGCATTTGAAGCGTTACCAGAAGCAGACCGGGATTGCCGTGCAGTTCCGGCGCACTCCCATGCCGGAGCGGCTGGAGCCGGCGCTGGAGACGGCGATCTTTCGCATCGTTCAAGAGGCGTTGACGAATGTCGCGCGTCACGCCCGGGTGAAGGAAGTCACCGTGCGGGTGTGGGCGAACGCGGGCCGGGCGGGAGTGCAGATTGAGGAGGCGGGAGCGGGGTTTGATGTCGCCTCGGTCCTGGCGCGCCGCACTTCATCCGGCGTGGCCGGCATGAAGGAGCGCGCTGAACTGCTGGGCGGAGAGTTCACCTTGGAATCGGGCGCCGGACATGGCACCTGCCTGACGGTGGAGCTGCCGATGAGAGAGGTTGAAACCGCATCCGTGGAGGCAGGAGGAGGAATATGATAACCATTGCGCTGGCCGAAGATCATCATGTGGTGCGGCAAGGGTTCAAGCTGGTGCTGTCCGCCGAGCAGGATTTCAAGCTGGTGGGCGAGGCGGCGGACGGATTGGCGGCGGTGAAGCTGGTGGAGGAAACGAAGCCCGCCATCCTGCTGCTCGACCTGATGATTCCGAGGCTGCACGGGCTGGAGGTGGTGCGCCAGTTGCGGCGGGACCTTCCACAGACCAAGGTCATCATTCTCTCCATGCATGCGGACGAGCCGTATGTGATGGAGGCGCTGCGCAACGGCGCCTGCGGCTACGTGTTGAAGGACTGCACGGCGGCTGATCTCGTGCAGGCGGTGCGGACGGTCGCGGCCGGCCGGCGTTACCTGAGTCCGGCACTGGCCGAGCGGGCGTTGACGGGGTATGTGGAGCATCCGGGCGCGTCGGACCTGGATGTCTATGAAACGCTGACGAACCGTGAGCGGCTGGTGTTCCAACTGGCGGCGGAAGGCAGGACCAGCGCGGAAATCGCCGCCGCCCTTTTCATCAGCCCGCGCACGGCGGAGACGCATCGCGCGAACCTGATGCGCAAGCTGGGCCTGCGTTCGCAGACGGACTTGGTGAGGTTTGCGATCCGGCGCGGCGTCATTGCGGCCTGAGCCTTCCGGCGGGAGAATTCAGTTCCACCACGAATGAACAAGTCTGAACCGGATCGCGGACCTCGCGGCGGGCTGGCCGCGACGTCGAGCCTGGGCTCGTCCAAGACATTGGAGCGGCCTGGCGTGGCGTGGGTCGTGTTGGGCCTGGGTCTTCTGGTCACGTTCATCGGGTGGCAGGTTTCGCTTTCCCAGCTCCAACGCCGGGGACGGGATCGTTTCCAGAGGCACATCGAGCAGGTCACCGAGGCGATTCAGACCCGCATCCAGGCTTACGAGCAGGTGCTCAAGGGGGCGGAGGCACTGTTCGTGGCCAGCGAGCAGGTTAAGCGCACGGAGTGGCACGATTACGTCCAGAGCCTCGACATTGATAAACGCTTTCCCGGCATGCGTGCGCTGGGATTCATCGCCCATGTTCCCTATGAAGGCCGCGAACGGTTTGTCGCCGCCAATCGTGCGGATGGACTGCCTGACTACGGGGTCCACACGGATTGGCCGTCAGGAGATGGTGCTGGCACCAACCGGGTTCATTACCTGATCCAGTATGTGGAGCCGCTGCGCGGCAACGCGCGGTCGCTGGGCTGGGATCTGGCGACGGAACCTTACCGGCGCAAGGTGGCCAGCGCCGCGCGTGACACCGGGGATGCGGCGCTCTCAGGAAAGCTCCGGCTCATTCAGAGCGAGGATGATCTTCCGGCGGTGCTCCTTCTCCTTCCGGTGTATGGCAACGGGATGAGCGTGACGAACGTCGCGCAGCGCCGCGCCGCGATTGTGGGCTGGGTGTATGGCGCGTTTGTCCTGCGGGACTTGATGGCGGGGTTGTTTGAGAGCAGAAATTCCGCGATTGATTTCGAGATTTTCGATGGCGGCACGGTGTCTCGCGCCACCCTGTTGCATGACGCGGATGGCGAACTGCACGCGCTCGGCCCCGACGAGGCCACGTTCCAGACGCTGGCTCCGCCCGTGTCGATGGCCGGCCGGCAGTGGGTGATCCACTTCAGCACGCGCTCGGCGTTTGATGAGGCCACGAGCTATGCGGAGACGAATCTTGTCCTGCTTGCCGGAGCCGCCATCAGCTTCCTGCTCTTCGGCATCACGCGCTCCTTGGCGTCCACGCGCCAGAGAGCCATCGTTCTGGCGCGGCAGATGACGGAGAAGTTCCGCATCCAGGAGCGGGCGGTCATCTCATCGAACAACGGAATTTTTATCACGGACGCTGCGAAGGCGGGGCATCCGATTCTCCATGCAAATCCGGCCATGCAACGGATCACCGGTTCCACGCCCGAGGAAATGCAGGGCAGGATGGTTTTCTCCATCTTGCGCCAGGATGCCGGACAGGCGGACGAGGCGCGGCTGGAGGCGGCGATGGCGGCGGGCGAGGAATGCCGGGCCGTGCTGCGGGGCTCGCGCAAGGATGGTGCCCCCTTCTGGATTGAGGTGGGCGTGTCGCCCGTCCGGGATGAGACGGGGACCATCAGTCACTTTGTCGGCATCGCGACGGACATCACGGATCGCCGGGACGCCGAGGCGCAGTTGCGGGAGGCCACCGTGGCGGCGACGGCCGCGAGCCGGGCCAAGGGTGAATTCCTCGCGAACATCAGCCACGAAATCCGCACGCCGATGAACGCGGTGATCGGCATGACGGAGCTGGCGCTCGGCACGGAGCTGAGCCGTGAGCAGCGGAGCTACCTGTCGTCGGCCAGAAATTCCGCGCGGGATCTGCTCACGATCATTGACGATGTGCTGGACTTCTCGCGCATCGAGGCAGGGAAATTCGAGCTGCACCAGGAACCTTTCCAGTTGCGGGAATCCTTTGGCGTGGCGTTCAAGGCCTTTGGAGTGAGGGCGGCGGAGAAGGGGATCGAGATCACGCTGGGCTTTGCACCCGATGTCCCGGATGCGGTGGTGGGCGATGTCCGTCGCCTTCGCCAGATCCTCAATAACCTGGTGGGGAACGCGATCAAGTTCACGGAGACGGGCGAGGTCTCCGTGAGAGTCAGCATGGAGGAGGGCACGCCGAAACCGGGCTGGTGTGAGCTGCGCGTGTGTGTGGCAGACACCGGGATTGGTGTGCCGCCCGATCAGCAGCGGCTGATTTTCGAGGCGTTCACCCAGGCGGATGCTTCAGTCACGCGCGAACACGGCGGCACCGGTCTGGGCCTGGCGATCTCGGCGGACTTATGCCGCCTGATGGACGGGCGAATCTGGGTCGAGAGCGACGGGGTGAACGGAAGCCGCTT
>Ga0163144_10017873_pt1 | contig 14411 bp, 12 predicted proteins | sample OliLak19BULKMAT1_FD_123175 | JGI IMG/M metagenome (GOLD analysis project Ga0163144, IMG submission 123175) | Freshwater microbial mat bacterial communities from Lake Vanda, McMurdo Dry Valleys, Antarctica - Oligotrophic Lake LV.19.BULKMAT1 | ecosystem: Environmental > Aquatic > Freshwater >... | reverse complement strand
GGGAGCTTTATCCACTCAAGTCGCCTCCAATTTATTGAATTCTTCAGCCAATTTTTCGAAGGAGGCGGCAAACCATTCTCTCCATTCCGGCGTTCTATTTCCTCTTAATTCACTTTATTTCTCCCCTCTCCCTCGTATGAAAAAGTACATTACTGCGGCTTCAGTTGTCGCACTCACCGTCGCCCCTATGGCGGCCTTCGCTCAGGATGCTGCTCCGGTACTCCAAGGTGATCCAGTTCTCGCGGGCTGGGGACTGATCATCGCCTTCACTGGCGCCGCGCTCTGCACAATGCTCGCGTGTCTTGGCTCCATCATCGGAGTCTCTATGGTTGGTCAAGCAGGTTCTGGCCTTCTCACTGAGAAGCCTGATCTTGCAGGTAAGGTCATCACCCTCGCCGTTCTCCCAGGTTCTCAGGGTCTCTACGGTATGGTTATCTCCTTGCTGTTCATCTTCAACTACGGTCCCGTCATCACCTCATCGGTGCCTATGACAACTCTTGAAGGTGTGATGATCTTTATTGCATTTTTGCCCGTGATGTTCACCTGTATCACGTCAGCTCTTTTCCAGGCAAAAGTGTGTGTATCAGGTATGCACATGCTCGCAAAAGACGGAAAGCTTGCAGGCCGCGTCATCACCATGGCTGCACTTGTTGAAACGTACGCTCTTCTCGGATTCCTTATCTCTTTCTTCATGTTGAGCACCTTCCGCTCCGCCGTCATCGGCGCTATCTAGTCATTGACTTCTCTTCCGCTTCTTATGTCACTCCAGCACCTTCTCGCTGCCATCACCGAACAAGCGACGAGCGAACTCGCCGCCTACAAGCGTGCGTCGGACGAGCGCTTGTCAGCCGCCAAGGCTCGTCAAAAAGCTTCCGTCGTCGAACGAACGGCAGCCATCGGCAAGCAAGTGGAAGATCGAAAAACGTTGCTTCGTGCCAAAGCGGAAACGCATGCGCAGCTCTCTCGCCGTGCCTCTGTTCTGCAGGCCAGACAACGCTTGATCGACGAAATCTTCGATGCTGTGTTAGCAGCAGTTGGCGCCGTACCAGAGCAGAAAATCGAATCTCTACTCAAGCGGTTGCTTACAAGCATGCCAAAGACAGGAACGATTCGTCCCGCCAAGAAGCATGCAGCACTCATCCAAAAGCTACTAAACGGTTCTGAGTTACAACTCGGCGAACCAATCAATGCCACAGGCGGCTTCGTATTCGAAAGCGAGACGATCGAAAAAACTTGCACGTTCGAGCACCTCATTTCAAACGAACTCCGCAGCCAGAAAGAGCTGTGGGTCTCCCGTGAACTCTCTCTTATCTCATGAGCACCATCTCAGCATTCGTCGGCCAGAAATACGCGTTCGCGTCTGGGCGAACCAGCGTGCTGAGACAGTCTCTTGTGACACAGTCAGACGTGGACCGCATGCTCGGTTCACATGACCTTCATTCCATGGAACAGATCCTCACGGAATTGAAGTTCACGAATGCCATCGACCAAGGCATCACTGGAAGCGAACGCATCCTTGCCGCCCTCGAACAGTGGGTGATGCAAGAAGTGCAAAACATGGTGCAAGGTGACAAATGGTTCATCTTCAACATTCTCTGGGTGAATGGCGATGCTCCGCTTCTCGCCTGGGCCCTGAAGCGAAAGCTCGGCCTCACGAACGTAGAGAGCAAAGAGCCAATGAGCGGCTTGCATGCATTCGCCAAAGAAGACCTTCTTTCCCTTGCGGAGACGTCCGTAAGCGATACTCTGCCAAAAGAGTTCACGTCTCTTGCAACTGCCGTCTCGGCGCTCGAAGAACCGACATCCATCGTGCTCGACACCATAGCCGAGAAAGCCGTTGCCGCCTACCGCTTAGGTGTAGCCAAGAAAAGCGGCAGCAGTGACATCGTTCGTTTTGTGCGTACGTCCATTGACCTCGGCAACATCCGTACAGCACTGCGTCTCAGGAAAGATGATGCAAACGCTCTGGATTCATTGATCCCCGGCGGCTTTATCGCTGTCAGGTCACTGATCGGAGGCAAAGACGGTGTGAAGCGCGGTCTTGCGGCGTCCGACCTTTCGCTGAAACTCGGCGGTGACATCTCAGAAATTCTCGGAGATCCTCTGCGCTTCGAGCGCAAAGCGGCTGAGTTGCTTGCAGATAATATCGGTCGTATGTGGAACGTTCCATTGACGGTGGAACCCGTTTTCGCTTTTGCGGCCATCGCGCTGTCGCACATCGCACTCATCCGTGCCATCGCCATCGGGAAGCGCTCGGCGCTTTCTCCACAAGACATCAAACTGATCCTTCCTCCTTTCATTCCTTCTTCTCGCTTCAGCTCATGACGTACCGCATTGCCATTGTCGGCACTCGTGAGGCCGTCGCCGGCTTTTCACTTTTGGGAGCCGACGTCGTCTCTGTCACCACGCCTGCGCAAGCCGTACAAGAACTCTTTCGCTTGAAGCGCGAAACCCGCGACGACCGCGGGGCCAGTCGCAATGTCTACGGGATCGTCTTCGTAATCGAAGATCTCCTCGTGGGCATCAGCCCCGAAGACGAGCGCAAGCTCAGCCGCGGCGCTCTCCCCGCCATCATCCCGTTGCCATCACACAAAGGCAGCACGGGCTACGGCCTTGAGCGTCTTACGCGCATCGTCGAGCGCGCCATCGGTTCCAATATTCTCGCTTAACCCCTCTTCCCCCAACGTCTATGTCAGGTCAGGGCACTATCATCAAAATCGCAGGTCCTCTCGTTGTCGCAGAGGGAATGCGCGACGCACGCATGTACGAAGTCGTTCGTGTCGCAAACTCAAAACTGATTGGCGAAGTGATCGAACTCAAAAACGATCAAGCCAGTATCCAGGTCTACGAAGAAACCTCCGGTGTAAAACCAGGTGAGCCAGTCGAGCGCACAGGGCTGACGATGTCTGTCGACCTCGCTCCCGGAATTCTGACTTCCATCTTCGACGGGATCCAGCGTCCGCTTGAGCTCATCGAAAAGGAAAGCAAGAGCCCGTATATCGCTCGCGGTATCGAGGTTCCTGCTATCAGCCGCACAAAGAAATGGGACTTCAAGGCAACCGTGAAGCCAGGGGACAACGTCTCCGCAGGCGACGTCATCGGAACCGTGCAAGAGACCACGCTCATCGAACACCGCATCATGGTGCCACCCTCTGTGAAGAGTCCTGCAACGGTGAAGTCCATCGACTCAGGCTCAGCCACGATAGAAGAAACTGTCGCCGTTCTCACGGATGCTGAAGGGAACGACGTGAAGGTCGCCATGCTCCAGAAATGGCCGATCCGCATCCCACGCCCTGTCCGTCAGAAAGTTCCAAGCAACGTGCCTCTGATGACCGGTACGCGCATCCTCGACATGCTCTTCCCTATGGCGAAAGGTGGTGCGGGTTGTATCCCTGGTCCCTTCGGTGCAGGCAAGACCGTTACACAGCAAAGCTTGGCCAAGTACTGTTCCGCACAAGTCATCGTCTACATCGGTTGCGGTGAACGCGGCAACGAGATGACAGAAGTGCTTACCGAGTTCCCTCACCTGCTCGACCCAAACACAGGTGAGCCACTCATGAAGCGCACGGTCCTTATCGCGAACACATCCAACATGCCGGTGGCTGCGCGCGAGGCGAGCGTCTACGCCGGAATTACCATCGCGGAGTACTACCGCGACATGGGCTACGACGTGGCGCTCATGGCCGACTCCACCTCGCGTTGGGCTGAAGCCATGCGTGAGATGTCCGGCCGTCTTGAGGAAATGCCCGGTGAAGAAGGCTACCCAGCGTACCTCGGCTCCCGTACTGCAGGATTCTACGAGCGCTCGGGTGCTGTGGAATGTCTCGGTTCGGTGAAACGCACAGGCACGCTTTCGGTCATCGGTGCCGTGTCGCCTCCCGGTGGAGACTTCTCCGAACCGGTGACACAGAACACGCTCCGCGTGACCAAGGTCTTCTGGGCACTCGATTCCCGCCTCGCCTACAAGCGTCACTTCCCAGCGATCAACTGGCTCCAGAGCTACACGCTCTACGCCGAGAACTTGCTCAGCTTCTTCTCCAAGGAAGTCGCCACCGACTTCATGAAGAACCGCGAACGCGCACTTGGACTCCTCCAGGAAGAGAGCAAGCTTGAGGAAATCGTCCGTCTTGTGGGAACCGATGCACTCTCGCCGAAGGAGCAGCTGACACTCGAAGTCACGCGCATGATCCGCGAAGATTTCCTCTTCCAGAACGCATTCGATCCAGCCGATGCCTGCACGTCGCTCCAGAAGCAATACCGTATTCTCCGCGCGATTCTCACGTTCATGGACAGCGCTCTCCCCGTCATCGACCACGAGGACTTCGAGTTCAATGCACTCCGTGCCCTCACCGTCCGCGCTGACATTACGAAGGCTCACCTCATCCCGGAAGACAAGCTCGCCGACTTCGATGCACTTGAACTCACGATCAAAGAACAGGTCTCGAGCCTCCGTCCCGTCACCGCCTAACTTCCAGCACTTTCACTTCCTCTTTTACCACCCGTGTTATGTCCACTATCGCCTACAAAACCGTCCAAGATATCCAAGGTCCTTTGATCTTCGTCGGAGGCATCGAAGGTGTCGGCTACGATGAACTCTGCGAAGTCGAACTCGTCGACGGCTCCAAGCGTCTCGGCAAAGTGCTGGAAGCGCGTTCCGATCTCGCTGTGGTACAGCTCTTCGAGAGCACACAGGGGGCCACCACGGAAGGCACGAAAGTGCGCTTCCTCGGGACGACCTTCAAGCTCGATGTCTCGGAAGACATGCTTGGTCGTATCTTTTCCGGTTCCGGAAAGCCAATCGACGGAGGACCTGCGGTCTTCCCCGAGGCTCGTCTGGATATCAACGGTGCGCCGATCAACCCGTACTCCCGCGAATTCCCCGATGACTTCATCCAGACGGGTATCAGCACCATCGACGTGCTCAACACACTCGTGCGTGGCCAGAAACTCCCGATCTTCTCGGGTGCCGGCCTCCCTCACAGTAAGCTCGCCGCACAGATCGCGCGTCAGGCACGAGGACTGACTAAAGAAGAGGTAGCCACTGGAGAGGCAGCCGCCAGCGGCAAACGCACGGACGAGAAGTTCGCGGTCGTCTTCGCTGCGATGGGTGTGACGTTTGAGGAAGCGCAGTTCTTTCAGCAGGAATTTGAGAAGACTGGAGCACTTTCCCGCGCCGTACTTTTCCTCAACACGGCTGATAACCCCGTGGTGGAACGTATCGCAACACCACGCCTCGCTCTCACCGCTGCCGAGTACCTCGCGTACGAGAAAGGCTACCACGTCACCGTGATCCTCACCGACATGACGAACTATTGTGAGGCACTCCGCGAAGTCTCCGCAGCGCGCAAGGAGGTTCCCGGCCGCCGTGGGTATCCGGGCTACCTGTACACCGACCTTGCCACGATTTACGAGCGCGCAGGTCGTATCCGCGGAAAGAGCGGTTCTATCACACAGATTCCGATCCTCACGATGCCGGAAGATGACGTGACCCACCCGATCCCCGACTTGACCGGATACATCACGGAAGGCCAGATCCGCCTGGACCGCGCACTCCATCAGAAGGGCATCTTCCCTCCGGTGATCCCGATGGGCTCACTCTCCCGTCTGAAAGGAAAAGCCCAGGGTGAAGGCAAGACCCGCGAAGACCACAGCGGCATGGACGCACAGCTGACCGCTGCCTACGCACGCGGTGTGGAAGTCCGCGAGCTTGCGGTTATCCTCGGTGAGTCCTCACTGAATGACATTGATAAGGCGTATCTAAAATTCGCAGACCGATTCGAGAAAGAATTCATTCGTCAGGGTGAGCATGAAGACCGTTCGATTTTCGACTCACTGCGTATCGGATGGGACCTTCTCACCGAACTTCCGAAGTCCGAGCTCAAGCGCGTGAAGGGTGCGCACGTCGAGAAGTACATGCCGAAGAAGGCATCTGGCAATTAGCCACTTACATTCCTACACTCTCTCCTCCCCATGGCCCTCCTCCAAGTCAATCCCACGCGCATGGCCCTCATGGATCTGAAGCGCAGGACGAAGTCCGCACAGCGAGGTCACAAGCTGCTCAAAGACAAGCAGGACGGTCTTATGCAGCATTTTCTTGCGATCATCCGCGATGCCCGCCGTCTGCGTGAGGAGGCGGAGAAGAGCCTACGTAATGCGTTCCGGCAGTTCCTCATGGCAACCGCATGGCTCGGCGATGCTGAGATGAGCAATGCACTCAGCTCTCCTCAGGCCACGGTGGAGCTCACGGTGGAGACGAAGAGCGTGATGAGCGTCCGTATTCCCTTCTTCACGCTCAAGAAGGAGGGGCAGATCAAGACGTACGGCGAGAGCGCGACCAACCAGCTCCTCGACGAAGCCGTCACCGCGTTCGATGAAGCGTTCGAAACACTCATCCGCCTCGCGCAGATCGAGAAGCAGGCAGAGAACATGGCGATCGAACTTGAGACGACCCGCCGCCGTGTGAACGGGCTCGAGCACAAGATCATTCCTGACTTAAAAGAAACCGTGAAGTACATCAAGATGCGTCTCGACGAAGCAGAGCGCGCTGGCATCATCGCAACCATGCGCGTGAAAGCGAGCATGAATGCGTAGGCTCGTGCGTGTACAAAGACAGGGGAACACTACGTCCCCATGGTAAGAACCGATGTGATTGGAGCTACTTGCTCAAGTTCTCCCAGCTCTGCGATGGCTCCGCCATCGGTTACATACACATCAAAATTTTCTCTTTTGGAAAGCTCTTGAAGCATCTCGTTCTGGTATCGAAAAAATAGCATTTGCTACAGTGATTATCATTCACCAGTGTGTTCATCTCGTATGCACAAAATTCCCTCTACTTTCATCGCCGCACTTTTGCTCCTCGTCAGCACATCCAAAGTGCAGGCATCTGCTTCATTTAGCGACGTGCCCCACAATGCTTGGTTTTCCTCTTATGTTCAGGCTGCGGCCACAGCTGGAATCATCAGTGGCTACGCGGATACACAAGGAAATTTGACTGGGAAATTTGGTCCTTCTGATCAGGTTACACTCGCACAAGCCCTAAAAATGGCAATCCTGAGTGCTGGCTATGATCCGCAACAATACGGCGAACACTGCCTCTCGGGAAACGCTCCTTGGTATATGCCGTATGAATGCGTGAGTCAGGCAGAAAAAATCAGGCCGTTTATTGACGCTCTTTGGGGGTGCTTAGACTGCTCTCCGGATGCCCAGGATAAAGAGAGGGCAAGGTTTATATGGGACTCTCCTGCGACAAGAGCGCAGGTTGCGTACATGGTTGCCCATGCATTCAAGGTTCCTGAGGGCGCAAGCGAGCTGCCTTTCACCGATGTCAGTGCCGGCATTGCGGAATCGGTAGAAATCGCATCGCTCTCACGTGATGGTATCCTCACAGGAGATATGGATGCCTCAGGAAAGCCGACAGGCCATTTTCGTCCGAATGCCCCGATCAATCGTGCCGAGGTCACAAAGATCGTCATGGCCGCCCGGAATAAATTTGGGACTCCTGGCAAGGGCAGAACTTCTCACAACGCTCAGATCGATTTCAGCACAATGGTGGAAAATGTGGGTTATTCAGATGGAGGATTCGGTTCTGCTGAAATTCACATCAAGCAAGGATCAACTATCAATATCTGTAATCGGAGCAGCATCATATTAAAAGTAACTTCACCGGAAATTCCTTCAATGAGTGCTCAACCGGAAGTTCCCGCGGGGAGCGCATGGTCCTGCGCTGCATTCCAATTCAAATTCATGAATAGCGGCACATTTCATATCCAGAATCAGAACGATCTCTCCCAAAAAGCGACTGTTATTGTCGAGTAGTAGATTCGGTGTGTACTGGCAATATTTGCAGTAGTGGTTTGAGGTCTATTGTACTTTTGACTGCATTGCTTTGGAGCTGCGTTTTTACGAATATCGAAATGCATATTCGTACTTCTTACCTGTGCGACATTCATTTTTTTCCCCTATTTTTTATGAAGGATATGCAAGAAGCTCCGAAGTCGGTTGCTCCGGCAGCTCCTTCTGCACCGACTACGCCGGAATCTCTTTCCAGCCCGAACGCGTCATGAGAAACGCTGCGACAAGAAGCGTTCCCCCCAATGGCTCCGTTTACAAGCAAGGCATAGGAGATAGTTCGTGCGTCCGCGAGAGCGCCGGCAATCACCGTCGCCGCGTGCGTAAGGCCGAAGATCACAACCGGAACTCCGACGAGCATCTGGTACGATTGGAAGAACCAAAAGAGCATCAGCGACAGCGATGAGATGAGCCCATATGTGAGAAGCACCATCCTGAGTCCCTTATGCCGAAAGAGCGCATGCGTCGATGCATGGAGGATCGCCTTGAGGTTCTTTTTCTCCGTAAGCTTGTGACGTTTTGGTTCACGCAAAGTCGTCGCTACCAGTATCGCGCATGCCATCGGAATCGCGGTGAGCCAGAGCGGAAGCGTGAGGCTCACAGCACCAAGAAGTCCGCCGAGGATCCCACTTACGGCTTCCGTATTGAATTCCAAAAATGCCTGATTGCCTGCGACTTTCCGGTACTCGCGCTCGCGTCAGAGTTCGAGAAGCGTGTCGTACGTCAGCGCCTGCACAACGTAAAGCTTCCTGATATTTCTCGAGACCTGCGGAGTGCTCGTAGAGCTTCCTGATGCCATTCTATCCGCCTCTGGCTTTTTCTGAAGCTCCCTCCGGGTTTCGCACATTCCCCTCATCATCGATATGGAGAAAGCGTGCTTCAATGATGATGGCCATTTGTTTGAGAATTTGATAGACCGTCTCGGTTTCCAAAAAGCCGCAGTGAGAATTTTCAGAGTCCTGCACGCGCAAGCCGTTCGTCCAAACGAGACCACACCTTGAGCAGCATTACTTCTTGATTCGGATAATATTCGATCAAACGATCGACGCGCAGTCGTAGCCGCTCGCGCACAGGACTCCGCGGTGGAGCGGAATAGAACGACGCAGGCAGCGTCCGTTCCTCCGTACGCGGTACTGGCCACTGCGTGACACGGCCACCAAGGATTTCGCCAATGCGTCGACGCATCGTGGCACCGCGTGAACCACCGTGGCGTTCGTTCAATCCGCCTGAAGAGGAGGACGAATCGGATGACGCCGCAACGGGAGCCGCTTCCGTCGTAAAATTCCATGTCGTGGCCAATACAACCCCGGTATACGTGTTGCCGGAGGTATCGCGGAATGAGTTCGCGTGAACCGTGACGTAGTAATCGGTTACGTACTCCAATGTCGTTACAGGATTCACCGTTATTTCTGTCGTACCAGAACCTGTGACCAACGCACTTGTTGCGACGATCGTTTCAATGACCGAGCTGTCGGAGGCCTTACGAATGGCAATTGTGCCCGAACCGGTGATGACTGCTTCGTCAAATGTGATGACGAGATTGGCAGTACGAGAAACGTTGGTAGCGTTATCGGCAGGCGAAAGTGTGCTGAGGACGGGTTTCACCGTATCCCCCGTCGTGAAGTTCCATACGGTCGTACTTGTGAAGCCCTGATAGTCGTTGCTGAGGGCGTCTTGGAACGCGTTTTTGTTGATGATGACGTAGTACCCGGTGAGGTCCGACAGTATCGTTGCGGGATTGATGGTGATGGCGGTAGTGCCGGAACCGGATACGAGACCCGTGTTGTTCGTCGTGATAGTTTCGACGGTAGAGTTGTCGCTGGTTTTCTTGATAACAACGGTGCCCGTGCCGCCCTGCACGGCTTCGTCAAATGTGATGACGAGATTGGCAGTGTTGGAGACGCCCGTGGCATTATCGGCGGGAGAGAGCGAGAAGACCTTGGGCTTGGTCGTATCGGTGGAGGACGTGGTGAAATTCCACGTCGTTGTCGTTATAAATCCCGCGTAATCGCGACTATACATGTCTTCGAACGCGTTCTTATTGATGATAATGTAGTGACTGATATTGAGCGCGAGCGCAGTAGAAGGATTGATGGTGATCACTGTGGTACCGGAGCCCGAGACATAGGTGGTATTGTTGGAGGTGATGGTCTCGATCGTCGAGTTATCAGATGTTCTCCTGATCACGACGGTGCCCGTACCCGTCATCACCGGCTCGCTGAACGTAATGACGAGATTGGCGGTATTCGATACTCCCGTTGCATTATCTGTGGGCGAGAAGGACGAGACCGTGGGATTCGTGAGGTCGGCTGTCGTAAAATTCCATGTCGATGTCGAGGAAATCCCCGCATACTTGTTCCCTGCACGATCTTTGAACACATTCTGAAGGATGGTGACGTAGTAATCGACGTACGCTGTCAGCGTACTCGCAGGATTGATGGTGATCTGCGTCGTACCGGAACCCGTGACCAGACCGCTGTTGGCCGCGATGCTCTCGATAGTGGAGTCATCGCTCGCCTTCTTGATGATGATGGTCCCCGTCCCGCCCTGCACGATCTCACTGAAGGTGATGACGAGATTCGCCGTCTGATTGATCCCCGTTGCGTTGTCCGCCGGAGAGAGAGTCGATACGGTCGGCGCAATCGTGTCTGTTGTCGTAAAATTCCATGATGTTACATTTGAAATGCCGGCATAATGAGGACTCTTCGACCCTTTGAAAGCATTCTTTCCGATGGTGATGTGATAGTCCGTATCGGTGGCGAGTGTGACGGAGGGATTGATGATGATCTGCGTCGTTCCCGATCCTGAGATCAAACCTCCAGTCATCATGAGCGTCTCGATCACAGAGCTATCACTGGTTTTTTTGATCACGACAGCTCCCGTGCTGCCCTGCACCTCTTGATCGAATGTAATAACAAGATTGGCAGTCGTCGAAACGTTGTACCCGCCATCGGCGGGGAAGAGTGTAGAAACGCTCGGCGGTGTCGGACCGATATTCTCCCACCAGGTCACGTTGTCGAAGTTGTTCGTGACGCCGGCCGTCACGAGATCATTGCGGCCGTCGCTGTTCACATCCACAATCTGGATTCTGCGCCCCTGCTCGAATGTTGCATTCACAATACGCGCGGTGAAGCTCTCGGTGCCGTTATTGTCCCACCACATGACGGTATTGGATGCGTAGCCGATTGCCGCAACATCTTTGTCGCCGTCCCCGTCAATATCGCCGATCCACACGCCTGAGGCATCATTCAGTGACCCAATCGTGCTTTCTGTGAATGTTTCAGTACCATTATTCAGATAGAGAATAAAATTATCATCTGTGATGGACGCTACTACCACATCGAGATCGAGATCATCGTCGACGTCGCCCACATCCAAGAGCCACGGTGTGGTAATCGAGCTATCGATGGTTCTCTGTGTGAAGGTGCCGGTTCCATTATTTTCGTACCATAACACCCTGTTTCCGGTCTGCCATGTACTCACGATATCGACGTCTCCATCTTCATCGAGGTCAATTGCTTTGATATCGACAGGCGTTGTGTTGCCGGTACTCACTGTGAACTGAGTAAAGCTCTGGGAGCCGTTATTCTGCCACCAGCCGATCTGGCCGGAATCACAGGTAATAATATCAATGTCCAGATCCCCATCAAGATCCGCTGCGTCGATACAGGTCTTGTCACCGGTGGAGCTGATCACACGCTGCGTAAATGTCTCGGTGCCGTTATTCTCGTACCAAACGGTTTTTGGTGTATTCGCAGCGGCTGCGACAATATCCTTGTCCCCGTCACGATCCAGATCGATCACTTTCACATCATAAATCCCGCTGATGGAACCGTCGATGGTGTTCTGGGTAAAGCTCTGACTGCCATTATTCGCCCACCATGTGAGGTCATCCAGCGCATCAGACACGCTCACAATATCCATATCGCCGTCATCATCCAGATCATTCGCCTCTATGGCACGCACCTGGTCATAGGTATCGCCGCCGACCTGGCGTTCGGTGAACGTGATAGCCGCGGCGTAGACGACGGGTACGAGAATGACAAACACGACCGCCGCCAACGTCCATGACAATCGACTGAAAAGCCTGAAAATGGTTCTGAAAAATCGTATGGCTTCGATCGTATCTTTTTGGCTTGAGATACTCAAGATCGTTTCACACGAAAAAAACAGGGAAGTACTATGCTTCCCCGGTTGAACCCATGATGGTGAGAGCTACTTGCTCAAGTTCTCCCAGCTCTGTGATGGCTGGTTTGTAACGTTCGCTTTGGCGCGGTAGATCATCACAGCGAGTTCGCCCCGAGTCACTGGCTGACCAAGGAAACGAATGGAAGTCGGGATACCGTTACGCTTCGAGAGCGAGTCGACATAGACGAAGTACCAACGTTGATCATTTGTATCTCCCTGTTCCTGACTGACGCGGAAGATGCGACTGACAACCTTTGCAGCCTCTACAAAATTTACAAGACGCGTCGGACGGAAGTATCCGTCAGCGTACCCATGGATGATGCCGGAGACTTTGGCGTTGCAGATATCAAGTGCGTGAACAGTGTCGGCGTTGACGTCATTGAAGAGTTGAACACCTGCACCATTTTTGTTGAGACATGAGTTGTCACGATCCGCCATGAGAAATTTACTGGTCATGAGCTGCACAAGTTCATCGCGACGAATACGCCTTTCTGGGTGAAATTTACCGTCGGTGTAGTCACCTTTAAGAATATTGTGTACGCGGAGATACTCGATAGCTTCAAACTGCGGATGTGTCGGAGTGACATCGAGAAATTGTTTCGTAGAGAACGGAGTTGCCGATGGAGATACCGCAGAAGAGGAGGAGGATGTGGTGCCTGCCGGTGGCGCAGACGGCGTACGTCCGATGTCTTCTGGAAACATAGCGAATGCAGCTTCAGCGCTCATCCAAAGGACAAGAGCTAACGTTGGTCCTGCAAGGAGCAGTGTGTTGCGTCGTTCGAGGGTCATGGTAAGAGGAGGGGAGGGATGAACACCATGAAGACGGCTACAAGAGAGGATCCTTACAACAAAAGAGTCCCGCACTTCGCGGGACCCTTGGCGCCGATCATCCCTCACGTGACCGGTTGGCCCTCTTTCACTTCGCCGCATGTGCTCCCGTACTGCGGCGGTCTACGGAACCTATCTGGTACATCGTTGGTAGTCCGCCACACTGTTGCTTCCTCAAGCGGACGCGAGCACTGTAACGCGCGGGGTTTAAGAGACGATTAAGAATGTCTCAAGCTTTCTGAATGGCGATACGAAAGACTGTTCCCTTGCCGAGCGTGCTTTCAGCCCTAATGCCCCATCCGTGAAGCTCCACGATGCGGCGTACGAGTGCCAGACCTAAACCAAATCCTTCTTTAGCGCGAGACGTATCAGCCTGAAAGAACCTGTTAAAGACGTTCGGGATATCGCTCGGCGCAATGCCAATACCGGTATCCGTGACGGAGAGCTCTTTTTTTGTAAGCACAACTTTCACGCTACCTGATGGCTTGTTGAATTTCACCGCATTCATCAGAAGGTTGGAAAGTACCTGGCGGAGGAGCGCGCTGTCGCCGCGTACCATGACGCCACTACTGATAGATGTCTCAATCGTCATGCCTCTTTCCTTGATGATGAGACTATATTTTTCGAGCGTATCGGTGACGAGCGCCGAAAGATCGATCACGTCATCCATCAGGACAAATTTATCGATACGAGCGAGTTCCAGCAGTCTTTCCACGAGAACTGTAATGTCTTTCACGTCGTCTTTCGCGGAGCGGATGCCTTCTTGATGCTTACCAGTTTTCAGTGCGAGATCGAGTGACGAGTTAAGTGCTGCAAGCGGCGTACGCAGTTCGTGGCTCGCATCCTGCGTAAACTGCTCTAGGCGCATCATCATTTCTTCAGCGGGCTTCAGGCTACGACGCGCAAAGAAAATGCCAACAAAGAATGTGAGCGCAGAAACAGAAATACTGACGATGAGATATAGCAATGCACGAAGTGGGACATCTCCAAGTCGGAGTCGTTCCATATCTGCAATCTGCGCATATGCTTTCAGCTTGCCATGAGACATCACCGGCACGGTGAGCACGCTCATGTCATCCTCTTCAATGCGCATTCGTGTAAATCCTTTTACCTCAATAAATGGTACATTGGAAAAAAACCGACCTGCGTACAACGTTTTCCCTGATGCATTGAGAAAGCGAACACGGTCACGCATCTGCATTGGCAAATCTTCTGTGTGAAGAGCGGGAAAGCGTGGATCATCAAGGTGCTGAAGTACGATCAAAGATTCTCTCGAAAGACGGAAGTTCGTCTGGCGTCTGGCGTTTGTGATGTCGGCTGCAAGAAAGATGATGCCGTTCAAGAGAAACAGGCCAAGGACGAACGCTGTGAACTGCAGTGCAATGCGGTAGCTGATGCGCTTAAACATGGTCTTAGTCCGTAGGAATCATGTAACCCTGGCCTGGCACGGTCTCGATGACGCTTTTGCCAAGCTTACGCCGAAGATAGGCGATATGGACATCTACGGTTTGGGAAAACATGAGGTCATCTCGTCCACCCCACACGTG
>Ga0163144_10017872_pt1 | contig 14411 bp, 14 predicted proteins | sample OliLak19BULKMAT1_FD_123175 | JGI IMG/M metagenome (GOLD analysis project Ga0163144, IMG submission 123175) | Freshwater microbial mat bacterial communities from Lake Vanda, McMurdo Dry Valleys, Antarctica - Oligotrophic Lake LV.19.BULKMAT1 | ecosystem: Environmental > Aquatic > Freshwater >... | reverse complement strand
GACCTTTCGAATGTGAATCGAATGCTCTACCACTGAGCTATACGCGCTGATGAATATTATACCTAAAAGCTTGAAATTTACTCTTCAACTCCCTACAATGATTGGACTAATGGTAAAGTCGGTAATCGAGTTCGTGATGAGTATTTTGGAGACCTTGGTCTTTATTGCTTCCATCTTCTTAGTCTTCTATCTTTTCATCGTCCAACCCAATCAGGTCAAAGGTGCTTCAATGGAAAATACCTTTCACGATAGAGAGTATATATTTACAAGTAAAATCTCATATAAATTTTCTCCTATTAAACATGGCGACGTGGTTATCTTTAAGTCACCTAAGAACAATGAAATCGAGTTGATTAAAAGAGTTATTGCGCTACCTGGTGATACAGTAATGATTCAAAACGAAACTGTGTACGTAAACAATCAGCCAATCACAGAAAACTACATAAAAAACCCAACTCAGTTAATACCTGGTGGAGCACTAGAGGAAGGCGTGCCGATTATAATTGAGCCAGGATACATGTTCGTTATGGGGGATAACAGGGGAGGATCGTCCGACTCAAGAGAGTTTGGGCCTGTGCCTGATAGTCTTCTTGTGGGGCAGGTAGTTTACCGCTACTTCCCTTTCGATAGTATGGGAGTTATAAAAAATCCGCTTTCGTATCTTCAGCTTGCAGTTTCTCCACGAGTTGCATAATCTCCCTCAGTTTAGCGCTTGAAGTTAGAAGATCGCCTTTCATCTCCAAAATAATTTTAGAACGTAAGCGAGACTGAATGATTTTTGCGGTAATCCCTACCTTTCTCATTAGAACAGTGAAGACTCTTAACTCGTCTACCGAAAGATACTCCCCTACGCTCTTTATTCCGTACAGAACAGTGCGCACAAGTATTTCGGTATCAAAGACAGATAAATTATTAGCCAGTACATGTTCGTACGCCGCTACCATTTGCTGATGGCTGTGAAGTCTGGCAAGGATATAAAGATGTGTAGGGGTTATGGCCTTACTGTAGTAACCGTCAATTACCAAAGCAGGAAGCTTGTTCAGTCTGAGTATGTGACTGACATACGAGGACTTCATATTTAGTCCTTTTGCAATGTCCGTAACACGTACGCCCTTATCTCTTTTTAATGAAGTTAGAAGCTGTGCTCTTTTGAAAATATCCTTCTCTTGAAGAAACTGACTGAAGATTGCTGTTATTTCGTCTCCCATACGTGCACGTATTGTACTCCGTGCTTCATCTTAAATTCAACCTTTCCTGAACGCATCGCGATAATCGTGAAGTCGTTGGAAAGCTTTGCTCCTTCACCTGCTCGGAATTTAGACCCTTTTTGTCTTACTATGATGTTTCCAGTTGCCACTGCTTGTCCACCGTAGATCTTAACGCCACGACGTTTAGAACGGGAGTCTCTATTTCCTGCTGTAGCTTTCTGTGATTTTGTATGGGCCATTGTAATTAGTTCTAATTTCTTAGTTCTTAATTTTTAAATTTAGATTTTGACTATTTTAAGTTTTGTAAGATGGGGTCGGAAACCAGTCACCTTTCGATATCTAGACTTGGCTTTGAACTTGGCAACCCGAATTTTTTCGCCTTTTCCTTGCTCAAGAATCGTTGCGGAAACGTTAGTCTTAAGCTCTGGTGTCCCAAGCTCAATAGTAGCCTTCTCTGAGTCGAAAATAGCTAAGGTTTTGAGCGCTACTGCGTCGTTTATTTCTCCATCCAAATGCTCTACCGTTAGCTCTTCATCCTGCCCCACGATATACTGCTTTCCTCCTGTAATGACCACTGCTTTGACTGACATTTCCCTATTATACTCAAAAAATCGCAATTCTTCAATCTTGAGTTCGCCTAACTTACTTAGTGCAAAAATGCCAATGAGATAAATAAGGCAATCAGCGAAGAGCCTCCGTAAGAGATAAAGGGTAGGGTGATTCCAGTTATTGGGAAGAGCCCCATGTTCATTCCGATATTAATTCCTGCCTGAAAAACTATTGAGGAGAAAATACTTAGCTGATACAAAAATCTAAACTTTCCATCGTCATCCTTTTGATTGTACTTTTTTCTTAGCTCCACAGCACATGCGCGAAGCAAAATAACAAAAATAGAGATCACTAATAAGCCTCCAATAAAACCAAACTGCTCAATCAAGGACGCAAACGCGAAGTCAGTATGAAACTCAGGTAGAAAATTGAGCTTTGTCTGAGTTCCGTAGCCCAGTCCCCTTCCCATAACCTTCCCCGAGCCAATCGCAATAATTGACTGAACTAGGTTGTACCCACTCCCCTGGATATCTGTCTGTGGATTTAGAAAGCTTAGTAGTCTCGCTCTTTGATACTCCCTGAGAATGAACCAGAAAATGGGAGCTAATATTACAGATATAACTGCTAGCTGTGTAAGAATTCTTCGAGGTACGCCGGAGTAGATCAAAACCGGTACAAACATAGATGTATAAACAAGAGCCGTGCCAAGATCGGGTTGTCTTAATACGAGAATGGCGGGGAGTAGAAAGTAGCCAATTGCTGTAAGAACCGTTTTGTAATTGTATGTCCAGTTTTTGTTAACCACAAAGTACTGCGCTATGAAAATAGCAAAGAAAGGCTTAAGAAATTCGGAGGCCTGAAAACTAAAGAAGTAAAGATCAATCCATCGTTTTGAACCTCGAGACTCGAAGCCCAAAAAATATGTGAGAACGAGTAATGAAATACCTAGCCAATAAAAGAGCGTGGAATTATTTCTAAAAAAATTAATGCCACGTATCCTAAGAACAACAAATATAAAAACCGCGATAATGCCGGCAGTTACCTGCGTAGATACAAGGTCGCTCCTTACGCCAATCAGATTAAAAATTCCGATGAAGAACAGTAGAATAGCTGGAATTAAGATGCTCCAATTTAATCTCATGACTTAGTTTTAAGTCGGGTGACTTTGAATTCACCAACAGTAATGGTCTTAACCAGCGCTCGTTTCTTAATCTCCTCTTCCCAGTCCTTTGGCCAGCTTGGAAGTGTCACCTCAACCTGCTCTGTGCGATCTGTTGCTAAGTTTTTTCTCTCAGCCTGAATCTTACGAATTATCACTCGCATCTCCCCCTCAGCTTTGAGTTCATTTGTTAGATTAAAATCGAACTCTACTTTAGCAATTTCCGCAGATTCGAACTCTATCCGCTTTACGTTTAGCTCATCCTTAATTAGGAAGTCCAAGTCTGACTTGAATTTAATCGAAGTTTTTGTAACAAATATTTTGAGACTTGCCAAGGGTTGTTTCAGTGCTACATTTTTTTCTTTTCTTTGCGAATGACCAAGTTCCACAAACATTCTCAAACTTTTCATCTGAGCTAGAACATCTCTATCCTCTTGTTTAGGATTAACTTCTGGCCAGTCATCAAGATGTACCGACTCACTGCTAGTTAAGTTTCTATATATTTCCTCGGAGATAAATGGAGTAATTGGAGCCATTAACTTAGCTAAGGTTACCAAAACTATGTAGAGAGTGCTAAGAAACTCAACCTCTGTAGATCTGTCGCGACTACGTCGAATGTACCAAGTAGAAACATCCTGAATGAAGTCGTAGTACTGCTGAACAGTCTCAACCATATTGTATGACTCTAGAGCCTTAGTGACCTCTGAAACGGTCTGATGTAGTCTCGCAAGAACCCACCGGTCAAGTACGCTGGTGCTTTTTTCTTTATGAACTTTATAACTTTCTGCTTTCACCTCGGCCTGATTTGCATTCATCACAAAGTACTTGTATACATTCCAAAGAATTAGCAAAATTCCTCGAACCTGACCTTTATACTTTTCTTCGGAAATAAGAATGTCCTCGCCTCTCATCACCGGACTTCCCACAAGGTAAAGCCGTAACGCATCTCCACCGAACTTCTCGAGCATCAGCTTAGGATCGGGGTAATTTTTGAAGTTCTTACTCATCTTACGACCATCCGTTCCTTGAATTACTCCTGTGACCAAAACGTTTTTAAATGCAGGTGAGTCATAAATTGCAGCACCGATAACATGAAGTACGTAGAACCATGCTCGAATCTGACCCGTATACTCGGCTATAAAATCTGGAGGATAGAAGTCCTCAAGTTTTTGAGTGGAGTCGAAAGGAAAATGTCTCTCAGCAAATGATGCAGATCCAGCCTCTATCCAGCTATCTAATACCTCAGGAGTTCGCTTAGCTTTTTTTCCACATTTTTTACAGTCAACCAATACGTTATCGATCCCTGGTTTATGAAGATCTGTAATTTTTTCACCGCTGGCTTCCTCTAGTTCCTTGATTGACCCTGGGACAAATCTCTCTCCACATCCACATTCCCATACCGGTACCGGACTACCCCAGTATCTATTTCTTGAGATGTTCCAGTCAGGAGCATGCTCCATGCTCTTTGCAAACCTTCCGTCCTTAAAATGAGAAGGAAACCAGTTTATTTTTTCATTGGTTTTCTTCATCCTGTCCTTCATAGACTGGACATCGACATACCATGCATCCATAGGGCTGTAAAAAAGTTGCGTAGCACATCTCCAACAGTGAGCTACTGAGTGCGTGAGAGGCTCGTCCTTGAAAATTAAGTTTCTGCTCTTAAGATCTTCGTTTACAACTGCATTCGCATCTCTGTAAAACAGTCCACCAAACAGTGGAACATCCTTAAAAATATATCCTTCTTCATCAACGTGCTGAACCAGTGGAATGTTCTCACGTTTCATAACAACTAAGTCCTCTTCTCCATAAACCGCCAATGTAACAATTCCCGTACCTTCATCTGCGGTAACGAAGTCTCCAGCAACAACTTCAAAGTAGCGCTTTTGATCTAGTTTTTTGTAATAGTCATAATGAGGGATGAATTTCTTGCCGACCAGTTCGCTACCACTGAATGTTTCGAATATTGAATATTGAATATTGAATATTGATTCAATTGTTGCTTTAGCAAGGATATAAAACTCATCTCCAACTTTTACCTTCACATACTCTAACTTAGGATTAACCGCTAGAGCTGGGGTAACGATTTTATTCCAAGGAGTCGTTGACCAGGCAAGAAAAAATGTGTTCTTCTCTCCTTCAACGGGATACTTATAGGTCGTTGCGGACTCTGTGACGTCCTTGTAATTATCGGCATCCATCGCAACCTCAAAGTTAGAGATTGGAGTAGAACAGTGAGGACAGTAAAGTGAAACGCGTAGCCCTTTGTAAATTTTTCCTTTGTCATACATCTGCTTGAAGACCCACATGACAGACTCCATGTAGTCTTTGTCCCATGTTTTGTATGCATTCTTAAAGTCCACCCAACGACCGATATGATCTATGTACCACTCCCATTCAGCGGATACCTCATTTACATATACTTTACATTCTTCAATAAATTTCCCAACGCCCACCTTTTCCTCAATATCTTTTTTCCGCTTAATTTTCAGCTTATTCTCCACCTTGTTTTCAATCGGTAGGCCATGACCATCCCATCCCCAAACTCTTCTAACTCGGTAGCCTTTCATTGTCCAGAAGCGACAAAACGGATCTTTAGCAAGACTTGCGAGCAGTGAGCCGTAGTGAGGGTTACCCGTTACAAACGGTGGCCCGTCCAAAAAAGTCCATGGCTTGTCTGCTGGACGTGATTCAACTGATTTTTCGAAGATTTTATTCTTTTTCCAGTACTCAAGAGTCGCCTCCTCAAGTTGTGGAAAGTTTGGAACTGGATCAACGTCTTTGAAGCTGGCCATACAGATGATTATAGCAGGTACCGCACTGTCTTATATTAACTTTCTGACCGCACGAACTGCATTTTCATGTGCGAGTGCTTCGAAGGGTTTTTTATCAAATTCCTCGCGACTATCGATGTTGAAACCGTCCTTAAATGATGGGTGCTTCCCGTGCTCCGCTCTTCCTCTCAGAAATGATTCCGGGTTTCTAGATAAACTTTCTAGAGCGCAAATAAATCCTTCATCGCCATTCTCCGCCCTCTTTTGTTTTATAAGCTCCGATATTGCATCCCGCCAATTCGTATATCCAAAGTCACCGTAATATACTTCATCGCCTAAGAGATTACGAATAATTTCAGCATGATTTTTTGTACGTGGGTCGAACATTACTTCTTTCTTGTCGCCTAACCATTGTTTTTGCGCCTCAAGAGCCGGCTTGTAGACATAACGTAAAGCAGGTAAATAATGTACCGTCCCAAACCTAATTGCCACAAATAGCGTACGAACCATTTCGGAATCTAATAAATCGCTACTTGCAGAAGCTAATCTTATCGGGTCAGCCTCTATTACACCATTAAGTACATCTTTGTTTTTTTTCGTAGTAGTACGAAAGTTGGTTACCCAAGGTCTGATGCCTTCTTTGGTACGATCGGTAGTTGTAAACGTTAGCCTGTGCGTCATTAGCATTCCAGCGACAGTTATCGCAAGTTGATCGATTCCGTCACTAGAAGCATCAGAAATGCGTTTAAGTGACTATAGCACCAATTCTTTTGGACTTGCTTGGGGGAGTGATTCTCGACGGTCTACCATAGTTAACCTATAGTATAGCAGACAGGAAATCAAAAATCACTTCTTCCTTAAGAAGGCCGGAATATCGAAGCCTTCGTTGTCGTCGGTGAACTCGTCTTCCGGCATGTCGTCCAGCTGATGGTCTAGTTCCTTTTTAAGGGGAGACTCATTCGTATTTGTCAAAAGTTCATCCTCGTCCCTTTTCACATTAGATGCTTCTTCCTTTAGAGTTGGTTTAAAGTTAAAGATGTTAAGCTTCCCTTCATCAAACTTAGTTGCGATAAGAGTAATCTTGATTTGATCCATCATCTTCTCATCGATAACCGCTCCAAAGATGATATCTGCATTCGGATCTACTGTCTTTGCAATTATGGAAGCAGCCTCATCAACCTCGGTCATCGTAAGGTCTGGACCTCCGACGATATTAAACAGAATTCCTTTTGCTCCTTCTATCGAAACATCAAGAAGGGGCGAGGAGATAGCCTGCTTGATAGCTGCCATTGCTCGCTTATCGCCACTACCAACTCCTATACCCATCAATGCGGTACCAGCATTGCTCATTACGGTTCTAACATCGGCAAAATCAACATTAATAAGTCCAGGAACTGTGATTAACTCAGCGATTCCCTTCACGCCTTGGTGAAGCACCGAGTCAATTCTTTTAAATGCGTCGACGATCGAGGTTTTTTTGTCAACGACCTGAAGAATTCTTTGATTAGGGACAATGATTAAGGTGTCTACTTTTTCCCTCAAAGCAAGAATACCGTCATCTGCTGCGTGTCGACGCTTGGATCCTTCAAAATCAAATGGCTTGGTAACAACCGCAACGGTAAGCGCTCCTGTCTCCTTGGCTATCTCAGCGATAATTGGCGCGGCTCCTGTTCCGGTTCCTCCACCTTCACCACAGGTAATGAATACCATATCTGCTCCTTCCAGCTCTTCTTTTAGCTTTTCTCTTGACTCCTCAGCGGCTTGGCGTCCTGTCTCTGGACTGCCTCCAGAACCTAAACCTCTCGTCACCGTATCACCGATCTGAATTTTAATCGGCGCTTTGTTGTGAAGTAGTGCCTGAGCATCTGTATTAACAACAATAAACTCAACCCCTGGAATTCCTCCGTCATCAATCATCGACGTTATGGCATTTCCACCACCACCACCTATGCCTACGACCTTAATTTTTGCTGGTTGTCCTGCTCTTGGTTTGATTAACATGGATGAGTTATAAAGTTATAAAGTTCGTAAAGTTATAAAGTCAGAAAGATCTATGAATTATTTAATATTGATTGGCTCTTTATAAACTTTATAATCTTTCGTCTTTACAAACTCGTTATGGTATAAATTGCTTAATTAAATCTTTAATTTTTGAGAACGAACCACCAATAGAAATGTCCTTAAATATTTGATTGAACTTCATCATGCTCGATTCGTGGTCAATTATATTTTTTCCTCCGGACAAAATCAACCCGACGTTAGTAGCATACTGCGGATCTAGAACCTCGTCCACGAGTCCAGACACTCCTGTTGGAAATCCTATTCGAATTGGCAGACCAACTACCTTACGACCCATCTCCACCATCCCAATTGTGTGTGCTCCCCCACCAGTAATAACAAGACCGGATGGAACATTAGAGCTGAAACCGCTTTTTTCTATCTCCTCTGCAATGTGCCTATAAATCTCCTCTATTCTTGCTCCAATAATGCTGTCCAGTAGTAACTTTGGAGTAATGTCACTAACCGACTCAGGTAGGTGAAGTGGAGCGAAATCAATATTGTCATTTTTCTTTTTTGCTTCCTGAATTGGTAGATCTCTCTTGCCGTACCCTTGAAACTCCTTAGTTAGAAAGAGCTTAATTCTTTCTGCGGACTCCAACGAAACTCGCAGGCCTACTGCGATGTCGTTAGTTATATGTCGTGCCCCGAGCGGTATAGAGGCAGAGTACGAGATTGCACCATCACAGTACATACAGATATCGATCTTTCCACCACCAATATCAACCAGAACGACCCCAAGTTCTTTTTCAGTGCTGGTTAAAACTGCCTCCGCTGAGGCAAATCCAGAAAATACAAATCCACTGTTCTCAATTCCAAGATCAGAAAAACATCTATCGATGTTCTTTAGATTCGTCAGCGAAGCAGTTATTATGTGTGAGTCAACCTCAAGGCGAATACCGCTCATTCCAACAGGATTTTTTATCCCTGGTTGCCCATCAACTATGTACTCACGAGGAGCTACGTCTATAATCTGTCTTGTTGTGGAAAGCGAAATGGCTCTGGCGGCCTCAGCAACGCGATCAACGTCCTCCTGACTTATTTCTCCCTGAGGATTAGAAACAGCTACCACGCCATGTGAGTTTAGAGAGGTGATATGAGGTCCTCCAACCGATGAGAATGCCTTTGTAATTTTCTGCCCTGCCATTCTCTCTGCCTTCTCCACACTTTGATCAACGGCAGCGGTCACCTGATCAATGTCAACAACCAGTCCTTTCTTCACGCCACGAGACGGAGCCGTATGAAAGCCAATAATACGTGGCTCTTTTTCATCAGTAGAGTTAACAGCAACTAATGTAGAAATCTTTGAACTACCTATGTCGATACCGCAAATAAATTGATTAGGCATTTTCGAATTTAGTCTATAACGTTTATAAAGTCTATAAGGTCCGTAAAGTCCATTGTCATTCTGGCTCGACTTCGCTCCCCAGAATAACCAATGAGTTAACTTTATGGACCTTACGACTTTTGACCTTCGGACTACTTTACCATAACTGGTTTATCGTATCGAACATCGATACGCTTAAAATTTGTACCATCCACCTTAAACTGTCGAAGAATGGCCTTAATTTGATATTCCTGTTTTTGAATATCTTTTTCTGTTGTAACTAAAATTTCACGAGAATCCTCTAACTCTAATCGTATCATATAAAAACTATTGATATCTACTCTCTTTACTCTATAACCAAAGGAGCCGAGAACATCAACAAATCTTATGGCAATCTGAATGTCCTTAAAACCAAGCAAATCACCGATTTTTATCTGCTCCTTAAACAACTGTTGGTAGTATATTAACTCTGGAAGGTTGGCTGGCTTTGTTTTCAGTTTCTGTAAAATTCTGCCGTTTACAGCCAGCAGTACGTATTCATCCGCTACCTTTGTCGCAACCGTTGGCTTGACGGTATGCAGATTCAGAACTAGCTTGTTTGGATACTGTTTAGTTACCTGAACTTTGGTAATTATTGGATTCAACGCAACAAGGTTTTTTTGCAGCTCTTCTTCTGAGAGAAGTGGCAAAAACTCAAAATAGTAAAGTTCCAAACCACGAACAGTATCTTTTGCGTGAGAAGAGGTGATTACAATTTCTTTGACCGATAGCGTATCTCTAATATAAACACAGGCCAAAGCCACAAGAAGGGCGACGAAACTAAGCGCCAATAGAGTTCGTAGCAACCTCCATGACCTCTTTTGCAATCTGCTTCGCTGCGCTCTGTGATCCATATGCATGGTCTACAGTATCGAAGTTTTTTTGATATTTTTCAAGTGAAGCTAACATCGCTTCTATTAAGCTCAGTAACTCATCGGCTGTGTGAGATTGATCAAATATCTCCGCGACTCCCAAAGATCTTAGGTATTCCGCATGTTTCTGCTGTTCGTCAAACGCAGACCAAGGTAGCGGAATAATAATTGAGGGCTTTGAGGTTGCCAGCAGTTCAAAAACTGTATTCGCTCCACCTCTGCTTAATACTAGATCTGACTGCGAATAAACGTACCCAATTAGGTCCGACTCGATATGTGTGAACGGAAAGTAATTATCATTTTTGATCGCGAGACTTTTTTCATAATCTCTAAACTCGGTTGAGGAACCGGTCTGGTGAATGACGGTATATTTTTTTAGCAGTTCAGGAAGAATCTTGAATATTAAGGAGTTAATGTCATGCGATCCTGTGGAGCCACCGGTTATGTACAGAACAGGCTTCGTTTTCTTAAAGTTCTTAATTTTATCTACAATCTTTGAGACCTCTTTTCTAACGGGGTTTCCAGTTAATACCACCTTGCCATCCGGAAAGTAATGTCTAGAGGCTGGGAACGAAATAAAGATTTTTTTAGCTAACCTTCCAATGAATACGTTTGCCGATCCAGGTCGAATGGTCTGCTCATGCGTAATGACTGGAATCTTTAGAATATGAGCTCCAACAGCAATCGGTAACGCAATGTATCCGCCGAAGGTAAGCACCACATCTGGTTTTTCCTCTAGAAGCATCATTAGCGCGCTAATAAAACCAACTGGAACCTTAATCGCATTTACTAATGACCCTAAAGAAAAAACTCTAGTAAATCTGCCAGCCTTTAGATTAATAAACCTCAGTCCCCTTTTTGTAACCTCCTTATACTCTAGTGAATCTGACGTATCGGATGAAAGAGCATGTTGACGTCCAACAATAACAACTTCGCAGTCCTTCAACTCATCCAGTACTGCCAAAGCTGGTGTGATGTGACCTCCTGTAACCAAAACCTTCATATTATTTGAGACGACCGCTCCTTCGAATGTTTAACAGTATTCCGATCATTGCAAAAGAAATAAGCAGATTCGAACCTCCGTAGGAGATAAAAGGCAAAGGAACTCCTGTCAAAGGAATCAAACCAACCATCCCTCCTAAATTTACCACTATCTGTAGACTAAAGTAAGCAAAAATTCCACCCGCAAGCAACCTTGCGAAACGATCAGGGGCTCTGTAGGCAATCTCATAAATTTTGTAAACAAGTACAAACAGAACAAAGATCAGAATAACAGAGCCAATAAATCCAAACTCCTCACCAATAATCGCAAAGATGGAGTCGGTGTGTGCTTCTGGTAGATAAAGAAACTTCTGCCTTGAGGCTCCAAAGCCAAGACCCAAAAGTCCTCCGTTTTGTAATGAAATGGCAATCTGATTGACGTGATAACCGATGCCTAGTGGGTCGATGCTTGGATTTAGAAATGCAGTAAATCTTCTCAGGCGATAAGGAGAAATCTTAGTTAGGACGTAAAATCCAACAAAGGATGCGGGAAGTAGTAAAAGCAAATAACCCAACTGACTACCAGCTAAAAAATACATGACCACGCTTAGTATAAAGATCATGGTTGCGGTACCGAGATCTGGTTGAAGAACGATGAGAAAAACAAGAAACCCAAGCAGAGATATGAATGGAATAAAGCGTTTTTTTTCGGTGGTCATAAACCAAGAAGCAAGATAAATTATTACACTAAACTTGGCGAGCTCCGTGGGCTGAATATTAAAAAACCCAAAGTTGATCCAACTCTGAGCACCGCCTGCTGTGCGCCCCAGTCCCGGTAGTAAAACCAGCATGAGAAGCCCGACAGTAATCATCATTGCTGGAAATGAGAGATAGTAAAGTTTTTTGTAGTCAAAGAAGGAAAAGAACAACATTCCAACCACACCTAAAGCAATCCATATTGCTTGAAGATTGAAGTAATGAAAACTATCTCCGAACTCCTGCAATGCTCTGACCGATGAAGACTCGAACACAAACAGCAAACCAACCAAAGAAAGCACAATCGGTAGATAAATTATGGAGCTTCTTTTTGTAACTGCTGTTTTACGTAGCTTGGCAAATCTCTCACTCATACCTAATAATATAGTATTTTCCAACTAGATTTCCCCCCATGTACACTGACTCAGTGTACAAATGGCTATAATAAGGCAAATAAAATCCTTTTAAGACAATCCAAATGTCGCCTTTTGTAGCATATAATCCATTGCTTTTGGCCGCGTTCTTGTTTAAGTTAAGAGAATGGCTAGGAAATTCCCTGCAGGAGAATACTTTCATATTTGTAACAAAAGCATATCTAACTATAAGATATTTAATGGTTTGGGAGATTCTAATCGATTCCTAACAACAATCGGCTACTATAATTCAATGGATGTCCCCGACAAACTGTCAAGAATACTTTCTAGTAAGCAGCGGCACGAAGACTTTTCGAACATCTTGGTTCCACAAATTTCACCGATTGTGAGGTTCATAGCTTACTGCATCATGCCAGACCACTATCACTTACTAATAAAGTCGTTGGAGGAAAACTCGTTTTTGCGATATATAAACACCGTCGAGACAAGCTATACTCGTTACTTCAATATCAAAACTAAGCGGAAAGGGCCACTGTGGCAGTCTAGCTTTAGGAGCGTGCACATTTCATCAAACGAACAGCTCCTACATACCGTACGATACATGCATATTAACCCCACTACTTCGAAACTAGTAGCGAAACCTGAAGATTGGCAATACTCATCATATCCGATCTACTTGCGTAATCCTGACCTGCTCACGAATATTCTGACTGACATTTCAATCAGAAGTGTTGATGAATTCAAAAAATTCACTGAATCGAACATTAAATACCAGCAAAAATTAAAAGAAATGAAAAAGTTATTTATTGAATAGAACCCTGACATGTACACTGACTCACTGTACAAAGGGCTAATTTACTTTAGAAAGGCGAGCATTAGTCCGAATATGGAGAATAGAATCGAGATTAGCCAGAATCGCATCACAATTTTGGACTCTTCCCAACCTTTATGCTGAAGGTATAGATGGAACGGCGCAACTGCAAACAGCTTCTTTCCGGTGAACTTCTTGCTTAGAAGTTGTAAAAATGAACTTATAATCTCTATCAAAAATATTCCGCCGATAATTGGTAGGCTGAAGGACTTACCCAAAATTAGACCAACAACCGCAAACGCGGCGCCAAAAGATAGCGAACCGGTATCGCCAAGGAAAATACGCGCGGGGGGAATATTAAAGTACAGAAACGCAATTAGACCTCCCAACCAAATGCCGATGAACAGTGATGTAGGAACATCAATTATTGATGCCGCAATTATCCAGAAACTAGCCAAAGAAATCATAAGAACTCCAGTAGCAAGCCCATCAAGCCCATCGGTAATGTTTACGGCATTTGAGAAGGCCACAATTGTGAAAGCAGCAAACGCAATGTAAAAATACGATATATCAAAAACTCCTAGAAATGGAACGTGAACGAAATGAATTTGTAGATCGGCGTACAACCAGTACGCAATAATGAGCGCCAGAACAATCTCTATTAGTAGTTTAAACTTCAATGTAACTCCAAAAAAGTTGAGTTTCTTCCAGAAAAAAATCTTAGCAAGATCATCATAAACACCTAGCAGTCCGAAACTTAAGATCGTGAACAATAAAATCTTGGACTCCGCGAAGATTGAGGGGAAGTTGGTCTGAAGAGGAATTCTAAAAAGGTCAAACATATAAATGAAGATTAGGTACAGTAAAGAGGTTGATGCAATAATCAGAAGTCCTCCTCCAACGGGAGTTCCGGCTTTGTGCTTGTTGAATTTATCAAAGATAGGCGTTGCTTTATTAAACGCATCCTTTGTCTTCTGTTGCGCACGTTGCATCTTTGTCCTGTAAAGGAAGTCGATGAACGGAACAATCAAAATAACATTTACCAAAAATGAAATAACTGTAGCAAAAAGATAGATGGGCATTTGGGTTCAAATTTCAAATATCAAATTTCAAATTATTAATATAAGAGTGTAAGGATCTTAGGGACAAAGATTATACCAGCAATAATTAGTGCACCGAACGAGAATATCAACATTGCCGCAGCAGAAACGTCCTTAGCGAACTTTATATCCTCTCTCCATTCCTTATCAATTGCGTCGGTTGTCAGCTCGATTGCGGTGTTAATGGCCTCAACCATCATCCCGATAACGACTAAGCTAAGAATTAAAAGAAACTCATAATATGAGATATGCAAAAACCAAGAGGCGAGTAGCGCGAGAACCGAAAGTAAAAAATGAATACGGTAGTTTGCCTGTGTTTTGAAGGCCCAAACCATTCCTTCAAAAGCATGACTTATTGAGATTGTGTGTTTTTTAAGCATAGTTTAGTATTTAGTATGTAGTATTT
>Ga0163144_10017870_pt1 | contig 14413 bp, 22 predicted proteins | sample OliLak19BULKMAT1_FD_123175 | JGI IMG/M metagenome (GOLD analysis project Ga0163144, IMG submission 123175) | Freshwater microbial mat bacterial communities from Lake Vanda, McMurdo Dry Valleys, Antarctica - Oligotrophic Lake LV.19.BULKMAT1 | ecosystem: Environmental > Aquatic > Freshwater >... | reverse complement strand
TCCCCACCCCCACCGTAATCCCCGAATCGACCACCATCCCCTCGTAGGCGATGGACATATCGATATTGACGACATCACCTTCACTAAGTATCAACTCAGCACTAGGAATACCGTGCTGGACACAATCATTAACCGAGATACATACCGCCGCTGGGTACGGAGTATTAGCAAAGGTCGGATGGTAGCCCAGGAGGACCGGCTCGACTCCAAATTCAACCACCAGCTCCATCGCCCGATCGTCGATATCAAGGGCACTTGCCCCCGCCACCGCTTCTTTAGCCAGCAACTTAAGTATCTTCGCCAAAATGGCTCCCCCGGTGCGCAGGAGTTCAATTTCAGCCGCCGTTTTTTTCTTGATATTAGACATAGGTATTATTTACCACCTGTAGTATTCTTACTAACTTTGACGAAGGTCGAACCTGTGTCAAAAGATTACACGCGCTGCTCGGTTAGACCAAGAGCAGACACAATCTGAGCGTGCACCCCATCGATGGTGTCGATGCCGTTCATAGTGTGGACATTGGTGTTGGGCCGGCTGCGATAGTAGTTAATAACTGGCAGTGTATCTTCGTGGTACCAACGCAGACGCTCTTCGATAGAAGCAGCGGTATCATCGGCTCGAGCCCGAACCTGCATCCGAGCACGGACCACGTCTTCAGGTGTTTCCAGGTTAATGACATCGAGTGCCCCCCGACCAAAAAATTGAAAGGCGTCTTCGAGGTCGGGAATCTGCCCAACGGTACGAGGAAAACCATCAATTAGAAGGTGACTTTTATCATCAAGCTGGTCGAGCATGGCTCGTCCCCAGAGCACCGTCGTGATAAAGTCTGGCTGAAGTGTGCCCAGACCGAGAGCGACGGCAATTTTATCTTCCGCAAAGGTCTCCTGAGTAGCGGCGAGCGCGCGAAACCGGCGACCAGTCTGAATGTCCACTACCCGCCGGCGGTCGGCAGCTTCTAGGAGCTCCTTGAGCTTCTCAATCTGGGTCCCCTTACCCGACCCCTGCGGACCAATAAAAATTACGGTTTTAATATTCATACTGACACAGTGTACAGAGGTTAGATAAAAAAACAAGAAAATGGTAGATTATTGCTACACTAATTTATATGAAAAAAGACATCATTTCACTGGGCGGCCTACCAGGTAGCGGTAAATCTACGGTCAAGGCACTACTAGCGGAAGAATTTGGCTGGTCATCTTTCTCGACGGGGGATTTTATGCGACAAATGGCGCTCGACCGCGGGGTGTCTTTTGATGAATTTAATGCTCAAATTGCTAATGATAAGAGTATCGACGAGCAAATCGACGCCGCACTAATTCGCATCGAACAGACCGAAAACACCCTAATCATTGACTCACACTTAGCTTTTCATTTTGTACCCAGCTCGTTTAAAGTATTCCTCAACATCTCGCTCGACGTATCAGCTAAGCGTATATTCTCTGACGGTGAAAAAGAGACCCGCAAAAGTGTCGGTGACGTCATGAGTAGCCTGGAGGAAGCTAAGGCTAGAATTAAAGCTCGGATTGATAATCACAACGACCGGTATATGCGCTTTTACAGTATTAGCCCCTACGACATCACGAAGTACGATCTCGTGATTGATACTGAAAACCAAACTCCAGCCGAAGTAGCGGCCTTGGTCAGCCAGGGTTTTAATCAATGGAAAAGTCTTTAAGCACGGGCTGCAAGCCAAACTAAATGAGCTAGCTCTGCCTATGATATAGTAGAGGCAACATGCAAAGACAACACATAATCACGATTTCGGGCAAGCCGGGCAGCGGCAAGTCCTCGACCGCCGACAAAGTGGCTGAACTTCTCGGGTATACTCGCCACTCCTCCGGAGATATAGTGCGGCAGATTCTAGCCAAAGAAAGCCTGTCCTTGGCCGAGTACAATGAACAAGCCCGCAGCGACCACGCTCTTGATGACGCCGTGGATGGGCAACTACGTCAGCTGCGTACTGCCAAAGAGGTAGTGATTGATTCACGGCTTGGTTTCTACTGGATACCCGAATCATTCAAGGTCTATCTCGACCTTGATATCGAAGTCGCCACCGCTCGCATTTATAACGACGCCGCCCAAAACAGTAGCCGCAGTGGGACCGGCGAAGGTAGTACCTCGCTCGCGGTCGTCACGGAACAAGTCCGGACGCGAGTGGAGGGAGAACGTAGCCGCTTCCGCGCTATGTATCACATCGACCCGTACGATCTAGTTCACTTCGACCTCATTATTGATACCTCACGCCACAGCCCCCAGACCGTCGCTTTGACGCTTTATGACACCTACCGCCGCTGGCTCAATGCCGAAGTCTGGAAGCAAGAACGGAGCGCCATCCCCTCCGGCTACTCGTTCAAGAACCAATACTAAAGAAAAGGAAAAATAAAGGACGGAGAAGTCACAACTACAAAAAGAGCTCCGAAAATGGAGCTCTTTTTGATAGGAATAAAATCAAATCTTTTAGTATTCTCGGAGAGAAATTTGGGCGTCGAGACGGCGGATGAGGTCGAGAACTACCGATACTACGATTAAAATAGCGGTGCCCCCGATAGCAAGCGCGGCTATGCCGGTGGCCATCTGGAGTCCAATTGGTAAGACCGCTACAAGCGCCAGGAAGAGCGCTCCGACTAAGGTCAAACGGGTGATCAAGTTACCGAGATACTCAGAGGTGTGTTCGCCGGGGCGGATACCAGGAATAAACGCACCATTGCGCTGCAGGTTCTTAGAGATAGCGTCTGGGTCGAAAGTGACAGCGGTATAGAAGAAGGTGAAGAAGAATACCAACAAAAAGTAGGCCATCCCGTACCAAATTTCGTTTTCAGTGAAGGCCGTCACGGCGGCACTGGCGGCCGCTACCCAGGAATAGCCCATTGCCGACAATATATTGAGTATCATCTGCGGAAATAATAAGATAGACAAAGCAAAGATGATGGGAATTACGCCAGCCTGATTGAGGCGGAGGGGCAAATACGATTCGTTACCCTTAGTCATAATCATTGAATTGCCACGACTCTGCTTGGCATGGGTGATCGGGACTACGCGTTCCGCTTCAGTCATCACTACTACTGAATAAATCACACCGAGCGTTAGTAGACCAAAACCGATATACAGCGGTAACTGTGAGGCGTCAAAATTGAAGGCGAGCTGACTCACGGTCGCGGGCAGACCGGCCAAAATACCAGAGAAGATAATGATGGAGACACCATTACCAATTCCATACTCAGTCACCAGTTCACCTACCCACATAAGGAGGACTGCGCCAGCCACAACAATAACCACGTTCACCGCAAACTCAAACGGTGATAGTCCGGTGAGTACCCCTTGGCTTTCGAGTAGTTTAAGAAAACCAAACCCTTGGAGGATAGCCAGCGGTAAACTGAGCAAACGACTATACTGGGTAAATTTGGCTCGTCCGGCCTCCCCCTCTTCATTGTATAAGCTTTTCATCTGGGGCGACATCACGGTCATGAGCTGCATAATAATTGACGCCGTAATAAACGGCCCCACCCCGAGCATGACAATCGACAGGTTAGAGAGCCCGCCACCCGAGAATAAATTGAGCAGGCCAAGAAACTGATTGTTAGAGAAAAACTGCTCCAACATGAGGTGGTCAACGCCTGGAATAGGCACGGCGGCCAGGAGGCGAAACATAGCAATCGCACCAATCACAAACAAAATTCGTTTGCGGATGGCACTATCAGTAAAGATGACGTTTAATTTATGAAGAAAGGTTTGCATACAGGACTATTGTACCTATTTGGCTATCTTTCCGCCAGCCGCTTCAATCTTTACCTTGGCGGCAGCCGATACTTCACACCCTTCAATAATGAGTGCCTTAGTCAGGGTGCCAGTAGCCAGAATCTTCACTAGCGGTGCTTTACGACGAACTGCCGAGATAACCGCGGCCGCCACTAGTGTCTTTGGAGACACGGTGGCTCCGGCAGCAAAAGCAATTTCCAGCGCGCTTAGGTTTACCGGTACAGCGCGGACGCGTTCAGCATTAACAGTATCAGCTCGGTTCTTGCCGTGACCACGAAGCTTGGGGAGCTTCTTGATGAAGTCACGCATTTCTGGACGCATACTATTACCGGCGCGCGCTGTCTGCCCCTTTCCGCCTCGACCTGAGGTCTTACCACGCTTACCACCACGACCAATACGCTTGGCCGCGGGTCGCTTGGTAGCGGGGACTAATTCATGAAGTTGCATATTACGAGAGGTTCTTTAGTTGGCTAAGCGCCTCGATAGCGGCGCGAGCATTATTAAGTTTATTCTTACTGCGTGAGAAAATCTTGGCGGTAACGTCTTTAACACCACCGAGTTCAAGGACTGTACGCACTGATGAACCAGCGACCAGACCACGCCCAGGGGCGGGCATAATCATCACTTCACTGGAGGCATACTTAGTATGAACATCGTGTGGAATATGACTATCTTTATTCATCGGGATGGTGATCATGTGCTTCTTGCCATCGCGGACAGCTTTTTCGATAGCCAACTGAGTGTCACCGGCTTTACCGATACCCACTCCGACCTTACCGTGTTTATCACCCACTACCATCGCCACTGAGAAACTAAAGCGACGACCACCAGCCATCACGCGCGTGACACGGCGGATACTAATGATTTTTTGGTCGAACTCGGGACGAGCGCGCTCGGGGCGAACGGCTCCACCACGGCGGGGACGGCGATTATTATTACCTCCGGCTCCACCACCACGGCGATCATCACCTCCGCGCCGAGCGCCCCGCCTGTCAGCTGGTACTTCGGCCGCAGCGGGTGCATCGGTAGCTGGTACCACGGGTGGTACAGCAATGTCTGACGTAGTGTCAGTTGTAGCTTCCTGCTGTGTCATAAGAATAATTTAAATAAGTAATTAGAAGACCAGACCTTCCGTGCGGGCACTATCAGCCAGCGCCGCGATGATACCTTGGTAGCGAAAACCACCACGATCAAACACGACGGCCGTTACACCGGCGGCTTTAGCCTTCTTCGCTATCTCAGCACCAACTGCCACGGCAGCCACGCCAGGGGCGGTTTTATGGGTCCTAGAATCAGCGGACGCCAAGGTCACCCCTTTAGTGTCATCAATCAACTGGACATAGAGGGCACTGTTACTTTTGAATACTGCCAAGCGCGGGCGCTCGGCGGTACCAGCAACTTTAGCGCGAATTCGCGCATGGCGTCCGGCTCGCTTCGTTTGTTTGTACTGAGTTTTTTCCATACGAACTTAGGGCTAGACAGCCTTTTTACCTTGCTTACGAATAATAAATTCACCACGGTAACGAATACCCTTACCTTTGTACGGCTCAGGCTTTCGGACCTTGCGCACGTTAGCGGCAAATTGCCCAAGAGCATCTTTGTCTATACCAGTGAGGGTAATGGCTAATTTTTCTACTACGGCGGTGATGCCGGTCGGGATTGTCAGCGGTACCGGATGTGAGTACCCCATACTCAGAACAAGCTCAGTACCACGCACTTCGGCTCGATATCCCACTCCTTCAATATCAAGGACGCGGGTAAAACCAGCGGTTACACCCGTAATCATGTTACGAATATGAGCAGCATAAGTACCCCACAAGGCGGTAGCAAGCTCAGTTTTTTGTGGCGTCAGGCTAATGTTACCGTTTCCGATAACAATCGCTACATCATCTTTCATCTCTCGTATGAGAGTTCCTTTCGGACCTTTCACCGTCAGTACACCACTAGCCATAGTCACTTCGACGCCGGCAGGGATGGTTACTGGAATTTTTCCTAATCGACTCATACGCTTACCAAATGATGAAGAGCTGCTCACCACCGACATTCTTTGCTCGCGCCTCATCATTAGTGAGGATACCAGCTGGTGTCGAGAGGATTAAGTGCCCTTTACCGAACTTTACTTTGTGAATAGCTTCGACTTTTGTGTAGAGCCGTCGACCCGGCTTACTAATACGCTTCACACCAGTGATACGGTGTGCGGTACCCTGATACTTGAGCGTCACCTCAAGGGTCTTCTGCGCCACCTTCCCTTTCGGCGCTGCGGCTTCAATGTATCCAGCGGCGACAAGCTTGTCGGCCACTGCGTGGCGAAGCTTTGAGTACGGTACCGAAATGGTAGCTTTCCTCACTGCGCCAGCGTTCTTGAGCTGGATAATGAAATCGCCGATAACGTCGCCTACCATGATGATTTCGTTATGCCTGGTATATGTCCTTCGTGGGCAAGCTCGCGGAAGCAGATTCGACAAATGTCAAAATCACGCATGTAACCGTGTTTTCGCCCACAGAGCTTGCAACGCCTGACGACGCGCGAAGCAAACTTCGGTGTACGCTGTGAGCGTACAATAACTGATGTTCGAGCCACTGTGTGATGGGTGTTATGAGGCCGTATCAGGGAGAATCCATGACGTGCCTCCTTATAATCGCTAGAAATAGAGCTTAATTTGCCCTATGCTGCGAACTGGTAACGACCTAACTAAAAGAGAAAGTCATTACGCAGCTAGCGCCTACTTTACCAGAAAAGCCATATAAAGCAAGGACCGGCGGTTAGGACAAATCGTTTAACAAAATATAACACTGTTGGTAAGAAGCAGCAGTGTGATATTTTCTTGCTTTCTAAAAAGCCTATTCGGCTTTTTTCAGCGGTAGGGTCAAGTTGCTAAGTAAAATTTCCCTTTCGGGAAATTGTACTAAGCACTTCCTCCCCGGGCTCGCGGTTTTCTTTTCTCGGAAGAAAAGAAAACATCGCTCCGCCTCTTACCGCTGTCGAAAGCAAAGCAGTTTGCTTTCTAAAAAGCCTATTCGGCTTTTTTCAGCGGTAAGCCAATATGCCTAAAGAAGGCTTCGGCTTCTTTCTTATTTTTGGCGGTGGTCACAATTGTGACGGCAAAACCGAAAACGTCTTTGATTTCTTCATCACCGCATTCTGGGAAAATAGTGTTTTCCTTGATACCAATAGTAATATTACCCATCTCGTCAATAGCCGTCACTTTTAGTCCACGGAAGTCACGAGTTTGCGGAATAGCCACATGAATAAGCTTGTCCACAAAGTGCTCCATCCGCTTTCCACGTAAAGTAATTTGGTAGCCAATAATCTCGCCTTCGCGCAGCTTAAAGGAAGCAATCGACTGTTTGGCCGGACGGGCTGATGGCTTCTGACCAGTAATCATTGCTAGTCGATCACGAATCAGCTCTTCACGCTTTTTGTCGTCAACGCGGCCGGTGCCAATTGATACCACCACCTTCTCCAGGCGGGGCGCCTGCATGACATTTGTGTAATCAAAGTCAGCTTTCATGGCCGCGTACGCTGATTTAATTTGTGTAAGTGTTGTTTCCATATGCGTTAGATTTTTTTACCACTAGGACGAGAGACCCGCACTTTCTGACGCTTATCGCCTTCACCCTCATATGTATAACCGACTCGAACTGCTTTACCTCCCTCCATAAGAGCCACGGTCGAAGCGGGAATTGGCATACTAACTTCTACGATCTGACCCTGACTACGAGTCCGCTTATTCTTTTGGTGCTTAGTGGCGACGTTTACACCCTCCACGACAACAGCACCAGTTTCTTTGATTGTCGAGGAGACGGTTCCCGTTTTACCTTTGTCTTTGCCACTACGGACAATCACCGTATCACCTTTTTTTATTTTCATATGATGAAGCTTACGCAGTTACACGACCTCAGGGGCCAATGAGACAATTTTCTGATAACCAGCTTCGGCGAGCTCACGCGGAATCGGGCCAAACACGCGATTGGCTCTGGGCTCTTTCTTTACTTTATCAACGAGTACGACCGCATTGTCGTCGAAGCTTACGTACGAACCGTCCTTACGACGATAAGGCTTAACCTGTCGGACTACGACCGCGTAGACCACGTCCTTTTTCTTGACGGCCTTGCGCGGTTCCGCTGTCTGGACCGACAACACGACCATCTCACCTAGTTCCGCATAACGCTTCTTTGATCCACCGAGGACCTTGAATACGCGACCAATCTTAGCCCCGGAGTTGTCCGTAATGCGAACAATTGTTTGTGGTTGAATCATACTATTTGTTTACAGTTACGAGTTCGAAGTGCTTATGCTTTGAGAGCGGGCGGGTTTCGCGGATGTCGACAATCATCCCCTCAGTAGCAGTATTACCAGCATCGTGTACCAAAAACTTCTTGGAACGACGCATGAACTTCTTGTACTTTGGGTGCATCACATAGCGTTCTACCGTCACCGTAATAGTGTCTTTCATTTTAGTGGAAACGACTGTCCCCCGGAGTACACGACCGTTTTTTGTTATTGTGTCTGTTGTCATACCAGTTACTTGGTGTCACTCAAACTACGTCGCGCGGTTAGCTCCGTGAGTGCTTGAGCAATAGTGAGTTTTGCGTTTCGAATAATAGAGGCCTTGCGGGTAAAGCGGTCACGGAAGCGCTCGGCTCGGAGCTCATCACGAGTAGCCGCCACGAGCTCGACAAGCTCGGCTTCAGACTTCTGTTGTATATCAGTGTATTTCATAATGATAGAGACAGATTACTTGGCGGCAGTTTCACTTTTGTGAACCACCTTGGCTTTTAAGGGTAACTTGTTGACGGCTTTGCGGAGCGCTTTGCGAGCAATTTCTTCACTCACACCTTCCACCTCAAACAGGATTCGGCCAGGAGCAACTTCAAACACATAGTGATCGAGGTCTCCCTTACCCTTACCCATCGGGACTTCAGCCGCTTTCTTGGTAATAGGTTGGTCGGGGAAAATTCGGATCCAGATTTTACCAGTCTTACCGAGAGTGCGTGAGATAACTCGACGCGCCGCCTCAATTTGGTTGGAACGTACCCGTGACGGGGTAGTCGCTTGAAGGCCATAGTCACCGAAGGCAACGGTGATACCGCGAGTGGCTGGGCGAGCTCGCTTGGCTTCACTCTTGCGGCCTACTTGCCATTTGCGGTGGTTTACTTTTTTAGGGAACAACATACGCGATTATCGGTTACGGCCGCGAGAGTCTCCAGCAGAGGCAGTGCGGGGAGCCGTTTCCGATTGTCCCGCCTTGCGATCACTAAAGATATCGCCCTTATAAATCCACACTTTGATACCGATGGCTCCGTACGGCAGGCGAGCGGTCACTCGAGCAAAGTCGATGTTGGCGCGCAGAGTCTGTAGGGGAATTCGGCCTTTCTTCAGTTCTTCGATGCGAGCCATATCAGCCCCACCAAGACGACCCGACAACTTAATGCGAACACCCAGTACGTCACGATTAGCCATTACTTTTTCAATCGTTTGCTTCATCACTCGCCTAAAAGTCATCCGCTTCTCGAGGCCTTCGGCCACCATCTGACCAACAATGCTAGCACTTGATTCAGGGGAACGAACCTCTTCGATATCAAGCTTAATTTCTGGCTTCGAAATGAGGTTGGCCTTGCGAAAGAGCATATCAATCTCCTTCTTGAGCTTGACTGCACCCTCACCACTGCGACCGATAACGATACCAGGTCGAGCGGTTTTGATAATGATGCGAATGGTTTTTTGACTGCGCTCGATTTCTATAGTATCGACAGACATCCCCTTGAGGCGTTTGTCGAGGAACCGGCGAAGCTCGGCGTCAATGCGAATATATTCACGGTACTGCTTCGGATCGGTAGTAAACCAGCGGCTTCTCCAGCCGTGGATAATACCAACTCGTTGTACATATGGATGAGCTACGTGTGTCATAGATTATTTTGTACCGAGTTCAATTGTAATGTGACTACTGCGCTTGTTGATTCGCGAAGCCGAGCCTCTTGCCCGAGGCATAAAGCGCTTGAGGGTTGGAGCCTTATCAACCGAGACAAACGTGACTGACAAATGGTCAATGTTGGCTTTGGCTTGCTTGGCGTTAGCTACCGCTGATTCTAACACCTTAGTAAAGGGCACAGCGGCACGTTTTTCAATAAACTGCAGGGCTTTAAGCGCGTCGGTGACCTTCTTACCACGAATCACGTCAGCGATCAGGCGAACCTTGCGGGGTGATTGACGGTAATTTTTGAGAATTGCTTTCATATATATGTATCAGACTACTTCTTCTTAGCGACTGGACCAGCTGCTTTAGAAGCCTTAGCGGCCGCGATTTCAGCTTCTTTCTTCTTCTGCTCGAGCTCTTTCTGCATCTTACCTCCATGGCGATGGAACTTCTTAGTAGGCGAGAACTCACCGAGCCGATGACCAACCATTTCTTCGGCAATCACAATGGATACATGGTCTTTGCCATTGTGAACGCCAAAGGTAAATCCAACCATTTCGGGAGCGATTTGACTCGCCCTAGCCCAGGTCTTAATGACACCACTCTCTCCGGGTTTTTTTCCGGCGATCTTTTTCATCAGCTTCTCATCAACATAGGGTCCTTTATAGAGTGATCGTGACATTTAAGTGATAAAAAGGAGCGCAGCGACTATTTAGAACTTCACCACAAGGGCATACCCGTTTTAATGGTCGAGCAAAGCTCTTCCTTAAAACTAGATGAGTTCCCGATTTGCTCTTACCAGAGACAATCGCTGGAACATCAACTCCAAGTCAGTTGCGGCACTTCCTCTCAATTAAGTGATAATAAACTTCTTTTTTCCAACGAGTAAATCCGCACCAAGGTGCGTTTCTTTGAGAACCTCTTGTAAAAACAGGTAACGGCCGGTCTTAACAGAGGTCCCCAAACAACTTAAACTGTTCATCTGCAACACTTTTTGACACTTCGGTGCTAGATTGGCACCTACTTAACCGATTTGGTTAGGAACGTGGGCTATAGTACGGGAAATAGGGATAAAAGTCAATTAAACCGAACTAGTTCAAAATAATATAAGCTACCAGATAGATTAACACCGCCTGCACTATTAATATAACGCTTGCAAATTATTATATTTAATATAAAATATTAATCTAATAAGTAATTATTAATTATATGTATACTACAAAAATCACCTCTCAGGGAACAATTTCTATTCCAGCCCCACTACGTAAAAAGTATGGCTTTAAAGCTGGGCAGACAGTGACAATCACTGATAATGAGCAGATTGTAATTGAAAAAAATACTGATTTTGAAGCGCTCCGGGCCGAGAATGCTAAGTACTTACCCAGCAAACCCATACCCTATAAAAACGGTGACGGGTTTGCGGCTCATGTACGAGAAAAATACAAAATATAATATGTCTGGTTCACTCGATACTAATGTCTTACTTAGATTTATTCTAAACGACGTGCCTGAGCAGTGCGGAGCTGTCGAGAGACTACTGGCTGCGGGAAAAATATTCGAAATAACAGATGCAGCAGTTTTTGAAATGGTGTATGTACTAGAAAAAGTGTACCGTTTACCCAGAGAACTCATAGTAAAGAACTCTTTGACTATAATACGTAACGGTCAGTTTATTTGTAATAAAAGGTTGCTTGAACTGATAATTGATTTATATCATAAAGAAACAAAGCTATCGATTATAGATTGTGCTTTAATCCAATATGCAGAAGTGAACCATAACTTGCCCCTCTTTACTTTTGACAGAGCTTTAATGAAAGCTTGTCCGAATAGTAGCCAAATACCAATTTAATGATCACTCCTTCACACATTATCTACAGCTGGGCACTGGCAAAAAAGACTGAAAAAAGTGGCCGAGGTGGCGGGGCTACGCCCCGCCACCGCACGCTGGCCTTTGTCCTCGGTGCCCTCTTTCCAGACACTCCCACCTACCTGTTTTTTATCGTCAACGGCCTTATTCTCGGCTATTCCGGACAAGTATTGTGGGGCGATATGTACTTTAACTCAGCCTGGAGTATCCCGATTACCCTCACCCATTCGTTTATCCTTTGGCCAGTTTTGATTGTCACAGCAACTTATTTTGGATGGAATCTCCTGCGCTGGTTTAGTATTTCAGCCCTTATTCATACCGTTGTAGATTTTTTGGTCCATACCGATGATGCCTACCGGCACTTTTACCCATTTTCGCAGTGGAAATTTCACAGCCCAATTTCCTACTATAACCCCGCTGAATATGGGCTATTCGTCAGCGCTTTTGACAGCCTACTTGTCCTTGGTCTACTTACCTACCTCTACACCAAGTATCTAGGTAAGTGGCGAATCTTGATTGGACTAATAGGTATTCTATATTTAGTCCGACTGGTAGCCTAGCCGATTATAATCCTCATCATGCAACATGGCTCGTAAACGCGGTAACTCACATACGACATTAACCGAAACAGCTGACACGGTTGTTCGTGTCCTGGAAAAACAATCGGGTATCAAAATGATTGCTCCAGGTATTATTGACGCCAAACGTAACGGCCTGCGATATATCACTGCGGTCTACACCACCGCTGGTTTCGAACTCATCATCTCTGGTACTGGTGTCCAGAAAGTAGCCATCCACCTTGCAAATCCGAAGGAAGCGCCAAATATCATAGCGAACCTCAAAAACCACAAGGCTCTTAAACTATTTGACTGGAACGAGCGCGACAAGAAACCTGGTATTTGATTAAGTATACGGGTAGAAAAAAACACTCATATACATGATGAGCGTTTTTTCTTGAGTCTTAATATCGTGTTTATTGCGCTAATCGTAACGCATCTAGCAACCTCTGTAAAGCGACTACTTGTTCCATCAGAACTTTAATCTGGGCTTGGAGAGCGGCTGCATTTGGATTAATTACACCGGCGCTCGTAACTAATTGATAATTATTACTACCTACAAAACCATCAAAGCCGGTGTTGAAGTGAACTGAGTACCAGGTAATTTTTCCAAAACGATCATCAGAATAGGTTGGGCCGGCGGTGATTGTACCAACACTACCAACTCGGTTTACTCCGATAAGCGTGGTGGGGTCGATGAGACCTCTGGTCCGGACATTAACATTTGTAATCACTCTAATCTTGTCACCAATTTTATAAGTTGCGTTGGTGGTTGTAGTACTATTTGGAACTGGTGGGGTGATTGGAGTTGGGGTTGGGGTCGGTGTTGGGGTTGTAACAGGCTCGGTAACTTTTACTATTACGCTACTTGAAGTACTGTCGGTACTATTTGTACAGGTGAGAGTAAATTTATTTTCACCAGGTCGTGTAAGGGTGAACTGACTTGATCCTTGTAAGTCTCTTGTGCCCGACCAGAAATTGGTGGCTTTACAACTATCGGCGTCGGTTGATGTCCACGTAAAGGTCACAACCTCACCGACTATCCCTCGGTTTTTTGCAGCGGTGAGCGATACTTGTACTTCTACAACTGGGTTTGGAAGTGTTTCCGCTAATTGAATAGTACACGCTTTCACAACACCTACAATCGGATCTCCGAAATTTGCGTTGTTACAGAGGATACCGTTAGTAAAAGATTTGGTGAAAAATTTACCGTTTGCTCCATACGTTACTTGTTTGGTTCCAGTAAACTGACAGAACGCATCTTCCCGAGCACACTGGGTGCCGAAGACAGTAGTGGTAGCTATGGGGGTTACTGGGGTTGGAGTAACTGGTGTAGTGGTCGCGACGGGGTTTGGGGTCGTAGTAGCAACTGAGTTTGGGGTCGTGGTGGCAACCGGTAGATTTCGCTTGGTTGTTACTACGGGCATCGGTGCGAGGTTACTATCCAGGGTGGCACCGACAGTAAATGGGATCGCTCCTGGCTTGATCGTGTAATTACCATTTATATGGTCGACAAAGTAGGTACCATACGCAGCGTAGGCAACTTTTACATTTCCTTCACTATAGACACCAGTAGTCGAGGCCTGCGGATTGTTATTGATATTATTTAAGATTTTATTTCCCACTGGTAACGTGCCATTTTTATGTGGGAAAAATTTAATCCAGGCTGGTCCAGGGCGCGTCTCATTTGGATCAAGCACGACGTTATTTTGAATAGTGGAGTTAATTGCTCCGTAGAGTGCAATACCATGCCAGTGATTAACAACCAGTAGGTTATTTTCAACCATGAAATTTTCGTATGGTCCGTCAAAAAGACCAATTCCCTGCATCGATGCTCTAAACTCATTTGGTTCAGTAGAATCGATAAAGGTATTAAAACGTAAAGTAGTGTTTTTTACTAAACCAGTGCCTACTGTTTTCGTCACCGGATTAAATGACCAGGATTGAAAGCCATCAGAGTGATTGTCGTTTACCTGGACTGGGTTTGATATATAGTTATGTTCATACAAGCCATTGTCACCAAGGCCACGTATTCCATCACCAGCCCAATCAGTGATTTTATTATGATGCACGTGCGCAAACGAACCATTGTAACCGACCGAAATACCAAAATTAATATTTTTTAGATAGTTGTAAGATACTTCAACTCGAGCACCATCAACACTAATCCCATTACCGGGAATAGAATTCCATTCTTCTTTTGTCCAGACACCGTTTCCAAAACTAATATCGTTATTGGTAAAAACAATGTCGTCTCCAGAAAGACTAGCTGCTTGTATCTTAGACGTTGGTCTAAAAGAAATTCCTTCAATCC
>Ga0163144_10017869_pt1 | contig 14414 bp, 13 predicted proteins | sample OliLak19BULKMAT1_FD_123175 | JGI IMG/M metagenome (GOLD analysis project Ga0163144, IMG submission 123175) | Freshwater microbial mat bacterial communities from Lake Vanda, McMurdo Dry Valleys, Antarctica - Oligotrophic Lake LV.19.BULKMAT1 | ecosystem: Environmental > Aquatic > Freshwater >... | reverse complement strand
TCTGGCCGCCGTGCGAGCCGCCAAGGCGGACCCGGACCGTGATGTGCAGCATCAGGCTGAACTGGCGGCTTATGCATTGGAACATAACAAGCCAGCCACACCGCGTTCCCGCGCAGCCCGCATGAGACTCTCGCCGGTTCCGCCATACCCGCCCCTGTGACATGTCCCCGGAACTTCAACTCTTCCTCGAAAGTTATATTCCCAAATTCATCCGCAGGAACCGCCCGGTTTATGTCTGGTTCGATGTCTATGACATCGAAGAACAAAGGATCTGATATTCAATTCCCGAGCCACCCTATGAGCATCTATGCCCCCACCGCCCCGGAAAGAGCGAACGCAGGTGCCTGCCCCCGCAATGGTGTGGTGGGGCGCAAAGTGAGTTCCTTTACCCTTAGTTCCCAGGTGCGGAGCGAAGTGCTCGCCGGACTCCAACAGCGCGAGGGCTTCCGCTTCTGCTCGGACGAAGCCTGCCCGGTGGTTTATTACCAAGGCGAAAACGGGACCTGCCTCACCGTCGAGCAGGTGCGCTTTCCCGTGTTTCAAAAGAGCACCGATCCTGAGCGTCCGGTCTGCTACTGCTTCCAGCACAGCGTGCGTGAAATCAGCGAGCAGGTGTGCACGACTGGCTCCAGCACCGTGCCGGCCGAGATCAAAGCGCAGTGCGCCCAGGGGCTCGATGCCTGCGAGCGCAACAATCCGCAAGGCTCCTGCTGCCTGGGCAATGTGCAGAAAGTCGTCAAGGCCGCGCTGCAATCGCGCCCGGCATCGTCAGACGCGGATGAAGCAGCCATTGAGGCCCACTGTGCAGGCTGCTGCGCTCCAGCCGAGGCACTGGGACAGGTTGCCGTGCCCACGCCTGCGGCGCGTGCCGGGTGGTTGGGGGTTGGAGCATTCATCAGCGCCTTGCTCGCCTCCGCCTGCTGCTGGCTGCCGCTGGTGCTGCTGCTCTTCGGAGCTTCGGCGGCGGGTATGACGGGTTTCTTTGAGAGCTATCGTCCCTGGTTCCTCGGCATCACCGCTGTTTTGCTCGGCGCGGGCTTCTATTTCATCTACTTTCGTCGCGTCGCGTGCGCTCCTGGCAGCACCTGTGCGGTGCCGGACCCGCGCGTGCGGCGTTTCAATCAGACCTTGCTTTGGATCGCCACGCTGTTCACGGTCGCGATGGCCTTCTTTCCCAGCTACGCTCGTTTCCTCATACCGCACACGGCAGCGCCCGCGCTGTCCCCCGTATCCGGCACGCCGCTGGACTTGAACATCAGTGGCATGACCTGCGAAGCCTGTGCCGGCGAGTTGCAGGAAACGCTGCGCAAGGTGCCCGGCGTCCGCGCTGTCGAAGTGGACTATGCATCAAAAACAGCGCACCTTGTGGTGGAGCCAGTTCAATCCACCACCGCGACCCAGGCCGCACGCTCCGCCATCACCGACGCCGGTTACGGTGCCATTGTCCCGTGACGCATGACAAAAACAAAAGCGTGATCGGCTTCATTGCGCGGTTCCTTTCTCCTGCGGCGCAATACTCTCGATCACGAGAGAAGCGGAATCACTTTGCGAATTCTGTTAACGGTCCGCTCTCGTCGAGCGACTCACCCCTCACAGTCCAACTGACGATTCGTCCGTGGTGACTGCACTAACCCAAAAAAAGTAAAAAACATCGATTATGAAACTGAATAAATCAATTACTGCCGCCGCCATTGCAGGACTCTTCGCCGGGGCAGCCGCCACCGCCGGAGCCGCCGCTCATTCGAACGCCGGTGAGACCGGTGTCTCCGGAACCAGTGCCACGACGATTACCCTCGCGGGCTTCGGCAAGACCAGTCTCAACCTCATGGCTGACGGTGCGAAGCACGACTGCAAGGGCAAGAACGATTGCAAGGGCAAAGGCGGATGCAAGTCCGGCGACAACGGCTGCAAAGGCAAAAACTCCTGCAAGGGCAAGGGTGGTTGCGCAACCGACGGAAAAAAAGGGTAATCCCTGACGCAAGGCGGGGAGGGCAGTCGATCCGGCTGCCCTCCCGGCTCTTTTTTCCTTTCTCCCCCGCTCACCCGCACCTGCCATGCCTGCAAATCGCTTCAACGGTCACACCGACTACGGCATCGGCATTGGTCTTCGGGTCCCGCACTACCGGCACATTCTGGAAGAAAAGCCGGTCTGCGATTGGTTTGAAATCATTTCCGAGAACTTCATGGTCGACGGCGGACGTCCCCTGCAGATCCTCGACGAGATCCTCGAGCAATACCGCGTCGTCCAGCACGGCGTCTCTCTCTATTTCGGTTCGACCGACAAACTCAATCGCACCCATCTCAAAAAACTGAAGGCGCTGATCCGGCGGACCGGCACCCCCTGGATCTCGGATCATCTCTGCTGGGGCAGCGTCGATGGCACCTACACCCACGATCTCCTGCCCATCCCTTACACCTTCGAAGCGGCGAAGAATTCCGCGCGGAAGATTCGCGAAGCGAGTGACTTTCTCGAAGTGCCCATCGCGGTGGAAAATGTGAGCAGCTACGCGGAATTTCACGCGTCACAGATGACCGAGTGGGAGTTTCTCACCGAGGTCGTCGAGGGTGCCGACTGCGGCATTCTCCTCGATGTGAACAACATCTACGTCTCGTCGCGCAATCACAAATTCCGGGCGCTCGACTACGTCGAAAACGTCCCTCATGACCGCATCGCCCAGATCCACATCGCGGGGCACACGAAGTTTGAGAAATATATTCTCGATACGCACGATCACCCCGTGCTGAAGCCGGTCTGGAAACTCTACGAGCGGGCCATCCAACTGGCCGGCAACACCGCCACGCTTCTCGAGTGGGACGACCGCATCCCCTCCTTCGAAGAGGTGCACGGGGAGGCGCTGAAGGCCGGGCAATTTCTCAGGGAAACAGTCCTCGCCACATGAAACTTCGCGAGATACAGCAGCGCATGTTCCGCGCCATCACCGAGCCGCTCACTCCGTCGGAGCGCATGCGGACTCGCGGACTCGACGGTCGGTCCCTGCGAAAGGAGGCCGAGGCCATCATCCGACCGAACGAGCGGCTCAGCTCGCTGGAGCGGCTCGAAATTTACAATCGCCAGTACTGGTTCCGGCTCCTAGGCAGTCTTTACGACGATTTTCCCGGGCTCGAGGCCATTCTTGGGGAACGCCGTTTTGAAAAGCTTGCTCAGGCCTATTTGCTGGAATGCCCCTCTCGGTCCCACACCCTTCGTGATCTCGGCAACCGCCTCGAGAGGTGGTTGAAAAAAAATCCCGAATTTGCCGGCGATAAAGCCGCGCTCGCCCTCGACATGATCCGTCTGGAATGGGCGAACATCGAGGCCTTCGATGCGGAGCAGTTGCCGCGCCTGAGCAAAGACGGGTTGTTCGCCCTGTCGCAGCATCCAGACAAGATCGGTCCGGGGTTGCAACCGCATCTCAGACTTGTGAAAGTGGACCATCCGGTGGATGAGATTCGCCTCGCCGTGAAGGACGGTGTCGCCTGGACGCCGGTCGCCAGTCAAGCGGTCAGCTCGAGCCGGGGACGCTCTGTCCGGCATCGATTCTCAGGACTCAGGCGCGAGCGACTTCATCTCGCAGTGCACCGGCAGGAGAACATGATCTACTACAAGCGGATCGACCGGGAAGTCTTCCGCCTGCTCTCTGCCTTCGAGCGGGGGAAAACGCTATCGCTCGCGGTGGGGGAAATGTTCGTGGGCAGCCGTCTTCCGGAGTCGGAGCGGATCGACTACATTCGCGAAACCTTCGCGCATCTCGTGTCCCTGGGATGGTTCCGTGACCCGCTGGCCACTCGCCGACCCTGAGTTGAAACGGCAAGCCGGGATTCGTCGGGCCTGTCTCCTTTGATACTCCCATTGGACACGCGGTGCGATAGAGTGAACGATGTCCTCTGCCATGATGATTCTCTCCACCCTTACAATCGCGGAAGCGAGACCCTGGCTATCGGTGGGGGTGCTTGTCGCCTTGCTCCTGTGGGAGAGCATGACCCCGTATTTCCGTTTCTTTTCCGAAGGGGGACGGGTGAAACACGGGCTCTGGAATGTCGTCCTCGGCGTGGGCAACGGGATCGTCGTGGCGGTCGTGTTTGTCTCACTCTGGCTCGCGACGGCGACCTGGGCAAGGGAGCGGGGATTCGGCCTGCTCAATTTGGCGGAGCTGCCCCTCTGGGCGCGCTTTGTCATCGCGATCCTGCTGCTCGATCTGTGGACCTACTGGTGGCACCGCATGAACCATCGCGTCCGTTTTCTCTGGCGCTTTCATCGTGTCCATCACTCCGATCCGTCCATGGATGTGACGACGGCGAACCGCTTTCATCCCGGCGAGATCGTTTTTTCCTCGCTGCTCCGCATCCCCCTCATCGCCCTGATCGGGGTGCGTCTCGAGGAACTTGTCGTCTACGAGGCGCTCCTCTTTGCCGTCGTCCAGTTTCATCACGCGAATGTCGGGCTCCCCGGTCAGTGGGATCGCCGTCTGCGCGCGCTCATCGTCACGCCGCTTCTGCACAAGGTCCATCACTCGAGGTGGCAGCCGGAGACCGATTCGAACTACGCCTCTCTTTTCTCGTGGTGGGACCGCCTCTTCTCGAGCTTCCGCGTCAGCGCTGATCCTCACGGCCTCCGTCTCGGGCTGGACGAATACGCCGGGCCGCGGGACCAGACCTTCACCGGGATGCTCTCGACTCCGTGGCGGGACAAAGCGCGGATAAAGGAGACCTCCGGAACCGGGGGGAAAAGCTAGATCGGGTTTTTCGTTAAGAGGGTGCCGCGGTCGGGCGACTCAAGGGCGGGAGGTGATCGTGATTCTGATCGCCACCGTTTATCAAACTAACATTCCTCTATTCCTAAAATGATCCTTCCCCGAATTCTACCCTCTCGTTTCCTCGGCAGTATGCTGGGTCTCTTTGCCCTCTTTATCGCGCCGGCCGCGGCGCGGGCTTTCGATCACGAACACACTGATTTCACCTCCGTGTTGGGTGCGGTCGTCTCCGACAAGCGGATCGACTACGCCGCACTCAAAAAAGACCCGGTCGGTCTCGACGCCTACCTGAAAACGCTCGCCGCCGTGTCGGAGAGTGGCTTTCAATCCTGGAGCAAAGATGAGCAGCTTGCCTATCTCATCAATCTCTACAATGCCGCCACAATCAAGCTCGTCGTCGATCACTATCCGGTGAAGAGCATCAAGGACATCGGGGGCCTCTTCTCCGGTCCGTGGAAGCAGGAGGTCGTCGATCTCTTCGGGGAAAAGGTGACCCTTGACCACATCGAGCATGGTATCGTCCGGGTGAACTACACCGAGCCCCGCGCTCACTTCGGCCTCGTCTGTGCCTCGATCGGATGTCCGCCGCTCCGCGCCGGTGCCTTCAGTGCAACGAAGCTGGGGGCGCAACTCGATGAGCAGGGAAAGGTCTTCTTTGCCGAGAAAACGAAGAACCGGGTCGAGGGCGGAGTCCTTTACCTTTCCCCCATCTTCGATTGGTTCGCCGGTGACTTTACCAAAAAGGGCGGCACGATCGAGGCCTTCGTCGCTCCCTACTTCAGCGACGAAGGCGACCGCCGGGCCGTTGCTGCGGGAGGTCTTAAGGTGAAGTTCACGGATTACGACTGGTCCCTCAACCGACAGTGAGCTACTGCTGGTGACGACATCCCATGCCCGCCGCCATCGTCATTTTTACCCGCCTGCCCGAACCGGGTAAGGCCAAAACGAGGATGATCCCCGCACTCGGTCCCGAGGGGGCGGCGGACCTCCAGCGGCGCATGACCCGCCTCGTCGTGGCGAGGGCTTCGGCCTATTGCTGCGGAACGGGTGGTCGGCTCGTCGTCGCCTACGATGGCGGCAGCGCGGGGGAGATGCTCTACTGGCTCGGGTCCGGGGCGGTCTACGTGCCCCAGACGGGCGCGACGCTCGGGGACCGACTCCTCCACGCCGCGAGGACGGAACTGGATCGCGGCGCGGAAAAAGTCATTCTGATCGGGGCCGATTGCCCTCGTCTCAACGCGGCGCATCTCAGGCGGGCCGAGTTCGGGCTGGAGGATACCGATCTCGTCTTCGGGCCCGCCGACGATGGCGGGTATTACCTCATCGGGCTGAAGCGCTTGATTCCGGCTCTTTTCGCGGACATTCCCTGGGGCACCGGGACGGTCCTCGCGCTCTCCCTCGATCGGGCGCGAGGGCAGGGGGTGGAGCCGTTCCTCATCGACAGTCTCCCCGATGTCGATGTGCCGGCCGATCTTGCCGATGCCACGGCGGCATTGGACGAAGCGGCAAAAATTTCTGTCATCGTGCCAACTCTCAATGAGGCGGAGAATCTCGCGCGGCTCCTCCCGTTGCTCGGTGCAGGCGGGATCCATGAAATCATCGTCTCCGACGGCGGCAGTAGTGATGAGACTCTCGCCATCGCCTCGGCTCATGGAGCACGGACGATAGAGGGGGAGCGGGGGCGGGCCCGGCAGATGAATGCGGCGGCGTCGCTCGCCACGGGGGAGTATCTTCTTTTTCTCCACGCCGATACCGATCCGCCGGAGGAATTCGCGGATCTGATCCGGGAACAGCTCGACAGGCCCGGGATCGTCGCGGGCGCTTTCGGATTCCACCTCCGCGAACCGGTGTGGTGCGGTGGGTTGATCGAGGCTCTCGTCAATCTCCGCTGTCGCTTCCTGCAACTGCCGTATGGGGATCAGGGACTCTTCCTGCGCCGCGATCTTTTTTTGACTCTTGGCGGATTTCCCGGGCAACCCATCCTCGAGGATCTGACTTTCGTGCGCAGTCTCCGGCGTCTGGGTCGGGTCGTCACGACCCGGGAAAAAGCGGCGACATCTTCACGGCGATGGTGCGAGCGCGGGGTTGTCGCCACTTTTATCCGGCACTCCGTCATCCTCCTCGCCTACCACGTCGGAGTCTCACCCGAGCGGTTATACGCTCTGCGCCGTTCCTGACATTCCTGAACGAATAAGACCCCGACGGGAGAGCGCCGCGAGAGGGCTTGCCTGCGGTCTAGCGAAAAGATTCCCCGCTCCGTGCCTATCCGCAGCACTTCTTGTATTTCTTCCCCGATCCGCAAGGGCAGGGGTCATTGCGACCGATCTTGGGAGATTCCCGGACATGCGGGGACACCAGAACCGGCGGTCGATAGGCTGTAAGAGGCTGGTCTGAAAAATATTCGGGAATCTCCCAGGGTTCGCTTTCGGAACACTCAGCATCCTGATTTTCATGATCGTAATCGGGATCGAAGCAGGCCCACGACTCCGTCTCGGTGATAACATCGTCGATGAGATGGAGGCCCGATCCGCTGAAATTATCGGAAAAGCCGGCAAGCTTGGCCGACGTAGCGATGTCTTCAAAACAACTGTAAGCGGGATCGCAGATACCCTCGGCGAAGGCTTTCTCAACGGCGGGCAGCAGTCGAACAAAACCGAAGTTCCCGATCGAGGCGCTGACGGCATCCCAAACCAGGGCGGGAGACTTTTCCAACTTCGATTCGAGGAGCTCCCCGTAATAGGTCTCCAGATCGTCCCGCGAAATCCTGCCGACCAGCACTAGAGTCTCCAAACAGTGGATTGCGGTCGTGCCGCGCACGGACTCCTCGATCCCGGGATTCTCGATGAGTCCCCGCAAGACGGCCTCGTCTCCGTCGTAGACACTGGCGAGAATGCATCCCATTGAGCAGTCGGCGATCATTTCATCCCAGAGTAGCCTGACATGATAGTGAGACTGGGAGAGCAGTGCGACGAGCGGCTTGAAAGCTCTCGTCTCCCGGGCCTGTGCGAGGAGGTAAGCGGCAAAGGTCAGCGTCATCCAGTCGGTGCTGTCCCCGTCGAAGCTCTCGGGTGCTGCGACGAAGCGCTCCAACTCGGCGAGGAGCGCGGGTCTCATTTCATCGAGCCGTGCCACCATTTCATTAAGGACTTCCCTCGGAAAGCGATAGGGAGGTGTTGCGGCGAGGTGCTGCATGAGTTCTTCGGGAGTCATACTAGACAACTGGAAGTCCATCGCCTGCAGCATGACCAGTTGATCTTTCAAGAGGGCGTCTCCCTTCTCTAATTCGGCCCGCCATTCCGCGAGTTCCTCCCATTCCTCGTCGAGGAGCCGGCACCAGAGGTAGAGTGTCCCATGGGTGGGCCCCTTTTCCGGCGAAGGCGGTAGGGATGCGAGCATGTTACGGGCGATCTCCCTTGTCTCCGGAGTGCCGTAGGCGGCAAGAATGAAAGTGAATCGATAGGGGAGTTCCGAAGAAGGTTCATCGGCGGCGACCCGCGCGATTTCCCCCTCGATGCCGGGATGGCGGTTCTCTTCCAGGACGGAACAAACGAAGAGACGGGCGTGCCATGAGAGATCGGGAAAGAGGCGGAGGATTTCGAGAATCTCCTCCCGGCCGGCCGTTCGGATCAGGCATTTCGCTATTTCCTCGTTTAACCAATCCCAGTCGAAGTCGAAGAGGCGAAGGACCGTCGCGACAGGAACGGCGAGCCGGCCCCGGTGGCGGCTCGCGATGAGGGCGGCGCCGGCACGGAAGTTCCCGAGACCGGACTCCAGCCACTCGACAATCTCCCTGTCCCGGGGGAGATCGAATTCGGCGAGCCTTTCGCAGAGCCAGTTGATCTTATTGATGGGGCCGTGGGGAAAAATATCTCCCGCTCCCGCGCAATCGTGGAGCATTTGATCGAGTAAATCGAGGCATTCGCCGGCTGACTTCGAGCGCAGGGCCGCCCTGAAGCTGGGGGTCTCCCCAAAGGATTCACGGTCTTTTTCCAGATCAATCCCCAGCGGTTCGGTCCAACGGGGGAAGAGTTCGACGGGGCCCTTTGCGAGCCAAAAAAGAAGGTGTTTGCGGGGACTCATCCCGTAGGGCGGGGCGGTATGGTCCTCCAGGATCCATGCGACCGTCCTCTCGACCGCTTCTCCGTCGAGAGGGAGTCTGGTAATCATGTGGGAAAACTCGTAGGCATCCTCCCAGCCGTGACGCTCGATCGCCGAGATCGCGGCATGAGTCGCCTCGATCCCTGCATCTAGATCATCAGAGAGCAGGCTGATGGACTCGGAACGAACGAAATAGTCATCGTGTTGCAAGCCAGTGATTAGTAGCTGTTTCATAGGGTCGAGGGGGCGGGTCATTCGAAATTTGCTTTGATCTTCGGCCGGATCTTCCCGGATTCCACTAAGATGAAACCCTGTTTCCATCAACTCTCAGGACAATAAATGTCGCGGCCGCGACATTTATTGTCCCGAGGGAAAGGCTTCTCCCGATAACTACCTGAAAATTCCCTGTGAAGGAGTAGGCTCGGCGATGGCAAAGATCCTTGTAGGAATGTCCGGAGGCGTGGACTCCAGTGTCGCGGCGGCCCTGCTCCTCGAGCAGGGGCACGAGGTCGTGGGCGCCTACATGAAAAACTGGACGAACGAGGAAGGTCTCCCCGGCGATTGCCCGTGGGAGCAGGATATCCGTGACGCCCGGGCGGTCTGCGACTTCCTCGGGATCGAGTTCCGCATCCTCAGTCTCACCGAGGAATACCGCGACCGGGTCGTCGATTACCTGCTCTCGGGCTATCGCGAGGGCATCACGCCGAATCCGGACGTGATGTGCAATCGCGAGATGAAATTCGGCCTCTTTCGCGAGTTTGCGGCAGCTCAGGGCTTCGAACATATCGCGACGGGGCACTATGTCACGAGCGAGCGTCGCGGCGATGGTCGGGTGGACCTGCGCCGGGGGGCGGAGGGCAAAGATCAAAGTTATTTTCTCGCGTTGCTGGAGCAGGAGCAAATCCACCAGGCCTGGTTTCCGATGGGGCATCTGCCGAAGCCCGAAGTTCGGCGCGAGGCCCAGCGCTTCGGCCTCCCGGTGGCGGAGAAGAAGGACAGTCAAGGAATCTGCTTCATCGGCGACATCCGCATGTCAGACTTCCTCGCGCATTACATCCCGGACGCTCCGGGGAATATCGTGACCTTGAACGGCGCGGTCGTCGGAAGCCATCGGGGCCTTCATCTCCACACCCTCGGTCAACGCAAAGGTCTCGGCGTGCCTTCCAACACGTTTGGCAAGGCCTATGTCGCCATCGAAAAGCGGCCCGCGACCAGGGAACTTGTCGTGGCCTTCGACGAACCGGACACCCCGCATCTCTATGCGACGCGCTGCCGGGTGGGCCATATCTCGGTGGTGAATCGTCCGCTCACCGCATCCCCGGCCCTGCTGGCCCAACCGCGCTACCGGGCTCCGGCCATTTCGGTCTCGGCGGAATTTCTCGACGAGACGACTGCAATCCTGACCTTCGCCATTCCCCAACGGGCGCTAACACCGGGACAGATTTGTGCCTTTTACGAGGGCGATGTGTTGCTCGGGGGCGGGGTCTTTCAGGAAATCTTCCGATAGCCCGGAGCAAACTGGCGACCGAATCCCGCGAAGCGGCCGCGCAATCAGAACTCGATCCGTTCATAGACCTCCGCAAGTGCGAGATCAATCCCGACCTCGTTGAGCGGAACGATGGCCTCGACTCCGAAGTAGCTTTCTTTGAGGAAGTCGCCTGAATAAGCCCGACGATACGCGACGACAATGGCTTCGTCCGGTTCGACGAGCATCAAAACCTGCAGGCTGGGAGTCGTAAGATAGGCTTCCCGCTTCTCGGTCAGGTCCGTGCGGCGGGTCGATTCACTGAGCACCTCCACGATCACCACCGGGCGATCCTGCCAGGAGTCGGTGTCCCGGTTCTGATCGCATACGACCATGGCATCGGGATAGTAGAAACGGATTTGATTGGCCAACCCGATGCGTATCTTGGTGTCGCTGTTGAAGGCACGGCAGGACTTTCCGCGCAGTCCAAGCGAGAGGGCAGCCGTGACATTCGTTGCAATCTCGTTATGCCGATTCCCCACCCCGGCCATCGCATGAACTTCACCCCCAAGAAATTCGCTTTTGATTTCTGACACAAGTTCCCCGGCCAGATAATCTTCGACAGACATTCGAACCGGAGATCGGAGAGCGGTCATAGGAAAACTATATCCAATAAGCGCAGTCGCAGCAAGCGCCCGTTTGGCGCTCCCTCAGAACGAATCGGTGATCAGCTGCACATACCGCGAACCGGTCGGCGTCAAAGTCGCGCTATTGCCCGAGCCGGTGATCCTTCCTACAGTGAGGTAGGAATGATCGGTGCCGCTCGGCTTGACGTAGGTCACGACAGGACCGTTGATTTTTTTCTCCCCGGCCCGAACCGCGAGAGGCACTCCCTTGTCGTTGAAGGCGATTTCCCAGTTGCCGGGTTTGCCAGAGGGGGCTTCGCCTTCCCCGAGCCACGGGTAACGCTGCAATAAGGAAAGAGGGCCTTTCGCAGGAATGGCGACTTTGTAATACACCTCTTCTTTCTCCCGAAGGAATTGGGGGATCGAAATGGCTGGATTGGCCCGATGGGCCTTGAGAAGCCCGGCGATGTCGAGACCGGTCAGGTTGAATCCATTGTAGATTCCGTGGTGATTGGCCGTGGTGAAATGCTTGCCATACCAGACCTGGAAGCGATCACTCAGAATGAAGTTCAACTCGACATGGACATGCGAGCGCTCGCGGTTGATCCCGGCTCCAGTGTAGCCCATCACCGCGATCGTCTCCCCGCCGGCAACCCGCTGTCCCAATGTGGCGAGCGTTTTGCTAAGGTGGGCGTAGAGGGAGAAAAATGGACCGTCGCCCCAATCGTGATGGACCACAAGGTATCGTCCGTAGTTGCTCTCGCCCGCCGAAGCGCTCACATACACGACCGTGCCTGCCGCGATCGCCCGAACTTCATCGAGAGGATTGCCCGAGGCATCACGCTTCACCGGTCGGATGTCGATGCCCTCGTGAAGGCGGGTGTAGATGATGCCGATGCTGGTTCTCTTTTGGTCCCGAGAGAAGCCGTATTGGCCACCTTCCCAGGGCTTCGAGGTCACCCCCTCGAAATTGCGGTCAGTATACATGTAGAAATTCGACGGATCCGCCGAAAAGATCGCATCATTGTCCGTCGGCAGGACAAGACCGAGCGGGTCGGAAGCGAACAGTGAACTCGCTGCGGCCAAAAACATTCCAGCCCAGGCAGCGAGCGAACAACTGGGGAGGATCGGTGAAAAACGACGGAGCATGAAAATGACTAACACACCTTAAGCACTTTTCCCAACATCCTTTTCCCAACATCCTTTTCCCAACGGCCTTCGATCTAGTCCGGCTTGGCGAACTGCGGCCCCGCTTTCGGAACAAACTTATCCACGTGCGTCATCCGCTTCTCGAACTCTTGGAGATGCTTCTGTTGCAAACCGGACCAAATCACGACCACGCCATCGTCAGCGGGACGGTCAATCAGAACCGCCTGAAGCGGGGCGTCGGAGCAACGGATCCCTAGGAGTTTCCCCTGGTTGGTCAGAGTGATCCCCTTTAGCTCTATCGCGGCGTGTTCCTTGAAGCGAAAAGCCGCCCCGAAACTCGCCCCGTCTTCCGAGGTAAAAGGGTAGAACCACGCGACATCGGAGTCCGTGAAGGTGGGAACCTTGTTGAAAAGATACTGGCGCGACTCACTCCCCAGATTCACTGCGGTAGTGAATTTCGGATTATCCGTCTCTTCTCCCTGGATGTGGAAGGTCACGAGGTAGAGCTTGTATTGCTTGCCGATCGCGAAGGCCGATCCAACCATCGCGAGGCAGGCGGTCAGAATGGCAAAAATCAGGAGGCGGCGTTTCATTCCGCCAAGATAACGGGGTTTCAGCCTCACTTGCAAGCCCCGTTACGGAAGCCTTGGCCCTGAAGGAGAACCACGACATCTTCTTCTGGCATTTTTTGATTGTCGCTTTCCGCAAGATTCGCTAGATCAGGAGGGCGGGTTTATGTTATCCTAACAACCCGCCGCGATTTGTTCTCTCGCGGACGAATTCCAGAATAATTTCCGACGACCAAGACCCCAATCCCAAATGGCAGCAGACCAACCTACCCCAGAACGGCAAGACGATATCAGCAGCAGTGACCTCCCCGATGCTCTCGGTCGGCTTTTTTTGAAGGCCGAAAGCGCCATGGAACTGCGCAACTGGAGCTATTCCATCAGCCTGCTGCAGGCCATCCTCGTCAAGGAACCGGGCTTCCTCCAAGGTCGTCGGGCCTTGCGCCTCTCTGCGATCAAAAACAACGAAGGGAAGAAGGGCATGAAAATGGGCGCCGAGGCCATCAAAGTCATGCGACTGCAAAGCGGGGTGAAGAAAGATCCCCTGGGAGTGATGTCCGAGTTGGAGAAGGAAGTCCTCGCGGCTGACCCGTATAATCCGGCCGCCAACGAGCTCCTCTACGAAGCAGCAGCCGCCGCTGGACTGCCCATGACCGGAGGATTCGCGCTGGAGACGGTGATCGAAGGCGATCCCGAAAACCTGAAATTCTACCACAAACTCGGCGATTTTTACGTCGAGCGCGGTGCCCTGGAGCAAGCTTCGATCACCTACGGAAAAATTTGCGAGAAAGATCGAACCGACCTTACGGCGTCGAAAAAATACAAGGATGCTACTGCTCAAGCCTCCATCAAATCCCAGAAATGGGATGGAGAGGGCGACTGGCGCGATCGCCTGAAGGACAAGGATGCATCGAAAGAACTGGAGAGCAAGGGGCGTGCCGCCATGACTCCCGATATGCTGCGAGTCCAAGCCGAGCAGCTCGCAGCGGAATACGCGAACGATCAGAACAACATCGATATCACCAAGCGCCTCGCCTCGACTTACGAGGAACTGGAGGAATTCGACACGGCACTCTCCTTCTACGAGTGGGCATTCCATCTGAGCAGCAACGATCCGTCGTTGGAGAAGAAAGTCGCCAAGTTGCGGGAGATGGTCACAGCGACACATCTTGAAGGTTTGAGAAAATTCATCGAGGAGAATCCCGACCATCCCGATGTGGCGATTTACCAGGCGCAACTCGACGAGGCCAAAGCGGTGGAGATGGAATTGCTCATCAACGAATCGCAGGAGCGGGTGGATCGCAACCCGACTGACAACGAGCTTCGTTTCGAACTCGGTTCACGCCTCTTCGACGCAGCCAAATATCGCGACTCGATCCAACACCTTCAGCAAGCCAAACGCAGCCCCAGTCTGCGAATCAAAGTGATGAACATGCTCGGCCAATGCTACGAGCGCATGGGAATGACCGACCTTGCGGCGACTCAGTTCGAAGACGCGATCAAAGAGCTCACCGGGATGGACGAGATCAAAAAGGATTTGCTCTACAATCTCGGTCTGCTCTATCACAAGTTGGAGAACCCCGAAAAATATATGGCGGCCCTCAAGCAGATCTATGCGGTCGATTACGGCTACCGCGACGTGGCCGCTCGGGTTGAGGGTTCCTACGGTGGGTGAGCGAGTGAATGAAGCGAGTGAATGAAGCGAGTGAATGAAGGGAGTGAATGAAGGGAGTGAATGAAGGGAGTGAATGAAGGGAGT
>Ga0163144_10017867_pt1 | contig 14416 bp, 5 predicted proteins | sample OliLak19BULKMAT1_FD_123175 | JGI IMG/M metagenome (GOLD analysis project Ga0163144, IMG submission 123175) | Freshwater microbial mat bacterial communities from Lake Vanda, McMurdo Dry Valleys, Antarctica - Oligotrophic Lake LV.19.BULKMAT1 | ecosystem: Environmental > Aquatic > Freshwater > Lake... | reverse complement strand
GCGATCGAGCGGATGGAGACGCCCGCGGGGACGATCGATCCGCTGGCGTCGCGCGGGCTGTTCGATGTGTCCGTGACGGCCGCGGGGACGGCCGACGTGCCGGCGAACGGGCGGCCGCACCGCGTGACGATCCTGACGGCAGAGAGCCAGGCGACGCCGCGCTTCGTGACGGTGCCGCGCGAGGCGCCCGAGGTTTACCGGCGAGCGGACGTGACGAATCCGTTCGGGGTGCCGCTGCTCACCGGGCCGGTGGAGGTGCTGATCGACGGCGCGCTCGTGGCGCTGACGCGGCTCTCGTACACGGATCGCGGGGGACCGATCTCGATCGGCCTCGGCGTGGAAGAGCGGGTGCGAGTGGCGCGCAATTCGCGGATCGAAGAGGGGACGGCGGGGTTGCTCGGAGGCTCGACGACGGTGGAGCACACGGTGACGACGGAGCTGTCGTCGTCGCTGGGGCGGGCGGTGCGCGTGGAGATCGTCGATCGGATCCCGGTGAGCGACGAGAAAGAGGTGGATATCAAGGTGCTCGCGTCGCAGCCGGCGGCGGCGGCCTACACGCAGGCCGAGCTCGGGCAGCCGGTGCGCAAGGGCTTGAAGTGGGACGTGGAGGTGCCGGCGGGGGGCAAGGCGAAGGCGGAGTGGCGGTACCGGGTGACGTTGCCCTCGAAGATGGAAATCGTGGGCGGAAACCGCAGGGAATAGCGATGGCAAACGAGGCGGATGGGGCGCGGACGGCGGCGACCTGGGAGACGCCGAGCCGCGCGACGGCGGTGACGTTCTTCGAGGATCGCGCGGAGGTGGTGCGAGCGGCGAAGGTGAAGCTCGGGCGGGGCTCGCAGTGGGTGGCGCTCGCGGGGGTGTCGCCGTTCGTGGACGAGCGCACGGTGGTGGCGCGGATCGCGGCAGGGCACGCGACGGTGAACGCCGCGCGGGTGCGCTGGCGCATGCACGACGAAGCGGCGCTGGGACGCGAGGAGGCGTCGTCGCTGCGCGCCGAGGAGCAGGCGGCGCGGCGCACGGTGGAGAACGCGCAGCGGGCGCGGGCGCGGGGCGACCGGCGGATCGATCAGATCAACGCGCTCTACACCAAGTGGGCGAGCGACGCGGCGAAGGTGGCGGCCGGGGTGCGCGCCGAACCGCGCATCGCGGCGTGGCGGGCGGCGTGGGATGCGCTGACGGCGGCGGCGGACGACGCGCACGGGGCGATCTCGGCGTCGAACGAGGAGCGCGAGCGGGCGGAGAGCGCCGCGGGGCGAGCGGCGTTGCGGCTGCGTGAGGGGATGATCGCGTCGCCGCGGTTCGAGGCGGTGGTGGAGGTCGACGTCGAGGTTGGTGGGGATGGGGATGGTGGGGAAGAGATCGAGGTCGAGGTGCAGTACCGGGTGCCGTGCGCGATGTGGCGGCCGGAGCACCTGGTGCGGTTCCTTCCGAAGACCGAGAAGGCGGGCTCGCCGACGGTGGAGATCGTGACGTGGGCCACCGTGTGGCACGCGGCGGGCGAGACGTGGGAGGGCGTGCGGGCGCGCTTCTCGACGGCGCGGCCGGCGCGCGACGCGGCGCCGCCGCTGGTGCGCGACGACGTGCTGCGGCTGCGGCGGAAGACGGCGGAGGAGCGCTCGCGCGTGATGGTGGAGGCGCGCGAGCAGGCGAACCAGGTGGCCGGGCTCGATCGCGGCGTGCGGACGGTGCAGGAGATGCCGGGCGTCGACGACGGCGGCGAGCCGCTGGTGCTCGAGGCGACGGAGCTGATCACCATCGCGGGGAGCGGGCGGCCGCTGCGCGTGGAGGTCGGGCGGAGGACGCTCGGCGCCGAGGTGGATCGCGTGCTCTACCCTGAATTTGCAGGCGCTGCGCACCTGCGGGCGACGCTGACGCTGGCCGGCGGACCGCTGCTGGCGGGGCCCTTGCGGATCGCGCGCGGGGCCGGCGTGGTGGGCCGATCGAAGATCGGTTTCGTGGCGAGCGGGGAGCCGTTCGAGATCGGGTTCGGCGCGGACGACGGGGTGCGGGCGCGACGCCACGTCGAGGAGCAGCGCGACACGACGGCGATCATCGGGACGCAGAAGATCCGGCGGCGGGTGGATGTCTTCCTGTCGAACCTGTCGGACGAGACGAAGGCGCTGACGGTGACCGAGCGGGTGCCGGTGAGCGAGATCGAGGACGTCGAGGTGACGGTGATCGAGGCCGCGGATTTCTCGGCGAAAGATGCCGAGGGGTTCTTGCGGGCGCGGGTGAGCCTGGGGCCGCACGAGACGCGGCGGATCTCGTTTTCTTATGAGATCCGGGCGGGATCGAACGTGGTCCTGCCATTTTGAGCGGGGGAGCCTGGCAGTCCCCCCCGGGCGCAATCCCCCGGCTCCCCCGCATCGCCTATCGCCAGACCCACTCCACGTTCAATAGAAACCTCCGCCCGTTCTGCGGCATCGTCCGGCTGGCGAACGTCGCGTCCACGGGGGTCTCGTAGTGCCAGTCGGCGAAGTTGTAGACGCCCATGACGTAGCGGATCCCGGTGTCGGGGACGGAGCCCGAGACCGTGGCGTCGGCGACGACGGCGGCGTCGGTGGTGGCGTCGCTATCGGCGCGGATGCGGCGGGGGGCTTCGAGGGTGGCGCGGAGGCCGAGAGAGGCGATCTCCTTGAGGACGGGGACGACGGCGCGGACCGAGGCGAGGTGCTCGGGGGCGTTGGGGAGCAGCGGATTGCCAGGGACGTCCAGGGTCTGGGCACGCTGGTAGCCGTAGGAGGCGGCGAGCATGAGGCCGCGGCGCCGCTCGCGGCGGAGCTCGAGGTCACCGCCCGCGACGAGCACGGGCGACTGGCTGTTTTCGTAGCGGACGATGGCTGAATTGGCGGTATCGGGGACGAGGCCGATGGTGCCTTCGATGAAGCTCGTGTGGACCGCGGCGAGCGCCACCCAGTCCTTCTGGAACCGCAGGGAGTATTCGACCTCGCCGGAGTACACCGACTCGGGCTCGAGGCGGAGGTTGCGGGACGGGTCCACGGCGAGCACCTGCGAGAAGCCGCGGTCGTTGTAGAACTGCTCGAAGATGCTGGGGGCGCGGAAGGCGCGGCCGCCCATGACCTTGAGGACGTGGGCCGGCGCGGGCTTGAAGATGAGCGCGGCGCGCGGGACGACGACGGCGCCGAAGGTCGAATAGATGTCGACGCGGGCGCCCGCCGAGAAGGCGAGCCACGAGAGCGGCTTGCCCTCGGCGAGGGCGTACACGGCGCCGGACGAGTAGGGGTGTCGCTCTTCGAGATAAGGAGTCTCCTCGCCGGGGGGGCCCGACTCGCCGAGCAGCGAGGCTTCCGGGTGGTATTGCGCCTCGCCGCCCAGCGTGAGGCGGAGCTTTTCCCAGGGGGTATAGACGACGCGCGCCTCGCCGCCGAACCACGTGCCGATGTAATCCTCCGAGCCGGGGCCGTCCGCGGTGACGTAGTCCTCCTGCGAGTGGTAATGATTGGTGTGGGCGCGGGCGAAGACCCGCAGGTTCTTCGTGATCTGCGGCTCGTAGCGGACCTCGCTCATGAAGCGACGATCGGTGTAGACGGTGCCCGGATCGTCGAACAGGGTCGCATAGGCGCCGACCGGGATCTCGTGCGTGCGTTGCTGGTAATACCATTGCGCGGTGAGCGGTCCGACGGTGACCCGGCCGGCGGTGCCGCCGCTCGTGAACGCGTCGACGCGGTGGGCGACTGGCAGGTTGCCGGGCTTGGCAGAGGTGACCGGGACCGCGAGATCGAAGCCGTCGGAGCGGGCCGCCGAGACGCTGGCCCAGACGCTGCGGCCGGGGCCGAAGTTGTAATGAAAGCCGGCGCGGGCGTGCGCGACTTCGTCGTCGTAGACGCCGGCCTGGGCGTGTACCTCGTTCGGCGCGTCGGGCGGGCGCTGCACCAATTCGACGAGGCCGGAGAAGGCGCCCGTGCCGTAGAGCAGCGAGCCGGGGCCACGCGCGATCTCGATGCGTTCGACGTCGCGGAGATCGGTGCGGGCGTCGGCGCCGATCGAGGCGCTGCTGGCCACGTTCTCGTTGAGCGGCTGTCCGTCGGCGAGGACGAGGAGGCGGTTTCCGTAGTCGCCGGGCTGGCCGATGCCGCGCACGGAGGCCGCCGGGTAGCCGCGATCGTTGGAGAGGGCGATGCCGCGCACACCGCGCAGGGCCTCGTAGATCGTGGGGTAGCCGAACGCGGCGAGCTCGCGGCGATCGAGGATGGTGACCGACGACGGGGCGTCGTCGATGCTCTCGGCGGTGCGCGAGACGGCGCTCACCTCGCGCAGCGGATCGAGCTCCACGTCGACGATCTCGATCTGCTCGCCGGCGCGGATCTCGATGGTCGTGGTGGTTGGCCGATAGCCCCGCAGCTCGATGCGCACGGTGCGCTTTCCGACGGCGATGTCGCGCGCCACGAGAGGGGTGAAGCCGACCGATTTGCCGTCCACGGCGACGGTGGCGTCGCGATCTTCGGTGCGCACGAGCAGCGAGCCGATGAGCGGCACGAGCGCCGCGGTGACGGTGGTGGTCTGCTTCGCCTCGACGACGACGGCGCGCGACAGGAGCTGGAAGCCGTCGGCCTCGAAGTAGAGATCGTGACGGCCGGGCGCGAGGGGGAGCTCGCAGGGGGTAGTGCAGGCGGGCGCGGCGCGCTCGCTGTCGACGCGGACCAGGGCGCGGATGCCGCCCTGCACGTCGGCGCGAACGGTGCCGACGATCTTCGCGAGCTTCACCTCGAGGCGCGTGACCTTGCCCTGGACGACCTCGACCTCCGCCGAGGTGCTCGGCTCGTGCCCGGCGAGCTCGACGACGACGCGGTACTTGCCCGGCGCGACCGCCAGCGGGCGCGGTGATTTGCCCACGGATCCAAGGTCTTTTCGTTCGAGGTACAGGGTCGCGCCGGGCGGCTCGGTGACGACGTCGAGGACCGCCACGTTGGGCGCGAGGCGATCGATCGCGCGCTGCGCCGCCGCGCGATTGTCGTCGTCGGTCTCGCCCTCGCGCGCGTCGATGAAGTAGCGGTGCGCGTCGGCGTAGCGGCGGAGCGCCTCGTACGCGCCGCCGATGTTGAACAGCACGTTGCGGTTGGGCACGAGCCGCTGCGACTGGAAGAAGTGGAGCAGCGCGGCCTCGTAGTCGCCCTTCTTGTAATCTTCACGGCCCTTGTTGAAGTGCAGCTCGGCCTCGTCGGCGCTGCCATCGGCGCGGGCCGGCGGGCTCGGTGCCATTGCCAGCGCGAGCGCGCAGGCCGCGACCCGGGCGGCTCGGGGGAAGCGAACGAAGGTCAAGGTGGCGGCATGCTACCGCAGCGCCACGAGGAGCGCTCGATCTGGCGGCTGAGCCTCTCCCACGGCGAAACGCTCGCCGTGCGTGAGGCCGCCCTGCAAGTTGATGGTCGGGGCGAAGAAACCCGATGATAGAATGTCGAGGTGGCGCAACGTCGCGTGCTGCCACCGTGGTCGAGATGCCACACGGCGCAACCATCGGACACGTTTCAACCAGGTGTGGAGGAGCGATGAGCCATCGGCGGCACACGGTCATTGGAGCGACATTCTCGGCCCTCGCGGTGATTGCGAGCGGCTGCGGCGACGGTGGCACCACGTCGACGTCGGCGGGAGGCGTCGCGGGCAGCGGCGGCTCCGGCGGCGACGGGGGGAGCACCACGGCCACGACGTCGAGCGGCGGGAGCGGCGGCTCCGGCGGCGGCGGGACTGGCCTGTGCGACTCGGCGAACGCGAGGGACATTGAAGTCTTCGGTACGGAGTCCGGCGCGCTGACCCGGGCGGGCCAGCAAGATTATTATCGGTTGTCCGGTGAGAAGGGCAACGTCCTGTCGATCGACGTGAACGCGGAGGCGCTGGACGGCGGATACTTCGATCCGGAGCACATCGACACGGTGGTCACGGTGTTCAACCCTTCCGGGAAGGCCATCTCCCAGAACGACGATCCCATTGAATTCAATACCCGGGACAGCCGGCTTTATACGATTTTGCCGGCGGACGGCGACTTCTGCATCCGGGTCACCGAGTGCCGGACCGTCACGGACGATCTGAACAAGACCTGCGCCTCGGTGGAGCTGCCGGCGTACAATGACTACGAGATCACCATCGGCAACTTCGGCGACTCGGCCGATGACGGCGAGACGGAGGAAATCGAGAACGGCGACGAGCCCGACTCCGCCAATCCGGTGGAGTACGAGCTGGGAGACGGGCTGTATACGACCTCGACCGTGTGGGGCACGTTCGAGGACGGGACGGACGTCGACGTCTTCACCTTCACACCGCCGGACGACGTGCCGCTCGACCCGGGCCAGCGGGTGAACGGGCGGTTCTTTTCATTCGTGGGCGGGCCTGCGGGCAATGGCTCGACGGCCAGCGTGGGGGACCTCTACATCGTCGATCCGGAGACCGGGAAGCCCTACGCGAGGGTCGATACAGCCATGGAGGCGTCCATCCGGGCGCCGCTCGTCCCGAACAAGGAATACTGGCTGTTCGTGACGCGGGCTTCGGACACGGTGGGGGACAACGACTTCTACTTCCTGCGCCATCGCGTCGAGGGCATCAATCAGGTCGAGACGAGCGATCTGCTCAATGACGACCTCTTGACCGCCGAGCCGGCGGCCGTCGACGAAAGCCAGGCCTTCGTGGAGGGGAACCTGCCAGCGGGCGACGTCGATCATTTCCTCATGAGCGTCCCCGCCGGCGCGACGATGGTCAGCGCGACGTGCGCCGGGCGGCGCAGGGGCGCAGGGCTCGTGGACCTGGGAGCGTCGCTGCTCGCCGGCGACGGCGCGGTGCTGGCGGCCGAGGTCCTCGAGACAAGCACGAAGAACGCTTCCACGGGCCAGGTGTCCCTCCAGGGCGCCATGACGGTCGTCCTGAGGACGGCGGCCGCGGGACAGGATCCCGAGATCACCGGCGACTATTATTATTGCGGGGTGACTTTCAATTGAGCGCGCGGGATCGCCGGCGCGGCGGCGTGAGCGTCTGGGCTCGGCGGGCGCCGCCGGGCGATGGTCTGTTGCAACTCGGTTACCGGTAGAGCCGGGGGTAGCTGCACTGCACGCCCCCGGCCTGTTGCAACTCGGTTACCGGTACGGCCGGGGGCTTCACTGCGCGCCCCCGGCTTGTTGCAGCTCGGTTACCGGTACGGGCCGGGGCTGCGCTCGCCGCGGAGGCGGCGCACGAGCAGGAGCATCTCGGCCAGCCTGGGGCGCAGATCGGCCGGATCGAGGACGGGATCGGCGAGGTCGACGGTGAGCGCGTGGGGGCGAACGGCGAGCTCCCTGACGGAGGCGCGGAGGGCGACGGCGAGCTCGTCTGCGCCGGAGGCCGAGGCGAACGACTCGCTGCCGTCGGGCGCGGCGCGGAGGGTGAGCGGCGGGTCGATCGGGAAGTCGATGCGGGTGCCGGCGAGCTCACCCTTTGGGCCGAAGAGGGTGGCGATGTCGAAGACGCCGCCCTCCACCGCGGCGGCCGTGAGCTTCATGCCGCCGACGGCGAGGTGTGCGCCGGTGGCGGCGGCGAACGCCCGCCACTGCGGCAGGGCGCCGTGCAACGCGGCCGGCGGCGGGATGTGGGAGATGGCTTCGACGAGCGTCTCGGCGAGCGCCACGGTCATGTCGAGGAAGACGGTGATGCCGGACGGAATGTGGGCGGGGCCGGGCTGGCGCACGAAGGTGCGAGCGTCGTCGACGCGCATGGTCTTGAAGGCGCGGAGCGCGCCGAGCAGCTTCGGATCGAAGAAGGCCAGGCCCTGCGCGAGGTCGCGGCACTCGACCTTGTGACCGGGCAGCAGCAGCTCGAGCGCGTGGGGCAGCACGACCAGGAACTGCGGCGCCGCGCGCAGGCCCAGCTCGAGCGAGGGATAGCGCAGCGTCGCGACCATCGCGGTCTCGTCGTCGCTCTGATCGAGCGCCACCTCGATTTGCACGTCGCCGCGCGAGCCGTCGAGCGTGAAGCCCTTGTCGCGGAGCGTGAGGCCGAACCGCGCGCCCAGCTCGGCCCACGTGCGGCGCCAGCGCGCGGCCCCGACCTCGGCGCGGGCGCGGGTGGCCTCGTGCGGCAGGTTGTAGCGATCGATGTGCACGGGAACGTCGGTCGCGGCGGTGGTGCCCCACGGTCCGGTGAGGGCCGCGTGAACGCTCCATTCGAGCTTGCACCACGGGCTGGCGAAGGAGGCGACCGCCTCCTTGGGCACACGAAAATGGAACGCCACCTCGCCGCCGCCACGCAGCGGTTGCAGCACGCCCGGCAACATGTAGCGGAACTGCTCGGCGCGGCGCACCTCCGAGTCGGTGCGCGCGTGCTCGATCGCGACGAGCGAGATCTCGACGCCGAGCTCGGCGACTTTGATCGCGTTGCCCACCGCGAACGCGCCGGTGATCTCGTCGCCGGGCGCGAACGCTGTGTCCGTCAGCGACAGCTCGATGAAGGCGTTGGCGGTGCGCACGCTCGTCGCCGTCTGGGGTTTGGGCGGCGGTCTGCGGGCGGGGTGAGGCTCGACGAGCAGCTCGTAGGTCTCCTGGAGATCGGGCCACCACGGAATGGAGACGTGGAGGCGCACCTCGTAACGAACCTCGATGCGCACGCCCAGGTACGAGGCCGGCGCGTCGCTCGGCACGGTGAGCTGCACGCGGTGCTGGTGCGGGCCTGCGGTGAGGGTGCCTTTTTCGCGCAGCCGCCACTCGCGGTGCACCACTCGGCGGGTGCGGCGGTGCTGGTTGCCGTCGATGTGGCCCGAGGCGATCTCGACCCCCTCGAACACGAGCGCGATGAAATCGACGGGCGTGTCGGCGTGCGACTCGATGTTCAGCTCGATCTGGATTTCGTCGCCGGGATGGACGACCGGCGGCATGCGGACGTCGACATCGGGTCGACTACGCATCGGACCCTGGCGCGGCGCCGGCGGCCGCCTCCTGCCGGAGCAGCTCGAGGAGGGCCTGGGCTTCGTGAGGGTCGGTCACGTGGTCGAGCGCGAGGTTGACCTCGGAGAGCGCGGCCGCCACGAGCGCGATGCAGACGCGGCGCGTGGCGGCGGGCGAGGGCGCCGCGACGTGCCGCGCCAGCGCCGGATGGGCGACGTTGATCGAGAGCTCGCGGCGCTCCTTGTGGTAGCGCACGAGCTTGCCGCGGGTGACCTCGTGAACGTGGATCACGGGCTCGCCGGAGAGCCGCAGCGGGCGGAGGGCGCGCTCCACGGCGTCGGCGAAGCCGGTGCGCTCGCTCGCCTTCGGCGCGGTGCCGCCGAGCAGCCAGGTGACGTGCGCGAGGGCGGGCGCGAACCACGACGCCGACGGGGACGGCCGCGCTTCGGTCGCATCGAACGCGGGGACGGCGGGCGCGGTCGTGGCGACGCCCGCGGCGGGACGCGGCAAGGACGGCGGGGCGAGCACGTCGGGAGCCTCCGCCCCGGGGAGCGCGCCGAGCACGGGGAGCTTCTGGCGGGGGAGGCGGGCGCGCAGCACGCGGACCAGCGGCGAGTCCTCGTCGAGCAGCACGAACGGCGGCGGGTTCCTGGGAAAGGCTCCGTCGACCGAGCCGCGGCGATCGGTGAGCCAGAGCTCGCCGCGGTTCTGCAGCGTGGAGATCACCGCGTCGGGCTCCACGGGTTTTCCGTCGGCGGACGTCGCCGATGGCTTTCCGAGCGCGGTGCAGCCGAGCAGCCGCAGGTTCCAGTGGTAGGTGCGCACGGTGGCATCGTCGGGCGTCGCGCGTAGCAGCGGCGCGAGAAGCTGCTCCGCCACGGCGCGCAGCCCGAGCGCGAGGCGGTGCGCGCCGCCCGCCGAGAGAAACTCCGACCCGTGTGCGACGAGCAGCGCACCGCCGATCGGCAGCGTGGGGGCGATGGCCGCGGAGGCCACGGCGACGGCGCGATCTTCGACGCCGGCTTGGCCCTGCACGAACAGCCGCATGGTGGGCGAAACGGGCCAGATCGAAGGCAAATAGACGTAACCGGTGACGTGCAGCAGATCGGTCGAGCCGTACGCGGCGACGGGCGGCAGCGACTGATCGAGGAACAGGCAGGCGCGCATCTCCGTCTCGGGCGGCAGCCCGCGGCGGAGGAAGTCGCGAGCGTGCGCCGTCGCCAGATCGCGCGCGGCCGCGCGCGTCGCGGTCTCCTCGGCCGGCGCCATCTGATCGAACCAGCGGCTCGGGTGCAGGGTGTCGTCGTTGAGCGCGGCGACGAGCGGCCAGCCGGGACCGTCGTCGATGGTGCAGAGCGGGCGGTGCGTGGTGTGGACGTGCAGGCCCCGGCGCGCCGCGGCGCACGGCTGGAGCAGGCCGATTTCGCCTTCGAGGGCGCCTTTTTTCACGGAAAACTGGGTGATCACCTCGGTCTCCGCGAGGCCCTCGACGGCGAGGCGCGCGACAGGTGGCGCTTCGCGGCGGCGCTCGGCTTCGAGATCGCGACGCATCCAGGCGGTGACGTTGAGGATGTTGATCTTGTCGTGGAGCTGGAGGTGCTCGGCCGTCGTGAGCAGGAGCGTGCGGCCCTCCTGGCGCGCTTTCGCGTGGGGCGGCGGATCGAACGTGCAGAGCCAGTCGGTGCGCGCGTCGTCCTGGAGATTGGCGAGCGAGCACCACGCGCCGTCGATGTCGGGAAATACGGGGGCATCGCGCGCGATCGGCGGCACGTCGCGGTCCTTGGAGACGGCGCGGCAGACCAGCGCGCGGACGTGGGCGCGCACGAACAGCGGGAGCTGATCGAGCTGGCGCACGAGACCGACCAGCAAGCGCACCGCCGCGCGTCCGAGCTGCTCGGTGGCGATGGGCACGGCCGAGGTCGTGAGGACGTCGAGGCGCGCGACGGCACGGGCTGGAAACGAGACGTCGAGCAGGACGCGGCGGGTCTCGCCGTCGAGCGCGGAGAGCTCGCCGACGCTCTCGCCCGACTCGTAGAGCGCGATCTCACCCTCCATGCCCGAGATGCCCAGCGACAGGAGATCTTGCGCGAGGAGCGGGTGGACCGGGCGGGCGGAGAGCCTCGGTTTTTCGGAGCCGCCGTGCGCGCGCTTCGCCTGGAGCGTGGCGACGGCGTCGCTGACGGGCCGGATCTTGACCGGGAGCTTCTCGAGGATGCCGACGAGCACCGAGCCTTCGGGGGTCGGTGGGATGTGCAGGATCGGGCGATCGAGATCGGTCGGCGCGCCTGCGGCGGGCAGCCACGACGCGTAGGTGATCGTGCCGGCCCACAAGAGGCCGTCGACGATCCGGAGCTGGCGGTACGGCTGATCGTCGCCCTGCACGGTGGGCCAGAGCAGCGCGTCGTCGCGCAGCGCCCTCCCGATGCGCGCGTCGGGCGCCTTCTGCGAGAGCAGCGCGAGCACGAGGCGGAGGGCGCGCACGTCGCGGAACAGCATGTACGAAGAGCTTCGTTGCCGAGCCCGCGCGAGGAGCGCGAGCCCGAGGTCGACGGCGGCGAGTCCGACGCGGGCGCTCGCTTCGGCGAGGCCTTTCGGTGAGAGCTGGTCGAAGCCGTCGAGGCCGTCGCGCGCGAGCACGGACACGCGGGCGACGACGGGCACGAGCACCTCGGCGAGCGAGCGCGTACACACGAGGCGATCTTCGAAGAGGACCTCGACGAGCGCGCAGCCGATGTCGACCTCGGGCCGGGGCAGCGCCGCGGCGGTGCCGTAGAAGCCGTGCTGGGGGCTCGGAGGGACATGGACCACGGGCCCCGAGGCGTCGCCCTGGGGCCCGACGGTCTCGGGATCCAGCGCGGGGAGCGTGCGAAAACGGGCGTGGGCACCCTCGCGCGCGGCGAGGCGCTCCTGCGCGTGGATCTCGGCCCCGGCATCCACCAGGCGACCGCCCGACCAGCGCGCGAGGGCGTCGAGCACGCGCTCGTTGGACACCCTCAGCGGGCGCCACCCGATCGGCTTGAACGCCAGCGCGACGCGCAGGTACGGGATCTTGTCGGGCCGGGTGTGCAGGCGCGCGACGTCGCCGAGGCTCGCCGGCGCGGGCTCGCCGTGCTCGTCGATCATCGTGAGAAAGGGGACGCCGGCGATGCGCGCGGAGAGGGCGCGGTCGTCCTCGGAGGCGTCGACCGCGAGGCCACGCGCCGCCCGATCGACGAGGTAGCGTTGCAGGGACGGGGAAAGCTCGGAGAGCGGCTCGGGCCACCCGTAGGGCACCGCGAGCGGCCCGGAGAGCGCATGGAAGAGCGCGGTGCGGGTCCGCTCATCGCCGGCCAGCGCGGCGAGGATGTGCTCGGCGTAGGCCCGCTCGACGCGCGCGATGAGCTTCTGATCGGTCGCGTGGACGATGCCGCTCCACGTGGCATTCGGGACGATCGAGTCGTCGTCGAGCGCGACGGTCACGCCGCCGAGCTTCGCGTCGAGAGGGGTGCGGAGCAGCTCGAGGCCGCCGTGCCACACGCGCGTCTCGGAGGCGCCGACGGTCACCGCATACGCGAGCCCGGGGGCCTCGACGTGGAAAATGGGCGCCTTGGCCTCGAAGGCGACGGCGTCGATGAACGCGACGAGGGCGGCGCGCGATTCGTTTCGCGCCGACGTGGCATCGAGCGCGAGCGCGCGGTCGTAGCGGACCATCGCCACCGTCGGCTGGAGACACTTCGCGAGCCAGTCGAGCTCGTCGGAGCGGCCGCACACCACGGGGCGACCGTCCACGGCGCGGCCGGCCACGTCCTCCGCCGCGACGCATACAGCGCCGGTTTTTGCGGCGTATTCGCACACCTCTTGGAGGCTGATGAAGCCGCCCTCGGTGGTGGGCCAGATGGGCGCGCGGAGCAGCGCTGGCAGCTTGGCGAGCGCGGGCATCTCGAAGCCGGCCGCGGAGTACATGCGCGTCGGCGCGAGCGCTGCCGTGGCCAGCGCCGCGCGAAGAACGGCGGTGCTCGCCGCGTCGAACGGGGCGCCGGAGGCGGGGCGCTGCGACGCGAAGCGCTCGCACAGGAGCACCGCGTGGCGGACCGCGAAGGCGAGCGCGGCGCGGAATCCGGGCGTCGGCTCGACGCCGTCGTAGGCAAACTTCGGGGTGATCTGGCCGGGCCACTGGAGCGCGATCACGCAGGGCAGCGGGACGGCGGTCTCGGGCAAGGGAAAGGCTTCAAAATGGCGGCCTTCGAGGAACACGCGCAGCGCGAGGTTACGGGCGTAGGCGGCGGGATCAGAGACGATGGCGACCTCGCCGGCGAGGCCCGCGAACGGTCCGTCCTCGAGCTGGAACGCGACGCGCGTGAGGCACGCCTCGTCGGGCACAGAGGCTTTGCCGGCCGGCGTCGCCATCAGCTTCCTGCGCCGCGCCACGCCGCGCTTGACCAGCTTGGCGAGCTCGTCCGGGTCCATCCTCCGGCGCGCATCGAACAGGCGTTCCGCGAGGCGGCCCTTGCGCCACACCATGTGCTGCGCCCAGGGCGCCATCTCCTCGGGCACCGGCGCGCCGCCCGTCCAGACCAGGAACGGGTCTGCGCGGGGGACGTCGGTGTGGCTGAGCGGGCGGCCGAGACCATCGTGAAAGAGCGGCAGATCGAGCAGCGCGCGCAGGGCGTCGGGCAGCCTTGCGCCGCCGATGATCGAGGCTTCGGCGGTACAAAGGAAGGCGCCGAGCGCGTCGCGCAGGGCGTCGGGATCGCTCGCGTCGACCGTGACGCCGTCGGGCACGGCGCCGCGCCCGAACACAGTCGTCACGATCCCGGCGATGGCGTCGGCGAGGGCGGGGGCGGCGACGTTGGCGATGGTCGCGAAGAGCGGCGCGTCTTCGCGAATGGCCGAGCGCGAGGCATTGGTGGGCAGCGCCTCGGCATCGATGATGACGCGCACGGGCGGCGAGACGCCGACGTGCTCGGCCATCGGGAAGTGGCTGCCGAACACGAAGCTGCTGCGCGCGAGGAGGATGCCCAGCTCGCAGAAGTCGACGTGCGGCGCGGTGGTCGTCTCGCGGACGATCTCGACGTGGGCAGCGCGGACGCCGGGCAGCGTGATGGTCGCGCGCGCCAGGGCCCGCGAGCGCGACGGCGGTGGTGGCGGCGCGCCGTTCACGAAGAACGGCACGTGCAGGCAGTGCGCCGCCTCGGTGAGCAGCGCGACCTCGCGCGGCGCGGTCCTCGCCGCGGTCCGCCGCACGACGTCCCAGCCGACCTTGCGGCGCAGGTGAAAGCGCGTCCCCGAAGGCGGCATGCCCGCCGGAAGGGCGATGGCCTCGGGCGCGGGCAGGGGCTTCTCGTCGCGCTCGATGGCGGCGACGAGCGCCGGTGTCCATTCGACGCGCGCGGCCGCACCGCCGCTCGACGAGGTGAGCGCGACCCAGGCGGGCGCGAGCCCCAACGCGGCGTTCACGGCGAGCGCGAGCAGGCGCAGGTGGCGCGTCGGCTCGTCGCTCGACTCCCCGGTGAGGTGCTCGAACAGGTGCGGCAGCGCAGCCGCTTCGAGCGGCTTGCCGTCGAACGTGATCACGACGT
>Ga0163144_10017862_pt1 | contig 14417 bp, 13 predicted proteins | sample OliLak19BULKMAT1_FD_123175 | JGI IMG/M metagenome (GOLD analysis project Ga0163144, IMG submission 123175) | Freshwater microbial mat bacterial communities from Lake Vanda, McMurdo Dry Valleys, Antarctica - Oligotrophic Lake LV.19.BULKMAT1 | ecosystem: Environmental > Aquatic > Freshwater >... | reverse complement strand
ACAGAACTAGATCTGTTGCTGCGCAGCTTAAGCCTTTTGAACAAGGCAGATGTTCAATATAAAACAAGCCGTAATCAGCGCTTGCTGGTGGAGCTTACCCTTCTCCAGCTTTGTTCTTTGCAAGGATCTGCATCTGGGGCTGAAAAAAAAAGTGAAGTAATAAGTATCCTGCCTGTTTCCTCTCCCGTTAAGCCCGAAAACAAGCCCGCACCCACTCTCGTTCCTAATTCTATTCCTCTTAAGGAAACAGAAAATAAAATTCCGGCTCCAAAGATCACTGAAGTAAAAGAAGCTCGGGCTGAATATTCGAAACCAGCACCGATTCCAGCAAAGGCAGCGGCATCTGTTTCAGCTACGAATGGCAAATCATCTATCAAAAGCATGCTTTCCATTTCTGCCATGACGAACGGGAACGGCTCTACACTTACCGCAAAGAAGGCCAGCAAAGAAGAAACGAAAAGTCCAGTGAAAGGAGATGCTGCACAAGAAGTGACATTGGAAAGTGCCTGGAGTGCGTTTGCAGAATCATTAAAGCAAAAAAAGAAAATAAACCTGGCCAGCACGCTTACCGCGCGAAAACCGGAAAAGGAAGACGAATCAACCATCATTTTCAATGTATTGAACCAGGTGCAGGAAGATGAAATCAATGCAGTAAAAACAGATCTGCTTTCTTTCCTGAAAAGCGAAATGCGGGTAGCTTCTCTTCAATTAAAAATAGTGGTTGACAAAAGTGAGCTAGAACGTAAACCATACACAGGTGAAGAAAAATACCAGCGCCTAGCAGAAAAAAATCCTGCCGTTGAAAAGCTTCGGCAGAAATTTAATCTGGAGATAGATTTTTAAATCTATTGATCTTTTAAAAAAAAGTAAAAAATGAAAAAAATATTTCTTCTATTTATATTGATCGGTCACCTGCAGCCTGCATCCAAAGCTTGTTTTGCCCAATCCGGAAAAAAGAAAAAAGGCGCCCCTCAGGAAAAAGCTCCCGAGCAACTTCCCCCGCTTGTAAAAACATACAAATACGATACTGTGCCCAATGACCCTATTAAAGCTCGTATCTACACACTTGACAACGGACTTAAAGTGTACATGAGCGTGTATAAAAATGCTCCGCGTGTTCAAACCTATATAGCAGTTCGTGCAGGCAGCAAAAATGATCCAAAGGATGCCACCGGCCTGGCCCATTACCTGGAACATATGTTGTTTAAGGGTACGGATAGATACGGAGTAAAGGATTCCGTAAAAGAAAAAATTGAATTAAAAAAAATTGATTCGCTCTATGATGTTTATGGACAAACGAAGGACGCTGCGGAAAGAAAAAAGATATATCACAAAATAGACAGCATCTCCGGAGTATCGGCTAAATATGCCATTGCGAATGAATATGATAAAATGATGTCGAGCATTGGCGCCAAAGGCACAAACGCCTATACCTGGGTAGAGCAAACGGTATATGTAAACGATATTCCTACAAATCAGCTGAGCAAATGGCTGTTGATCGAAGGAGAACGCTTCAGAAAGCCGGTGCTTCGTTTGTTTCACACAGAATTAGAAGCGGTATATGAAGAGAAAAACCGCGGATTAGATGATGATAACGAGAAATTGAGTGAAACACTCTTCGCAGAGCTTTGGAAAAAACATACGTACGGGACTCAAACTACGATCGGGTCCATACAACATTTAAAAAATCCTTCCCTTAAAAAAATCCGGGAGTATTTTAACACGTATTATGTTCCCAACAACATGGCCCTGTGCATGGCAGGGGATTTTGATCCGGATTCAGCGATCAAATGGATAGACCAGACCATGGGAAAATTAGTTTCCAAACCTGTACCCATTTTTAATCCTCCTGTGGAAGACCCTATCAATGCTCCCATTACAAAGGAAATCACCGGTCCATTTCCTGAAACGATGGCATTCGCTCACCGCTTGCCGGGTGCGGGAACCAAAGAAGCGGACCTCCTGGAGCTAATGAATGAGATATTATACAATCGTAAGGCCGGGCTGATCGACCTGAATATTGTTCAGAAGCAAAAAGCGCTGGGTGCTGCAAGTTATGCCATGATATTAAAAGATTATTCTATCCACATTTTTGCCGCTGATCCCAAAGAAGGGCAAAAGATGGAAGAACTTAAAACTTTACTGCTCAATGAAATAGAAAAAGTGAAGAAAGGCGAATTTCCTGAATGGTTGTTGTCTTCCATCATCAGCAACAAGAGATTACAGGAAACCAAAAACCATGAAAGCAATTGGGGAAGAGCAGATGCATTTGTTTCATCTTTTATTGAAGATCGGCCCTGGAAAAATACAGTGGAGCACATTGATAACCTGGCAAAAATCACCAAGCAGGAAATTATAGAATTTACCAACAAATATTATGACCAAAATTATGTACTTGTTTACAAACGCACAGGCGAAGACAGCAGCATGAAAAAAGTAGAAAAGCCTGAAATTAATCCAGTAGAAACCAACCGCAATGAGCAAAGCCAGTTTGTAAAAGACCTAGTGAGCATGCCTTCTTCGGAGATAGAACCTCAATTCCTCGATTATGAAAAGGACATACAAAAACTTACAGTTAAGAAGAACATACCGCTCTTTTACACGCCTAACACAGAAAGTAAAACATTTACTATGTATTACATTCTGGATATGGGCAGCAATCACAATAAAAAGCTTCCGGTGGCGATTGAATACCTGCCGTACCTGGGCACTTCGCAATATTCTCCGGAACAGTTACAGCAGGAGTTTTACAAGCTTGCCTGCTCCTTTGGCGTATTTAATTCTGAAGACCAGGTATATGTTTACCTGAACGGCCTTTCGGAGAATTTTGAAAATGGCGTTGCTCTTTTTGAAAGCCTTCTCAAGGATCCAAAAATTAACACAGAAGCGCTTACAAATCTTACTTCAGATATTCTCAAAAGCAGAAGTGATGCCAAGCTGGATAAAAATTCTATTCTGGAAGCGATGTCCAGCTATGCAAAATACGGCACAAAGTCCCCTTTCACCCATAGATTGTCTGAGAAAGAATTAAAGGCATTAAAGCCTGCTGAGCTGATCGACATTATCAAATCATTAAGCACCTATCAGCACAGGGTATTATATTATGGTTCTATGAATGGCACTGAAGTAGTTGACATCCTCAATCGCAATCACAAAGCGCCTGAAATTCTGAAACCACTTCCTCCGGAACAGAAATTTGAGGAACTTGCCACTCCAACCAATAAAGTTTTTGCGGTAGATTATGATATGACACAAGCAGAGATCCTCCTGGTATCTAAATCTGAATCTTACTACAAAGACCTTGCTTCTAAGATCAAAGTTTTTAATGAATATTTCGGAGGAGGGATGAGCTCCATTGTATTCCAGGAATTGCGGGAGTCAAAAGCACTGGCCTATTCTGTAAGCTCAAATTATGCCGAAGCAGGAAGAATAGATAAATCAAATTATGTTACAGCCTATATAGGCGCGCAGGCAGATAAGCTCCCTGAGGCAATGGCCGGGATGTTAGACCTGATGCGCAGCATGCCGGAGTCAAATCTTACTTTTTTATCTGCGCAAAAAGCCGTACTCGAGAATATCCGCAGTTCACGCATTACCAAAACCGCCATACTCTTCAACTATGAACAGGCAAAAAAGCTTGGCCTTACTTATGACATCAGAAAGGATATTTATGAAAATGCGCTGCACATGAAAATGGCAGATGTAAAAAGATTTCACTCTGAGCACGTAAGCAACAAAGAATACACCATAGCAGTACTTGGAAATAAAAAACTGCTCGATCAGAAAGTGCTGGAAAAATACGGGCCTGTGAAGTGGCTGACGCTGGAAGAAGTGTTTGGATATTAATTAAGTGAAATGCCAATTACGAATGCATATCAATGATACAAATCATACAAATATTGTCCTTACGGTGATTTATATTCATTCGTTTCATTAGTACCATTTGTATATTCGTATCCTATGATTACAATTGGCATTACAGACTGCAAAAAATTCAGCAACTATGAGCAATGGTTTTCTGCAGACAACGTTGAAATTATAAAGCTTTCCCCTTCAAAAAATAATCTTTCTGACCTGGAAAACTGCAATGGCATTGTTCTATCCGGCGGAGAAGATGTACACCCTAAATATTACGGGCATCCGGAATGGATGGATAAAAAAGAAGAGCTAAAGCTAGACGTGAACGAAGCGCGTGATGAATTTGAGATGCAAGTAATTGATCGTGCTTATAAAAAAAAGATTCCAATGCTTGGCATTTGCCGGGGGTTGCAGATCGCCAATGTGTATTTCAAAGGGACATTGATCCCGGACATTAATACAGCTAGCCTCAAGCAACATTCCAAAGAATCAAGCAACGATAAAATTCATTCACTAAAAATAGAAGACAATTCCTGCTTAAGTGCTATGATCCCCCCAATGGGGGGCAAGGGGGGCCTGGCTGTAAACTCCGCACATCACCAGGCAGCAGATAAGATTGGCGAAGGTTTAAAGGTCACCGCCCGATCGGAAGACGGCACAATTGAAGCCCTCGAACTGCAAGATCCAATGCAGCACCCTTTCCTCCTGCTTGTGCAATGGCATCCGGAGCGTATGGAAGACCAGGAAAGCGGACTGTCCAAAAAATTAAAAGAAAATTTTCTGGAGAGTGTTAGGGTTAAAGCCCGTTAACATTTGCATTTTAGTAACCGAAAGGGCCGGATCTCCGCTATACCTATTTTGCGTGAGGGATTGCAGCGGAAATCCTTTCCCGATCTTTCTTCGGGAAAGATTGAAGCGGAAAGCCCGACCCGAGTCTTCGAGGAACACGCCCAACCTTGGACTTCGCTCAAGGTGACAACAGGTTTTATATATTTGCGTTCAATTTACATTATGTCTAATATTTAACATATCTCTTATGGCAAAAATCAAAGTTGCAAACCCTGTAGTAGAGCTGGATGGCGATGAAATGACCCGCATCATCTGGAAATACATCAAAGACAAACTGATCCTGCCTTACCTGGACCTAGACATTAAATATTACGACCTGGGAGTTGAATACCGTGATAAAACGGACGATAAAGTAACTGTTGAATCTGCAGAAGCGATCAAAAAATACAGTGTAGGAATTAAATGTGCTACCATCACTCCGGATGAAGAACGCGTGAAAGAATTCAAGCTAAAACAAATGTGGAAATCCCCTAATGGGACGATCCGCAATATATTAGATGGAACAGTTTTCCGTGAACCTATCGTTTGTAAAAATGTTCCACGCCTGGTACCTAATTGGACAAAGCCTATCTGCATTGGCCGTCATGCATTCGGAGATCAATACCGTGCTACGGATTTTGTAACAAAAGGAAAAGGAAAGCTCACCATCACTTATACGCCCGAAATCGGAGATGCACAATCGTTCGAAGTATATAATTTCAAAGGAGATGGCGTTGCGCTTGCAATGTATAACACGGATGAATCCATTCGCGGTTTTGCACAATCCTGCTTTAATGTGGCTCTTCAGAAGAAATGGCCGTTGTATCTTTCTACCAAAAATACAATCCTAAAAAAATACGATGGACGCTTCAAGGATATTTTTGAAGAAGTTTACCAAAAAGAATTCAAAGCAAAATACGATGCAGCTGGCATCACCTATGAACACCGTCTGATCGATGACATGGTGGCCTCTGCTTTAAAATGGAACGGAGCTTTTGTATGGGCCTGCAAAAATTACGATGGAGATGTACAAAGCGATACAGTTGCGCAAGGATTCGGATCCCTTGGCTTGATGACCTCCGTACTGGTAACTCCCGATGGAAAAACCATGGAAGCGGAAGCAGCCCATGGTACTGTTACGCGCCATTACCGTGAGCATCAAAAAGGAAAACCAACTTCAACAAACCCAATCGCCTCCATCTTTGCATGGACACGCGGACTTGCCTTCCGTGGAAAGCTGGATAACAATCAGGAGCTTATTAAATTCTGCGATGCACTCGAACAGGTTTGCATTGAAACAGTGGAATCGGGAAAAATGACCAAGGATCTGGCTGTTTGTATTCATGGCAATAAGGTAGAGCATGGGAAGCATTATTTATATACAGATGAATTCTTATCTGAATTAGATAAGAACCTCAAAGCAAAATTGAAATAGGCCGCTAATCACCCAACCATTAGCGGGATTTTTGCGTGTTGTGTATGTAAGAAGGAATAAGTATGCGTTTTTTGCATGAATCCTTCTAATTAAACATAAACACTAACCAAAACCCATTAAAATGCAATTTTCTACTTTATTAAAGTCACTGGTACTAGTTTTAATCAGTAGTTTGTCAGGCTATCAAGCCAGCGCACAGTGTAAAGCTAATTTCAGTTCAGGGCCATCGGCACCTCCCAGCAGTTGCAGTATGAGCTTTACAGATGCTTCTACAGGAACAGGCCTCGACACACAATATTCCTGGAACTTTGGAGACGGCCAAACTTCTTCTGCTCAAAATCCAGCTCATACATATACTACAGCCGGCACATATACTGTTTGCCTGACTATCACAACTGTAATCAGCACCGGAAATTCCTGCACCGATACCCATTGCACACCGGTACACTGTGTGAATCTGAATGGCATTTCAGATATTTTGAATGATAAAACTATATCCATTTACCCGAATCCCAGTAAGGGAGAATTTCAAGTGGTAAATAAGCAATCTATTCTGAATAATTTAGAAATTACGATCTACAACGCGTTAGGAGAAAATATTTATTCTTCTGTGATTGACAACAAACAATCCTCTAGGATTGATGTTACTTCTCAGCCAGCTGGAGTTTACTTTATGCAGGTATCTTCTGAACAACACTCATTTACCCAAAAGCTAATTATTCAGAAATAAACACAAATGCGGCTAAAAAGTAGCGCTTAACTATTTTAAAACAACATAAACATAAATCAAAAACAATTAAAAAATGCAAACATCTACTACATTAAAATCATTAGCTATTATTTTCCTTGGAAGTGTGCTATTCTCCCAAGCAAATGCACAAAATCCCGGCTGCACAGCAAGCTGGAGTTCATCTAACGGAAATGCCCCTTCACAATGCACAGTAACCTTTACCGATCTTTCTACAGGAACAGGTACAGGTACACAATACAGCTGGAACTTTGGTGATGGTCAGGTAGCTGCTACACAAAATCCGTCAAATACATATACTGCATCTGGCTCTTACAGCGTTTGTTTGACCATTATTGTTCCCAGCACCACAGGCTCCGTATGTACTAATACTTATTGCCGTATAATATATGTACAATGTGGTAACGGCACTACCAACGGAGTCACTGATCTTTTTAACGAACGATCAGTATCTGTTTATCCTAATCCCAGCAATGGCATGTTTGAGATAATGAATAAACAATCTACCATAGAAAACCTGGAGATGTCGGTTTACAATATGCTAGGAGAAAAGGTTTATTCCGGTGTTTTAAAACAACAGACATCTACCTTTGATTTTTCTTCTCAGTTAAACGGAGTGTATATCATTCAAGTATCTGCGCCTGACAAAGAATCATTTACCCAAAAGCTGATCATTCAGAAGTAGATTGATCAAAATAAAATACTAAACCCTGGTCCCGATTGCTTTCGGGATCAGGGTTTTTTTTATGGCTTTACCGCCTTACTCAAAATTAATCCTTTGTTAATTTGATGTTGAAATAATGCATAATTGTGTATTTTATAACATGTATATAATTGAAAATTAAAAATATATACTTTATAATGTTATATTATAGTGGTATTGAAAGAGTGTTATTTATTGAAAAATATAAATGGATTCTTAAAACCCGAAGCCACATCCGATCCGTATATTTAATTAATCAACGTAACAACAACCAATCCCGATAACTCCGCCTTGGCACTATCTGGGAAAAAAACACACTATGAAAACAACAATTAATCTCACATTAAGTAAATTAAAAATTAAAAAGCACATAGCCCCGTATCTGCTTTTAACATTAATGCTGGCAGGCGGCTACTCTTTAACCGGCTCTGCCCAGGTAATTTCAGCAGGTGGCTATCATTCTCTTGCTATTTGCCCGGGTGCAGTACAGAGCTGGGGATGGAACATGAATGGCCAATTAGGCGATGGATCTAGAACTAACAGAACCGCTCCCGTGCTGGTGAGCGGATTGCAAGTCGTTGCTGTTGTGGCTATTTCGGCACATAAGTACCATTCCCTTTTTCTGAAAAGTGAGGGTACGGTTTGGGCTTCCGGGTACAATCGTAATGGCCAATTAGGCGATGGATCTAGAATCCAAAGATTGACTCCCGTGCAGGTGACCGGACTCACGGGCATTACCGCAATTGCAGCTGGAGGAAATCATTCCCTTTTTCTGAAGAATGACAGCACTGTTTGGGGTTGCGGAAGAAACCTGCATGGTCCATTAGGCGATAGCACTAGATATGACACATTGACTCCCATGCAGGTGTGCACAACGGGCATTACCGCTATTGCAGCTGGGGGGGCTCATTCCCTTTTTCTCAAGAGTAACGGTACCGTTTGGGTTTGCGGATACAATTTCTATGGTCAATTAGGCATTGGATCTCAAAATGCCAGATTTACTCCCGCGCAGGTGACTGGCCTCAGCGGCATTACCGCTATTGCAGCCGGAAATTATCATTCTATTTTTCTCAAGAGTGACAGCACCGTTTGGACTTGCGGAGAAAATAGTAATGGCCAATTAGGCAATGGAACTACTGTATTTGGCATAACCACTCCCGTGCAGGTGAGCGGACTCAGGGGCATTACTGCTATTGCTGGAGGAGAACATCATTCCCTTTTTCTGAAGAATGACGGCACCGTTTGGGCTTGCGGACAAAATTACTTTGGCCAATTAGGCGATAGCTCTACAACTGACCGAACCACTCCTGTGCAGGTGAGCGGGCTCACGGGGATTACCGCTATTGCAGCCGGAGGAGCTCATTCCCTTTTTCTGAAGAATGACGGCACCGCTTGGGCGTGTGGATACAATGGCTATGGTGCATTAAGCGATACAACTACAACTACCAGAACCACTCCCGTGCAGGTGAGCGGGTTCTGTGTGGAGGCTATTTCTGAAGATATTCCTGATACTACTTTTTCAACAGCGAGGATGAGTAATTCTGTTTTTACCACAACAGATGGCACTTCAGAAAAATTATCTGTTCAGGTATTTCCCAATCCTTCTAGTGGAAAGTTTATGATAAATAATAACGGAATAGCAAGCGAAGGATACCAACTGAAAATATATAATATGTTTGGAGAAGAAGTAACACACCTTCAACTCAACACAGGTTCCCTCCCTTCGGGAGGGCAAGGGTGGGCTCTTGATATTTCTTCTCAGCCCAATGGTGTTTATTTTATGCAAGTTTCTGCTGCATCAGTAGTCGGCACAAAGAAAGAATCATTTACCCAAAAGCTGATCATTCAGAAATAAGACTGACTATAACATACTGAACCCAGACGGTATCGTCTGGGTTTTTTTATGCGTAATCGGCTACAAATTACTTAGTTTTGTAGGATGCCGGAAACAAAAGCGATAAATTCTACAGCTATAGATCTGGTTGATGAATCTTTTGATCCAAAAAAAAACGGAACATATCATCTTTCAATTCTTTGGGCCGCAAAAACCGTTGCCTATGCGATCCTTGATACTCAAACGAATAAATATTTAGCCCTTCATTATTCTGCAGATAATAACAGAGACATATTAGTTCCTTTTAGCACAGAGGGCCTGACCAGCTTGTTCAAATCGGTTTCATGTGCTATTGCTCACAATAAATTCACTTTAATTCCTTCCGCCTTATTTGACGAAGAAAACAAAGAATCACTATTACGGTTTACTCATCCTGTAGGGAAAGATGAAAAAATTCATTCCGATAAGCTTCAAAACCTGGATGCCAGAAATCTTTTTACTATTTCAAAAAGTTCTGAATTACTGATAAGGGAAAAATTTCCGAACGTACATTTTATGCATAGCGCTACGTCATTTATTGAAAGCCTGCTGATCCGGAATAAAAACAATACAGGTAAAAAAGTATTTGCAAACTTCAATACTCCCCTCTCCTCTGGGGGAGGGGTTGGGGGTGAGGCCGGCTACTTTGAGATAGCAATCTTTGATGGTCGAGAGCTCCTTTTCAGCAATGCATTCAAATACAAAACATCCGAAGATATTGCCTACTACATCTTGTTTGTTTACGAGCAACTTGGCCTGAACCCCGAAGAGATTGAACTGGTATTGTCGGGAGCAATAGAAAAAACGGCTAAGGAACATTCGTTACTGTATAATTATATCCGCAATCTAAAGTTTGCAACCCGTCCCGATTCGTTTAATTACAGTTATAAATTTGACGAAGTTCCATCTCATAATTTCTGGAGCTTGTTTACACAATATCTATGCGTATAATAGGCGGCACCCATAGAAGCAGGCAATTTCACATTCCGAACAACCTAGAGATCCGTCCTACGACTGATTTTGCAAAAGAAGCGCTGTTCAACATACTTCAGAACAGGATTGACTTTGAAGGAATGAAGGTGCTGGACCTTTTTGGCGGAAGCGGAAGCATCAGCTACGAATTAGCCTCCAGAGGTTGCTCGGAAATTACAACCATTGAAAAAAATCCAAAATGCGTAGGTTTCATCAAAAAAACTGCACAGGAATTTGGTTTTGGAAGCATTCGGGTTACATGTATGGATGTGTTCAAATACCTGAGCCTTTGCTCTGAAACATTCAACATCATCTTTGCTGACCCCCCTTTCAAGCTTGAAAATATAGAGCGCATCCCAACGTTAGTATTTGAGAAAAAACTGCTTAAAGAAGATGGTATACTAATTGTAGAACATCCTATAGAAGTGAAATTCGGAGGGAATATGCAGTTGCAGGAGACCCGGGAATATGGAACGGTGAATTTTTCTATCTTCGGTAACAACCGCTTTTACAGAAACCAATGAGTAAAGTAGCCGTATTTCCAGGTTCTTTCGACCCCATTACAACGGGTCATGAATCCATTATTCAAAGGGCTTTACCCCTATTTGACAAGATCATTGTGGCCATTGGTGTTAATTCTACAAAAGAAGGTTTTTTCCCTGCTGAAAAAAGAAAGCAATGGATCGAAAAAGTATTTGCCGGAGAAAAAAGAATTGAAGTTAAAAGCTACAAGGGCCTTACCATCGATTTCTGTAAGCAGGAAAAAGCGAATTACATTCTGCGCGGGCTGCGCACCTCTGCTGATTTTGAATTTGAGCGCGTTATTGCCCAGATGAATCGTGCCATGAATGAAGAGATCGAAAGCATCTTCATTCTTTCTACCCCCGAACTATCTGCGATCAACTCCACCGTAGTGCGGGATATTATCCGTAACGGAGGCGATGCAACAAAGTTCATTCCCAAGGCAATTGATATATCAAAATAATGTTTCGGAAATTTCTTCTGGCGATTGTGATTGCTTGCCTTCAGTTGGCAGTGTGCAGTTGGCAATGTTTTGCTCAGCAAGTAACAATAAAGGGCAAAGTGGATACTGCTTATCTTTCAGAAGCCGGCAGTATTTACACTTATACGTATGATGATCATATTTCCTACAGGGAAAAGGAGCTGGCGGCCTGCACATTGGATGTGCAAGGAAATTTTAAATTAAATTTTTCGATTCAAAAATCCACTTTTATTTTTCTTGCAGTGAGCAATGCAAAAGTGGAAATGGCAGTTGAACCCGGGAAGGAATATATAGTTGTGGTATTAGCCAAAGATTCCAATGCTGTAAATACACTAAGCTCAACAAATCCGGTGGAGTTGGAATTTAATAACTCGGACAAGAACGAGCTTAATTTTCTCATTGCAGATTTCACAGAACGGTACGAGATGATGCTTGATGACTACAAAGGGAATATAGCGCGCAAAGAACCGGCTATTTTCAAAAAGATAGATACACTCGAAACTCTTTTCAAAAAGAAATACTCCACATACAATAATCCATACCTAAATAATCACGTGCATTACACCTTTGCTTTACTGGAGGATAATGTAACACTGGAAAATAAGGAAAGACTGTATAAAAAACATATCGAAGGCAAGCCCATTTTGCTGAATGATCATAACTACATGACCTTTTTCAACCAGTTCTATTCAGTTACCACGGATTATTTTATGGACCATCCGAAAATGATCGGAGAACTGAACACCAAACAAACTTTTTCCTCACTCATGGAGTTTTTGAAGCAAAGCAAGCTGCTTGCGAATGATACCCTCCGCGAAACAGTGCTGCTCAAATGTCTTTCACAATACTTTCGCTATCCCGATTACAAAGCAAGCGCTGTATTATCGGTCCTGGACCAGGCCGTTACGCAATGCAAAGCAGCGGAAAACCGGAGGGCGGCAGAAAATCTTAAGAAAAAATTATCCGTGATGGTTGTCGGAAAGCCTGCTCCGGCTCTTACTTTTTTGGATATGGAAGGCAAGACGGTTTCACTGGCAGATTACAAAGGAAAATATATTTACCTGAATTTCTGGGCAACCTGGTGCGCATCTTGCATACAAAATATGACATTGATACCCGAGCTTAAAAAAACATACGGAGGAAAAGTTGTTTTCATCAGTGTTTCAGTAGATAAAAAACAGGAAGAAGTAAAGAATTTTATTAAGAAAAATCCAAAGCTATCTCCGGAAAAGAACGGCCCCGGGCGTATCTATCTGTTCAGCGATAATTATAAAAAGGTAAAAGAAGAATTTAATGTACTAACGGTGCCTGCCTATTACATGATCGATCCCAAAGGCAACGTGCTTCATTCACCGGCCGCCAATCCTGCGGATATTGAACCGGAGCTGCAGAAGATCAAACAGAGAAAGTAGGCCTAACTACTTTTTCGCTACTTGGTGGGAGAAAAATTGGCCAATACTTCATGAAGCGATAGATACACCTTATTCATTTGCTTTTTTACGTCTTCTTTACGCATCCATTTAGCTTCCAGGATACCTTCTTCCTTTTGAGGGATAAGTTTGTCGGAGTCCTTACTTGCCATTTCAAACCAGTACGTACGTTTAATACAATCGTTCTTATTCTGATAAAAGATGTGGTAGCTCGACTCTAAAGGCTTCAGGATCCGTAGGTTTTTTACACCGCACTCCTCTTCTACTTCGCGCACTGCCGTCTGGCTGGGTGATTCACCCTTCTCCATCTTTCCTTTAGGAAGGTCCCAATGCCCGTTGCGATAGATCATGAGCAACTCCCCCTTCGGGTTCAAAACAAGGCCGCCAGCAGCCTCGATGTACGAAAAAAGAGAACGAAAAACAGACCATGCTTTCTCCTCATCTCCGGTAATACTCAGCGTTTTAAGCTTAGAGGACTTTGCAAACAGTTTATATTCCTTATGAAGCGCTTCCGCGTTGGTAAATGCGGTCACTCTGGTGCTCTTTACATCATTTTTAACCTCTTGCGCAGAGATCAGAACACACTTCTCACCTGAAAAAATTTTGTACATTTGCGAAAACCAAAAATTTATGATCGTGAGTCAGGATACCGCAGTAAAAATAGCGGAACATCTTTTGCAAATTAAAGCAATTAAACTACAGCCGCACAAACCATTTATTTGGGCATCGGGCTGGAAGGCACCTATCTATTGCGACAACCGCAGAACTCTCTCCTATCCAAAAATCAGGAATTACCTGCGTGACCAGTTCATAAAAGTGATAAGTGAAAAAATGGGAAAAGTGGATGTTATCTGTGGTGTTGCCACCGGTGGTATTGCTCATGGAATGATGATCGCAGATGCCATGAATCTTCCTTTCTGTTATGTGCGCGCAGAAGCAAAAGTACACGGGCTCACAAACCTCATTGAAGGAGTGGTGGGTGCGGGACAAAAAGTGGTTATAGTTGAAGATCTTATCTCTACGGGAAAAAGCAGTTTGAAAGCGGTTACTTCTCTTCGTAATGCAGGGTGTATTGTTCAGGGAATGATCTCTATTTTTACATATAATTTTAAAGTTTCTGCGGATGCTTTCAAAAAGGAAAAGTGTCCCGTATACCACCTTTGCGATTACGAAACACTGACCAAAGAAGCATTGAAGAAAGAAGTTATTACCAAAGCAGATGTAGCCCTTTTAAAATCCTGGCGCGAAGCTCCTGAAAAATGGGGACAAGACGGAAAAGAACCTGTACGCCCGATGGGTGGTGGCGGAATGAAATAGGTGACATGCGCCATGCTAATAAACAGCCCATACCAATGCAACTAATAAAACAGCCATTTGTATTATTTGTATTATTCGTTTCATTAGTACGCATTGGTATATTAGGATTATGCATTAGTTTGATTGATATCATTAGCTTAGTAGCATGAGAATTGAAAGCGACAAATCCGAAATCAACAAGCCCGCTGCGGAAGTCTTTGGTTTCCTGAGCAACTTCAATAATTTCCAGAAGCTGATGCCCCCGCAGGTT
>Ga0163144_10017861_pt1 | contig 14418 bp, 15 predicted proteins | sample OliLak19BULKMAT1_FD_123175 | JGI IMG/M metagenome (GOLD analysis project Ga0163144, IMG submission 123175) | Freshwater microbial mat bacterial communities from Lake Vanda, McMurdo Dry Valleys, Antarctica - Oligotrophic Lake LV.19.BULKMAT1 | ecosystem: Environmental > Aquatic > Freshwater >... | reverse complement strand
TGCGTGTCCAGCCTTGGAAGTCGCCGGTGTCGAAGTTGGGGTTGACGAAGTTGGCCGATGCGAGCGAAGCAAGCCCGGCGACGGCGACGATGCCAACAAGAGCGATGCGCATATCTCAGATCTCCTCGTACAGGCGTTTCGCCCGTGCCCGAGAGAATACCAGACCCCAACCCCGATGCAAGAGCCAATCCCCAGATTTTCGCACACCGGATAGAGCGAGGCGCGATTCCAAAGCCGGGGTGGGTGGCAGAGGATGCCCCATTCTGCCACAATGCGGCCCGATTCCGGTTCAACCTGGGCAAGTGGGCTCGGGTGAGAGGAGAGGGCGATGGGCGTGGTGCGAGCGAAGCGTGTGGGGCGGGTGGTGGTTGGGATGCTCCTGGTCGCTGGGTTTGGCTTGGCGACGACGGCGCAAGTGGCTGTTCCAACTGATTTTGAGGGCGAACAGGCGGGGGGCGACCCGGCCGCGCCGTGGGCGTGGGCCCCGGCGGTGTCGTATGCGGCGGGCCTGCCGACGCCCGAGGAGTTTCTGGGATACCCGCTGGGGTCACGGTTCACGCGGCATGACGACGTGGTTGCCTATTTTCACGCGCTGGACGAGGCGTCGGATCGGGTTGTGGTCCGCGAATACGGGCGGACGAATGAGGGACGGCCGCTGGTGATTGCCACGATCGGGTCGGCGGAGCACATCGCGGATCTGGAGCGGATCAAGGCAGCCAACCGGCGGCTGGCGGACCCGGGTTTGGCGGAGGGCGAGGCGGAGGCGATCATCCGGGCCAACCCGGCGATCGCGTGGCTGTCGTTCAGCGTGCATGGCAACGAGGCGAGCACGGTGGAGGCGGCGCTGGTGACGGCGTACACACTGGCGGCGGCGGAGGGGGTGGAGGCGGACGCGCTGCGGGCCGCGTGCGTGACGGTCATCGATCCGTGCATCAATCCGGATGGACGGATGCGATACGTGGCGCACTACGACCAGACGGTGGGGCGGGTGCCCAACCCGGCGCACGCGGCGGCGGAGCACCATGAGCCCTGGCCAGGCGGGCGGACGAACCACTACTACTTTGATCTGAACAGGGATTGGGTGTGGCTGACGCAGGTGGAGAGCCGGGCGAGGTTGCCGGTGTATCGGGAGTACATGCCGCAGCTGCATGTGGACAACCACGAGCAGGGGTACGACAGCCCGTTCTTTTTCGGGGCGGGGGAGAAGCCTTACAACCGGAACTTGCCGCAGGAAACGGTGGAGTGGGTGCATGTGTATGGGGGGTCGGGGGCGGAGCGGTTCGATGAGGATGGGTTGCTGTTTGCGACCGAGGAACGGTTTGACTACCTGTATCCGGGCTATGGGAAGGTGCTGCCTTGCTATCACGGGGCGATCGGGCTGCTGAATGAGAAGGCCGGGCACGGGTTCGCGGGCGTGGCGGTGGAGGTGACCGATACGCACACGCTGACGCTGGTGGAGCGGACGCGGCACCACTTCATTCTGAACATGGCGTTTGTGCAGACCACGGCGGATCGGCGGGAGGAGCAGTTGGCGCGGTTCCGACGGTTCTTTGTGCGGACGATCGAGGATGCGCGGGCGACGCCCGAGACGTATTTCGTGCTGCCGGAATCGGACGCGGAGGCGACGGCGCGGATGCTGTCGCTGTGCGGGTCGCACGGGATCGTGGTGGAGCGGCTGGAGCGGGAGTGGGATGCGCCAGGGTTGATGGGGTATCGCGACGGGCAGCTGGCGGCGAGCGGCACGTTGCCCGAGGGGACGCTGGTGATCCGGACGGATCAGGCGATGGGGCGATTGGCGCGTGCGCTGTTCGAGCGATCGACGTTCGTGGAGGAACTGGAGACGTACGACATCACGGCGTGGAGCGTGCCGGTGGCGTTCGGGCTGGAGGCGAGGTATTCGCGGGAGGCGGTTGCGCCGCCGGTGCGGTCGATGCGCGAGGGTGAGGCTGCGGCGTTCGCGTGGGATTGGGTCGCGGCGATAGAGGAAGAGGAACTGGATGCGTGGCGGCGGCCCGAAGGGGTGACGGCGTGGATGATCGACGCGGGCGGGTTGATGGCGCCGGCGTTGATGGGGGCGGCGATTGACCTGGAGATCTCGTTGCGGCTGGCGGATGCGCCGATCACGATGGGCGAGGAGGTGATGGCGCGGGGGAGTCTGATCGTGCACGCGCTGCGGAATGAGGAGCGGGCGTTGGGCGAGTTTCTGCGCCGTGCGGAGGCGATGGGGTGTCGGGTGGTGGAGGCGGCGACGGGGCTGCCCGAGGACGGGCCTGCGCTGGGGAACAACGCGAACCGCGGATGGGTGACGCCTCGGATCGGGCTGATCCGGGGCGGCGGGGATGCGAACTCCTTCGGGCATCACTGGCACATGCTGGACCAGGACATGCGGATTCCGCACACGGTGCTGGCGGCGGATCAGCTGTCGGAGAGCACGCTGGATGATCTGAATGTGATCGTGCTGGCGGACGCAACGTCGATTGGAGGGGCGGCGTTGGATCGGGTGAAGGCGTGGGTGCAGGGCGGGGGGACGCTGGTGGCGACCGGGTCGAGCGCGGCGTGGGCGAGCGCGACGCTTCTGGAACTGAAGGACGAGCAGATTCCGGGGTATAGGCCTGATGACCGTCCGGCCCTGAGCACACTGACGTTCGCGCAGCGGCGGCAGCGACGCCTGGAGGACTCGATCCCCGGGGCGATGCTCTCGGCAACCCTGGACACGACGCACCCGCTCACGGTGGGGATGGGTGAGTGGGTGGGCGTGCTGAAGGAGGGCGGGCGACGGCTGCCGGTGGGGGCGGGCGGGTATGTGGTGGCGTGGTTCGATTCGCCGGAGGCGATCGGGGGGTTGATGTCGAGCTGGAGCGGGGCGCGGATCGCGCAGACTCCACTGATGACGGTACACTCGATGGGGGGCGGATGGGTGATCTGCTTCAGCGATGACTTGACGATGCGGGGGTTCTTTGTTGGGCCGCGAAGGTTGCTGCTGAATGCGATTCTGATGGGGCCTAGTTTGTAATGGATGCGGGGTCGCGGCCTGGTCGAGGAAGGATTCACCACAGAGGCGCCGGGTGCACCGCGGAGGGCGGGAGTGGGGCGGCCTTCCCAGTCAGAACAATCCGCACAAGTTCACGGGGACTTGTCGAGGGTTTGGGGCTGGCGCGGGGCGGCGATGCCCGTGAATCCGACACTACACTGGCCCGGCCCAGGGCCGATCTCCATGCACGTTGACGCGCTTGAATCCCGGGTGAGTTTGTCCGCCGCGGCGATGGGGCTGGTGGGGATGGAGGCCATCCGCGCGCACCCGGTGTTCTCGCAGTATGACGGGACGGGCTCGACGATCGTGGTCATCGACCAGCCGATCAACTGGAACAGCAGCCACCTCTTGAATCGTCGGGTGACGGACATCGACGTGCTGGGCGGTTCGGGGCCGATCGACGGGGAGACGCACGGGACGTTCGTAGCGTCGATCGTGGCGGCCGAGGCGGCGCAGGTGGGGGTGGCGCCGGGGGCGGGGCTGATCGGAACGCTGTCGGACGGGTCGGTGCCTCCGGTGGGGACCAACCCCAACGAGGTGTGGCGGCTGGATGAGAACGACATCGAGCGGCTTCTGCGGTGGGTGATTGACAACCGGGAGCAGTACAACATCGTGGCGGTGAACCTCTCGCTGGGCGATGGGCGGTGGTACACATCGTCGAACCAGGTGGCGCAGCGGGTGCTCAACGACGAGATCGCGGAGCTGGAGAACGACGGGGTGTTCGTGGTCGCGGCGGCGGGCAACGACTACGAGGAAGACCAGACGCGGAACGCGGCGTATCCGGCGATCGTGTCGACGTTCGCGGTGGGGGCGGTGTTCGCGGCGGACGTGGGGGCGCAGGGGGGGAACCTGACGACCGGGGTGGACCATGTGGCGGCGTTCAGCCAGCGGCCGCCGGTGGGGTCGAACAACGGGCTGTTCGCACCGGGCGCGGGCGTGGTTGGGATTCTGGGGGGCGTGACGTTCGCGACGGGCTCCGGCACGAGCTTTGCCGCACCGTATGTGTCGGGTGCGATCGCGATTCTGCAGCAGGCCGCGATGGAGTTGTCGGGCGAGCGGATGTCGGTGGACGCGCTGTACGACGTGATCGTGGAGACGGCCGACACGGTGGTGGATGGCGATGACGAGGACGACACGGTGGCGAACACGGGGGCGTCGTTCGGGCGGCTGAATGTGCTGCGGGCGCTTGAAGAGGTGACGAGCCGGTTCAGCGAGGCGAACCTGCGGGTGCTGGGGGGTTCGCTGCTGGATCAGGTGATCCAGCACGAAACGAAGGCGAAGCGGTCAAACGGCACCGGTTTCGGGCCTGTGGAGCGGGAGGAGGATTTTAAGGAGGCGCTCTTCTTCCTGCGGAACACGGGGACCGAGCCGCTGAGCATCTCGGGCGTGGAGATTCGCGGCCAATCGCCCGAGCACTTCACGGTCACGCTGCAGCCGGGCGCGACGATCGAGCCGGGCGGGACGGCGGCGGTGGTGGTGCGGTTTGACCCGCAGTTGTACGGGACGGTGCGGGCGAACATGGCGGTGTTCTCGAACGATCCGGATCGCCCGCGGTTCACGGTGCGGATCGCGGGCAACGGGATGCCGCCGGACTCGGCGGCGGACATCGCGGCCAGCGGGGGGCCGGGTGATATCCGGAACGGGGATCGGCGGGCGCGGGCGACCACGGGGACGAAGTTCGGGGTTGTGGAGGTGGGGGAGGCGCCCGTGGTGCGGGTGTTTATCCTGACGAATCGTGGGGGCAGCACGCTGAGCCTGGAGCTGTCGCAGTTTGAGGTGACCGGGGCGAACCCCGGCGACTTCGTCATTACGCCGGACCCGACGTTTACGACGCTGGGTCCGAATCAGGCGACGACGTTCTCGGTGCGGTTCGCGCCGACGGCGGAGGGGCTGAGGCGGGCGGACATCGTGCTGGTGTCGGATGATCCGGACGAGGCGGCGTTCACGTTCCGGGTGGTGGGGACGGGTCGTTGAGCAAGCCGGGTCCGGGCAACGCCCGGGAACTTCGCGGGCCGCGTGGCGGGCGGGGCGGTGGGTGCGGAGGGCATTCCCAGAAGTGCGGGGTTGCGATAGGATGTGGGCGTGCTCCGCTTTCCCGCCGAGGCTGTGTCGCGCCTCCGCCCCTTTTATGAGGGGCGGGTCGTGTGCGTGACGGGTGGTGCGGGGTTCATCGGCGGGCACCTGATCGATGCGTTGCTGGCGCTGGGCTCTTTGGTGACGGTGATCGATGACCTGTCGAACTCGTCGCTGGCGCATCTGTCGAGCCTGATCGATCTGGATCCGGATCGTGTGCACTTCATTCATGGGTCGATCCTGGATGATGCCGCGCTGGATGAGGCGATCGGGTTGCAGGGCGGGGCGCGGACGGTGTTCCACTTGGCGGCGCTGGGGAGCGTGCCGCGGAGCGTGAAGTATCCGGAGCGGACGTTCGGGGTGAACGCGGTGGGGACGCTGCGGGTGCTGGAGGCGTCGCGCTCCGGGGGCGTGCAGCGGGTGGTGTATGCGTCGAGCTCGTCGGTGTACGGCGATGGGAATCGCCAGCCCAAGAGCGAGACGATGCTGCCCGCGCCCGCGTCGCCGTATGGGGCGGCCAAGCTCGCGGGCGAGCAGCTGTGCGCGACGTGGTCGCGGACGTATGGGCTGAGCACGTCGGTGCTGCGGTACTTCAACGTGTTCGGGCCCCGGCAGCGGCACGACTCGGCGTACGCGGCGGTGATCCCACTGGTGATCCGGCGGCTGATAGCGGGCGAGAGGCCGCAGATTTTCGGGGACGGGGCGCAGACGCGCGACTTCACGTTCGTGGGCAACACGGTGCTGGGGACGCTGGCGGCGGGGGCGTGTGGCAAGCCGCTGGCGGGCGAAGCGTGCAACATCGCGACGGGGACGCGGACCAGCCTGCTGGAGTTGACCGAGCGGCTCGCGGCGCTGACGCTGGAGGGGGCGGTTGCTGGGTCTTCGTTCAAGCCCGAGTTCAAGCCGGCGCGGCCCGGTGAGGTGCTGCACTCGCAGGCCGACATCGCGCTGGCCAAGGGACTGCTGGGCTATGAGCCGGTGATGGGAATGGAGCAGGGCTTGGTGCAGACGGTGGCGTGGTATCGGCAGGTGGCGGCGGGAACGGCGGGGGGGCCGGCGGAGGGGATGTGAACCGGCGTCGGAGCTCCGGGGCCGGGCTACTCGTCCTCGGTCTGGAGGTCGCGGTATTCTTGGTTCCAGTGGCGCTGGATTTCTTCGAGGATGCGCTCGTTGGGCTCGGTGCGGTCGCCGGGGTGGATGACGAAGCCGGGGAGGGCCTCGACGAGGCGGCGGAGATCGACGAAACGGACGGTGAGGGGGTCGGTTTGGGGATGGGCATCCGCGAGTTCCTCGCCGATGCGGGTGACGTCGAGCCAGCCGAAGGTGTGCATGGGCGCCCCCGAGCGGTTTGGTGCGGGCCGCACGCGCTAGTGCGGGATTTCCTTCACCGCGTTTCGGTTCCAGGCCGGGACGCGGACGACGATGGGTCCGTCGCCCGTGAGTTCGCACTGGCAGGCGAGGCGGCTGTTGATCTGGAGGCCCGGGGCTTCCTCGACGCGGTCCTCCTCGGGCTCGGTCGCCTCGGTGACGTCGCTCATGCCCTTCTCGACGTAGACGTGGCAGGTGGAGCAGGCGCAGACGCCGCCGCAGGCGTGCTCGATGTTGATTCCGTTCTCGATGGCGATCTCGAGGAGGTGCTCGCCCTTGGCGGCCATGACGGTCCACTCGCGCTTGTCGGTGCCGGTGAGGCCGGCGGGGTCTTCCAGCAGGAAGGTGACGGGGACGGTTGGTGGGCCGTGGTCGTGGTCGGAGTGGCGGAGGTGCACGCGGGGCTCCGGAGGGAGGGAGGGGGAACAGGTTCACTTAGCGTAGGGGGGGAGAGAGATTGTGGGGTTTGCGTCCTCAGCCCTGGGTTCTTGGTCCTTGAGGTCGAGCAGCGGTTTGGTCCAGGGAGACGGCAAGATCGTCGCGCGGACTGAGGACTCAGGCTCCGGACCGAGGGCCCTTGCGCCTTCACGAACTGCAATCGCGGCCCCTATTCTTTCCCCGATGTCCTTCACTCCCGACCATCCGCCCGCCTCGCTCGGCCTCTCGGTGGTCGCCCCGGCGCACAACGAGCAGGACAACGTGGCCGCGCTGGTTGATGAAGTGGAGCGGGCGGCTTCCGGGCTCGGGTTGGGGTGGGAGTTGGTGGTCGTGGATGACGGGTCGACGGATCGGACTCGAGCGATCGTGCAGCAGTTGATGGCGACCCGTCCCTGGCTGCGGTGCATCGCGATGCAGCGGACGCCGCCGGGCAAGGGCAACGGGCAGTCGGCGGCGTTCCATGCGGGGTTCCGGGCGTGCCGGGGCGCGCTGGTGGCGGTGCTGGACGCGGACCTGCAGAACGACCCTTCGGACCTAGGCCCGATGCTGGACCTGATGGCGCGCGAGAAGGCGGACTTCGTGCAGGGGGATCGCTCGCACGCGCGGAAGGACGGGCTGGTGCGGCGTGTGGGCTCGCGGGTCGGGCGGCTGTTTCGGCGGATGATTCTGGGGGACACGATCCGGGATACGGGCTGCTCGCTCCGCGTCATGCGACGCGAGATCGCGCTGGCGTTGCCGCTGGAGTTCAAGGGGATGCACCGGTTCATCCCGGTGACGGCGCGGCATCTTGGGTACAAGGTTGTGGAGATGCCGGTGCGGCATAGGCCGCGGGTGGCGGGGACGACCAAGTATGGGATGGGGATCATGCAGCGTGCGATCCCGGGGCTGATGGACTGCTTCGCGGTGCGGTGGATGTGGCGGAGGCGGAGGCCAGTGGTGGGGGCGGAGGTTGGGTGGAGCGAGGCGGGGCTGACGCAGGTGCGATCTGGGGGCGCGGCGTCGTGTGCAATCGAGCCCGCGGCCATCGGGACCGGTGGCGCGACGGCACACTAATCGCTACGCTGTGCCCATGAAGCCCGGGCCGATCGCGGCGATGGTCGCGCTCATTTTGGTGGGATGCTGGCTCGTGCTCCAGCCCGCGCTCGGGCGGCCCAAGGGCCACCTGCTTACGCGGATCGGCGCGGTCCAGCTGTGGTACGACCAGCGGCCCGAGCAGGGTGCTTCGCCGGCCGAGGGTCCATTCGAGTACCGCTTTGCGGATCATCCCGACGTTGCGGGCCAGTGGGTGTCGAACGCCCAGTACGAGCGCGTGCTGGCGAGCGAAGTGGCGGCGTGGGGGGCGCGCCCCGTGCTCGAGCGCACGCTCCTGGGCTTCTTCAACATCACGTCCTGGGTCAGTTTCTGGTGGATCGTCATCGGGCTGGCCGGGCAGATCGCGTTCTTCGGGCGGATGCTGGTGCAGTGGGTGGTGTCGGAGAAAGCGCGGGAGTCGGTGGTGCCGACGATGTTCTGGTGGCTGTCGCTGGGCGGGAGCCTGTGCTTGTTCGCGTACTTCGTGTGGCGTGTGGATTTCGTGGGGGTGCTTGGGCAGTCGACGGGCGTGGTCATCTATTTCCGGAACTTGCGGCTGATCCATAAGCAGAAGCGGCGGGCGTCCAGGCAGGCGGCCCGGGCCGTGGGTTCCGCCCCGGCCGCCCCGGGCCCGGGAGAGATTTCGGAGGATCCCGCGCCGGAACCCACCGGGGGGTGACGGGGATGCACACCGGAACGACAGACAAGCGGGGTTTGATCGCCCCCCCTCACCGGGGGGGGGCGATCCTTCGCGTGCTCCCGCACGCGGCTCTGCTTTGGCAAGCCCCGGGACCGTGGAATCCGTCGTCCTTCTGTGGCCCGCCGTCGCGCGGGATTTCGGATGGTCCGGGCGGACGGCTGCCCCCGCGTCCAAACCGATCCACGCTGACACAGGAGCACGCCAATGGGCCTCGAAGAACGCCGCAAGATCAAGGACTATCAGGACCGCCAGATCCCGGAGCGCACCGCCGAACTCGCGGAGATCTGCGGCAGCCCCGTCGCGTACGACATCGACTGGGCGTCGTTCGCCGACGACGGGTCGGCCCTGAACTTCCTGGACAACGTCGCGTTCCACCGGATCAACATGGCGATGCGCACGCTGTGCGTCGATGCCATGGCCAAGGACGCGATCAACGACTCGCTCAAGACGATCCGGATCAAGAACGTCAAGACCGAGGGGGAGCGCGGCATGGCGCTGGCCGGTGGGGTGCTTGATCTGAAGTACTCGTACGGCCAGGGTCTGTCCGGTGCGTGCAACGACCAGGATATCTACAACATGCTCGTCAAGAGCCTGTAAGGGAGCCTCGCGGCTGTTCCGATCGAGCGTGTGCGCGATCGGGCTCTGGCGTCGTGTCATCAGGCGCGGCTCGGCACGCCTGGTGCTCCTGGGCGTTGGAAAGCGTCCCTGGGCGCTGGGCGGGACGGGGCGGCGGGCGCGAGCGGCTCGAGGCCGCGGCTGGCGGCACGGCTAGTTCGGGTTGGAATCATCAGGACGTGATGTTGATCGCGGGGGCGGGTCGAAGGAGGGCCCGCCCGCGTGTCCATCCACGGTGCCGGCGTTCTCGGGTGTGCCTCTGGCTTCGAGGCGTCGGCCGGCGGCGGCCCGCAGGGCCCGCATCTGGAGTTTGAGGCGTTCGCGCTCGCCGGCGTGCAGTCGCCAGGTGTTGACGACGTCGGCCAGCGCGACCATCACGATCAGGCCCAGGAGCAGCGCGCTGGCGGACCACGCGAGCGCGAAAGCGTGCGTGCGTGCGGGCGTGGCGATGCCGAAGGCGTATGCGAGCACGGGGATGGTGACGAGCATGAGCCCGGCGTTGATGGAGCGGATGCGGCGACGAGAGGTCGGCAGGCCGGTGGCGGTGTGCATCGCGTGCATGTGGCCGGCCAGCACGAGCAGCGTGACGACGGCCATGGGCAGGATGAGCCAGGCGGGTGCGAGCGGGCTGGTGGAGAGGCCTTGACCGAGGGCGGGCGTGGTTGGCGATGGAACTGCTTGCGCGGGGGCGAGCCGGGCGGCCACGGCCGTCGCCGCGCCGCACGCCGCGGCCATCACGCGCCGGCTCCGATTACCGTTCCGCCCGATGCGGCGTGCTGGCGGAGCATGGAGCGGACCATGCGGATCGGCAGGCCGACGACGGTGTCGGGGTCGCCCCGGACTTGGAGGGGCCAGCCTGCTTCGACGCGCTGGGTGAAGTTGTACCCGCCGGCCTTGCCGCGCCACTCGCCGGAGGCGATGTAGGACGAGACGTCTCGCATGGGGACGAAGCCCATGCTGACGACGGCGCGGTCGTGGCAAAGGGTTCGGCGCGTGCTTCCGGCCTCAAGCAGGCACAGCCCGGTCAGCACGTCGTGGCTGCGCCCCAGGAAGCCCATGAGCATGGACGCGGCGTGCCCATCATCGCGGGGCTGGCCGATCACGCGCCCGTCCATGACGCAGGTGGTGTCCGCGGCGAGGATGACGTCGCCGTGGGCCGCTTGGGGCAGGGCCGCCTGGGCCTTCAGGTAGGCCAGCGCGGTAACCCACGCGGCGGGGTTGTCGACTCGTCCGCCCGGCGGATCGAGTTCGGCGTCGTCGATCCCGGTGTCGAGCACGCGGTGGGAGATGCCAGCGGCTTCAAGCATTGCCCGTCGGCGTGGCGAGCGACTGGCGAGAAGCACCCTTGGTGTGGCCGATCCGTGGCTCATCGGAGGATGGTAGGAACCCCCCGGAGGTTGCCGGTCCCGTTAGAACGGCACAGGTGCCTCGACGCGGAGGCGGATAGACCCCGAGGCGATGGGATCGGAGAACTCGATCGACGCGGCGTGCAGCAGGAGGCGCGGGGCGGAGGCCTTGTCGCCGTAGAGGGCGTCGCCGAGGATCGGAAGTTGCAGGCCCAAGGCGGCGTGAACGCGGAGCTGGTGGGTGCGGCCCGTTCGGGGCTTCATCTCAACCCGGGCGCGGGGGCGGCCGCCGTGCGATTCTGAGCTGAGGAGGTGCCAGGCGGTGATCGCTTCTCGCCCGGTCTCGTGGTCGACGATTTGGTAGGGGCGACGGTTCCAGTCTGGGCGGATGGGCAGGGTGATCTCGCCCTCGGTGGCCTCGGGGATGCCGGAGAGCACCGCGATGTAGGTCTTCTTGACGGTCCGCGTCTCAAACTGTCGTCCGAGGCGGCGGTGGGCGTCGGGGTCCAGGGCCAGGAGCATGACGCCGCTGGTCTCCCAGTCGAGGCGGTGCATGATGAGGGGGCCGGTGGCGTCGGGCAAGAGCGTGCGGGCGCGGGTGAAGACGGAGTCCTGCATGTCGGGAGCCCGACCCGGCACCGAGAGCAGGCCCGACGGCTTGTTGACCGCGATGAGCCGGTGGTTGCGGAAGAGGATTTCCAGGGGCCGGGCGAGCACGGACCACGATAGCGGGCACCGTCGTGCGGGCCGGTGGCGACGGGCGGGGCGTCGCGACCGGGCAGTCCGGATCCGCGAGGGGACCACACGGGGCGGGGACCACCCGGGGCGGGGACGCGCCGTCTGGCTCAGTCTTCTTCGTCGTTCTCGTCTTCGACCAGGGCGTCGCCGAAGATGGCCGAGCCGACGCGGACGATGTTGGCCCCCTCCTCGATGGCGATCTCGAAGTCGCCAGACATGCCCATGGAGAGGAGATTGAACTTTCCGCCGGCCAGGCGGCGGGGGACGATGTCCTCGTAGAGGTGCCAGCAGCGGGCGAAGGTGGCGCGGAGTTCGGAATCTGTGGCGTCGGCGGCGGCCATGGTCATCAGCCCGCGGACGCGGACGTTGACCATGGTGTCGATCTGCTCGGCCAGGGCGGAGGCGGCCGCCGGGGGGCATCCGGACTTCTGGTCTTCGCCCGAGCAGTTGACCTGGATGAGCACGTCGACAACCGCGTCGCGGCGAAGGGCGACAGTCTGGACTTCCTCGGCCAGGCGGAGCGAGTCGACCGAGTGGATGAGGCGGCAGCACTCGACGACCTTTTTAGCCTTGTTGCGCTGGACGTGGCCGATCATGTGCCAGCGGACGGGGGCGATGCCCGGCGTTGCGACGGCCAAGGCGGGGCCGCGGGTGGGGTCGCCCAGGATGTCGGCGCTGGCGCGTTCGCGTGCGTCGCGGGTGCCGGAGAGGACGCGGAGGCGGTCGAGGTATTCGTCGACGACGGCGACGTGCTGGAGCAGCGTGGGCAGGCGGTTCTCGCCCAGGTCGCGGTGCCCGGCCTCGAGCAGCACCCTGATCTGGGTGGGGTCGGCGTTTTTGGTCACGGCGACAAGGATGATGTCCTGTTCGGTGCGCCCCGCCCGGCGGGCGGCATCGGCCACGCGGACCCGGACGGCGGCGTATCGGTCGTTGAGCGTTGCGGGCATGGTCATGACGCCTCCTTGCCTGACGCGGGACTCTGCTGAGCCTATCCGCAACCCCGCGCCACCGCCAGCTCAGGTGGCGCGGTCGATCGAGATGCGGTCATCTATCCCGGGTTTTTTTTCGCGAGCGGTGTCCAACTTCGACCAAGCAGCCGGGCTCGAGCATCGCCATGGCGGCCAGTGCGTCGGGCAGAGTCTTGAGAATGTCACCGATGTCGTCGGAAAGGGTGCTGATCACGACCACGGCAACCGGCAACCGCCCCGGCGGCCGCGGGTAGACGAGGTTCGCATCCACGGTGAGGAGTGCGTTGAAGTCGGCGTCGGCTGTTTTCTGCATCGGGCGGCCGTTGCGGTCCTGGTCCCAACCGATCTGCCTCGCGGTGGAGACCTCATGCCCCGTAAGATGCTGGGCGACGCGCCGGGGCACGCGGTGATCCAGCAGAATCTTCACGCGGCATTGCCTTTGGGAATAAACCGCGCAGGCGCGAGTGTGACCACCGCTTCGACATGGTCGGCGGTGACGCCCGGAAAATCGTCCAGGAACTCCTCGATCGGTGGCCCGGCGCGGAGATAATCGAAGAGCGCACGCACCGGAACGCGGGTGCCGAAAAAGCACGGCGTGCCCCACTTACGGTCCGGGTTGACCCAAACGACGCCGAACAGCGGGCTCGCCCGATCGACGAGATGACCCCGCCGCTGATCATCGGCGATTGGCGAAATCGAGCGATGGTTCTCCATTTGAGCCTGATTCTAGTCGCTGCGGAAGTATCCGGTTCGCTGGTTCAGGATCGCGGGCTAGCATCTGGTCGCCACTCGCTCGTGGTGGCACTCGTCGGCAATGCACGGAGTCAACATGCCCGCTCCTTCCCCTCGCGACACGCTGCTCGCCGTTGGTGATCTTGCACCCGACTTCACGATCGCCGATCAGGCGCGGAAGGACTGGACGCTGTCGGAGGCGGTCAAACGCGGCGATGTCGTGCTCTGCTTCTACCCGTTCGCGTTCACCGGAACCTGCGGGACGGAGATGAAGTGCGTGACGGCGGAGATGGCGTCGTGGAAGGCCAAGGGGGCGGAGGTGGTGGGGGTCTCGTGCGACTCGCCGTTCGTGCTCAAGGCGTGGGCGGCGGCTGAGGGATTCGGGCAGGCCCTGCTGTCGGACCAGCATCGCCATGTAACCAAGGGGTACGGGCTGTTCTGGGCGGACATGAACACGACCCGCCGCGGCACAGTGGTCGTCGGCAAGAGCGCCGACGGCAAGGGGCGGGTCAAATGGGTGCAGGCGCGGGAGCCGGGACAGGCGATGGATTGGGACAAGGTTTTGGCGCAGGTGTGAAGCCCGGGAGGGGATTCGCCAACCAAGCACGGCGGGCACAGAGGAACGCCCGGCGCGGGGAGCATCGAGGCGCGGGTCGCGGCCAGCGGGTGTTTCTCTGATCTGCTCCGTCACGCCGCGACGCCCGGACGACACAGATGGCCGGCGGGCGCGCGGGGGCTTGGGGGCGTCTCGAACCGCCCGTGTCGTGAGGCCAACCACTGGTCAGTTGGGCGAAACGGGCGTGACGGCAGGGTCGGCCGTCGTGGGCTCGACCGTGACGGTCTGCTTGCCATCGACGGCGCCGGACATTTGGACCTCGACCTGCATCTGCCCGTCGGTGCCGAGGTGGCGATCCGGAGCAGCCAGCAGCGGATGGGAACCTCACACCTCTGGAAGAGAGGCAGGGCCTTCCACGCGGCGGCGAGCGTTTGTGCGGCAAGGATGTCGGACAGCGAGGCGTCGGCCGTGCGGCGGTAGAGATACTGGGCCAGAACGCGGTAGTGGGTGTCGTAGATGGATTGGAACGCGGCGGGATCGAGGCGGGCGGCGTTGATGGCGGCGGCCTCGGCGGCGAGGGGGCCGGCGGGATGAACGCCGGCGTGAGGCGGAGCCCGGGGGGTCGGCGTGCTTTGCGGGCGATCCGCGGGGTGTGCGTCGAGGGTCGTCACGAGGAACACAATGCCGCTGGCGGCGTGTCGGTTGCACCTTCGCGCGGGATTTCGCGCGCCGGGGCGTTCGGGGACGCAGGCCCGACCACCGGCTGGGTTCACTACAGTGGC
>Ga0163144_10017859_pt1 | contig 14418 bp, 11 predicted proteins | sample OliLak19BULKMAT1_FD_123175 | JGI IMG/M metagenome (GOLD analysis project Ga0163144, IMG submission 123175) | Freshwater microbial mat bacterial communities from Lake Vanda, McMurdo Dry Valleys, Antarctica - Oligotrophic Lake LV.19.BULKMAT1 | ecosystem: Environmental > Aquatic > Freshwater >... | reverse complement strand
CCGGGCTAGAGGCCCGCGCTCCCAGTTTGGATGAAGGGAGGCCCCGCACCCCTTTTTCGGGGGGGCGGGGCCTCGTCGAGATCGGGCCCGGAACCGGGGACTATCCTTCCGGTTCGGGGAGGTGTTTCGGGGGGGCCCGATGCTGCTCTTGGATGCGCGTCAGAGGGTCGATCAAAGATCCTGCCAACGCGCCAGGGACACCACGTCCACCGGTCCCGCGCCTGCTCCTTGTTGCACGCTCGTCAGCGGGATCAGCGCGCCCTCGAACGGATCGAAGGCGAGCCATTCGAGCGTGCTGGACGCGAAGGACACCGACGCGACAAAACGTCCGGTGGTGTCAAACACGACGGCGCGCGGCGCGAGGCCCACTGGAAGGGACTGGATCTGTTCGAGGTGGCCGCTTTGAGTGCGGCGGAAGACGGTCAAGCGGTTGACGCCGGTGTCGGCGGTGATGACATACCGACCATCGGGCGACACAGCGACTCCGCGGGGTGCGGGGGTCGTAAAAGTGCTCGGACCCTGCGTGAGCGCGCCCGTGCCGGGGTCGATGTCGAATGCGCTCAAGCGGTTGAGCGCTTCTTCCACGACGTACAGCGTCGCTCCGTCCGGGGCGATCGCCAGCGCACGCGGTTCGCCGGCGAGGCTCAACGCAAACGGTGAACCCGCAAGCTGGGCCATGTTGCCAGCGGCATCGAAGCGGAAGGCAGACACGGATCCGTCGCCGCGGTTGGCGACGTAGGCAACACGTTCGGCGGCGCTCAGGACGATGGCCGCGGGGGAATCGCCCGCGAGCACGGAAGCGACGGGGATCAGCATCGGTCCTGTTCGCAGGAAAGACTCGATGCCGATGGAGCTGACCGCAAACACGAGGCGACCGTCGCGCGTGGCGGCCACGTCGCGTGTCAAGAATCCCGCGGCGGCCGGGGGTGGCAGCGGCACGGGGGCCTCGTTGACAAGCGCGAATGCGCGCACTTCGGACGTCATTTCGGCGGCGACGAACAAAGCGGTGCCCAGGGCGTCGAGTGCGAGGCCGCTCGGAGCGTTGCCGGCAAACACCGGGGTAGCGAAGGGAGCGATGGAAAGGCCGTCCGCAATAGGCTCGAACGCGGCGACGAGGCCCGCGGTTCGCTGTGCGACGTAGAGCGGCCCGGGCACCAGTGCGGCGCCGTCCGCGGCACGCGACACGGCGACCGCCACGGGCGCGCTCGAGGTCGCCTGCGCCGGTGCGAGCTCCAGATCTGACGGGGGATCGAGCGGATCGGCGCTCGCGTCGAGGCGCAGCACCTGCGCGCGGTCGAACAGCGCGGTGAGGAGCGAGGCGCCGCTGGCGTCGAGCGTCGCGAGCGCACTGGGACGTCCCGGCACCGCAAGCGATTGTTCAAGCGTGAGGGCACCGCTTGCGGAGTCGAACAGCAACGTCGAAATGCGCTGCGCTGTGAAGCTTGCGACGCGCAGCGATCCACCGGCCGGGTCGAAAGCGAGCGCGATCGGCCCCGCGGGCGCTGCGATGTCCGCGGCCGGAATCAACGCGCCGCTCGAACCATCGATCCCGAAGGACAGCACGCGAGATTGGGCAAAGGAGGCCGCTGCGAGCCATGCGCCGCTGGGGTGCGCGGCCAGGCGGTGGGGACTGTTGGCCGCCGCAACGCTCGCGACGGCGACGATGGCGCCGCTCGTGGGATCGAGGTCGAGCGCTCCAACCAGGTTGGCGCCTGCGCTCGCTCCAAACAGCCGGCTGCCGTCCGCGGCGACCGCGAGGTCGGTGACACCGGGCGCCGCGAACGGCGCGCCAAGGGGGGCGAGCGCGCCGTTCACAGGATCGATGGCAAACGCGGCGACAGAGCCCCCCGCGATCGACGCCGTGTAGACGGCGCGGCCGAAGGGATGCACTTCGACGTCGACGACCCCCGGCGGTAGCGGCACGGTTGCGGTCAGGTTCGGCGCGCCCGTGTCGGCGTCGAGCGCATACACCGACAGTGCTCCACCCAGGTGGCCCACATAGAGCCAGTCGCCATTGGGATGTACGGCGGCGACGTAGGGCATCGGCGCCATCGGTTGCGCGACACCGGGCACGAGTTGCAGTGTTTCGGCGTCCGCGCGCCAGTGCGACAAACGCGGCGGGTCGAAGCCGAGGCTGTAGGCCGCGCGCGGAGCATCGAAAGACGCGCGAACATCGATCAAAAGCTGCGCGCTCGCGCTGCCCTCCGGGCCGGTGGCGGTGAACGTGAAGGTTGTGGGCGCGAGTGGGGTGAGGGGCGCTCCCGTCAGGACTCCCGCGACGGGGTCGAAGGTCAGGCCCGTCGGCAGGGCCGGGTCGACGGCGATATCCGTGACGGCACCGTCCACGTCGAGTGCGATGGGTGCGATGGGCACACCCACGAGCCAGACGACCGCGGGGTCCACGAACGCGAGGGTGGGGGCCGTGGCGCCGGGGGTGATACCGGTTGCCTGCTCGCTTTCGCTGCAGCCGCTCGCGAGCAAGGCAAGCGTCGCGAGGATGAGCGCGGCGCGGGGAGCGCGGGGCAAGCGGGGGGTCGGCGCGGGCGTCACGGTCGGTGTGGGCAATGGGATCGGGGTCGGGAAGCGGCGATGGGCACCCCAAAACTACCCCCGTTTTGAGCAAAGGGGCGCCGAGCTGGCGCGCGTCGCCGGCGAAGCCAAGTTTTTCGCTCGTTTTCCGCGCCGCTGGCCCACCACCCCCGCCCAGCCACCCCAGACCGCGCTACGTCGGGTCGGTTGCGGGTCGAGCGCGCAAGCCCAGCGCCCATCCGCACTTCGAGCGACAAAACGCCATCGCGTTAGCCCGGATGATTCAGTGCGCTTTCCAACCACACGGCCCAATCGGCGGCCCCCCGAGCCCAGCGCGCCGCTCCGGTCAGACGGCTCGCGCCTTATCCTCGTCGCCCCCGATCGTCGGCGTTGGCGCCGGGGTCAAAACTCGAACCGGATCCAGCGATGAGTACCACGACCCAGACCCTGCCGTTCCAGGCCGAGGTGAAAGAGCTCCTCGATCTGATGATCCATTCGCTCTACTCGCACAAGGAAATCTTCCTGCGCGAGCTGATCTCAAACGCCAGCGACGCGCTTGACAAGCTGCGTGTCGAAGCGCTGAAAGACGCTACGCTGTTCGAGGGCGACGAACGGCTCGTCATCCGCCTCGAACCCGATCCCGTCAAGCGCACGCTGTCGGTCAGCGACACAGGGATCGGCATGGACCGCGACGAAGTGGTCGCGAACATCGGCACGATCGCGAGCTCGGGCACCCGCCGCTTCCTGCGCGAAATGAAGGACCAGCGCGCGCCCGGCCAAGAACTGCCCGAGCTGATCGGACAGTTCGGCGTCGGCTTCTACTCCGCGTTCATGGTCGCCGACGAAGTCGTCCTCGAAACGCGCCGCGCCGGTGCACCCCTCGGTGTGCGTTGGACCTCCCGCGGCGACGGCACCTTCACGCTCGAAGAGATCGAAAGGGCAGAGCGCGGCACGCGCGTCACGCTGCACTTGAAGGCCCTCGACGCGGACGAAGCCGGCGCCAAGGACTTCACCGCCGAATGGGTGTTGCGCGACATCGTCAAACGTTACTCCGACTTCGTCGAGCACCCCGTCGAGATGGAGGTCGAGCGCCTCGAGGCCAAGGACGAGGACGAGGACGGCAAGGGCGAGCGTCAAAAGGTGCGGCGGGTCGAGGTTCTGAATTCGCGCAAACCCCTGTGGACACGCCCGCGCGCCGAAATCACCGCCGCGGAGCACGCGGAGTTCTACAAGCACGTCGCGCACGACTGGGAGGCGCCGCTCGAGTCGATCCACTTCAAGGCCGAGGGCACGCTCGAATACACGGCGCTGTTGTACTTGCCAAAACGCCGCATGCCCGGGCTGTTCGATCCCGAGGGCGCAAAAAGCCGAATTGCGCTTTACGTCAAGCGTGTTTTCATCACCAGCGACTGCGAAGAGCTGATGCCGCCGTGGTTGCGCTTTGTGCGCGGCCTCGTGGATTCGGCCGACCTGCCGCTCAACGTCAGCCGCGAAACGCTCCAACATGCGCGCCAGGTCGGGCAGATCAAGAAGCGGCTCATCGCGAAGGTCCTCGACACATTCAAGGCCCTGGCGGCGGACCGTCGTGCCGACTACGAATCGTTTTTCGAGGCCTTTGGCCCCGTGCTGAAGGAGGGCCTGTGGTACGACGATGAGCGCCGCGTTGATGTCGCCGCGATCTGCCTCTTCCGCTCGTCGAAGGACGGTGCGTGGACAACCTTGGCCGAGTACGTGTCGCGTGCGCCCGTGGGGCAAAAGGCGATCTACGTGCTGTCCGCGCCGGACCTCAAGTCCGCGCAGCGCTCCTTGCACCTTGAGAGTTTCAAAAAGCGCGGTGCCGAGGTGTTGTTCCTGATCGACCAGGTCGACGAGTTCGCGCTGCAGCGCTTGACCGAGTTCGAGGGTCGCCCGCTGCGTTCGATCGCCAAGGGTGAACTCGAGCTCGACGACGCCGAGAAGAAGGAAGTCGAGAGCGCCGCCGTCGAGCACAAGGACTTGCTCGAGGCCGCGCGCGATGAACTGGCGGACGAAGTGAGTGATGTGCGCTTCTCCGCGCGGCTCGTCGATTCGCCGGCGGTGCTGGTCAGCGACGAAGGCGCGCTCGCGCCCCACGTCGAACGCCTGATGCGCGACTCCGGTCAGGCGTTCGCTGCACCCGGATCGAGCCGCATCCTCGAGCTCAACCCGACGCACCCCCTCATCGCGCGGCTTTCCGCGTTGGCCGGCGCGGACCGCACCCGCTTTGGCGAATACCTCGACCTCGTTCTCGGCCAAGCGCTGCTCGCAGAAGGGTCGCCGCTGCCGGACCCCGCGCGCTTTGCCAGGCTCGTCACACGCCTGATGGTGGGTGAGTCGCCGGGCGCCTGACGGTTTTCCCCGGGGCGATCGGTCTGTCGGACTCGCCCTCAAAACGCTGTCGACCTGACCGTTGGACGCGGCCCGCGCTCCCAGCGGGCGGAGCCCGCCGGACGCAAACAAAGCCGCTGAAGTTTGCGGGCTGGAAGCGAATTTCCACGCCTTGGAAAGGGCCCTCGCGCGTCGAAGTCGGCCCGCCATTTCCCGGCTGCGCCGCGGGCGCGGACCCGGGCACACCGCTTCTGGCGGCTATGGCTACGCTCTTTGCGGGCCCCATCGGCCCACGCTGCCATGGCACGGACGACAACTCTTCTCCTGTGGCTTTGTGCTCTGTCGCTCGGGGCCAGCGCGGCCCCTGCGCAGACCCTCGTGGTTTACGACCCCGCCGCGCGTGTTGTGCGCGAGCTCGCGGGGCCACCCGCTGGCTTGTGCTCGCTCCCCGGCGGTCCGGTCTACCGCGTGAGCCCGATCGTCGGTGCGGGCCTCGGCAACTGCCCCGTGCCCGCAAGTGTTCCCGCGCCGCCGCTGGGCATCGAAGGCGACCTCGCCGTCGACCGCGTCCGCGACGTCGTCTATGTCACCGACGGCACACGCATCGCGCGCATCAGCGGCGCCGGGCAGTTCCTCGACAGCTTCACGGCGCCATGGCCCGGTTTGACGGCGCTCGCATTCGACGCCGCGAGCGGCCGGCTTTGGATCTCCGACGGCGACTTCGCGGCATCCCTCGTGCCCCCGCCCTATCCCGCGTGCGGCCCCGCGGTGGTACCCCTCGCCACCCCGCCGTTTTTGCTGCCCTTGCCGCTGCTTCCGGCGACCGGCATGGACATCGATCCCTTCGATGGGAGCCTGTTTGTGTGCGACGCGATCGGCAGCGTCACACAGGTGCTCCAAAACGGCGCGGTGGGGCCGCGGGGGACGTGGAGCGCGCCGACGAGCTGCCTCGGCCCCATCCTCGGCGATGTGGCGGTCGATGCGGCAGCGCCCGCGGGCTCCGGCGCGCACTACGTGACCGACGGCCAGCGGGTGGCGTACATCCTGCCCGGCGGCGCGCCCGCCCCCACGACGACCTACACCACGTCCAACTGCTTCGACGTGCCCGACGGACACGTGGCTGGAATTGGGTTCGCGGCGCGGGTGCTGCCGTTTGGCGCGCCGTCCTTCGCTGCCGCTGGCGGACAGGGCGCCCTCCTGGAGGCGCTGGGTCAAAGTGTCCGCGGCAATGACGCGTGGGTCGTCCGGGCGACGGGTGGACCGCTGGGGTCGGTTTTTGCGCTTTGGGCGAACACCGAGCCCGCCTGCCCCGTCCTCGGCCCGATCCCCGGCTTCCCGGTCCACATCGGGCTCTTCGCCCCAGTTTTTGTCGCGGCAGAACCGGCGAATCCGGGCGCCTTGGCGCTGACTCTACCGATCCCCGCGGGCGCGCCCGTGCCCGCCAAGGTGTACCTGCAGGGCGTTTTTCTCCATCCCAGCGGGACCGCGGTCTCCACCAACGGTCTCGCGCTCGCCCTGGCGCGCCGTTGAGCCGGATTGACCGCGCCGTGACCAAAAGCGCGTGCCGCCCGGGTGGCTCGCCCCTGTAACGTCAGCCCGCCTTCGCGCCTCAAAAAGGCACCCATGCTCGCCGCCGTGCTCCGTCTGTGGTTGCTGTTGGCACTCGCCGCGATGGCCCCCGCGGCGAGCGGCTTCCAAAAACCGCCGCCGCGTCCGCCCCCGCCCGCGCCGCGCCCACAGCCGCCGGCGCCGGCGCCTCCGCCGCCTGAAGTCGTTCCCAGCGCACCTCAGCTCGAAACGATCGAAGTGCAGGCTCCCGCGCTCGCGCGCCTGCGGGTGGGAGCGCTCGAGCGTATGCGTGAGCTGGCGGAGTCGCGCCCGCGCCTCGATTTGCGCGAGGACGCCGCCGCGCCCGCCGCCGCGGAGTTTGGACTGCGCCGCGTGGAGTTTGGGGGCGGGCCAGCGCTCGAGGTGCGGACGGTTTTGCGCCGCGCGTCCGGATCGACACGCCAGATCGAAGAATGGACCGGGCTGTACCGTTTCGAACCGCTCTTTGAGCCGCTGCTCCTGTCGCGCACGGTCACGGCGCAGGTCCAAGGCCGCGAGCCGGTCGTGCGGCGCATCCGCCTCGCGGTCGACGGTGAGGGCATCCGCGCCGACGCGGACTCCGCCTGGGAGGCAACTGCGCGATCCCCCCGGCCGCTCGTGACCGACAACTCGATTTTCGCCTGGGCCATCGGGTTGGAGCCGGAGGTTGGCACCGCGATCGAGGTCGACTATCTGCTCGCCGCGCCCCACTACGCCGTGTTGCGCGCGGCGATCCTGCATGTGGTGGCGCCCCCCGACGACCCCGCCGTGCCGGTCACGGAAGGCTCTGTGCGCGTGGAGCTGCTCGCCCCCGCACCCGCCGGCGCACCCGCGCGGGTTGTGTTGTTCGCGGCGGACGTGAGCGCAGATGGGCGCATCCGCGCGGTGAGGTGGGGGCTCGAGGGACTCGTGTTGCGCGCCCGCGAACCGTGACGGCGCGAGTCTGGTTCCTATGACGAGTTCCAAGGCGAGCCTGGAGGCCCGCGCTCCCTGTGGGCGTGCTGCGCGGTGAGGACCGCGCGTCGAGGGGCGTCAGATGCCCTTGCGCACCACGCCGTCGAACCAGCGCCAAAAGCCGCTTGTCTGCACCTTCCAGTGGCTGCGGGCGCCTAGGAACTGCGCGGCGGCCTCGGCGAAGGTGTAGACGTCGGCGTAGCGCTTCCAGCGCCACTTTTCGAGGGGCGTGAGGTCCGTTTGGCTGTCGAGCAGCTCGGCGTAGTACTTGCGCTGGGGTTTCCAACCGTCGCGCACGTGTTTCCAGCTCGGCACGGTGCGCACACCAAACAGCGTGTGCAGGTTGCGGTGGTCGCAGTAAAGCCGCTTGAACTCGCGCTTCATGGAAATGCGGTGGCTGTGCTCCACGCGGGCGTCGGGCTCGAACGCAATCACACCCCCCGCGAGTAGCACTTCCTTGGCCCACGAAACGTCCTCGCCGAACGGCGCGGCAGGGAACGGTTGGCGTTCCCAGGACGCGCGGCGGACGCTCGACGCAACGTTGTCGAACGCGCACGCAAAGAGCCGCGGCAGGGGATCGAGCGCGTCGTACTTCGCTTGGCTTTGGACCGGATCGCCGGGCGCGAACGACTGCAGCACCTTGGTCTCGCGGCTCGCGCTCCAGCGGCGCAGGCGCTCGGCCAAAAGCGGATCACAGTCGGCTTGCGGGAACTGCCGTGCGTACGCGCCGTCAACCGCGGGGTCGTCGTAGGCGCTGACCAGCGCGCGCACGTAGTGCCGATCCATCGGCACCGCGTCTTGCGTCAGCAACAGGACGATGGCGCCGCTGGACAGCCCAATGGCGACGTTGCGTGTGGCGCCGTGGTTGAACTCGGACTGCGGGATCGAATGGACGAGCGCGCCGTACTGCGCGGAGAGCTCCGGCGTGCCATCGCGCGAACCGGAGTCAACCGTCACGAGCTGGAAACCGCCTTCGATGTCCTGGTTCGCGAGCGCGTCGAGCACCTGGCGATAGCGCGGCCCGCCGTTCCACGTCGGGATGACGAGGGAAACCGGGCGCGGCTGCGATGTGATCGCGCCCGTGTGCGTCGCGGCCATGGGTCAGGCCGTCCCGAGGGCTTGGGCGCCAAGGCGCCGGGCCAGTTCGCGCGCCGCGATCACACACTGGTCCGAGTTGTGGTAGTCGTAGCGCCCAAAGCGGCCGAGGGGCTCGATGCCGTTCGCTTCGAGCCATTCGATGCCGATCCGTTTGCGCTCGGCGAAGGAGTGGTCGTACACGATGTACGCAAAGCGCGAGGAGGCGCGGTCGGCGAACAACACTTCGTCCCGCCGCACTAGGTCGGCGTGGATGAGGCCGCGCAAAACCTCCTCTTCGAGGCGCCCGTCGGGATAGGGCTCGCCCCCCGGGTTCGTTACTTCGCACATGAGCGACGTCTTGCCCGCGGGTGCGTTGCCCGGCGAGTAGTTCGACATGTACGTGACGCGGTTCGCGGGGCCCTGGTCGTGGTGGGGCAGGTAAACCCACGATAGGTCGGGATGCACGGGCCGATCGAGCGCATAGAGGATGCACGTGATCGAGTTGTACGCGAGGCCGCGCAGCGCTTCGCCGACACCCGCGGGCATGCCTTCGACGATGCGCGGCAAGAGATTCAGCGGCAGGGTGCTGACAACGCGGTCGAAGGGCTCGCCATCGACGTTCCAGCCGGATTTTGTGCGCACGAGCGATTGCACCGGCGTCGCCAGGCGCACGCGGTCCGCGAGGTGGCCGTAGAGGCCGTCGGTGATCGCCTGGAAGCCACCTTGCTTCGGGTAATAAAACACCGACTGGTGCACGTAACCTTCCGTGCGTACGCCGATCGCCGCCCGCAAAACGTCGTCGATCGGCGCATCGGGGACGCGGCCTGCGACCCAATCGCTGGTCAGCTCCGCGAGCGGGCGCTTCCAGATCTTTTCGTTGTACGGGTTCATGAAGTGCTCGGCGATGCCGTCGCCGAAGCGCCACCTGATCCACGCCGCAAAGTCGGCGGGGGCTTTCGAGCCGCTGAGCGCCCGCGCGTGCCACGCTTCCACGTAACCCTTCAGGCAATCGAAGTTGGCGTCCTTGGGCAGGTCGCCGAGCCCGTTTTCGAACGGGTAGTGGACCCACTCGCGCCCGAAGCGAATCTTCGTCGCGCGCTGCCGCTCGACGAAGGCCGCATCGCCGCCCGCGACGTCCTTCATCCACTGCATCGCGGGCTTGTCCTTGCTGAACAGGATGTGCCCGCCCGAGATGTCGTAGGTGAAACCTTCGACCGTTTTTGAGCCGCACAAGCCCCCCGCGACAGGTGCCGCTTCGAACAGGACCAAAGCGGTCCGCGGCACGCCGGCTTCGACGAGGAACTGGGCGAGGGCGAGGCCGGAGACACCGGCGCCAAGAATCGCGATCTTCACGGGGATAGGAGGGGGTCGGCGGACGCGGCGCGAGCGAAGGATACGCGAGCGCCGGGCCCGCGGACCCCGGGGAGGTTCGATCGGCGCGGCGGGGGGCGGGGCTGGAGGGTCGGGCGCACTCCCGACGCGGTTACCGGGTGCGAACAAGCGCGCTGGGCTCGAGGCCGGCGCTGGCAATGGCAGGGGCAGCTTCGACCAACCAGCGGCGGCCGTCGGTCGTGTAGCCAGCCGTGGGGGCAAGGCCCGCTTGGTGGCGCGCAAAAAAGCCGTTGAGCGCGTCCATGCACAGCTCGCGTGTGTACTTCGCGAGGCACGACGCGAGGGCGGTCGGGAACGAGGCTTCTTCGCCGCGCTCTTGGAAACGCACGATCAGGCGCCGTGTGTCGCCGCGTCCACGGAGCTCGTACGCGGACTCCTCGCCGCGCTCGAACAGCATGCGCACGCTGGCGCCGGGCAGCCCCTGTGCAAGGAGCGCGCCGTAACGCGCGCGGCCCCCCTGGCGATCGAGCACCATCAGCCCTTCGTTCCCCGCGACCAGATCCCACACCCGCTGCACGAGGGGCAACGCGGCGTGCCACAGCGCCAGGGACTTGTTGCCGTGCTGGTCGCACGCGCCGTTGTAGTCCTGTTCGAAAAGGGCGTGCACTCCGGCATCGAGGACGCGGACATGGGCCTCTTCGAGCGTGCGCCGCAGCCGCTCCGCGGCGAGTTCCAACGCACCGCGTTCGCCGTGGCGCGGCAGGGGATCGCGGAGGCCGCCGTACCAGGGATGGCGTTCGATGCCGTCGGCACGGCAGAACCGGCCCGGGACGAGGTCCGCACCGCAGGGCATCGCCGGGGTGCACTGGGCCAGGAACGCGAGGGCCGTGTCCTCGAGCCGACGCGCGCCGCGGTCTGTGCGCGCAAAAACCTTCTTCGAGTCCGCGACGACGAGGTGGCGTGCGGCCTTCGCCACATCCTTTGTGCAGGCCTTCGCAAGCCGCTTCCACGGACTTGCGGCGAGTTCGGGATCGTCCGCGCTCCCGTCTTCGACCCACAGGACCGCAAATCCGACCGTCAACGGGCCGAGCAGCGGTCCAAAACCCGCTTCGTCGACACCGGCGATCAGGGCTCCCATCGAATCAGCTCACCCGGTTGGTCTGCGCGGCGGTGAGCACCGGATCAACACGCTTGCGCCAACGCACGAGGAAGTAGCCGCTGATCAGCACGAGCGGGATCGAGATGAGCTGCGACGTGGAGACCGCTCCGTCGAACCACAGGCCGCGGATCGGGTCCCCGCGGAATATCTCGACGATGAAACGCAGCACGCCGTAACCAAACACGACCGTCAAAGCCACCTGTCCGCGATAACGGCGGCGGCGCAGCAGCCAGATTCCGATCGCAAGCAAGATCAGCGCCTTCGCGCTCATCCAGGGCTGAGTGGCCCACAGGACTTCGCCGGCGAGGTGGCCGTCGAACAGGCTTTCCGGGTTCGCGGCGAGCCACTCGCGATCGGGCACACGCAAGGTGATGGGGAACGGCGTGTTGTGCCAAGCAGCGGGCACGCTGCGACCGTAGTCGTCGCCGACGAGCAAACAGCCGACACGGCCGATCGCTTGACCGAGCATTCCTGCCGTCAGGCCCGTGTCCAGCCCGTTGGCGACATCGAGGCCGTGTTTTTTTGCGGCCCAAATGCCAAATAGCACCGCTCCGGCGAACCCCCCGTACATCGCCATGCCGCCTTCCCAGATGTACGCCGCCTCCCAGGGGCGATCGAGGACCCGCGCTCCAAAGGAGTTTTCACCCGTCGCGCCGCCCAGGTGTTTCGCCACTTCGACCACGACGTACATCGCGCGGCCGCCGAGCAGCACGCCGACGAGGACCCAAAAGGCCACCGACTGGCAGCGCAGCGCGTCCCTTTCCGGGTCGAGCCCGTGGCGGCGCAGCAGCCGTGGCCACAGCCACTGGGATCCGAGCAGGAATCCCAGGGCCACCATGGCGCCGAAGGAGCGCAGGGGAAAACCGCCGATCTCGAACAGGATGGGGTGCATGGGGTGTGGGCACGTTAGCGCGCGAGCCGCGCCAAAGCGTCATTCTTCCCACAGCGCGGCCAACCCGTGTTCGAGCAGGAACGCCGCAGAGCGATCGCCCACGGCCGGCGAGGGGTGGTGCACGTCCCCCGGCGTTTCGTCCACGGGCAGGCCCGCGGCGGCGATTTCCGCGACGGGAGGGAGGAGGTCGAAGTGCGGGAGACTCGCTTGCTCGGCCCAGGCCAGCACACGCTCGCGGCGCCCTTGCGCGAGGGCTTCGAGGGTCGGGGGCAGGGAGTTCGGTGCGGCAAAAACCGGCAACATCGCAACCGCGAGCTTCCAACCGCGCCGGTCGCACTCGCTGTTCATGCGGGCAAGCGCGCGCAGCACCTCGGCCGCGAACTCTTGCTCCGAACCGATCGGCGTGAAGACACCCACCCACGCGCGGTAAATGGCCGAATGCCCGTACCACCATTGCGAGAGCAACCGCGGTGCGGAAGCGCGGAACTGCACGAGTCGGCCCGCGCCGTCGACGAAGTGCACCGGCGTCGACGTGAAATCGTTGATGTGCACAAACACAACCACGAGGTCGGGTGCAAGCGCCGGACCGATGCGCTCAAGATACGCCGCCTGCTGGCGTGTGTCCCAGCCCGCGACCCCCGCGTTCCACCATTCGACGTCGGGCCTGCGCTCCACCAACCCGCGGACGATGGTCGCACGTTGGGTCACTGAATCCCCCATGCACAGCACACGCGGCACGCCGGGCGTTCGCGCAAGCGGATAGGGGTTTTGGAGCGCGCCGTGCTCACCGTATTCGGGGTGGGTCGGCGACGGGCGAAAACCCTCTTCGCCGTCCAATACGAACAGGCCTTGGCGCGGGTGGAAAGGATGGTCTGTGCCGTGGGCCGTGCGCGCTCCGCCGACGCGCGCGAGCGGACGGGCGCGCAGCGCCGCCTCGACCACCCCCACGGCCGCGACGAGCCCCAGCACGACCGCTCCCACCGGGCGCAGTAGCCGCGTCCAGGGGGGCGGGCGCGACGGCGCGCGGGGATTCGAAGCAGGGGGCGTGTGCACGCCGGAATGGGGGGAGCGCCGGTTGCGCTGTCAGCTCCCCGCGCCGGTGGCGGGCAGCTTTTTCCAGTCGTCGGTCAAAAGGCCCGCAAACCCCCAGTTATGGTCGGCGACCTCGGTGATGACGACGTGGGTGTGCTCGGGCTTTTTGCCCAGGATGCGCACGAGCGCGCGGGTGACATCGGCCACGAGTTCGGCCTTTTGGTCCCGTGTCGCGCCCTCGAGGATCTGGATGTTGACGTAGGGCATCGGGGTCGGCGGGGTCGCTGTGCGGGGAGGGGCGTCGGGGAACGTCCGGCGGGCCGCGCAGGGTAACGGGCGGAGCGCGCGCGTGTGCGCGTCCGGGCTCGCGCTGGGCGCGGGCGGCCTGCGGGGCTATGCTCCCACCCCCCTTCGCGGCCGGTTGATCCCGGACCCGGTGCGGGCGGCTCGCGCGACGTGCTCCATAGACCGTGTTTTGGGGGCGTTTTGCGGGTCGAGGAACGTTCCAGTCGTTCGGCGGGCTCTACGGAGCCGGCCCAGATCAAAATGTTGCCGATGCACCAGCCCCCCAAGGCGAAGGTTTTTGTGGAAGGCCGCTACCGCAAGCTGACCCGCGACCTGCCCCAGACCGTTTTTTTCTGCCCCGAGTGCAAGGGGCATCCGCGCCGCCGCAAGGGCTGCAAGCGCTGCGAGGGCTTCGGCAAACTCTGCCGCGATTCGGTGCAGGAGCTGATCGGCTGGGCCGCCCAGCGGCACTTCGGAACGCGCAAGAACAAGTTCCACGGCGCGGGGCGCGAAGACGTCGACGTCCGCATGCTCGGCGACGGTCGGCCGTTTGTGATGGAGCTCTTGGGACCCAAGCAGTTCGACGTGGACCTCGTCGCGCTCGAAACCGAGATCAACCGCCGCAATGAAGGGCGTTTGGAGGTTTTGGGGCTGCACTGGACCGAGTCCACGCGGGTGCGTGTCGTGAAGGAGACACCCCACGCCAAGGAGTACGAGGCGCTGGTGTCGAGCGAAGGCACGATCGCTCCTGAGGCCATCCGCAAGCTGCTCGGCGAGCGCATGCGGATCGCGCAGCAAACGCCTGAGCGTGTGGCGCACCGGCGCGCCATCCTCGAACGCGAGCGCTGGATCGAGTTCCTGGCCGTCGAGCCCGCACCGGACGCCGAGGCGGAAGCGCGCGAGCGCGGCTTCGCGGGCGACGCCGCGGGCCACCTGTGGCGTGTGCGGCTCTTGACCCAGCACGGGACCTACGTGAAGGAGGTGCTGTCGGGCCAAGGTGGCATCACGAAGCCGAGCTTCCCCGACCTCGTCTTCACCCCCTGCCGCTGCCTGGCCCTCGACGTGACGGCGATCCTCGGCCCCGAAGGCGAAGCGGCCCCAATCCCGACGCGGCCCCTCGGGTTCGGCGCCGGCGTTGCAACGAGCCGCGTCTGACCTCCAATGGCGCGCGGGCCCACGCGGTTCAATCGCGCGCAGGCAGGAGGTCGAGCAGTCCGCGTGCGAT
>Ga0163144_10017858_pt1 | contig 14418 bp, 9 predicted proteins | sample OliLak19BULKMAT1_FD_123175 | JGI IMG/M metagenome (GOLD analysis project Ga0163144, IMG submission 123175) | Freshwater microbial mat bacterial communities from Lake Vanda, McMurdo Dry Valleys, Antarctica - Oligotrophic Lake LV.19.BULKMAT1 | ecosystem: Environmental > Aquatic > Freshwater > Lake... | reverse complement strand
CTGGATTCTCGGAATTGCCGACGACTATTCGTGGGCCGTCGTCGGCTCGCCGGATCGGAAATATCTCTGGATCCTCGCACGCACGCCGACGCTCGGCGCTGAGCCGTACTCATCCGCGGTCGCCGCGGCTCGCGCCAACGGCTTCGCCGTCGACGGTCTGGTCAAGACCGTGCAGCGCTGACGGCATCGAGCGATGTCATCGACGTGATCTTCTGCTAGGGTCTTTGAGGTCGGCGCGGTGTGCCGTGCGGAGAGACCTCGCCGGTCTGACGCTGCGAGAAGCCGCCCAAGGCGTCATGGACCTCTGGACGCGCTGCGAATGGCGCTTCCGGGCGGCGGCACTGAGGTGTAGACTCGCGGCGACTAGGAGGCCCTATGCGACGGAACAGGATGGCCATGGCGGCGCTCGTCGGGGCGGTGGTCGGCGCGAGCGTGGCAGTGTCGGGACGACAGGCCGCCAAGCTGCCGCCACCGGTCGTGGGCCGCTCGGTCGTGGCCACCACGATGGGCATCGTCGCGGCGAGTCAGCCGCTGGCCGCTCGGGCCGGCGTCCAGATTCTCGAACGCGGCGGGAACGCGATCGATGCGGCCATTGCCGCCAACGCTGCGATCGGCCTGATGGAGCCGACCGGCAACGGCATCGGCGGCGACCTCTTCATCCTCTACTACGAGGCGAAGACCGGCACCGTGCATGGCCTGAACGCGAGCGGCTGGGCGCCGACCGGCGTCACGCCCGAGTTCCTCGCGGCCAAGGGCATCACGAAGATGCCGCAGCGGGGCATCTACTCCGTGACGGTGCCGGGCGTGGTGGCCGGCTGGGATGCGATGCGCACGAAGTTCGGCACCAAGCCGTTCTCTGAGCTCCTCGCGCCAGCGATCGACTACGCCGATCGCGGCTTCCCGGTGACGGAGGTGGTGGCGGCCGGCTGGGCGCGGTCTGCCAGGATGCACGGTGAGCACCCGAACTCGAAGAAGACCTATCTCATCGACGGCACGCGCGCGCCGCGCGCGGGCGAGGTGTTCAAGAACCCCGACCTGGCCGGCTCGTTGCGGCGCATCGCCGAGCGGGGTCGCGACGGCTACTACACAGGCCCGACCGCCGACGCCATTCTGCAGATCTCCAAGGAACAGGGCGGTACGTTCACGGCCGCGGACCTTGCGGACTACCAGCCGGAATGGGTCACGCCGGTCAAGACCGACTACCGCGGGTGGAACGTCTACGAGATCGGGCCGAACACGCAAGGCGTGGCCGCGCTGATGATGCTGAACCTGATGGAGCGCTACCCCCTGGGCGAGTACGGCTTCCACAGCCCGAACGCGATGCACGTGATGATCGAGGCAAAGAAGCTGGCGTATGCGGACATGCTGAAGCACGTCGGGGATCCGCGGTTCTCCACGGTGCCGACGACAGCGCTGCTCGACAAGGGCCGCGCGGCCGCGCGCGCCCGCCTCATTGATGCCTCACGCGCGTCGTGCGACGTGCAGCCGGGCCGGCTCGGCGGGGTGACCGACGCGCAGGGGCACGACACCATCTACCTGTCGGTCGTGGACCAGGACGGCAACATCGTGTCGCTCATCCAGAGCAACTACAGCGGGTTCGGCTCCGGCCTCGTGCCGCCGGGCACCGGCTTCATGCTGCAGAACCGCGGCGGCCTCTTCTCGCTCGAGAAGAACCAGCCGAACACGCTCGCGCCCAGGAAGCGTCCGCTCCACACCATCATTCCGGCCTTCATGGAGAAGGGCGAGACGAAGATCGGCTTCGGCATCATGGGTGGCTGGAACCAGGGCCAGGCGCATGCCCAGTTCGTGTCGAACATCGTGGACTACGGCTTCACGATCCAGCAGGCGCTCGAGGCGGGCCGCTTCACGAAGGGCACGTTCGAAGGCTGCGATCTCGACATCGAGGCGCTCGTGCCCGAGGCCACGCGCACGGCGCTGACCGCGCGTGGTCACGTGCTGGACGTGTCGGCGCCGCGCACCGGCGGCTTCGGCTACGGCCAGGCCGTGATGACCGGGTCCGGCGGGGTGCACTTCGGCGCCTCTGAGCCGAGGCACGACGGCGCGGCGATGCCGCAGGCGCCGGCGGTGTTCGAGGCCGCGAAGCCGCCGCCGGCTAGCGCACCCGCCGCCAGGTGATGCGCGACACCTGCTGCCCGCCGGCCACGGCCGTCGGCGGCGGCTGCAAGTACATCACGTCGCCGTCCATCTCGTAGAAGCGGATCTGATCGGTGCCGCTGTTCATCGGGTTCAGGTCCGACGTCGTGTGCACCACGATCGTCTTGGTGGCCGGGTCCACGTCGAAGCTGCCGAAGTAGGCCAGGTAGCTGCCCAGCAACGCGCGGGCCTCGGCCTCGGTCGCCGCGTCGAGCGGGGTGGTCGGTCGCTCGGGGTTGACGATCTGCACGGTGGTGTGGCCATCGGCGCTGAAGATGAAGAGGCCCTTCGGCGTGGGGCCGAAGCTGCGACGCACCTCGCCGGTGGCCATCGTCGTGGTGTGCTCGACCAGTGCCCACGTACCGGCCACGGCGGCGCGCGAGCTCGCGGCATGGGGCGCGACGGCGGCGACCGGCGAGAGCCGCTCCCAGGTGATGCGCGCGAAGCGCTTCTTGCCGTCCACGACGGTCGTCGGGGTCGTGAGCACCAGCCGAGTGCCCGACAGCGCGATCGTACGCACGAAGTCACGCTCCCCGGGCACCTGGCTGCCATCGCGATGATGCGTCACGATGCCGCGCACTTCGTCCACGGTGAAGGTACCGAAGTAACTGGTCTGCGTGCGGAGCAGATCCTTCACCTGCGCTCCAGTGGCGTCGGCAGCGCGGAGCTTGGGACGGGTGGAGGGGCCAAGCTGCGCCAGCATGTGGCCGTCGGCGGTGTAGGTGATCATGCCGGCCGGTGCGGGGCCGAGCGACGGCACCGCCGGTTCGCCTTCGCGGACCTGCTCGCTCGAGACGAGGCGCCAATGACCGAGCAGCTGCGAACGCAGCGTGGCCTGCGCGCGGCCGGTGTCGCCGCGGAACCCGCACACCGCCATCAACGCAACCGTCATTCCAAGTGCCGCTCGTCGCGTCATCGTGCGCTCCTCGTGCCCAATTGTCGTTACGCAAACGGCGTGTCGATCGATGGACTGGGCTGCGAGAAGTAGCGCGCACCGGTTTCGGTCACGTACAAGCAGTCCTCCAACCGGATGCCGAATTCGCCGTAGATCGCAATCATGGGCTCGTTGCTGAAGCACATACCGGGAGCCAGCGGGGTCTTGTTGCCGCGCACGAAGTTGGTCCACTCGTGGCCGTCGAGGCCAATGCCGTGGCCGGTGCGGTGGGGCAGGCCGGGCACTTTGTAGTCGGGGCCGAAGCCCGCGTCGGTGATGACCTTGCGCGCGGCCGCGTCGACCACCTCGCACGGCGTGCCTGGCGTGACGACCGCGAACGCTGCGGCCTGGGCCTTCTTTTCCAGCTCCCAGATCTCGGTCTGGCGCGCGCTCGCCTTGCCGAACACCGTCGTGCGCGTGATGTCCGACTGGTAGCCATCGATGGCGCAACCGCCATCCACCTGGATGACGTCGCCCTCGACCAGCTTCTGCGGCTCGATGCTGCCGTGCGGAAACGCCGTGAACGTGCCGAAGCTCACCGACGCGCTGCCGGTGGCGCCGAGCGCGCGATGGGCGGCGGCGATGTTGGCGCGCAGGTCATCCTGGGTCATGCCTTCCTTGAAGGTGGCGAAGGCGGCGCGGAACGCTGCGATGGTGATGTCGCTGGCCTGTTGCATCAGCGCCAGTTCGCTGGCCGACTTGATCATGCGGCAGCCCGCGGTGACCGGCTCGGCATCGACGAAGTCGGCGCCCGTCAGTGCCTTCTTCACGCCGCTGAAGACGAAGAAGCGCAGGCGTTCTTCGACCCCGACGCGGCCGGTGGCGCCACGGTCCTTCAGAATGCCGGCGATCTGCCGGTAGGGACTGTCGTCTTCCTGCCAGACCCGCACGTCGGCCTGGCCCTTCACCAGCTCGCGCGCGCGTTCCTCTTCAAACGCCGGGCACACCCACGCCAGTTCGCCCTTGGCGGGAATCACGCACACGAACGGCCGCTCGCTGAGACCCCAGCGCACGCCGGTGTAATAGAACATGCTCGAGCCGCCCTCGAGGTAGATCGCGCTGATCTGGTTGTCGACCATCAGCTTGCGCGCCCGCTCGACGCGGGCGGCGCGCTCGTCGGCGGTAATCGGTCTCACGCCGGCCGTCAACGGCGTGAGCGCCGCTATCGCCGGATGGGGGCCGGCGGCTGCCGGTGCTGCAGGCGGCGCCGGTGCGGGCGGCGCGCTCGTGCATGCCGACACCCCGAAGCCGACGCCCAACGCGGCGCCCGATTGAATGAACGATCGACGGCTGCTGCTCATGAACGCGAATCTCCTGCGAAACTGACACCGGTAGCGACGTGACGAGTGGCGGTGCGTGACGTCACCGAGCCGGCGTCGTGGGCCACACGGTGCCCTGATGCCGCGTGGTCACCGGGGCCAGGCCTTTGTTGACGAACCGCTGGATGCGTTTGCCTTCCCAGGTCTCGGTCGTATAGAGGTTGCCGCTCGAGTCGACGGCGATGCTGTGCACGCCGTAGAACTGGCCCGGCTGGCGTCCGCCGTCACCAAACGTCGTCAGCACCTCGAGCGTGTCGCGCTGCAGGATGTTGATGCGGTTGTTGATGCCATCGGGCACGAACAGGAACCGCTGCTGCGGATCCTTGGAGAAGGCCACGTCCCACACCGACCCGGAGGCGCGGGTGTGCCGGTCGATGAAGGCCTCCTTCACGAAGGTGCCGTCGGGCCGGAAGACTTGCAGGCGATCGTTCAGCCGATCGCAGACGTAGACGAACCCGTCGTTCGACAGATCCGCGCAGTGCACCGGGTTGCGGAAGTTCTGCGAGGGCGGTGCGGCCGGATCGTAACGGCCCTCGGGCGCATCGCTCGGCGGCTTGCCGTAGGCGCCCCAGAAGCGCTTGATCTTGCCGCTGGTGGCATCGAGCACCGCAACGCGCCGGTTCAGATAGCCGTCAGCCACATAGGCTTCGTTGGCCTTCGGGTCCACGAAGATCTTGGCGACGCGGCCGAAGCTCGTGGGATCGCTGCTGCCTGGCGCAAACGCCGGCTGGCCTTGCGGGCCGGTGCCGGTCTGCCGCGCGTTGGGCTTGCCATACTGCGCCACGAACTTGCCATCCTGTGTGAACTTCAGGATGTGCGAGTCGCCGGGGCCGTTGCCGCCGATCCACACCAGGCCAGCGTGATCGACGAAGATGCCGTGATTGCCGGTGGGCCAGTCGTAACCCGCTCCCGGACCGCCCCAGCTCTGGACCAGGTTGCCCTGCGTGTCGAAGGCCAGCACCGGCGGCGCCCCGGCGCAGCAATCGCCGGCCTTGAGCTCGAGGGCCTTCTCGTTGGCGTCGAGCGTCGACGAGCCGCGGTGGATGATCCAGATGCGGTCACGGTCGTCGGCCCAGACGCCGATGGCGTTGCCGAGCACCCAGTGGTTCGGCAGCGGCTTGGGCCAGAGCGGGTCTACTTCGTAGCGCGGCGCCTGCTTGGCGCCCTGCGTGCGTGCCGCCGCGGCGTGGTCGAACAGGGCCTGCGCCGTGCCAAGGGCGCCGAGGAGCAGCAGCCATAGGATGGGTCGAAATCCACGCGTGCGAGTCATGCGAGACCTCCGGGGATGGCCGACGTCACCGCGGGTGTCGCGGTTGCGGGAGTCTACCAGGATCGGCCTCGTGCTGGTTCCGGGTTCTCGACTACACTCTGCTGCGCCGGTTGTCGTGCAGGCACCGGCCGGACGACTTTCGGGGAGCGACACATGAGTGGCGAACACGACCGGGCGGGCACGGCGGACACGCGAGCCAGTCGCCGGAGCTTCTTCAAGATGTTGGCCGGCAGCCCGCTGCTGGCCATGGCCTACCCGGTGCTCTCGCCCGCCTGGCAGCGGGAAGTCGATCGGGAATTGCAGCGCGCGCGCGCGGCCCGCGCCGGCTCGACCCGCCTGGTGTGTGCCGACTGCGGCCAGGAAGTCCACCTGCCGGCGATGCGGCCGCAGCGGTCGTCGGCGCCGCAGGCCGCGGCGCCACCGCAGGCGCCCGGCGCACTCGACATGCACCTGTCCGGGCAGATTGTCGACGCGCCCGAAGAGGCGGTCAACGTCTGGGACTTCGAGAAGGTCGCTCACGCCAACACGCTGCCCCAGCACTGGAACTACATTCACTTGGGCGTCGACGACTTCGAGACCCGCTACGCGAATCGCCAGGGCTTCCAGCGCCTCGGGCTCCGTCCCAAGCGCCTGGGTCCCGACGTGCCACAACTCGACATGTCGGTGTCGCTCTTCGGCCGCCGCTGGACGACGCCCCTCTTCCTGTGTCCGGTGGCTGCGCTCGAGGCGTATCACACCGAGGGCGAGAGCGGCGCGGGACGGGCCGCGCGCGCGCGCGGCATCCTGCAGATTCAGTCGCACCAGAGCTCGCAGTCCTACGAAGCGATCGCCGAGGCGCGGGGGGAGCCGCACTGGTTTCAGCTCTATGCCAACCAGGACTGGGACGTCAACGCGCGCACGATCGCCAAGGTCAAGGCGGCCGGATGCCCGGTGCTGGTATGGACCGTCGACCTGATCGGCGGCAGCAACCGCGAGTTGACGCGCCGCTCGCAGGGGCGCGAGGGCTATGACCGGCCGCTGTGCCAGAGCTGCCACAACCACCAGCCCGGGTATCAGCGGCCGATGCATCGGGGCGTGCAGGGAGCGCCGGGACCGCGTCCGCCGTTCGACTGGGACTACGTCAAGCGCCTCAAGGACACGAGCGGCATGAAGGTGGTGCTGAAGGGCATCGTGACGCGTGAAGACGCGGAACTGGCCGTGCAGCACGGCGCCGACTGCGTGTTCGTGTCGAACCACGGCGGCCGCGCCGAGAACAGCCTGCGCGGCAGCATCGACTGCTTGCCGGAAGTCGTCGCGGGCGTGAATGGACGCGTGCCGGTCATGATCGACAGCGGCGTCAGGCGCGGCGCCGACATCTTCAAGGCGATCGCCCTGGGGGCCGACGCGGTGGGCATCGGCCGGCCATACGTGTGGGGCCTGGGCGCCTTCGGACAGCAGGGCGTGGACAAGGTGATCGAGTTGCTGCTCGCCGAGTTCGCCATGGTGATGCGGCAGACCCGCACGGCCACTCTGGATCAGATCGGGCCGCACGCCGTGATGCCGGGCGCGGCGCCGGTCATGATGCGCGAGAATCGCCAGGGGTTCGGCCTCTGAGGCCGGCGCGGGCTGACCGCGCGGCCATTCACGACACGAGGGAGCAGGGCATGGCGAGTCGAACACGAATGCAACCGGGACGCGTGGTGGTGCTGGCGATCGGCCTCACGCTCTGTGGCGTGCCGCTCGGGGCGGCCCAGTCGTCGAACGTCGAGTTCACGGTGTCTGGCAGTTCGACCGTGCGCAACTGGACGTGCACCGCGCAAGGCGTGATTGCGGTCACGCCGGCCACCGCCGCTACGCCAGTGCCCGGCTTCGCCGCGGGCGTGCAGGCGGCCACCGTGACCGTGCCGCTCAAGGGGTTTCGCTGCCCGAACGACGAGATGACACAGCATCTCAACGAAGCGATGAAGGCCGACAAGTTTCCCGAGATCGTCTATCGCATGGAGAAGTACGACGTCGTGGGCGGCCGGGCCGAGGCCACCGGCACGATGACGGTCACGGGCGTCTCGAAGCCTGTCACCGTGCCCGTCACGCTGACCCCAGGCGACCAGGGCGTACAGGTGGAGGGCAACACGCGGATCGAGTTCGCGACGTTCAACCTCGAGCCGCCGACCGTGTTCCTGGGGATGTTGAAGGTCGGCCCGCAGATCCGCATCGCGTTCAAGGGGCTGGTCGCCCGCTGAGGTTGAGGCGCGTCCGGGACCGGTCCGCTCGTATACTCCGGCAATCGTTCGGCAACGAATCGACAAGGGGGGACTCATGTCTGTGTCACGTCGCAGCTTCTTCCAGTCCGTGGGCGCCGGCAGCGCCGTCCTGTCCGCGGAGTTCATCATCGGGCGCGGTCGCGAGGCCATGGCCTTCGAGGGCGCCGAGCTCCAGCCGCCCAACGACGGCGGCTTCATCCGCATCAGCTCGAACGAGAACGCGCGCGGCCCTGGCCGCAAGACGATGGACGCGCTCCATGGCGGGATCACTCCGCGCGTGGGACGGGGCTATCCGCCGGACTACGTGGACGACCTCACGGCCACGATCGCGTCCACCTTCAGCGTCGGCAAGACGAGCGTCATCGTCGGCACCGGATCCGGTCCCATCCTCGAGGCCGCGACGCGGGCGTTCTGCGCCATCGACAAGCCCCTCGTCACCGCCGCGCCCACCTACGCGACCTGCGAACAGACGGCCCGGCGGATGGGCGTCCCAGTCACGGTGATTCAGGTGGATCGCTCGCTGTCCCTCGACATCGAGGCGATGGCCAAGGCGGCCACGGGCGCCGGACTGGTGTTCTTCTGCAACCCGAACAACCCGACGGGCACGGTGCACAGCGCCGCCACGGTCGAGGGGTTCGTGCGGCGGGTCAAGCAGGCCTCGCCCGATACGAAGATCCTGCTCGACGAGGCCTACCTCGACTACGTGCACGACCCGGCGGTCAAGACCGCCGCGCCGCTCACGCAGGAATTGCCGGGCGTGTTCATCACGCGGTCGTTCTCGAAGGCACACGGCATGGCCGGCCTGCGTCTGGGCTACGCCATTGGGCAGCCCGACACCATGCAGGCGATCTCGCGCGCGTGGGGACTGGGCAGCATCAACACGCTCACGGCGGCCGCCGGCGTCGCGTCGCTGCGCGACGTGACGCACATCGACGAAGAGCGGGCCGAAAACGCCCGCGTGCGCGACTTCACGCTCCAGGCCTTCAAGGATCTCGGCTTCGACGGGGTGGACGCGCACACCAACTGCATCTTCATCGACCTCAAGCGGCCGGCGAAGGAGTTCCGCGACGGATGTGCGGCGTTGAAGGTGAACGTCGGCCGCGACTTCCCGCCGTTCGAGAAGTCGCACAGCCGGATCTCGCTCGGCACGATGGAGGAGATGAAGGTGGCAGCGGGCGTCTTCCGTCAGGTGCTCACGGCGTCCACGCGGTCGCGAGCCCAATAGCAAGACTCCAGGGGCCAGCGGCCCCGCAAGTCGGCGCTTGCGTCCACGCGGCAACGGGTGTCTAATGCCGCACGATCAGCGTCCTCGTCACCGGTGCACCAGGTTCGTTCGCGCTCGCGTCGTCCTCGCTCGTCAGGAGGCACAAATGGGCAGCTTTCGACAGGTATTCGCGGCAGCACTCCTCGTGTGGGCGGCGACGCCGCTCTTCGCCCAACAGGGCACCTCGCAAGTCGCCGGCAAGGTCACCGACGAACAGGGCGCGGTACTGCCGGGCGTCTCGGTGCTGGTCACGAACGAAGACACCGGGGTCTTCCGCGAGGTCGTCACTGAAGACTCGGGCGCCTTCTTCGTGTCGCAGATCCTGCCGGGCCCGTACAAGATCCGTGCCAGCCTCGAAGGCTTCGCGCCGTACGATCGATCGGGCCTCGTCGTGCGGGTGGGCAACACGCTCACCGTCGACCTGAGCCTCAAGGTCGGCACCGTGGCAGAGACGATTACGGTCACCGGCCAGTCGCCGCTCGTCGACACGACGAGCACACGCGTCGGCGGCAACATCGGCACCGTCGAACTCTCGACGCTGCCGGCCATCAACCGCAACTACTTCGCCGTGGTGGCCCTCTTGCCGGGCGTGCAGTTCTCCCCCTCGAACCAGATGGGCAACGACACGATCGTGGCCGGCGGCCAGACCGCCCAGAACAGCAACGTCTCGGTGGACGGAGGCTACAACAACGACGATGCGCTCGGAACGAGCGCAGGAGCCCAGGTGCGCACGCCGCTCGAGGCCGTGCAGGAGTTCCAGGTGATCACGTCGATGTACGACGCGGAGTTCGGCCGCGCCGGCGGCGCTGTCGTCAACGCGGTTACCAAGACGGGCACCAACGAGTTCCGCGGCGTGGTCTTCGGCTACGCCGCGAGCAACCGGCTCACGTCGGAGGACTTCTTCGTCAAGCAGAACAACCTGGTGAAGCCCACGGTGACCAAGCGCGAATGGGGCGCCGTCGTCGGCGGTCCCATCGTGAAGAACAAGATGCACTTCTTCGCCAGCCTCGAGCGTCAGGTCGACAACCCGAACCGGTCGCGCGTCTTCCCGACGCGTCCAGAGTTGAACTTCTCCCAGGTGGAGGAACGGTCGGACTGGAACACCTTGATTCGCGTCGACCATCAGCTCACGCAGAACCACACGTGGGCGGCGCGCTGGCTGCGTGAGACCGCACCTCAGTTCCCCGTGGTCGGCGCGCGCCAGACCACGGAGTCGTTCCAGGACGAGACGGATATCGACCAGACGGCAGTCTTCACACTGACGAGCGTGCTCAGCAACTCGCGGGTGAACACCTTGCGAATGGCGCGCACGTGGGAGCACTGGTGGCAAGGCAACGCCTGCGCGAGGGCGCAGGGCGGGGAGTCGGTGCAGGACCAGTCCAAGTGCCTGCCGCAGCTCGACTACCTGAGCTTCCTGGCGCAGGCGAGCACCTCGCTGCAGGGGCCGTGGGACTCGAACTGGCAGGTCGAGGACAACCTGTCGTGGTACATCCCCACCAAGCGCGGCGATCACGAGATCAAGGCTGGCGTGCGCTACAACTTCACGGAGCTGGAACGCTTCTCTGGCATCAATCAGAACGGCACGTTCCGGTTCAACACCGACCTGGCGTTCGATGCGCTCAACCCCCGGACGTATCCCGAGCGCCTGACCATCCGCGTGCCGGACGCCTACCGGCAGTTCGTGAAGAACCACACATTCGAGGCCTTCCTCCAGGACAAGTGGCGCATCGGCCGCGCCACGCTCAGTGCCGGTATTCGCTACGATCTCGAGGTCATCCCGCTCGATCAGCGCAACAACCCGCTCTTCACCGGAAGTGGGAAAGACTACGCGGTCGACAAGAACAACGTCGCCCCGCGCCTCGGCTTCACCTACGCCCTCGATGAAGAGAACCGGTCGGTCGTGCGGGCCGGCTACGGCCTCTTCTACAACCGCACCATCCTGGGCGCCATCGATGACGTGATCGAGTTCCCGAAGTTCACCTCGTCCGCCGTCCTGTTCTTCCCGAACGACGCCGTGGACCCCGGCCCGACCGCCGGCCGCTTCCCGACCGATCCGTTTCTCGCCAACGGGCCGTTCCTCGACCGGGCGCTGCTGAATCGACTCTACCCGCCCGGGTCGCAGATCCGGAACGGCGGGGTCGTGATCTTCGACGGGCCGAATCGACAGACGCCGTACGCCCACCAGTTGACCCTGGGCTACACGCGCCAGATCGGCGCCTCGATGGCGGTGAGCGCCGACCTCGTGAAGTCGATGAATCGGGACATGTTCCTCGCCCGGAACCTCAACCCGATGCAGCGTGTGAATACGACGCGCACCGGCGCCATCACGCGCAGCGACGCGTTCGGCGTGCTCGGCGACACCTACAACCAGCAGGTGTGGCTGATGGAGAACACGGGCGAGAACGACTACGACGCGGTCAACCTGTCGCTCGAGAAGCGCATGTCGCACAACTGGTCGGGCCGGGTCTCGTACTCGCTGGGCTACTCGCGCGGCACCGCCGAGAACCAGGCCGACAAGAACGCCTTCCAGACCGGCACGGACCTCAAGCTCGACCAATGGCGCGGACCGAGCACCGTGGACCGTCGCCACATCCTGGCCGTGAGCGGCGTGGTCGATGTTCCCAAGACGTTGGGGATGAACATCGCGACCACCGCCCGTTACATGACTGGAGCGCCGTTCACGATCTTCGACAGCAACATCGACGCGGATCAGAACGGCGAACTGTTCGATCCGGTGGCCGCCGGCACCTACAGCGGCACAGCCCTGAACGCGATGAAGGACGTGAAGAACGACGGCGGCAGGAACGGCGCCCGCGGGCCCGACTACTTCCAGGTCGACGTCCGGGCGGGCTGGCGCGTGAAGATGCCCAAGAGCCACGCGCTGAACATCTTCCTGGACATCTTCAACATCACCAATCGCGCCAACTTCGACAATCCGTCGGGGGATCGTCGTGTTCCGGCGACCTACCTCGTGCTGACGAACCTGCGCGGCGGCGGCGGCTTCCCGCGCCAGGCGCAGTTCGGTCTGCGCTATCAGTTCTAAGACGGATCGTCGACTCATCGCGGCGCCTCGCGCTGCCACACGAAGCGGGCGACGAACGTCGGTGCATCGTAGCGATGCGTGCGCAGCCCGCTCGGGGATCCGCGCCAGCTCGTTCACCCCGGCCTCAACACGTGGTGCACAGCCCCGGGGGCGCTCCATTCAGTCGGCACGATGACGTACCGGTCAAGAGGCGGATCGTTGCCCACGCCTCGATGTCGAACAGCGCGCTCGGTGCACTACGGCACTGGTGACCCGACCGTCACGGTGACGCGCGTGGATTCGGAGAACTCCGAGTCGGTCGCCGTCAGCTCGAGTTCATACGTGCCGACCGAGGAGAAGGTCGCTTTGGTGCGCGCGGCCCCAGGAATCGTGAACGTCACCGTGCCTGGCCCCTTCAGCATCTTCCAACTGGCGACGACGCCCGCACCGCGCGGCAAACCCTCGTCGCGCACGCTGCCAAACAGGTTCAGCTCTTCGTTGAGCGCCACGGCCAGCGTGGGCGGTGGTCCGTTCGGCCGGGCCGTGAGTCCCAGGACGCGCACGGCCGGCGGCCGATTCAGGCACACGCCGCGCGGTACTTTCGCGTAGTCAATCTTCTTCATCTCGGCCGCGCCCTCGACCAGGTTCCAGTTCGACTGGAGCATGCGCTGGCTGGTGCCGGTGCTGGTGCCGGCATAGGCCAGCGTCCACACCATCTTGCCGTCGAACTCCGGGCCCACCACCATCACGCACTGGAAGCGCCAGTGCCCCGGGTGGAACGTCGTCGGTTGCATCCGGTCGACGGGCGCGGGGCCAAACCCGTTGGCTGCGCCCGGAGCAACGGTGATCGAGTCGGCGTTGTGGCTGAAATAGGCAAACGACAACGTGTAGCTGCCGTCGGGATTCTTCAGGAACCCGTCGTAGACGGGATAAATGGGCTGATTCTGCTGAGCGGCGGCCGCGCCCGCCAACGGGCCGACCAGCGCTACCAGGGCCACGACCCACCGTGTGCAAGCCATCATCGCGACGTCTCCCTCAAAGCCGCCAGAGCGCCTCTATGACCCTGCCGAAGTGCTAGAGTATCCTCCCAAGTTCGCGCGAAGGCAACGGAGGAGCTGTCATGGTCCCAGCTGGAAAGATCGTCGGCGTTGTGGGTGTGGTTGTCGTCGCCGGCCTGGTGCTCGCTACCGAGCCCGCCACGTATGCGCAGACGCCGTCGCCTGCAGCCGCGCCAACCTTCACCAAGGACGTGCTGCCCATCCTGCAGCGCTCCTGCCAGACCTGTCACCGCCCGGGCACCCACGCACCCATGTCGCTCATGACCTACAAGGACGCGCGCCCCTGGGTGCGGTCGATCACGCAGAAGGTCACGCGCCGCGAGATGCCGCCCTGGCACATCGACCGTAGCATCGGCGAGTACCTCGAAGATCCGTCGCTCAGCGACCGCGAGATCGCGCTCATCAAGGCGTGGGCTGACGGCGGTGCGCCAGAGGGGCGCGCGGCCGACGCGCCGCCCGCGAGAAGCTTCGCCTCGAGCGCTGAGTGGACCTACGGCGAACCCGACCTCATCGTGCGCATGGCGAAGGGCTTCACGATTCCGGCCGAAGGCCCCGACTTCATCCCGGAGGAAGACGTCGACCCGGGTCTCACCGAAGACCGCTACGTGAAGTGGGTGCAGATCATTCCTGATGCGACGCGCGCCGTGCACCACTCGCACGTCTACGTCGACATGCCCGACGACACCGACCTGAACGGCCTGCCGCTGCGCATGGGGTCGAATGTGGGCAATTCGATGGACCTCATCGAGTACGGCGCGGGCAACGACGCCGACATCTTCCCCGACGGCACGGCCAAGATCCTGAAGAAGGGGTCGATGTTCCGCTTCGAGTCGCACTATCACCCCTACGGCGAGGTCGTGCACGACCGCCAGCGTGTCGGCATCAAGTTCTACCCCAAGGGCGTCGTGCCCAAGGTGCTCGTCACGTCGCACCGCATCCGCACCGGCGTGGGCAACGACTGGGTGCTCAATCGCGAGCGCATCGAAGACCTGCTGCTGCGCGCGGGCCACAAGCTGTCGATCGACGAGCCGTCGATGCCCACCGGCGCGCTGGTGGAAGAGAACCCACTGCACGCGGCGGCGTTCCTGAGCATTCCGCCCAATACCGTGGCGCGGCACGAACGGTTCTGGCCGCTGCCGAAGCCCGCGCTGATCGTG
>Ga0163144_10017856_pt1 | contig 14418 bp, 9 predicted proteins | sample OliLak19BULKMAT1_FD_123175 | JGI IMG/M metagenome (GOLD analysis project Ga0163144, IMG submission 123175) | Freshwater microbial mat bacterial communities from Lake Vanda, McMurdo Dry Valleys, Antarctica - Oligotrophic Lake LV.19.BULKMAT1 | ecosystem: Environmental > Aquatic > Freshwater > Lake... | reverse complement strand
ATTGACGAGTTGCTCAAAGAAGACCGCAGCCCCGCAGACCTGATGGGAGAAGGCGGGATCTTCAAGCAGTTGACCAAAGCGTTAATTGAGCGCTGCTTGAGTGCTGAGTTGAACACCCATCTAGCCGAGGAGAAGGCAGAACCAGAGTCCAGTCGCTCCAAGAATCGGCGCAACGGAACCAGCAAGAAGACGATTAAGGGAGAGTTTGGTGAAGCCGAGATAGGGGTTCCCCGTGACCGCAACGGGGCATTTGAGCCGCAGTTAATCCAGAAAGGACAGACCCGGTTCAACGGATTCGATGACAAGATTTTGTCGCTGTACGCTCGTGGGATGACGACGCGCGACATCCAGGCGCAGTTACAGGAACTGTATGGGGTGGAGGTGTCCCACACCTTGATCTCTAACGTGACTGAGGCAGTAGAGGCTGAGCGCAAGGCGTGGCAGAATCGCAGCCTGGATGCGGTCTATCCCATTGTTTACCTGGATGCCATGATCGTGAAAGTGCGGCATGAGGGACGGGTGGTCAACAAAGCGATTCACCTGGCGTTGGGGGTAAATCTAGCCGGACAGAAGGAATTGCTGGGGCTGTGGATGACGCAGAACGAATCGTCTAAGTTCTGGCTCTCGGTGCTCACCGAACTACAAAACCGAGGTGTCAAGGACATTTTCATTGCTTGTGTCGATGGCTTGACGGGCTTTCCAGAAGCGATTGAAGTCGTCTTTCCTCAGACGAGTGTGCAGTTGTGTATCGTTCACCTGGTGCGAAACGCCCTCAGCTATGTCTCCTACAAAGACCGCAAAGCCGTTGCCGCTGACCTGAAGCTGGTTTATGGTGCTGCTCAGAAGCCCAAGCAGAACAAGCTCTTGTTGACTTTGCCGAACACTGGGATAAGCAGTATGCCACTATCAGCAAAGCGTGGAGGAACCACTGGAACCGGATTATTCCCTTCTTCGCGTTTCCGCCCGACATCCGTAAAGCGATCGACACAACCAATGCGATTGAATCGCTAAACATGACGCTGCGGAAGGTTTCACGCAATCATCGTTCCTTTCCCACGGATGAATCTGCGATGAAGGTGATTTACCTGGCGATCCACAACAGCTCGAAAAAATGGACGATGCCGATCCGAGATTGGAAGGCTGCCCTCAATCGGTTCGCCATTGAGTTTGAAGGGAGATTTCCTCTATAGCTATTTCTCGCTTGACACAAACTACTTTACAAACCCAAAAGAGTAGGTAAGTGTGCAACTTTGGCTTACTCATCCATCGCTCCCACCCCAAAGAGCATATGCAGAAAGGTCTGATCCAAGCACTAACCCAAATAGTGAGCCTGTAATTGTTTTCCAAGTCATCATCTTTTTCCTTGTTGTACAGTGACTTTTTATTTGTCGTGAAAACACATTAGTGTCGTTAAAGGAGCAAGGCTAGATCTGGCTTGCTTTTCCGCCTAAAGCCAGCTTGGTCATCCTGCTGACCTGATGCTAGGCTGCGGAGCGAACTCTCTCTGCAACCCTGCAACAGAGAGGGGTTTGCTCAGCGACACGAATTTGTCTCGATGTCATTTAATTTGGCACTGTACATTGGGCAACCAAATCTCTCGGTGGTGATTCAAGCGGTGTAGAACGTGTGGAAAAGCTTCTTCAACAAGAACGAGTTGCCCCTGTTGGTTCTGTCGCAAACTCTTTAAAGTGACAAACGAACCGTGCTAATCGTATTGTCTTAAGCACTCATCCCAAAGAGTTTTTCAATGAAATTCATTTGAGACACACTGTCCCCTTTACTGATTCCTTTCACCTGTCCTTTTCTGATCATACCCATCGCTTCAATCCTGCTCAACGTTCTTCTCGCACTGTGGAACGACTTGAACCCCATCATTGGTTTGACAATCCGCTTAATGTTTCTGTGATCCTGTTCGATGATGTTGTTCAAATATTTAATCTGCCGCAGTTCTGTCTCTTCTGCAATCGTTTCATCGGCTTTCAACTTGTCCATCGCGACCGGGTAGGCAGCATTCTTATCCACCGTGATCACGCGTGGTGTTTGAGTGTGTTGAGCCTTCAGCACTTTACGGAAAAACCTTGCGGCTGCCTTTCCATCCCGCTTTGCACTCAGCCCAAAGTCCAGCGTGTTGCCTGCTGAATCGACTGCTCGATACAAATATTTCCACTCGCCTTTGACTTCGATGTACGTTTCGTCTACCCGCCACGAATCATTCGTCAAACTTAAGTGCGATCGAAGTCGTTTGTCGAGTGCTGGCGCGAACTTCAGTACCCACTCTACTTCTTTATCATTACTTCTTTATCATTACATCTTGGGCATTACCACTCCAGTCATGGAGAAACATCGTCACTGTTGCAGATATGGCGATCGCTCGCCTTCAATGTTGGATTCGTCTTCAAATAATCGTGTAGCCACTGACAACCAAAGGGCAAGAGCGCCTTCAACTCTGAAAGCTGTTGTTTTGTGCTATCGAGCTGCCACAGCCTGATTGTTTTATCTCTGCTGGCAGACGCAAGTAGCTTGCCGTCGGGGCTGAAGCTGACATGCCAAATCCAATCGGTATGACCGGAAAACGTTTGGAGTGGGCTACCATCTGATGTCCGCCAGAGTTTAACGGTTTTATCGAAACCGCCTGTCGCTATCACGCTGCCGTCAGGACTAAAACTAACGGACATCACCCGCTCAGTGTGTCCAGGTAAGGTTCTCAAGAGCGTGCCATCCAGTGCCCAGAGCTTAATGGTCTTATCATCACTGGCAGTCGCAATGGTTTTTCCATCGGGACTAAAACTAATGCTGTTGACTTCGTCACGATGCCCCTTCAGTTCTCTGAGCAATCTGCCGTCGAGACTCCAAAGCTTGACGGTTTTATCATCGCTTGCGGTTGCGATCAGACCTTCGGGCATGGCTCCGCCAATAGTCTGACCAGTACCCAGCGGCAGATTAATGTTAGCAGGGTTAAATCGAATATCCACAACGTTTCCCTGGTGGTGCGTGTTCCACTTTCGTTTGAGCTTCTTGCTGCCAACGCTCCAGAGGATCACGCTTCGGTCACCGCCTGTGGACGCGATCGTTTGACCGTCGGGACTGAAACTGACGCCCATGATCCACCCGCTGTGTCCGGTCAAGGTGCCAAGCAGGGTACCATCGCGCTGCCAAAGTTTGATGGTTTTGTCCCAACTGGCAGTGGCAATGGTTTGACCGTCAGGACTAAAACTGATGTCCCACACTCGATCGCGATGTCCCTTCAGGGTGGTGAGCACTCTGCCATCCCGACTCCATAGTTTAACGGTGTGATCGTAACTCGCAGTCGCGATCGTCTGACCATTGGGGCTGAAACTGACTTTATAAACATCGCCAGTGTGCCCTTGCAGAATTAACGGCAAACTACCATCGATCTTCCAAAGCCGGATGGTTTGATCAAAACTAGCGGAGGCGATCGTCTGACCATCGGGGCTGAAGCTGACGCTGGTAACCCGGTCATTGTGTCCTTCTAGAGTTTTTAGCAAGATGCCATCCTGTCGCCAAAGCTTGATGGTTTTGTCGCTACTGGCAGTGGCGATCTCCCGCCCATTGGAGCTAAAACTTACGCTCATGACGCGATCATTATGTCCCAGCAACGTTTTCAGTAACGTACCATCGCGGTGCCAAAGTTTAACAGTATAGTCCCAACTTGCTGTTGCCAGCAGCCGACTATCGGGGCTAAAGCTGACACTATAAACCTTATCTACGTGACCGTTGAGAGTTTTGAGTGCTTTACCATCACGGCTCCAAAGTTTGGCAGTACTATCCTCACTGGCAGAGGCAATCGTCTGACCATCAGGACTAAAGCTGACGCTGGTGACGGCACCAGTATGCCCGGTTAAGGTTTTTAGCTCGTTGTCATGGCGCTGCCAAAGTTTAATGGTTTTGTCGTCGCTGCTAGAGGCGATCGTCTGACCATCGGGGCTAAAGCTAACACTGGTGACAGCGCCATGGTGTCCTCGAAGCGTTTTTAGCTCAGTGCCATCACGACTCCAAAGCTTGATGGTTTGATCTTCACTAGCGGAGGCGATTGTCTGACCATCGGGGCTAAAGCTAACACTGGTGACAGCATCATGGTGTCCTCGAAGCGTTTTTAACTCAGTGCCATCACGACTCCAAAGCTTAATGGTTTGATCTTCACTAACGGAGGCGATTGTCTGACCATCGGGGCTAAAGCTGACGCTATTAACAGAGCCGTGGTGCCGCTCTAAGCGGTTGGCTTCTTGAATTGCATAGATAACTTGTTGCAGGATGTTTGCCGTTCTATTTTTCAATGTGCTTTGGTTGCCAACAATGCCTTTTAGCTGCTGACTTGCTTTCACGCTGGCAATGAGTGCTTCCAGTTGCTGTGCTTCCAATTGTTGATTTGAGCCAAGCAGCTTCTCAGACATTGCATTCAAGGCTTGGATCTGCTCAACTTTTTGCACCATACTTGCCAGGATGACCGCTGCCATCGTCCCAATCAAAGAAAGGACTAAAAACACAGACCCAATCCGAATCTGTTGTTTCACGCTTCGTTTCGCCTCGCGTTGTTCCTGCTCCTGGCTGGCATTCAAAAATTGATAATCTTGAATGCTTAAGCTCTTATCGGCTGCCCACATTTGCGCGTTTTGGAGGGTTTGCCCTTGCAACAGCCGCGATCCATCCTGGTAGTTGGAGGCGATCCAGGCGTTGATCGCCTCAGCGTATGGACGTAAAGCTGACAACGCTTTTTCGACCCAACTGCGATCGAACACAGAGGCGTAAATGCGGTTGTAGACTCTCAATTTGCCCTGCTGTTTCACGACTAGCCCCGATAGTTGCAATTCCACCTGCTCGAAACTGCCATCGGCTTCAATGTCGCCCTGTTGCAAAATTTGCTGATACAGTCCTAGCAGTTGAGCCGCTCGTTGCTCGTTCCGCAGCAGGCGATCGCGAATGGTCTTGAGATGCTCTGGCTCATCCTGTGTTTCCCAATTCTGCATAATCTGCTGCTGTACCAGATGCTCGATCCAATCGGCTTCATCACCAGCGGGTATGGGTGTTGCAGCGCTAAAGACTAAATCACACAGCTTTTGAGTTAGAAAGGGTTGCCCTCCAGTCCAGTCTAAAACTGCACGCAACACTGCTTCAGGCTTGCTGACCTTTGCTGCTAATCCCTGAGTGAGCGGTTGGGTCTCATGCAACTGAAAGCCATTAAGGTCAATAATCTGACCAATGTTAAACGGCGTGCGGTTTTTGTCTTGCACTAAATCGGAAGCTGTCGCCACACCCAAGAGTGCGAACGCGAGGCGATCGTAGTCTGGTGCATCCGCACGTTTGTTGTAGCAGGCGCGGATAAAGGCAAAAAAATCATCTTTGAACGTGAGACTGAGAATGCTGTCAATTTCATCAATGAAGATCACAATCGGTTGGCAGATCTCGACTAAGAGTACAGACTCGACGAAAACGCTTAACCGATTCACAGCAGAAAGATGTTCATGGTCTCGCCACCACGTTCTTAGGTTGATTTGAAGCTTCAAACTGTTGACGATCGTGCCAACTAAGCCTGCATACCAACGATCGGGTGTCACTTGCTGCGTGCCGATCGACGTGACATCAATCACTACACAGGCAATATTGGCGGCTTGTAGACGACGCATTGTGCGAACGCGCAGACTAGATTTGCCCATTTGTCGTGAATTCAGCACATAGCAGAATTCACCCGCTTTCAATTGCTCAAAAAGGTCATGGTCTGCTTGCCGCTCAACGTAGGTTGCGGCATTTGGCGGTAAGCTGCCCCCAACCTGATATTTGTAGATTGAACGTTGGTTTTGGTTCATATATTGTCGATTAAGCCGATTCAATTTCACCAATTGCCAGGTTACTCACAAAATACTGTCGATATAGATCACAACGCGGCGTTGCGTGATTTCCGGCGATCGTCACCAACCCCATGCTGTGTAGTTTAAATGCCAGAATTGACTTTAATGGAACTGGAGCATTTGTTGTCACAACTTCGCCAAAGGCGGCGGCTAGTTCTGGATACTGTTCTAAATTCCACAGGTGGCGGCGAAGATGATCACTGTAAATTCCTGCTTCTGTTGTGGCTTGTTCAAGTACCTGTTCAAACGTGATGGCTTGATGGGCAACATGATACATGGCTAGTCGCACCAGGTAAGGATGACCACCCACCAGATGCATCAGTTTCTCTACTTGAGCCGCTGTCCAATCTAGCGGGTGGCGCTGGGCTAGATCCTGTACTTGCTTCGGCGTGAATTCGGGTAATTCGATCGAGAGTCCCACATTGAATGGCGATTGATTTAGATTCATCGGGATATACACCTCCGTGGAATGAATCACAATGAGCCGTAGCTTTTGCCAGGTGTCGCTGTCGTGATCGCCATACTTAGCTCTCTCGTACCAGGCTCGCAGCAGCCCAAAAAAATCATTGGCGATTTCTGGGTACGCAAAGACGCGATCAACTTCATCTAAACCAATCACTAACGGACTATTGGTTGCTGCCAACAAGTACTGCTCAAAATAACTTGTGCTGTTATAGTTGCCATCAAAAATGTCGTCCCAATAGTCAGTCAATTGATTGGGTAAGTGTAAACTTCGGCTCACACAGAGACAAAACCAGCGCATTAATTTATCGACATTGCTTAACACGTCACTGGTTGCTAGTTGAAAGCTCAGATGCACCGTGCGATGACCCTGCTTCCGTGCCTGATCAAGAATTCTCGCCATCAGCGACGTTTTTCCCATTTGTCTGGGTGCTTTGATGCGAATGAGTGCCCCTGGATGCACAATTTCTTGATAACACTGCACTTCGATCGGTGGACGTTCGACATAAAAGGGAGACTCAAGCCGAACTTGACCCACGGGGATCTCCGGCTCAGTCAGTGAATCGTTCAGCGGTATCGGAAGTGGCACCACAAGTAAATCTTCTTCGACCTGAAGATTACTATCCTCAGAAGCGATAACTTGATTTTGAATGGCTTCAATCATCGCGGGTAAATCAGTGGGCGATCGCCACTCCCATGACGGTAACCCTATCAGATATTCACCTAAATCAGAGTTAATTGAGATGGCTTGCCCGATGTGAATCGGTACGATTCCAGGTCGGTTGTGAGCGTTCTGGCGTTCTCTCACTTGGCGTACCTCTCCGGTCATCATTTCGCTCAACGCTGCTTGAGGAGACAGCAGTAGCACGTAAAAATCACATTGCTCTAATGCGTCAGTAAATCGCCTAAACCAATTGCCGCTCCGTCGCATGTCTTCTCCAATAACACAGACAGTTTGACCTGCCTCGTGCAAACGATGAGACAACAGTTGTGCAGCATCAAACGTTGAGTCATGACAACTGATCAAAACACTGGCAACCACCCTAGGCGGATCCGGTGTCCAAATATACAAATCGACAATATCTGTCGGCTGTAAATTTAGGGGTTTGACAATTCTGCGTACAGAGTCTCGATCGACTCTGTCGCGCTTGATTAACCGCTCTAATGTATCCAACGAAACGTCTGCTCGATTTGCTAACGTTTGACGAGTCCAGTTTTCGTTGATACGTCTTGCTTCTAGGGTTTCAACTCCCGCTGCTGTTGCTTGAACGCCACGCTTTCTGCGATTCTGATTCATCAGTTCAACCTAACTGAATGATGGCTAACAACACTCTACCGAGTTACAGGCATTAGTTGTAGAGCAAATGACTGAAGTTAACTTATCTGCCCTGATCTGCGGTTTCTAGCCTCTGTCTAAAGCGCCAGCACACAGATATGCTCATGGCATCACTACGGTGAGCAGCATTGAATTTGGTTGGTGTGGGAGAGGCATCGGCTTCACTTAGAAAGCGCCAATAGAAGAGTTAGAAAAATGATAAACCCTCATAGTCAACTATTTCGTCTCGCTTGTAAAGCCGCTAAATATTTCTTTGTTGGTTTATTTGGTGTTGGCGTTACAGGCTTGATTGCCGCTACCTTTGGCGTTTCTCATGTTTTCGTCCTGCTTCTGCCCGGTCTATGGATCTGGTTCGGGCGCTTTGGCATCACGATCGGCTGCTTGTTGGCAACGGCTGTCATTGTTGAATCCCTTAGTTCCTAATCGATCCTGTCTTTGCCAAACATGAAACGTTCTTTGCTTTAGCGTTAGTGCCTTTTCTAGAGGTTAAACCCATGCAGTCTTTGGCCGTTCGCTCCAAAAGCGTCATGTATGCAGGCTTGACCAGCCTGGTAATGATCAGCACTCCTAGCATCAGTCTTGCCGTTACTGTGGAACAAGTCCTCAATCCACGGCAGGCAAATAAAGGTTGGGTATCCGATACAGCAAACATTCTCAGCGCTTCTACTGAAATCAAACTTAATCAAATAATCTCGCAACTGGAAGCTAAGAACGGGACTGAGATCGCAGTTGTAACGGTGCCCAATACAGCCCCTTCTGAAACACCCAAGGCCTTTGCGACACAGCTATTTAATCACTGGAAGATTGGTAAAGCCGGTCAAAATAACGGTGTGCTGTTTCTAATTTCTAGAGGCGATCGCCGAGTCGAAATTGAAACAGGCTATGGCGTTGAGCAAGTTTTACCGAATGCCCAGGTTAGCGGCATCATCCAGCGGAAGATCGTACCACCGTTTAAGCAAGGCAATTTTGACCAGGGCACTCTCAATGGCACTAACGCGCTGGTCACTGTTTTAGAAGCCAAAACGTTTCGCACGAACTCATCAGGCTTTCAGGCTCCAAATCCTACGACGATTAGCACCAATCCATCGCCATCCTCCAGCGATAGTGGTTTTGAGGGGTTTCTATGGGTCGCCTTTATCTTTATTGGATCGCTGCTGCTGTTCGGTTTAATCGCTTCAGCAAAGAACCAAAGCCGGGATAACCACAACCATGATGACGATCGCCGTGGGGGTGGGCGTAGAGATAGTCGTCGTCGCTCCCGTCATTATCCAGGTCATTCAAGCGGTAGCCACAGCAGTAGTTTTGGTGGCAGCACGGGTGGTAGTGCCGGGGGGGGCTCTGGGGGTAGCTCTGGGGGTAGCTCTGGGGGTAGCTCTGGGGGTGGTTTTGGGGGTGGCTCTAGTGGTGGCGGCGGAGCGGGTGGTGGTTTCTAACTACAGCGATTCAAACGAATGAATTTATTAACTCAACAAAAGCCATGTTTCAGCCGGAATTGATTTTGCAAGACCGTTATCAACTCCAGCGACCCTTGGGACGATCCGCGGCAGGTCGGCAAACTTGGCTCGCCAAAGACCTCTCGATCGAACCTCCTGAATTCATCATTGTAAAACTCTTAGCATTTGGCGAAATGCAATGGCAGGATTTGAGGCTTTTTGAGCGAGAGGCGCAAGTCTTACGAAACCTTGACCATCCCAGAATTCCTCGATTTCGCGATCACTTCTTAGTAAACCAAACGCCTCAATCCACTTTGTGTTGGTGGGGACTTGTTCAAGACTATGTTCCAGGAGCATCACTCCAGGAGTTACTCGAACAAGGAAAACGATTTAACCAACAAGACGTTTATCGGATTGCTGAAGAGGTTTTGCAAATTCTGATGTATTTGCATAGGTTATGTCCACCTGTTCTACATCGAGATATTAAACCCAGTAATTTGCTGCTGGATCAAGCTCAACAAGTCTGGCTGGTTGATTTTGGAGCTGTGCAGGATCAAGCAACCCTAACAGGTGTTTCGTTTACCGTTGTGGGTACAGTGGGCTATGCGCCCCTGGAGCAGTTTTGGGGGCGGGCTGTTGCAGCCTCGGATCTTTATGCTTTGGGTGCGACGCTAATCCATCTTTTGACCGGAATAGCCCCCGTCGATCTACCTCAACGTGATCTCAAGCTTCAATTTAGCGATCGAGTGACGAGCAATCCTAGCCTGATCAGTTGGCTTGAGAAGCTAGTCGAACCTGCTTTGGAGCGCCGATTCATGAGTGCTGATGAGGCATATGAAGCGCTGAAGCAACAAATGAGTTCTGTGCCTGTGTCTCCTGCTGGCAGAGTTCAAACACTCCATCCCAACTCAACTAAAAAGATTCAACGAGTTAGCCCTCGAATTGTTGTAACAGAAAACACAAAAGACACACTCATGGTAGAAGTTCGTGGCTATCGGTATCCATCAAGTTTGTTCTGTTTGAGTGCTTACTTCGCCGTAACTTTATTGGGTACAGTTTTGTTTAGTAGCTTCGGGGGATGGGGTTTCATCTTAAGCCAACTCTGCTTCTACGCATTCGCAATCCTCGGCTTACAAAACCCTAAGCACAATCAACTTTCGTGCTTAGGTTCTATTTGCTTGAATACATCAAACGATTGCTTCGCAGTGCGGAATCAATCCAGGTTGGAAGTCGGCAGAATTTCAGACATTGTCTATCTCTCAATTATTCCAAATGAGGTGAGTTGCTATACAGGCAACACTGTGGTTTCATACACGGAATTTTGGGTTAATATCCGCACCAAAAGAACATTCACGTTGAAATGGAACATAACAGAAGAAGAATCCATATGGTTAGTCAATGAAATTCAGAATTGGCTCAATGCTACTCAATAATCCCACTGGCGAAAGGGTAATGAGCTACCCTACAACTTTTATTAAGTCGTTTTATTAAATCGTGCAGATTAGCGCAGATAAGATAATGCCCTTAACTGCTTTATACTGCCCCTGTTCAATACTTCAGCGCCCTTGTATGCTCGAAACAGAGAACAATACAATAGAGTTCCGAGCCTGTTTTTGTTAGTACGAAGCATGAGAAGACAAATCAAGTCTTAGTCTCAGCAACCCAGTATTGATCGTATTTTCAGCAACACTACTAGGAGAATTAAGCAATGAAATTCCGCTTTGGCATGATTACTTTCCTGGGCATATTCACTTCATTGAATGGATTTACTCAAGCAGGCTTTTCACTTCCGCCTGAAGCGATTTACCAGAAAACCAATTCTGCTGTTGTGTTCATTAGTACACCACAGAATCGCAAACAAGTCTTGTATGGCAGCGGCTTCATTATCGATCCGAAGGGATGGATTATTACAGCGAACCACGTCGTTGGAAATCAACAAAATGTAACGGTTAAGGTCGCTGATGACACTTATCAGGGAACTGTTTTTGCCCGTGATCGTAGAAGTGATTTGGCGCTGATCAAGCTACGATCGCAAAAGCTGCTTCCTAGCCTAAGATTGCAAGCCATTCCGCCCAGAATCGGACAAAAGATTTATGTTCTTGGCAATCCCTTAACGCTTGAAAAAAGTTTTGCTGATGGACTGGTCAGTCGTTTAGAAGATACTGGCTGGATCCAGTATACAGCACCGACCAACCCCGGAAACTCTGGTGGTCCGCTCCTCAACGAAGATGGAGATGTGCTTGGGCTTGTCCAACTTAGACTACCTGACAGCACACCTGGAACGTTTGCCCCCGGCATTTACTTTGCCATTCCAACAAGCCAGATCCAAGGTCTTCTCGCTACGGTGCGCCAAGTTCCCATGCGTAACAGACAAGCGTCTATTTTTATCGCAAATGGCTTGGTTCAGATGCGGAAGGGAAATTATAGACAAGCCATTGAAAACTATAACCAAGCCATTCGATTAGAGCCTCAATCTGCCACTGCCTATCTCAATCGAGCTTCGACCCAAGCTTTACTTAAAAACGATCAGCTCGCTCTTGAAGATTACACCCGTGCCATTCAAATTAATTCCAATTACTCGCTCGCTTATTGGGGGCGTGGCAGGGTCTATATGGGTCTCAAAGACTACGAAAAAACCATTGAAGATTTTGATTCAGCAATTCAGGTTAATAGAGTTTGGGGGAGTAGTAGCCTTGCGGCTGCCTACTACGATCGAGGAACAATTCGCGTTCAGCTAAAGGAGCAGAAAGCAGCGGTTGCAGACTTTAAAGCAGCAGCAGATCTCTACTTGAAACAAGGGCGAACAGCAGAGTATCAACGGTCTCTCGATCGAATTATTCAGATCAAAACTGAATGACATCATTACAGCAGTCGAGTTGAACTCCTGCACTGAAGTGTATTACTAAAGCTGTCAGAAATGAGTGTTGAAAAAGCAAGAACCTTGACCGTCACACTACAGGTGAATTGATATGATCGCACAACCCAGCATCTACACGCTCAACCTGCTTTGGGATGAAGCGCCGCTGATTTTACTAGAAGACGAACAGAAATTACATTTTCGGCAACACGCTCAAATCAGTCGCCATGCGACAGGAGAAGTGCTTTGGTCAAGTCAAACACCGGGTAGACAACTGCTAGTGCTGGCTGGAGATGTTCGCCTGGTACAAGAGAAAGGAACCTCAGTCCTAGAGCCTGGAAAATCAGTGTTACTCAAGCCAGGAAATTGGTTTGGTGATGCTTTAGAATTGGTCGGGCAGTGGAAAGCGAGAGCCGCTAGTAAAGAAGTGGTGGTCGCATTTTGGCAGTCTGATCTTTGGCAAGAAGCCGCCACTCCAACGCTGTGTGACTTCTGGGCAGATTTACGCTGGCTCGACCAGCCGCTCGACCCGCAGCTACGGCACCCCGCATCGGGCTATCCCTATGTGTTTAATCTCAATAGTGCAGCGGCTTGCCTGACGATGGCAACGCAGCACTTGCAGACGCCCATCCCACTCAAGCAAGTGCAGCGCCAAGTCCGAGGACAAACGCCTCAAGAGGTGGGGGCAGGGGCTGAAACGATCGGACTTCAACTGCACCACATTCAGCAAGTCAGTTGGGTTGGACTGGATCGGCTATCGTTTCCAGTTTTGCTGCATTGGCGACAAGAACATTGGATTGTGGTGTATGAGATCAACGGCGATCGGATGGTGATTGCCGATCCCCTCAATCGCCATCAGCAGTGTAAGAGTGTGCCGCGTTAGATAGTGGAGACAAGTTGGGACGGGCAGTTGTGGCTAGTTCAATCTGCACCGAAAGCTGAATCTTTTAATTTGCGTTGGTTTATCCTCGCAGTTTGGCAGTATCGCAGATTGCTAGGAGAAGTGCTGTTAGCCTCGCTGGTGCTGCAAGTGTTGGGACTAGCAACCCCGATGTTGACGCAGGTGATCATTGACAAAGTGATTGTGCATGAGAGTTTGTCAACGCTGCATGTAGTCGCGATCTCGCTCTTGGGTGTGACCATCTTTGAAGCGCTCTTGGGCATCATTCGACTATTCGTGTTTACCCACACGGCACGTCGTCTAGATCTCAATTTGTCCTCACAGTTATTTCGCCATTTACTAGAGTTACCACTCGCTTATTTTGAAGCAAGGCGAGTCGGAGATACGGTAGCGCGGGCGCAGGAGTTAGAGACCATTCGTCAGTTTCTCACCGGAACCGCATTGACGGTGGTGATTGATGCCGTTTTTATGGTGGTCTACTTAGGATTAATGCTGTTCTACAGCCCTAAATTAACCTTAGTCAGTTTGGCAGTGATTCCAGTGTTGGCTGGACTCACGTTGTTCACAACTCCCATCTTGCGAACCTGGCTCAACGAGTCGTTTAATCGTCATGCGGATAGTCAATCTTTTTTGGTAGAAACAGTTTCAGGGATTCATGCGATCAAAGCGCATTCGGCAGAGTTAGCCACACGTGAGCGCTGGGAGGGATTGTTTGCCCGCTATATACGAACTAACTTTCGAGCCTCTACCTTGTCAAATGTAGATGGTCATGTGGGCGAGTTTTTGACGAATCTCTCGGAACTGATGATTCTCTGGTTTGGGGCAATGTTAGTCATTGAACATCACCTCACGGTTGGGCAGTTAGTCGCCTTTCAAATGCTGTCAGGCAAAGCGATCGCTCCCCTAGGGTGAACGTAAGGATTCGTGAGAAAAGGGGCAATAAGCCCAAGGCGTGGTCTTCGAATAAATGACGGCGATCAACCCCAACCGCCATGAGTACGTCTCGCTGTAGGTTGGTGGTTTGGCGATCGCTGCCGAACGATACCCGCCTGTAGCCGACAAGCATGTACGGAAAACGCCTACGATAGGCTTTCCGTATGGTGTGTCATAGCGATACTGTTTTCCGCCTATGCCTGAATGGGCTAGAAAGACAAGCTTGACCGCTGGAGCAGAACTGTCGGGAAACAAATGTTTTCCGACAGGGTGCTAACGGAGCGGATAGTCAGGACACAAAGGTGGCGCTTGCGGTGCCTATGGCACTAAAGAGGCGCTTGAGTGAAGACTGATTGGGCTTATTGCCCCTTTCCGAACGAATCCTTACGGTCACCCCTTACTGCACCTAGCTCAACTGTGGCAAAGTTTTCAGCAAGTGTTGCTGTAGGTCGATCGCATTGGTGGCATTCTCAATGAAGCGCCAGAAGCCTCGTCAGATACCGGGTTAGTGCTGCCGTCGCTTCAGGATCAAGTCAGCTTCGACCAGCTATTTTTTCGCTATCAACCAGACCTCGAAGATGGGTTGTGTCGCAAACTTTTTAAGGTGACAGACGATCGGTACCAATCGTCTT
>Ga0163144_10017855_pt1 | contig 14418 bp, 17 predicted proteins | sample OliLak19BULKMAT1_FD_123175 | JGI IMG/M metagenome (GOLD analysis project Ga0163144, IMG submission 123175) | Freshwater microbial mat bacterial communities from Lake Vanda, McMurdo Dry Valleys, Antarctica - Oligotrophic Lake LV.19.BULKMAT1 | ecosystem: Environmental > Aquatic > Freshwater >... | reverse complement strand
CAAGGTCAGCGATGCCCAGATGCAGGCGCTCGACATCACCGGCGACGCGTTCCATCCTGAATGGAACTACACCATCCGCCCGCGACACGCCCTCAATCGGAGCAGTTAATGCGGTGGATATCCCAAGTCCATCCGCGTCAGCGAGTACCTGACCGAGTTGCCCCCGCTGCCGCTCCTGCGCGCGCGCCTGCACCAGGCCATCGAGCACGCCCGCGAGAGCGCCGCCCGGCGACTTCTCGCGCTCGACAAGGTCGCGCCGCCCAAGGGCGTGAGGCAAGCTGCGCCGCCGGTGCGCGCTACCAAACCTGCACGCAAGAAGAGGCAGGGCCAGCCATGAAAGCCACCGAAGCCAAGTTGCTCAGCTTCCTTCAGAAGTCGCCGCAATTCGTCATTCCGATCTACCAGCGCACCTACTCGTGGACAGACAAGCAGTGCCAGCAGCTATGGGACGACATCCTGCGCGCCGGGGCGAGCTGATCGAATGGACGGAAAATGGATATGGAAATCCAGAAATCGGCTGTCGCAACTGGGAACGGCGCCTTGATATTCAGCGGTGCTCCCCGTTCGGCGAGTCTGCGTGGCGAGATCGCGATGTGGGTCCATGCCGAGGCCGGCGTGCTCACGCAATTCCTGATGTACGAGATCCTGCGCCTCGCCGGCGCCGACGAAGGGTTTGTGAGCGGCTGATCAGTCCCGAATGCGGTCACGCCAGAATCCTGGCCGTCGTGCGTGGTGAACGAAGGCGACGATCGTCGCCAAATCGGCATCGACGTCGACGATGATGTCGTAGGGAAAACGGCTGAGGGTCAGACGACGGAGCCGGCTGCCGCGTCCGGCGTTAGCGAGTACGTGGAGTGGGACGACGTCCAACTCGAACAGATCGAGGGCCGTTTGGACAGCCCGATCGAAATCGGCGCCGAGGCCCGGCTGTTGCTGCTCGTACCAGTGAGCCGCGGCGACCGCTTCCTCGGCCGCCGCCGCGAGCAGCCGAACGCGGCGCATCAGATGGCGGAGCGAATGGCCCGCAAGCGCTGACGAAACGTTTCCCGGTCGATATGGTCGGCAGTGCCGCGGTCGATGTCCGTCAAACGCCGCTCGAGCTCGGCATCCCATGCTTCCGCCACGCCCGCGTCCTTGGGCGGATCGAGGCTGGTGACGAGATCATGAGCTAGTGCTGCACGGTCGCGCTCCGGCAGCTGCAATGCCGCGTGTCGAATGGCGCTGAGGGTGCTGCTGTTCATGATCTGGCTCTCCGGGCATTCTCCGTGAAGCTCAATGCTATCAGCGTGACGAGTGCGGCGTCATGTCGACAGAGATGTACTTCGCGTGGTGCCGACGCAATCTCACGCTGACCCCGCTTTCCGGACCCCGTTTTCCGTCGTCGGGGGTGGCAAGTGTGGGGCCGATGGTCATGGCAGTTCAGTGCCTTCCGCGAGAATCGCGGCGTAGCCGGCATAGTTGAAGACACGACCTCGCTGGCGCTGCGTCAGTTCCGTCACCATGCCCAGCCTGACCAGATGCTCGATCGACTTGTTCACCGTCGCCGGCGTGAGCTTCGTCGCCTCGGCAAGAGAGTTCGACGTCGCGATCGGCTGGCGCTGCAGCGCGCGATGCACCGCCAGCGCCGAGCCGGCCGCGCGTCCGATCGCTTCGATACGCCGTGCATCCGCCGAGGCGAGATCGAGCATGCGTTTGGCCGAGTCCGCGGCCTGAGTCGCGCCGGCGATCACGGCGTCGGCGAAGAATTCGAGCCACGCCTCCCAGTCGCCGGACCGCCGCACGCCGTCGAGCCGTTCGTAGTAGACGGCGCGGTGCTGCTTCAAGAACAGGCTCACATAGAGCAGCGGCTGGCGCAGCAGCCCGTCGGCGCAAAGCTGCAACGTGATCAGCAGCCGCCCGACGCGGCCATTGCCGTCGAGGAATGGGTGGATGGTCTCGAACTGGACATGCGCCAGCGCCGCCTTGATCAGCGGCGGTGTCGGTTCGGGTTCGTCGTGCAGAAAGCGCTCGAACAGTTTCAGGCACCCCGCCAGCGCATCGGCGGGCGGCGGCACGAAAGCCGCGTTGCCGGGCCGCGTGCCACCGATCCAGACCTGGCTGCGTCGGAACTCGCCGGGCGTCAGCCGCGCGCCGCGCGGATGATCGAGCAGCGACTCGTGCACCTCGCGGATCAGCCGCAGCGAGAGCGGGAAGCCGCCGCGAGGCCGTGCTCGAGCGCTGCGACGCAACGGCTGACTTCGCGCACGTCGTCGAGCGGCACGCCTGGCTGCTCGCCGATCTCATGCAGCAACAGGTCGGCGATCGACGAGCGCGTGCCCTCGATCATCGAGGACAGCACCGCCTCCTTGCGCACGAAGCTGTAGAGCAGCAGGTCGGCGTTGGGCAGGAAGTCGCCGATCGCGTCGAGCCGCCTGATCGCGACCAGCGCGTCGTCGAAGCGCCGCCGCAGGTCGGGCGTCCAGGCGATCGGTGGCTTGGGGGGCAGCGGCGCAGGCGTAAAGGCATGCACGACCTCACCGGCGGTTGCGACCTTCACGTAGCGTCCCTGCAAAGCGCGCCGCATCACACTCGTCCGAACCTAAAACAATGCCAGCCGTTATTTTAGGATCGGCCCTCTTCCTAAAACAAGGATCATCGCTCGTTGAGGCTCGGCATCGGTGCATTTCCGCCCGCTCACCGCTTCACCGCCGGATCCCAGAAGACCTCGCGCCAGAAGTCGTAGATGAGGCGCTTGTTGGCGGCGAGGCGCGGGTCGGGATGCGCGAGCATTACGGCGTGATCGGGATTGGCGACGACGAGCTCGTCGTCCTGGGTGATCGCCTGCGCCACGACCTGGCCGGTAGCAGAAATCCGGGGGTAGCGCCGTCTGGAACCGAAAAACCTATGGACCAAAAAACCTGAGAGCGATGCAACGTCAAACCGTCTGCGCTTGCAGGCGGCCGCGGAGTTCGGCCATCGCGACGTAGATTGTTTCGAGATCGCTGAGCTGGTAGCCGGCCGCGAGCTCCGGGCTCACGGCGCGCAGGGCGTTCAGCAGGGCGCCGGTGTAGCGCACGCCGCAATCCGGGGTCACGACGAGGCCGTTGGCTTCCTCGAAGCGCGCATTCCAGGCGATGGCTTCGTCGCGGCTCACGTCTTGGGGCAGATCGAGCGCGAGCGTGCCGTTGCGCAGCGTGACGGGATAGCCGCCGGGCAGGCCGAGCGGGCCCGGGACATGACCGGTCCAGTCGTCGCCCGCGGCGATCGCCAAGGCCAACGGCACGCCGCTCGCGCCTGAAATGTCGATGGCGGGTTCGGGCGTGAGTTGCACCGCGGCGAAGCGCGCGTAGACATCGGCCACTTCCGCGCCGTTCATCCAGACACGCGCCGCTGGACCCGAACGCGAAGCGGGCGGGCGTCGCCATGGCGCGATCGTCTGGTAATGCGCGAGCACCCGCATCGCGCCGGGCGTGGTGAGTCCAGCGGCGCCGGCGAAGGCGTTGGAGAGGATCGCGATGTTGCCGAGTCCGCAGAGCACGGGCGCGCCGGCGCCGGCGACCATCGAATTCACGACATCGGGAAAGCAGCAATTGATCAGCTCGGTGCGTGGCGATGCGGCCGCGATCGCCCGCGCGACGCGTGTCGAGAGCAGCGCCTGGAAAACGGCGGTCGCGCTCAGCCCACCTTCGGCGACGAGACGGCTCCAGGCATCTCCTTGCCTGGCGATCACCGAGGCGCTCTGCGCCGATGCGGCCTGCACGATCACGGCGGGCCGCGTCGCGTCGATCAGATCAGCGGTCGCCGCTTCGTCCATCAGATCGATCGCGTGCTCGATCACGCGTGCGGGCCTTGCGAACATGAAGGCGCGTGCGTTGGCCGCGGTGCGCAGCCAGGCGAGGCGCTCGCGATTGCGCCCGGCGATCATGATCGTCACCGGCTTGGACGCTGTCGCGGCGGCATCGAACAGGATGCGCGCGGCGAAGCTGCCGCTGCCGAAGATGATGATGTCCGCGCGCTCGCTCATCGTGTCGCTCCCTGTGCTCCGGACGATCGCAGCATCGCCTCGTCGAATTCGCCCTCGAGCCGCGCGGCGTCGATGGAAATCGGGCCGGCGAAACGATCGATCGCGAAAGGCGTCAGCGGCGTCTGCGTGCCGCCATCGAGCAGCACTTCGCTCAACACCATGCCGACACCGGGCCCAAGCTGGAATCCATGGCCGCAAAACCCGAAGGCATGCAGGAGGCCGGGAGTCGTCGCGCTCGGTCCGATCACCGGCAGCATGTCCGGCAAATAGCCCTCGATGCCGCTCCAGCAGCGGATCACATGCGTGCCGATCAGCGCCGGCACGATCGCGCCCAGCACCTCCATCGTCTTGAGCGTCTTGGCCGGCGGCACGGGCGCGCGATTATTGACGCGATCGGAGGGCCCACGCGGATAACCGGCCACCACGACATTGCCGCGCCTGACCTGGCGAAAGATCACCGCGCCATCGACGGCCTGCACGGAGGGGCCGACGAAATACGGCACCGGTTCAGTCACGAATTGCGGCGGCCCGGCGGCGAACATCGGCACGCTCTCGCCGAAGGAGGCGGCGATGTCGCCGGCCCAGGCGCCCGCCGCATTGACCAGCTGATCGGCCTCGATCACCAGCCCCGTGTCGGTGGTCAGTCGGAAACGCGCGGACGGTTTCTCGATCGCGACGACGCGGTTGCGCGGCAGGATCTGCGCGCCCAAGCCGGCGGCGGCGCGCGCGACCGCCGGAGTCACCAGACGCGGATTGGCCGTCGCGTCGCTCGCCGAGTAGCTGGCCGCGATCACGCGCGGCGAGAGAAACGGCCAGCGCCGCTGCAGCTCCGCGCGCTCGAGCAGCTCCACGTCGAGACCAAAGGGCAGCGCATCCTCGACATTGTGCTCGAGCTTCTCGCGCTGCTGTTCCTCCAGCGCGATGTAGATGTGCCCGGTCTGCTCGTACTCGCAGCCCTCGCCGATCAGCGTCTCGATCTGTTGCCACAGTGCATGCGCGCGCAGAGCCAGCGGGATCTGGCCTGCGAATCTTCCCTGCACACGCAGATTGCCGAAATTCACGCCGCTCGCCTGCGCGCCGACCTCGCCCTTGTCGAGCACGACGACCGAACACCCGCGCTGACGCAGGAAGAACGCCGTCCATGTCCCCATGAGGCCGCCGCCGATGATGGCGACGTCGCAGCCGATCATGCCGGGGTCGCGGCCACGATGCCCGCATCCTGGCGCGCGCGAAACAGCCGCACGTGTTCGGCATGCGCCGCGCGCGCGAGCGGACCGAGATGTCCCTGCAGCCTTTGCTCGGGCGCGAAATGCCGGAAGCGGTCCTGGCCGCTCACGAGCAGCGCGCCGGGCTTGGGCATGCCAAGCGGGCGGACATGCGCGGGGATGAAGCTGATGTTCACGCCGATGCGTCGGTCGTCATTCGCGTTCGGACCCGAGGCGTGCAGCGTGCGCGTGTGATGCAGCGACATCTGCCCGGCAGCGAGCGGCATCGGCACGCCGTCGTCGTTGCGGTAGCGATTGAGCACGCCTTGCCCGCGCGGGATCATGTTGGCCGGGCTCGGATCATCCTCGTGCTTGAGCCAATCGAAGCGATTGCTGCCGGGGATCACGCGCATGCAGCCGGCGTTCATCGAGGCTTCCGACAATGCGATCCACGCCGTCACCTGTTCGGCCGGGTCGAGGAAGAAATACGCGCCGTCCTGATGCCAATGCACGAAAGCCGGGGTGTGCGCCTCCTTGATGAAGATCGTGGAGTGATAGGCGAGGATGTCCGGCCCGATCAGATCCTCGACCGCGTCGAGGATCGCCGGATGGAAGGCGAGCGCATCGGCCCAATCGAACAGCAGATACGCTGCGGATTTTTCGGGATAAGCGAGCGGCTTGCCCGCGTGCTGCTCCCATGCCTCCAGCCCTGCGCGGATACGCGTCACTTCCGAGGGCGACAGCACATCGACAGGCGATGCCCAGCCCTCCTCACGGTAGCTGCGGATCTGCGCCGGCGTCAGTCTCCTGGTCATCGCATCAGCCCCCATCCTCCAAGACGCGCTAGCGTAGCGAAGCGCGCAGCAGGACGGCGAGCGGGATCGTGACCAGCGCCGCGGCGGCGAGCAGGGCGATCATGATCGGCAGGCCCAGCGCATCGCCGAGCGCGCCACCGATCAGCGGGCCGGCGCCGCCGGCGATCGACCCCGCGGTATAGAACACGGCGAAAGCGCGCGCCCGGCGCTCGGACGGCACCAGCTCCGGCACCGTGCCATAGAGCACCGACGAGGTGCCGTTGAGCGCGAGGCCGAGCAGCGGCAAGAGCACGAGCAGCATGTCGAGCGGCAGCCAGATCGCGGCGAGCAACGCGACCGCGGTCATGCCTTCCGTGGCCACCACGAGCGGCAGCACGCCGAAGCGATCGCCCAGCCAGCCGCAGACGAGCTTGCCTGTCGCGCCGCCGGCGAAGAGCAGGCTGAGCGCGAGGCCGAGCATCGAAAGCGACGCGCCCTTGCTCGTCAGCAGAAACGGCAGGAAGGTGAAGAACCCGGCGCGCACGGCCGAATCGGTCATGCCGATGGCGAGCAGCAATCGAAACGGCCCGCGCGGCACCGTGCCTTGCGTGGCCTCGGCGTTCGCCGGGCGCTTCAACGAGCGATCGAGGTCGGGAGAGATCAGCAACGGCAATACCAGGGCAACGCCGAGTCCCAGAGCGGCGGCGGCGACCAGTGCGCCTTGCCAGTGCCACAGCGAAGCGAGCAGCGCGAAGCTCGCGGGGATGATCATCTTCCCAAGATCGCCGGCGAAGTTGTAGGTGCCGAGCGCGGTGCGCGATTTCGCGCCGGCATGCGCGGCGGCGACGAGGCTCGAGGCGATGGGATGCTGCGTGCTCGAGCCGATTCCGCTCAGCGCGATGCCGAGAATGGCGAGGCTCAGCGCGCCGCCGAGTCCGGCCAGCGCATAGCCCAAGGCCGCGAGCGCGGTGCCCAGCGCCAGGAGCAACCGGCCGCCGATGCGCTCGGCGACGAGGCCGGCGGGGATCTGGCCGCCGGCCATGCCGATCGCATAGACCGTGCGCAGGCTGCCGACGAAAGTGTAGCTCAGCGCGAATTGCGCCTGCAGCAGCGGCAGCAGGATGCCCAGGAGATCGGTGTAGCCGTCATGCAGCGCATGCGCGCCGCCGCAGATCGCGAGGGTGCGTCGCGATGAGGTGGACGCTGGGATCGTCTCGACCGGCCTGATGTTCTGGCTCGACTGCATCGCCCGTGATTACCAGATTGTGACAGCACGCGTCTGCCCGCCGTCTGCTCGTCGTTGGGATAGCGATCATTGGGCGCATGGAAGGTCAGGCGGAAGCCCTCGCTGAGCCCGGCCTGCATGAGCAGGCGGCGCGCCTCATCGCGTCCGCCCTTGGGCACCGCGATCTCCGGCGCATGGCCGAAATATCCTGGCGGCACGAGCTGGCCGGTGGCGATGCCTTCGCCGTCCATCACGCGTTCGACCAATGCCTGGCGATCGATCGCGATCGCGATCGCGCGCCGTACGGCGACATCGCGCAGATGATTGGGCCCCGGATTGCCGGCGCGGTCGCGCACGAAAGGCGATTGCGCGCGATCGCTGTCGAGATGGATGTACATCACGCGATTGCTGACCGCGCGCGATGCGCACGCGCGCATCGGCCGCCAGCTTCGCGGCGTTGGAGGTCGGCACGTTCTCGATCACATCGACATCGCCGGCGAGCAGCGTCGCGATTCGCGTCGAGTCGTTCGGCACGATGCGGAACACCACGCGATCCCAGCTCGGCGTGCCGCCCCAATGCGCGTCGTTGCGACGCAACACCGCGCGCTCGCCCGGCACGAACTCGACCAGCTTGTAGGCACCCGTGCCGTGCGCCTGCGTCGCCGCGTTGAAGCCTTCCTGGCCGAGCAACTCGGCGCCACGCGGCACGATCGCGATGCGGCTCAGCGCCGCGGGCAGCAACGGATAGGGCGCGGTCGTCTCGATGCGCAGCGTCAGCCTATCGACGATCGTCACCGCCTTGATCGGTCGCACGAAGGGCAGGAACGAGTTCGGGCTGTTCTTGATCGTCGCGACGCGGCGGATCGAGGCCGCGACGTCCTCGGCGCCGAATTCACTCCCGTCGTGGAATTTCACGCCGTCGCGCAGCTTGAACTCCCAGTTCGTCGTGTCGAGCGCGCGCCACGAGACCGCGAGCGCCGGCGCAAGGCGCTGCGTGTCGTCCTGGTTGATCAAGCCATCGAAGACGTTGCGCGCCAGCGCGCTGTTGGAGCCGAGCACGGTGAAATGCGGATCGGCCGACGTCACAGCCGATCCCAGCGCGACCCGCAGCTCCTGCGCGGCGCTCGGTGAAGGCCCGATCGCGGACGCAACCAGCCACGCGATGATGATCAATCGGAGCTTCATGTCCGTCCTCCACGTTTGCGCGTATGCGGAATTGTCGCGTCGCCCGGAGTCGATCGCCGAATGCGCACATCCGCTCCTGGCGCTGTGCGCCAGGAGGGGTGGCAGCGCGCGTCGGCGCGCTGACGGGGAGGTTTCGTGGGACCTCCGCGGGCACAGACCTCTTCGAGTTCAAGGAACCTCCCCGTCACGCGCTTTGCGCGCGCCACCCCTCCTATCGCGTGCCGCGACACGAGGGGAAAGTGCGGGGTGCGCTTTGAGTCTTGTTCGACTTGATCCCGAGTACCCACGTCAACTTGCCGTGCAACCTTGTGTACGATTCGAAATGCGTTCAGGGATTCGGCGGCGCGGTCGAGAGCAGGACGACCAGCATGTCCTTGCCGGTGTTCTCGATGCCGTGCTCGCACCAGGATGGCAGGAAGATGAAATGTCCGGGCCCGATCTCCCGCGTCCCGTTCCAGAACATCAGCACGCCGGTGCCGGAGATCACCGAGTAGGTCTCCTCGGCTTCGTGGGAATGCAGATCGAGCTTGGCGTGCGGTGGCACATAGAGCATCACGACGCTGTGGAATTTCGACGGCGCCTTGGGATTGCTGGGGTGCACGACCCGCACGCCGCAGGTCGGCTCGGTGCCCGCGCCATAGATGACGGGCAATCCATCCTGGACGGTGAGGACCGCCGGGACTTGCCGTTTCTTCGGCTTGGGAATCGTCGGCTTCGGGTTGCCGTGATCGGTCAGCGTCTTGTAGTCGACCATGATGTGTCGCTCCTTGGCTGGGGGTTGCGGTGCGTGGTCTCGGGTCAGGGCCGCGTTTGGCGTGGCTTGCGTCCGGGAATGGAGGCGATGAGAGCCTTCGTGTAGGCATGCTGCGGGCGATCGAAGACATCGAGCGTCGTCCCGGACTCGACGAAAACGCCCTCGCACATGACGTAGACGCGCTTCGCCAGGTACCTGATGACGGCGAGGTCATGCGAGATCAGGACGATCGCGAGCCCGCGTCCGATGAGACCGTTGAAGAGGTTGAGGAGTTGCGCCTGCGCACTCTGATCGATCGCCGAGGTCGGCTCGTCGGCGACGAGGATCGACGGGTTCGCGCACAGCGCGCGCGCGACGCTCACGCGCTGGCGCTGTCCGCCCGAAAGCGCGCGGGGTTTCTTGCGCGCATCCTCGGGGGTGATGCCCATGCTCGCGAGCAGCCGCAGCGATTTCTCCTGAGCCGCCGCCGCTGCGCAGCTGTCATGGAAGCGGCAGGCCTCGGCGACGGCGGCAAGCGCCGTCATGCGCGGGTTGAGGCTGCCATAGGGATCCTGGAAAACCATCTGCACCTGGCGGCGCAGATCCCCGGCATAGGCCTGTCCGTTCGCATAGACGGGCTGACCGCGGAACAGCACCGTTCCCGCATCGGGGCGCTGAAGCCCGGCGAGGATGCGGGCGAGAGTCGATTTGCCGCTCCCGGACTCGCCCACGATGCCGATGGATTCGCCGGCGCCGAGAGTCAGCGACACATCGCGAACCGCCGCGATGCGCTGCGCGCGCGAGCCGAAACTCACCGATAGCCCGGTCGCGCTCATCAGCTTGTCGGTCATGGCATCGCCGCCATCAGCTCCGGGTGAAGGCAGGATGTGCGATGGCCGGATGCGGGTCCGACGAGAGGCGGGTGGCCGCCGACACGGCAATCGGCCTGGACGATGCCGCAGCGCTCGGCGAATCGACAGCCGGGTTGCCATGATCCCACGGCCGGCGATTGCCCCTTGATCGTCACCAGCTCGCTGCCCGGGATGGCGAGCTCGATGCGCGATCGGTTGAGCGCCGCGGTATAGGGATGCAACGGCGCCGCGACCTGATCGACGGCGCCGCTCTCCACGCAGGCGCCGGCGTGCATCACCACGATCTGATCGCAGACGGCATCGACCAGCGCCAGATCATGCGACACCAGAATGATCGACATGCCCATGTCGGTCCGGATGTCGCGCAGCAGCTTCATGATCTCGGCCTGGACGGTCACATCGAGGCCCGTCGTCGGTTCGTCGGCCACCAGCAGCTCCGGGCTTTGCGCGATGGCGCAGGCGATCATGACGCGCTGGCGCATGCCGCCGGAGAGCTGATTGGGATACTGCTTCAGCACGACATCGGGTCGCCGGATCCTCACGATGTCGAGCAATTCGCGCGCGCGCGACGCGACGGCCGATGAATCGCCCGAGGCGTTGCGTCGGATCGCCTCGCCGAGCTGCGCGCCGATCGTCATCACCGGATTGGGGCCGGCAAGCGCACTCTGCGGCACGTAGCCGACGCGGCGGCCACGCACATCGCGCCAGATCCGTTCGTCCGCCTGTGCGAGGTCGAGATCGCCGAACAGGATCGAGCCGGAGAGGATCACGGCGCCGCGGCGGCGCAGCGTGCCGATGAGGCTGCGGCACAGCATCGTCTTTCCCGAGCCCGACTCGCCGATCAGCCCGAGCATCTCGCCGCGGCGCAGCCGGAGCGACGCGCTGTCCACCACGACCAGCTTCTCGCCGCGGCCCCGTTCGATGCCGATCTTCAGGTCCCGGATATCGACGAGCGGCGCGGCCGTCATCCGCCCGGGCCCCGCTCGCGGCGCGACAGGCCTTCGGCGATGAACGACAGCGCGATCCCCGCCCAGCACAGCGCGAGTCCCGGGAAGATCGTCATCCACCATGCGTTCTGAACGAAGGGCCTGCCCTCGCTCATCATCACGCCCCATTCGGCGGTCGGCGGGGCCGCGCCCAGCGAGAGGAAGGAGAGGCCCGCGATCAGCATGATCACCAGGATGAAGTCGCTCAGCGCGTAGGCGACGGTCTCGGAGGAGACGTTCGGCACGAAATGCCGGAGCAGAATGCGACTGCGCGGATAGCCGAGCAGCCGCGCCGCCTCGATATAGGCCTGCTGATTGACCAGGGTGGCGCGGGTGCGCGCGATCCGCGCGTAGCGCGCCCAGTTCGTCATCGCCAGCACGAGGACGATGCTCTGCAGGCCCGGGCCGAACAACGCGATCAGGGCGATGGCCAGGACGAGCAGCGGCAGCGCATTGATCGCGTCGATCAGCGAGGCGATCAATGCGACAAGGATCCGGTTGTGCGCGATGCTCAGGAGAATGCCCACCGCCGTGCCGATGACGAGCGGAATCGACACGCCCAGGAAGGCGACGCCGAGATCGCGATAGACCGCGGCGAAGACGCGCGTGAACACGTCGCGTCCGAGCTGATCGGTGCCGAACAGGAATTCCCACGATGGCGATTGGAATGGGATCGCGATCAATTCGTTGGGGTGATAGGCGCTGAGCAGCGGCACGAGGAGTCCGGCCGCCAGCATCGCGACCAGCATGGTCGTGCCGACGGCGATGCCGATGCGTCCTTCCCGATAGGGCCGAGTCGCGGCGCCCGCGATCATGACATGTCCACCCGCGGGTCCAGCCAGTTGGCGAGCACGTCGCCGATCAGGCTGACGGCGACGACCAGGATCCCGAACACCAGCACGATGCCCTGCACGAGCGGGTAGTCGCGGCCGATGACGGCGCCGACGAGGCTGCGGCCGATTCCTGGGAGCGAGAAGATCGTCTCGATGATCACGGTCGACCCGATCATCACGCCGACCATGTAGCTGAGCAGCACGATGGTTGGCGCGAGCGACGGTTTGAGCAGGTAGAACCAATAGAAGCGCGGCCGGCTCACCCCCCGGATCACGCCGGTCTCGACGAATTCCTCGCCCATCGTCTCCACGATCGAACTATGCAGGACACGCGACAGGACGGGCACGAGATGCGTGCAGATGACCAGCGCCGGCAGCCAGAGATATCTGAGATTCGCCGGGAAGCCCGGCTCATAGCCGATGATCGGCGCGACGCCGTAGTGCAGGCCGAAGACGATCAGCGCGATCAGCGCGGTGAAGAAGGCCGGGATCGCGAGCAGGACGGATGTCGAGGCGCGGAAGATGTAGGGCACGGCGGCGCGCCGCGTCATCGCCACGGCGAGCGCCAGCGGCACCGCCATCGCCATCGCCATGATGATCGTGATCGCGATGATCCAGAGCGTGACCGGCAGCGACGTCATGATGATCTCCATGACGTCGCGCTGGGTCTCGATCGAGGTGCCGAGCCGGCCGTGCAGCAGCCCCCAGGAATACTCGGCGAACTGAGTCACCGGGTCGACGTCGAGGCGCAAATCCCGCCGCATCTTCTCGATCGCGGCGGGCGCCGCTTCCGCGCCCAGCCGCGCCAGCACCGGATCGCCGGGCGCGAGCCGGATGAGGCCGAAGGCGATGACCATGACCCAGAACGCGACACCCGCCGCGCGCGCCAGGCGATGGGCCGCCCGCCGCAGAAATTCCCGCCTGGCCGGCGGGGCCTCGGTTCTCTCGGGCGTGGTCACCGCTTCCATTCGTCGGTCATGTCAGGGCCTTCGCCGCTTCGGTGCGATTGGACCCGTGCCTGCTCTTGCGTCGGTGGCGCCTCAGCCGCCGGGCAGCGGTGGCGTGGTCTTGACGAACAGCCACTCGCCGGGACTGACGGCTTCCATGACGCCCCTGACGTAGCGCATGCCGCTCAACGAGAATTGCGAAGAGAGCGGGATGTAGGAGGCATCCTCCACGCCCATGAGCTCCACCTTGTGCAGGAGTTCGCTGATCCTAGCCTTGTCGGTGGACGAGCCGGCCTCGTTCAGGAGCGCGGCGGCGGCCGGGTCGGCGAAGCCGGAATTGACCGACCAGGCGCCGCCGGGGGCGAACCAGTTCTGCAGCTGCAGGATCGGCGTCGCCGCCGCGTTGCGGAAGAACACCAGCTCGTAGTTCTTGGCGCGGATGCGCGTGGAGATGTCGGCGTCCGGCAGCGGCTTGACGTTGGCCGTGATGCCGATCTTCGCGAGATCGGCGGCGATGACCTGCGCGGCCTCGGCCCATTGCGGACGGGCGGGTACGATCATCTCGAACTCGAAGCCTCTGGCCCATTGCGTCTCCGCCAGCTTCGCCTTGGCGGCGGCGACGTCGGGGAGACCATCATTCGGCAACGAACATTTGAAATAGGGATTGCCGGGCTTGAAGGCATAGGCGCAGGCCGGCTCGGCGATGCCGAAGAAGGCGATGGTGGCCATCTTCTTGCGGTCGATCACCAGCGACATCGCCTGACGGACCCGCTTGTCCTTCAGGGCGTTGTTCGGCTGGCCCGCGTAGTTGTTGGTCGCCAGCATGAACGTGCCCGGCTCGGCATGCGCGAAGACATTGACCTTCGCCGCGTCGACCTGGGCCTTCGAGTTCAGCGGCAGCGTGTAGACATAGTCGATCGCACCTTGCTGCAGGGCGAGCAGCCGCGAGGTGCCATCGGGGATGACGACGATCCGCAGCTCCTGGACATGCGGCTTGCCCCAGTAGTTCGGATTGGCCTTGAGGACCATCAAATCCGTGCCCGGAATCCACTCCGACAGCATCAACGGCCCGGCGCTCACCGGCTTCTTGAAATACTCGGCCGGGGTCTTGGCCTCGATCTGCTTCTTCGGGTGGATGCCCATGAACTGCGACGAGAGCGCGTATTTGAAATCGGGGTAGGGCGTGCTCAGCGTCCAGACGATCTGATCATCGCCGACGGCCTTCGCGTCGACGATCTTCTCGACATAGGCGCTGGAGATGCCCGACGCCTTCCAGCGCGTGTAGGCGAACACCGCATCTTCGGCGAGAACCGGGGCGCCATCCGAATATTTCACGCCCTTCTTGAGCGTCTGGGTGATCGTCAATCCGTTCGGCGATACCGCTTCCGCTTCGATCAGATCCATCTGCGGGACCAGGTTGCGGTCCTGCCGGTAGATCAGCCCCTGTTGCGGATAGGCCGGCTGGTAATCGGTGTTCGGACCGCCGCCGGCCGGGTCGAGGCTGTTGGTCCTGCCGCGATCGCGAGCGTGATGGTGCCGCAACTGGCGCTCGCCACAGCAATCGTGAGCGTGCAATTGGGCCCGGGATCGGCCGACGCCGTCGTGAGCCCCGCCGCCATGTAGCCGGCGACGATT
>Ga0163144_10017854_pt1 | contig 14419 bp, 4 predicted proteins | sample OliLak19BULKMAT1_FD_123175 | JGI IMG/M metagenome (GOLD analysis project Ga0163144, IMG submission 123175) | Freshwater microbial mat bacterial communities from Lake Vanda, McMurdo Dry Valleys, Antarctica - Oligotrophic Lake LV.19.BULKMAT1 | ecosystem: Environmental > Aquatic > Freshwater > Lake... | reverse complement strand
CGACGCTAAGCAGCAGAGGGTGACTCGAACTGTGCATCAGTGATGCTCCTTCGACAGCGGAGCCGCATATTCCAGCCGCAAACGCCGGCTCTGACGCCGCATAATCACGAGACATCCCCCGATCATGATGGTCTGACCCAAATAGAACGGGACGGTCGAGAGGCTCTGGGGGAATGAAGATCCCAGCTCCCGATACAGAAACAAGAAGACGGTGAACGGCGATATCATGGCCCACTGTGGCGCGTTCGCCTGAATTGTCGCGTTGTCTCGCAGTTCGGGAATCTCCAATGCCATGGCCCCAACCATCAGTGGGATGATGCAAACGACTCCCAGATAGAACAGGGCCGCCGAAACCATCGCCCCCGTCTTCAGCCACAGAGCAAGACAGATCATTCGCTGCAGCAGGTACACCGTCAGGCCTGCGACAGAGAGGACCATCGTTCCTTCGATTGAGATCCGTACGTAGTCAATTGCACCGCCATCCGAAACAAATTTCTGCCCTGGAAATAAAGCGGAGCCGCCGGGAATCGCCACGACCTGATCAAACCATATGGGGACTCCGATCGCTGTGGCCGTTGAGACCAGCAGGAACATCATGAATCCGATTGTGTCCAGTCGCGACACTTCCGCCTTCCACCCGAAGATCAGCGGCAGTCGCTGATAGGTGGTGTTCCTTGGATGCGAGAACAGGAAGACGGCCAGCACGAGACCGACACCGTGAAAGATATGACACATTATGTGAAACTCATAGATCCACCACTGCCACGGCGAATTGCCAGCCATTTGTGACGGAAACATTCGAGCGAATATGGAGATCGTCAGGGACCACGCGGCCGCCGACACAATCAGCAGGCACAGCATCGCAGTTCCCCAGCGGATAAAACCTTCGTGCTTTCGAAAGGCGTCGCCACGATTTTCGTAGAAGAATGCGATCTCAGACGGACGCTGGATGTGCAGGCGCAATCGGAAGCGTCGCTTTCGTTTGCTGTCGCCGCTTCTTACGACTTCGCCAAATGTGCTGTTGTCCCGAATGATGCCATACAGCGGGCCCAGATAGACTGCCGCCAGTGACACTCCAGACACGATCGACATCCCGGCGGCACAGGAGGCAAACACGCTGAAATAGCTGCGAGTCGGTTCGATGCCCGCAGCGTTCACCGCGGTATACACCGAGTGCATCAGCGCCGGAAACGGAGTAATGACAAAGGGCTGAAACGGGAACGGTGCACAGCCCAGGCCACACAACACGGAGGCACCAAAGATCAGGATCACCATCGCCAGGAGTTCGTTCAAGTACAGCGACAACCACAGCATGACCAGGGCCAGCATCATGCAGTACAGCCAGACCAGAAACAGGTTTGCCAGGAACACACTCCATTCCAGACCGCCCAGCGACAGCACCAGCACAAACCACGGCAGCAGCAGAAACAGAATCAAAGCGAGAAAGAGATTCTGCGAGGTGGCCTTGCCGATCAGAAATCGCAGCGGCGAGATTCCACTGAGCACGATCTGATCGAAGTAACGTCCGATGCGCGGGGCCATGAAGACGGAAACCAACCGCATTGGGATCAAAAACGTGGCCAACGCCGTGGCACCACCGAGCAGGATCAGTCCCAGCAGCTGCCCGAACTCCATGCTTTCGGTCAGCAGCCGAAAGTCCCGGTCATCCGGGTCCAGCATGAGCGGCAGAACCATGATCAGGATGGCCCCGTTTAGCGCAAGTGCCGTGGTTCCGATCGTGACACCGGAAATCAGATTCGCACGATCGCGACCAAATGTCGGACTGTTCTGAAAGAGTCCCAGGAATTGTCGAACAGCGCTCATGTCACTTTCCCCGCCGTCGAACGCATGAAGATTTCCTCCAGATTGGTTTCATTCTCCGAAAACTGTTGCACTCGAATCTGATGCTGCAGCAATGCGGCCAGCAGGTAGTTGCTGTCCGGTTCATCACTGGTGATCACCAGATTCTGATCGCGGGTGTCACAAGATGCCACACCGGGCAGATTGCTGAGGATTTCCGCGGCTCGCGACATGTCCTCCGGAGGGACTCGCAGCCGGACAACTCGCTGAGCCGTTCCGCTGTGAGCACGCAGAGTTGCCAAATCGCCTTCCAGCACCAGTCGGCCGGCTTCCAGAATGCCGATATGGTCACTGATCTCTTCGATGTCGGGCAGTATGTGGGAACTGATGATGATGGCTTTGCCAAGCGTGGCCAGTGTCCTGATGATCGCCCGCAGTTCATTCCGGGCTCGCGGGTCGAGGCCGCTGGCGGGTTCGTCCAGAATCAGCACTGACGGGTCGTGCAGCAGCGTCTTTGCGAGCAGCAGTCGCTGCCGGTTGCCGGTCGACAAACCTTTGACGTACACATCTTCGCGCCCACGAAGGTCGGTCAGTTCACAGACGTCTCGAATTCTCAGTGTGCGGTCATCCACAGAGATTCCGTACATGCTGGCGAAATAGTCAAGATACTCTTCAATCGTCAGATTCCTGGGACAGCCGAACTCCGCCGGCATGAATCCCAGATGACTGCGAACGAGACGAGGATTCTCGCGGACGGATTTGCCTTCAATCCGTACATCACCGGAATCCGGCCGAGCCAGTGTCGAAACGATCCGCAGCAGGGTCGTTTTCCCCGCTCCATTCGGCCCGATCAGACCCAGCGTTGCGCCACGCGGCACTTTCAGACTGACCTGATGGATTGCCACCACGTCATCATACGTCTTGGTGACGTTGTCGATTTCAATCGCAGCGATAGTCACAAGTCATCCACTCAGGCCGGATCAGGAAAGCATTCAAAACCCACGAGGACCACCAGCTTAGATTCCGCCAGGTCAGGGAACGACTCACCTAATTGGACATCGCCAGTTTTGGCGGAAACCGAGCGTTTTTGCAACCCGAAGCGTGAGCGAGGGAATGTACGTAACTCTTTCCCTCGCTTACGCTTCGGGTTACTATTTCGGAAAAAGTGGCGCTGTCCAACTAAAGTATGGCCTGTCAGTGTGCGGGTAGGCGAGACAGCCGTGATACATGCGCATTGCCACGGAGCTATCCCAACAGCCCCCAAATCGGCTCTCCGTCAGAGAGATGCATGGGTTGGCCTTCCGGTGTTCGCAACACCAGGCGTGGGTCGATACCGAGCAGATAGTAGATCGTTGCGGCTAAGTCCCCGGGTCGCACCGGATTGTCTGTCGGCCAGGCAGCTTCGCGATCGGAAGCACCGTACACTTGCCCGCCCTCGATCCCCGCGCCGGCCAGCACCACGGTGTTGCACCCGGCCCAATGATCGCGCCCGGCGTTTTGGTTGATTTTCGGAGTGCGACCGAACTCTGACAAACACACGACAAGAGTCTCGTCCAGCAAATCGCGATCGTCCAGATCCTCCAGCAAAGCAGAGAAACCTCGGTCCAGATTAGGCAACAGCAGATCCCGGTGTTTCCGGAAGTTATCGGCGTGCGTGTCCCAATAGGCGTCATCCCGCTCCCAATTGACGGTCACCAGTGGAACGCCCGCCTCCACCAGCCGGCGCGCTAACAAACAACCCTGGCCAAAGGGTGTGCCGCCATAACGCTCGCGCAGGCGAGGTTCTTCGAGAGCAATGTCCAAAGCGTGGCGGGCCGCTGGTGATGTCAGCAATTGAAACGCCTGCTCGTGATAGTCCCCGAAACTGCTCGTCGCGACACTCCGCTGCAGCTTGTCAGCGGCGTTTGTCAGTCCGTCCAAAAGTCCCTTCCGCTGGATCAGTCGCTGCGTACTGTCCAACAGCGGCAGCGGACGAAAATCGGGCAGATTGGCGTGCTGCGACACGAACATCGGATTGAATCTGTTTCCCAGAAAGCCGGCGAAGAAACCGGGAAAGATGTGATCGTTGGCTGAGACCTGGTTTGCAGGTCCGTTCAAAGTCATCGCTGCTGGTAAGCCACTGTTCCTGTTTCGATTGCGACGATCGTAGTTCATCACCGCGCCAAAACAGGGAAAATCGTCCGAAGCGTTTTGCGGATTTGTCGTGGGCCGCTTATGGCGCATGCCCGTCAACATGTAGTGCATGGCCACCGTGTGAGTGTTGTCCGGATGCGTGACCGAGCGGATCAGAGTGTACCGCTTCGCCAATTGGGCGAGGCGCGGCAGGTGTTCGCAGATCTGAGTGCCTGGGACGCTTGTCGCAATTGGCCTGAATTCGCTGCGCACCTCCGAAGGTGCGCCGGGTTTCATATCCCACGTATCCTGGTGGGCCGGGGCACCAAACATGAACAACACGATGCACGACTTCGCTCGACCAAAACTTGATTTACGGTCGTCGTGCGAACCGAGGGCACGCGCTGCCAGCTGATCTGCCACGCCGATTCCCAAACCGCCGATGCCAGTCAGCCCGCCAATTCGCAGCCACTCCCGGCGCGTCAATCCCTCGCAATTCTGAATGGCTCGTCCGGGGATGGTGATCATAGCGGTCGTTCACTTTCGCCAAACGCGATCCCGAAATGATGTTGATCCGATCATGATCCCAGTGCTGACCCCGGAAAGCTACCATTCCGTCCGTTGTTCCGACATGGGGCGTTCGCTCGTGAGTTGTCGTTGACAGGGGATGTGGTTCAAGGTTCCAGCCTGTTGCGGGATTGCAGGAATTCATCCAATCCGCAAAAAAATCGCGACACCTGCGCCTGACGCTGCGCCAATGTCCTGTCGGACGAATTACTGTCATCTTTGAGCCCGTTCAGTGCTCAGCCCTGAGGAACAACTTGACGTCGGTCGCCGGTTGCGGGAAGGCGATCGGAAGGCCTGGGCTGCGCTGTATGAGCACTACAGCGTCGCTGTGTGGCGGTTGACTGCCAGATTTGTGGGCCACGATGCGGCAGGCCTCGCGGATGTGGTTCAGGAAGTGTTTCTGGCAGCGGCCGGATCTGCACGACGATTTGATCCGAATCAGGGCACATTGTGGAGCTGGCTGACGGGCATTGTTCACCGGCAGGTGTCGAATTACTGGCGAAAGGCCGAACGGGCGGATCGCTGGAGGGCTTTGGCAGAGTCTGGAAGCGTTGATGTCGCGAGTCTCCTGGAATCGAATGAGTCTGCTGTTGAAATCGCGGAGCGCCGCGAGGTGGCGGATCTGGTACGGCGAGTCCTCGCAGAATTATCGGCGGACTACGCGATTCTGCTGACGTCGAAATATCTCGATGAGAGCACTGTGGAAGAACTGGCCGCTCACTCCGCCAGTTCTGTTGAAGCGACGAAATCCAAACTGGCCCGGGCGCGGCGCGCGTTTCACGCGGCCTTCGAAACTCTTGTTGGCTCTGATCAGGGAGCCCGACTGTTATGACCAGCGAGAACACATCCGAACCGAACGAACCGAGACTCGCCGCGTTGATCCGAGCGATGGATGTCGATGCGCTCGCTCCGGATGAGGCCATTCTGGAAACCGTCCGACGACAAGCAGCTGTGGCGTTCGATGAGTCGATCATCGCGGTTCACTCTGAAGCCGTGACTAACCCGTGGGATAGGCTTTCAGCCTGTCATGACTCGTTGAATCTCAGGCAGGCTGAAAGCCTGCCCGACGTAAAAGGGAGAAAACCGATGATCATATTACTGGCTTCACGAGGACTCGCGGGACTTGTCGCGATGGCTTCAGCAGTCGCGCTGTGGCTGAGTCTGGCACCGACAACTTCTGCATTGAGTTCGACTCCGTTTTCGACAGTGCTCAGCGAACTCCGCAGCGCGAGTTCTTTGCAGCTCAAGGTCAGCAAGGAAGGACAGTCGGCAGATGTGTGGGTGCGCGCGCCGGGTCTGGTGCGCCGAGAAGAATCGCCACAGCGGTATCAGATTGCAGCCGGCTCGCGTCTGTGGAAAATTGATGAAGCAGAGAACACGGCGGTCGAATCGGATTCGCCGTGGTTCCTTGGACCACAGCAGCAGATTGATCTGCTCGGCCTGCTGGACGTGGGTGTGTCGGATGCTGCGAGACTGCTGAACGCGCGACCGGTCGAACAAGCCGAACGTGACGGACGCGATTGTCTGGTTTACCGAGTGGCCTTGCCGACCGGAAGCGGAATTCTGGACATCGAAGCGTCGGCGGACGCGAAGAGCCTGCAGCTCGTGGAGATTCTCGCCTGGAAATCCGGCAGCAAACGAGCGGGGCCGCCGCTGGCTGAAATGCGGCTCGTGGCAATGAATGTGCAAGTGGCTGACGAAAAATTCGAGGTGACGAGATCGCTGACGGAAGATGGTCGCATCGGCAGCATCAGCGACGCTCAGGGAATCGTTGTCCTGCGTCCGATGCTTGCGAAACGCTGGACACCGATCTGCCGTGAAACGCTGTTGCGTCCGGGTGACTGGATTCGAACTGAGTTGCGTGGTGCGAATGCAGTCAAAGTTACACTTTCGTCGGACGTGGAATTGACGCTCGGTCCGGGAACACTGCTGGAATGCATTTCGCCCGTTCAGGCCAGGCTGCACACAGGCACCGCGCAGACGTTGACTCCGAAGTTAAATGCGGGCGCCGGCGGCGACAATCAGTTCTTCACGCTGTTGGCTCCGCGTGAAGGAAATCGAATCGTCAAGTCGGGTGAAAAACTCCTGGTGCGAGTTGATCGCGAAGAGAAGCTGATCGATGTCGCTCAATCTCCGCCGTGGCTGGCGGGCTTTGAGGGAACATCGAACAACGAATCGCTGGGCTCATTGATCGTCAATCTGCCGGACGGACGTAACGAACCGCTAACCGTCGGTTATCACAAGGTCAGCGTCGAAATCCGCGACCAGATCGCACGCACGACAATCGAAGAATCGTTCGTCAATCACACCATCAATCGGCTGGAAGGGGTCTTCCATTTTCCGTTGCCACAGGATGCGTCGATCAGTGGCTTCGGCATGTGGATTGGCAACGATCTGATCGAAGCCGATGTGGTAGAGAAGCAGCGGGCTCGTGAAATCTACGAAACCATCCTGCGTGAAAAGCGTGATCCGGGATTGCTCGAATGGACCGGCGGCAACATCTTCAAGGCGCGCGTGTTTCCAATCGAAGCGCGTTCGGAGAAACGCATCAAGATCGTCTACACGCAGGTGTTGCCTCTGCGTGCCAACCGCTATCGCTATGCCTACGGTCTGAGAAGTGAACTGCTGCGAACAACGCCGTTGCGGGAACTGTCACTGTCTGTGACGGTCAATTCGGCACTGGCACTCAAGAGCGTGACGTGTCCAACGCATGCGGCAAGGATTGCCACATCAGGCGAGCGGCAGGGCGTCAGCCCTCCGAGCACAAGCGGATCCAATCCATCTCGGAGGGCTGACGCCCTGCCGCTCGCCTTTCATTCTGCGCAGATCGAGTTTGCGGCGCAGGAGTATTCACCGACGCGCGACTTTGAAGTTGTGTGCGAGGTGGATGGACGGCAGTCGGATGTGGTCGTGGTGCCCCATCAACGTGGCGACGACGGCTACTTTCTGATTCAGCTGACTCCGCCGGGAACGGATGGCAACTGGCAACGTGAAGTGTTGCCGGACGGTGAGCCTCTCAAGATCGTCCTGCTGTGCGATACGTCGATGTCAATGGATTCGGAAAAGCGAAAGCAGCAGGCGGACTTCGTTGCGGCGATTCTGGCATCGCTCGGACCGGACGACCGTTTTCAGCTCGTGGCTGCCGATGTGGACACTGCCTGGTCGTCGGCTGAACCGCTCACGGCCAACGCGGACAGCATCGCGGCAGCGATAAAGTTCCTGGGCGATCGCGTCTCACTTGGCTGGACGAATCTGGACCGCGCATTCGACGACACGCTCAACAAGGCCCCGGCGAACGCACATCTCGTCTATGTCGGTGACGGAATTGTCTCAGCCGGTGACACTGACCCGGCGGCATTTGTGAAACGACTGAAGCAAATGGCGAGCGGAGGGCGTCAGCCCTCCGAGGACACCGGCAGCAACAAGGATGATGCTCGGAGGGTTGACACCCTCCGCTCGCCTGGATCTGGCTGTACTCTGCATGCAGTTACGGTGGGCAATTCCAATGATTCCGTTGTGATGCGTGGGATTGCGACGGTCGGCGGCGGTTCAGTGCGTTCGATCAGCGGTGAGCAGACGCCTCAGATTGCGGCTCTCGAATTGCTGAATGAGATCGCTCAACCGGGACTGCGGGATTTGAACGTGGAGTTTTGTGGCTTGAAAGTAGCGGCGGTCTATCCCGAACGATTGCCAAATGTGGCTGCGGGGACTCAGCAGATTCTCGTCGGTCGCTATCTTCCCGAAGGAATCGAACAGCTGGGTGAGATCATCGTGACGGGCAAGCGTGGCTCCGAAGAGGTTCGCTACGCAGCCAAAGTGAATCTGAAGGATGCCGAGGAAGGGAACTCGTTTATCCCGCGACTGTGGGCACGCGCTCATCTGGATCAGTTGCTGGCTCAGGGCGGCAGTCAGGTGATTCAGGATGACATCATTCGGCTATCGGAAGAGTTCCACATCATCACGCCATACACGTCGCTGCTGGTTCTGGAAACGGATGCGGATCGCGAACGCTTCGGAGTGCAGCGTCGCTACGAAATGCGCGACGGCGAACGCTTCTTTTCCGACGGTCGCGACAACGCCAACTTCGAACTGCTGCAACAGCAGATGAAGCGAGCCGGCGATTGGCGCATCGGAATGCGGCGACAGATTCTGAGGAATCTTGCCGGAATGGGCCGCGATGCCAACGTATTCCGGCAGCAGGTTCAGCGGCAGGATGAGTTCGCAAGGCGTTCTGGCAGGGCGGGCGAGTATCCGGTGTCCGGCCCGAGGAGTTTGAGCAGCAGCTTGAGCGACGACTTCTTCTTCGATGACGGAAACATGCCCAGCGGTGGTTTTGGCGGCGGTGGTTCGGATGGTGCCGACAGCGGGATCATGCTGGGTCGAAGCGAAAATGGTCGTGGTGCCGAGGTGGTCAACGAGTCCCGCGAGTTTGCCTGGGCCAGCGATTCAGGCGGTCGAGAAGAGGAAAAGCAACACGAAGAATTCGGCGAATCCGACCGCAAATCCTCCTTAGGGCAACTCGCGGCCGATGACGAATTACTCCTGGGGCTGCGAGACCAAGAAGTCTCTTTCGCGGGGGCGGGAATGACGATTTCATCATTCGACTTCGATATCGAGTATGGACTGGATGGGCTCTTTGAAGAAACCAAGGAGAAGATATCTGCGGCCGCAAGTCTGTTAGGCGGCTTCAGTCGGGGCGGACGAGCAAGGTGGAACTACCAATCCGGTTATGCTTCCAACCAGCCGGATTACACGTCATGGATCAACTCGCTGTTTCCAGCGCTCGGCCCGGCACCGACAATTGAACCCATTCCACTCAGAGTCGATCCGGAACGATGGTCCCCTGAAGCCATTGCACTGGCGAACAGTCTGCTGCGGACAGAGTCGCTGCTGGCTCTGGACGGCGGTATCGAATTGCGGCGTGATACAGAACACCTCGATCCTCGCTGGAACCGATCGGCAGGACGCAGCATGGATCACGTCATGTATTCGCCGACGGCGTGGCTCACACGAGGGAACAACATCGGCGAACAGACGATTGTCAATTACTGCGATGAAACAGAACGCAGCGTGTACTCACGGGCGTTCGGTCTGGGACGCAGCCGCACGTCCGTCGCCACTGACTTGAAATCTCCGCCGCTGGGGCTGGGTGATTTTTCGCTTTCACCGCTGCAGCAGTCGTACGCGAAGTGGAATGCGGTCATTGAACCAGCTGGAGACAATCAAGTTCGGCTGATCCTGACGATGAAAGACAGTTCCAGCGTTTCGAGTTTTACAATCGACACCACACGGCATGTGCTGGTGAAACACGAAGTCTTTGACGATGGCAAATTGATCAGCAGCACGACGTTCGGTGATTTCACAGAGCTGGCAGGAACCTGGTGGGCACGCAGAATTGTCGTCGCCAACGAACAAGGCCTGACGATCTCTGATACGCAGCTCGAACTTCAAGCACTGACAAGGGACGAATACAACCAGCGGTTGCAGCAATTACTTGTCGAAAAGCCTGCGATGCAGTTTATTCGTGAGCCATTTGTGACGCCGAGGCGCGCTCGACAAAGAGTGGCTGACGGAAGCGCGACATTCGACGATCGCCTGGCCATGATCCTGCACAATGCACAGATCCAGCAATGGGAAGAACTGTGGAAGCATGTTGATGCGGCCGAACAGCTCGCTGCGGACAAACCGGGTGTTCGCTGGTTGCGGACGTTGCTGCTGGTCACGATTCGTCGCAATGAAGAAGCCCGCCAGCGGCTGATTCAGGAAGCACGTCGGCTCGTGCCAAACGCAGCGCAGGATGAAGCGTTCCTCGCGGAGTTTATCCTGGGACAGGCGTACGGAGTTTCGGCATGGCCTGAATTCTATGCTGTGCATCAGTCGCTGAAACCCGTCTACGCTCGACCGCTGAACGAACGAGTGCCCGCAGTTCCCCCGCGCTGGCCAAACGACAATGCCGCCGAACAACGCCTGCGAGACGCAATGGCTCAGCGGATCATGGGCAACTGGAATGAACGGGAAGCGTCGAATCTCACACAACTGGGACGAAATGAAGACGCGCTGAAGATGCGACGTGCGATTGCTGCATCGATGCCATGGAACGCCTATGCTCAGCAGGTGTACGCGCAGCGGCTGGAACTCTCCGGACAGATCGAAGACGCTCACGCATGGCTGCGGCAGGAACTGGCTCGCCCCGAACGCAGCCCGTACGATGACGATCTGTTGCGGGCTGCCGTTGTTGATCTGTTTCGCAACCAGGGCAAGTGGGACGAGTTGCAGAAGTGGACGACGGAATGGATTGCTCGAAATCCCGAGACTACGTCGTCGTACTCCGCGTACGCCCATCATCTGGCGGCGATGGTGTTCAATGATCAGCTCGACGCAGCGTATGCATTGGCTGACAGGTGGCTGAACGAAGGTCGCGTTGAAGCAAGAATGACAACTCTGCAGCAGATGCGATTTGATGCCGCGTTGAACTTTGCGAACGGGCAAAGTCCGAATCTGAATTTCCATCGGGTTGACGAGCGATGGTTTACTCCATTGGCAGAAACTGCCCGGTTCTTTGTGCGGCATCCGCATCATTTCGACATCGTTTCACGCTGCACGTCGAACTCCTGGTTCGGTCAAAGTGACGTCGCCGATCAGCTTCGAGGCGAATGGCTGACGATGCTGCGTAACGAAGTGGCGACACTTTCCGCGGTTCAGTTGAATTCACTGATCGGGTGGACGCTCACCGGGCGGATCGATTTGACGGAGCCCCTTGATGACCGAAAACAATTGGATGCCAGTGAAGTGCCGGATCGTGTTTGGGAACAAATCGCAGCGACACTGAAAGAGCGTTGGTTGCAGATCGAAGACAGTGATCAAAAGCGATTGCTGAGCGAGTCCCTGGTCACGATTTATGCCAATCGATTTCGCGAATCGATGCTGTTGCCATTCCTGCGAGAACGGATCGCCGCAACCGCTCCGGATGGCAAGCCTGCGTACATCGCGGTTCTGTTCGAAACTCTGCTGACCACTGAATGGTCGCATGAGATTGAAATGGAAGCCTTTGGTGTGCTGCGACAGCTGAGTCAGGCGACCGATGCGTCGGAACGGCTGTCCGTTGAGTTACCTGCCCTGCATCGACTGGTGGACTCGATGCTGGCAAACCGCATTGCGTCGGACGAACGGCATCTGAATGATCAGGGCGAACTGGACAAACTGACCCGCAAAGAACTGGCAGAAAAGAAGGCTGTGATTCAAACCACCGCTCGAAAAGAACTCGCCGCGCGTCTGGCAGAGGTCGCTCGTGACGCAGACGAGCGCCTGGCGTCGTGGTTCCGAATCGAACGTGTGTGGCTCGATACTCAACTGGGGCAGAATCTTGCCGAGGCCGAGGCCCTGTGCTGGCAGATTCTCGGCGATGCGCCGCCGAAACCGGATGCTGACCCTGAGTCTGATGCGGACGACATCAATCCAACGGTCGAAGACAATGCCGCGTCTGTGTCAGAGCAGCAGAAGCATTTCTTCGAAATGCAGCTAAAGCGCCGCGCGTTCGCGACCGCGATGAATCTGGCTGTACGATCGAAGGCGGCTGCGGAAAGCGTCGATCGACTGCTGAAATTCATCGATGCCGGGATTGCCCATGGTGGCGACACAGCCAGCTCGTGGCGACAGTTGAAATTCCGGTTGCTGATTGCCCTCGATCGACCGGATGACCTGGAAAAGGAACTTCGGGAATGGATGCGCGTCGATGTTTCGACAGCTTCCTGGCGACAAATGCTGGCTCGGCTGCTGGCCGAACGCGGCAAGCTGGATGAATCGATCCAGTTGTTTGAAGCGTGTGAGAAAGACAAGCTGCTGACAGCATCGGACTATCGAATGTTGTCTGACTGGTATCTGGTGTCGAATCGCCGCGACGCTTATGAACGCAGCCGCATCGAGTCCTTCAGGCAAATGCCCGAAAGCACGCTGCAGCAGATGCTGTATCAGACTCAAAACCGCTGGCTACGATCCGATATTCCGCTGCCGAGTGAATTGAATGAAGACACGTTGTTCGCACTTCGAGCCCTGTTTGAAAAATCGGCAAGTCCCGAGAACTATTTGGACCAGGTGCGGTTGCTGTACGGGGCCTGCCGCGATTTTCGGCTGCTGCAGATGCTGCCCGACTCGATGCCGGGTCGATCGCCGCAACAGGTGTATGCATTCCTGCAGGGACTGCAACGCTACGTGTTGGATGAGCTTCGGAATGAGGCGACAGCCGATGAAATCCTCGTGCGGGTCAACAAGCTCCGCGCAGAGAAGCGAACACCGACTGATTTGCGGGCGCTCGATCTGCTCGAAGCTCTTGTCGAACGAAAATCATCTGAGCTGCTGAATCAGCCCGGTCCGCACATGGATGCCTGTCTTGCCGCGATGAAGCGGGCCTTTGAACGTGAACGGGCGGATGGAGAACCAGCGATGATGGCCGCGTTCCTGGTTCAGCTTGGCTCATTGCCCAACGACAATCTGAAAGCCGAACAACTTCGTGAGCTGCGAGAACTGCAGAAGGCCGCCCCGGCGTTTTCTCGCGATCAGCTGGCGATCACGATGGATCTCGGTGAGCTTCTGTTCAACAGCTATAATGAGCGCGATGAAGCACTGCGACAGATGGAACTTGAAGTGCGGGAGTATACGCGGGCCAGTGACGGCATCTGGCCGTACGCGGACAGTGAAATCCTCAGTCGCTATGTCACACTGCTCCAATCCGCCAATCGTCACACTGTCGGGGAACAGTTGCTGCAGAAGTTTATCGCTCAGCCAGTCAACGAAGAACAGAAACAATGGCTGAACGATCGGCTGATGTCGCTCTACAACCATGCTCTGGAGAACGATGGTGCAGTTTCGATTGGCACGGGTCGAGCGAACCTGTTTGGACCGCTTGTCGCATTGAGTCTTAAAGAACTGGATGCCGCACCGGACGAAAACGTGCGGTACAATCTGGTCACTCGGCTGACTGGTACGTTTGACACGGCTCATCGTCATCAGATTCCAGGCACGAAAGATGCCGTACACAAGTTTGCGTTCGAAATATTGCCGGCCGTCCTGAAGCGTCAACAGCAGCAATACACCGGTACAGCGTCTTTTCCGGTGCAGGTGATTCGCAACGTGCTGGGTGCAGAGTTGTGCCTGCAGTACGATGTCGAGCGAATGGAACAGTATCCGCATCGGCTTGAAGTGCAGTATTACAATTCATGGAATGCGTTTGGACATGAACTGTCATTTCGCCGCGCTGAGGCGGGAAGCACGGAACTTGATGAACGAGTTCTGAAGCTGGCGGTCGCCCGATTGGAGTATTATCTCCGCAGCGGGGATTCGAACCATCTGCAGATCTTGTATCGCGGCGATGGCGAATTCTGGAGGGAAAAGACTGCCGACTTCGCTGCTGTCGCGGAGGCAGTTCTGAATGAACGTCGTTCATCCGGACGCCGAGTCATGGCGGTCGCTCAGTATCTTCGCAATGGCCTGGACCTGACACCGCGTGCGATTGAGATCGTGCACATCGCGCATGCCAGCGGCCTTTTGAATGAATCCGAACAATACACACTGGCCACATGGCTGCGTGAAGCCAATCGATTTGCAGAAATGATCCCCATCATGGAGCCGCTGGTGAAATTTCATCCGGATTCCATGCAGTATCGCATCGACTTGATGGCTGCCTGTTTTCAGTCTCAACGTCCCGAACAGATGCAGAAACTGATCGAGCAGACGGACGCACACTTCCATGACGGTGGACGGTGGACGGAAGGCAATGTGGCTACGTTCGCGGCAGGTTGCATGGGAGTCAGTGACTGGAATCGGGCACACCAGTACCTAACCGAGGCGATCGCATTTCATCAGCGAGCGAATCCCGGCAGCGGGCTGAACGACAGTACGCTGTCGCAGTACTACCAGCAACTCGCCAGCACAGAATCTGCCCTGG
>Ga0163144_10017850_pt1 | contig 14423 bp, 11 predicted proteins | sample OliLak19BULKMAT1_FD_123175 | JGI IMG/M metagenome (GOLD analysis project Ga0163144, IMG submission 123175) | Freshwater microbial mat bacterial communities from Lake Vanda, McMurdo Dry Valleys, Antarctica - Oligotrophic Lake LV.19.BULKMAT1 | ecosystem: Environmental > Aquatic > Freshwater >... | reverse complement strand
CGGTTAGAATCCACGCAGTTGACGCCCATGACCTTGGCCACCGGCACGCGGCTCGGCCCTTACGAGATCCTGTCTGCCCTTGGCGCCGGCGGGATGGGCGAGGTCTACAAGGCGCGCGACACCCGGCTCGATCGGCTGGTCGCGGTCAAGGTGCTGTCACAGGCCCTGGCGGGCTCGGCCGACGCGCGCGAACGCCTGGAACGAGAGGCCCGCGCCATCTCGCGTCTGTCACACCCGAACATCTGCGCGCTCTTCGATGTGGGACGTGCCGGCGACGTGTCCTATCTCGTCATGGAGTTGCTGGAGGGGCAGACGCTCGCCGCGCTGGTGGCCAGGGGATCGGTCCCCATGGCCGACGTGCTCCGCATGGGCGGCGAGATCGCCAAGGCGCTCGGCGCGGCGCACAGGCTGGGCATCGTCCATCGCGATCTCAAGCCGGGCAACGTGATGCTCACGAACGCCGGTGCGAAGCTGCTCGACTTCGGATTGGCCAAGGCGCTTCACCCTGCGGGTGGGCCATCCGACCCGAATGCGATGCCGACGGCGGCGGAACTGACCGCGCCCGGGACCTGGCTCGGCACGGCGCCCTACATGTCTCCCGAGCAGATCGACGGGCGGCCGGTCGATACGCGAAGCGACATCTTTGCTCTGGGCACCGTGCTCCACGAAATGGCCACCGGACAACGAGCGTTCGGCGGCCAGACATCGACCGCTATCGCTGCCGCGGTTCTCCTCAGCGATCCGCCTGCCGTCTCGTCGGTGATGCCAGCGGCGTCGCCCGCCTTCGACCGTCTGGTGCGCACCTGCCTCGAGAAGGACCCCGATCGCCGCTGGCAGTCGGCTCATGACGTCGCCCTTCAGCTCAGCGCCCTGGCGGCGGAGGCCCCTCACCTGTCGAGCGCGCAGGCGTCATCGAGTGGGCGAACGAAGAGTCTGGGATGGGCAGTTGCGGCCGCGGCGATCGCGGTAGCTGCCGGCACGGTCGTGGTCGGCCGCTGGAACGCCCCGTTGCCCGAGCGCCTCGAGCTGCAGCTCGCGCCGCCGTCCAACACCACCTTTGCCTCCGACGTGGAGGCGGTGCGATTCTCGCTGTCGCCAGATGGCCGACAGTTGGCCTTTGTCGCCACCGGCCCTGGATCGGTCCGCCGGGTGTGGATGCGTGGGCTGTCGTCGATCGAATCGACGCCGATCGCCGGCACCGAAGGCGCCAGGTCCGTCTTCTGGTCACCCGACGCTCGAGCCATTGCGTTCTTCGTGGGCGACACGCTGAAACGACTCGACCTCGACTCAGGCGCGGCGGTGGCCATCTGCAAGGTGCCGAGCGGCGGCGGAGTGACAGGCACCTGGAGCCGGGAGGGGCAGATCCTGTTTGCCGCGGTCGGGGGCGACGCGATCTTTCGGGTCTCGACCGCCGGCGGATCCGCGATCGTCGAAGTGAAGCCCGACCCGGCGCGGGACGAGGTCGGCGTGTCTTTTCCGTTCTTTCTGCCGGACGGGCGACAGTACCTCTATCTGGCGAAGCACCGCGACAACAGCGGTGCGCTTCTGATCGGTGAGGCGGGCAAGGCACCACGCACCGTGACGGGCATTGAATCCAATGCCCAGTACGTCGAGCCGGGCACGCTGGTGTTCGCGCGCGGCGGGGCACTGGTCGGTCAACCCTTCGACGTCGAGAGCGGGCGCGTCAGCGGCGAACCCATCGCGATCGCGGAGTCGGTTCGGTTCTTCATCTCGACCGGACTCGCCGATTTTTCGACGTCACCCAGCGGAGCGCTGGTCTATCAGTCGCACGGCAATCGCCAGCGTCTGGCGTGGGTGGATCGGGCCGGCCGAGAGCTCGGCCCGGTGGGGTCGAGCGGCGAGTACCTCTCCGTGCGTGTCACGCCGCCTGGACGATCGGCCCTGATGAGCCGGACGCTGCCGTCGACTGGCGCCTACGACGTGTGGTCGCTCGACTTCGAGCGCGGCACCGAAACGCGCCTGACCCTCGATGACGACGTGACGGAGATCGAGGGCGTGTTCTCGCCAGACGGAGCGTCGATGTTCTACTCGGTGGCTCGTGGAGGGCCGCCCCGACTGATGCGGCGCGATCTGCGCACGGGTCGAGACGACGCGGTCCTGCCGGCCGGCGGTCGTTTTCAACAGGTGAACGATCTATCCCGTGACGGACGCGTGCTGGCGTACGAGGAGCGCGCCGACGGCGGGCACAGCAATCTCTGGACGCTACCCTTGCAGGGGGCTGCGACGCCGTCACGGCTGCGCCAGTCGGCGTTCAACGAAGGCGGCCTCCGCTTCGCGCCAGACGGCCAGCACTACAGCTTCGTGTCGAACGAATCCGGCCGCTCTGAGGTCTACGTCGCCCGCCTCGGTGGAGGACCAAAGACCCTCGTCTCGAGCGGCATCGCGTCAGGCGCTCGCTGGAGCGGCGATGGTCGGGAGTTGTTCTATGTGTCCGCGGATTCCCGCCTGGTAGCGGTTCCGATACGAACCGAACCCGGGTTGCAGGTCGGGAGCCCTGTGACGCTCTTTGCGATCGGGAGTCGACGATGGGGGGACTTCGACGTCTCGCCGGACGGCAAGCGCTTTCTCGCGCTGATCCCTGAAGTGGTGTCCAACGAACAGCCTCTTACCGCGCTTCAGCACTGGAACAAGGCCGCCCCCCGCTAGGCGCCGGCGTCGGGCGGCCCAGTCTTGACGAGGCGCCGTTGCCGACGGCGTGTCCGGGGTGTGGCAGCGCTCACCGCGCCCCCGCCCCTAGCCTCAGCCCCCAGCCCCGAGTACGATGACCCTCCATGTCGATCGTCCAGAACCTGCGGGACATCCTGCACGGCGTCGCCTACGGCCGCTACGAGCGCGAGCTCAGGCTGGAGGCGGCGGAGCTGAACGACTACTTCCTGTTGCTCTGCTACATGGAAGTCGTGGGGCTGCCCAATCCGGCGGCGTTCTACCTGCTCGAGCTCTACCCGCATCTGCTCGACCAGTTCCACCTGTGGCACCGCCGCATGGGCATGGACCGCTCGCCGCTCGGCAGCCTGCCGTGCTGCTGACCATGCAGGGGCTGCTCGACCGCGAGGTGCTCTTCTTCGGCGGCAAGGGCGGCGTGGGCAAGACCACCTGCGCCGCGGCGATGGCACTCGCGGCCAGCCGCCTCGGGCGGAAGGTGCTGCTCGTCTCCACCGACCCGGCGCATTCCACCTCCGACATCTTCGAGCACCCGATCGGGCCCGAGCCCGTGGAACTGCAGACCAACCTGTGGGCCCTCGAGATCGACGCCGCCACCGAATCGGCGCGCTACGTGATCGAGGTGAAGGAGCGCGTGCGCGAGCTGTTCGGCCCCAACATCCTGAAGGAAGCGCACAAGCAGATCGATCTGGCCGCCAGCATGCCGGGCGCCGAGGAAGTGGCGCTCTTCGACCGCATGGGCGGCCTGATCCGCGGCGAGGACACGCGCTTCGACCTGGTCATCTTCGACACCGCGCCCACCGGCCACACGCTGCGCCTGATTCGCATGCCCGAGCTGATGGAGGCGTGGATCAAGGCACTCACCAAGTCCCGCCGGGCCATGCTGGGCGTGGCGGGCGACGACCAGGACGACCCGATTCTGCTGTCGCTGCGCGATCGCTTCGAGCGCCTGCAGGCCCTGCGCGCCCGCCTCATTGGCGGCCGCACCACGGCCTTCGTGCTGGTGCTCATCCCCGAACGCCTGCCCATCGAAGAGACCGCGCGGGCGTTGGCGCAGCTCGACGACACGGGTGTGAAGATCGGCGGTCTGGTGGTGAACCGCGTGCTGCCCGAACACACCACCGACGCGTTCCTCACGGAGCGCCGTGCGCAAGAACGCATCTACCTCGACGAGATCGCGACGCGCTTCGCCGACCGCCCGCGCCTCTATTTGCCCCAGTTCCCCCGCGACGTCTACGGTCTGTCGAGCCTCGGTCCGATTGCCGACGCGCTCACGGCCGCCATCACAGGAGCCCGCCGATGACCATTCAGAAGCCCGCCGCTGGCGACTACGCGCCCTACTACCAGAAATACCTCGACGCCGCCGCGTCGGTCGAGAGCGCGACCGACCTCTTGAACCAGCAGGCCGACGTGCTGGCGTACATGGCGACGTGGCCGGAGGACAAGGCCGGGCACCGCTACGGCGAGGGGAAGTGGACGGTGGCGCAGGTGATTGGCCACATGAGTGACACCGAGCGGGTGTTCAGCTATCGCCTGTTGCGCATCGCGCGCGGCGACGCCACCGCGCTGGCGGGCTTCGATGAGAACGCCTATCAGGTGCACGCCGGCTTCGATGGCCGCTCGGTGGCAAGCGTGGTGGGCGAACTGCGCGCCGTACGGCAGGCGTCAGTGACCCTGGTGCGCACGCTCGACGAAGCCGCCCTCAATCGGGCCGGCACCGCCAGCGACAATCGCGTCACCGCGCGGGCGCTGGTGTGGCTCATGGCCGGCCACTTCGCGCACCACACGGCGATTCTGAAGGAGCGCTACGGGCTGTAGCGCCAGGCCTGGCGGCCAGGCCTGACACGGGGCGGGTTATTCGGCGGCGGCCTTGGCAGCCTTGGCCGTCTTGGCGGCCTTGGCGCTCTTGCGCTTGGCGCCGGCCTTGGCCTTGGCCGGCGAGAGGGCGCTCGGAATCGCGTCGAACACGGGATCCGACTGCACGCTCGACCGGGTCAGGTGCTCGATGGTCGACTGCACCTTGCGGAGCGGCCCCTGCTCGGTGTCTTCGAGCGACGGGAAGTGCACGAATGCATAGGGCGCCGCCACGTCCACGACCTTGCCGCGCTGCCAAACCGTGTGGTCCACCAGGGTACCGATGTCTTTTGCGCTCAAAATCATCCCCCTATTTTACGTCGGATTCGCCCCTTCCCGCGGTCGAGGTTCGGCGTGCGGTAGGCTTGTGGCTCTTCCCACCAACTGAACAGGAGCAGTCCCGTGACCCGCAGCGCCCGGCAACCCCTTGAAGTCTGGAAATTTGGCGGCGCGGCGCTGGCCGATGGCAAGGCCATCGACCGGGCTGCACAGAGAATTGCCGCCCATCCCGGACCCCTCGTGGTCGTGGCCTCAGCACTGGGCGGAGTGACCGACCTGCTGCTCGAGGGCGCCACGCACGCCGCTGCCGGCCGTACGGCCGAGGCGGAACGCTGCGCCGTGGTGCTCGCGGCGCGGCACCGGCAGGTGGCCCGGGCGGCCCTGGGCGGTAGGGCGGCCAGCCGGGTCACGCAGCGGGCCATCGATGCGGCGGTCACCGAATACCGCGACGTGTGCCGCGCGGTGAGCGTGCTGCGGCATCTGGCGCCGCGCACCCGCGACGCCCTGGTGTCGCGCGGCGAGCAGCTCTCGGCGCTGGTACTGGCGGCGGCGGTGCAGCGGGCCGGTGCCAAGGCCCGGGCCGTCGATGCACTCGAGGTCGTGCACACCGACGACCACCACGGCGGCGCCACGCCGCTGCAGGCCGACACCACCAAGGCCGCCCGCCGCGTGCTCGGCCCGCTCGTGGCCAGCGGCATCGTGCCGGTCGTGCCCGGGTTCATCGGCCGGGCGCCCGACGGCAGCATCACCACGCTCGGTCGCGGCGGCTCGGATCTGACCGCCACGGTGCTCGGTCGCGCCATGAGCGCTGGCCGCGTCGTGCTGTGGAAGGACGTTCCCGGCATCCTCACGGCCGATCCCCGGCTGGTGCCGGATGCCCGCGTGATCCCTGCGCTGCACCATCAGGAAGCCGCGGAGGTAGCGCACTACGGCGCCAAGGTCCTGCATCCGCGCGCGCTCATTCCGCTCGCCGGCACGCGCATCCCGCTGCACGTGCGCTCGTTCGTCAACACCGACCTGCCCGGCACGGTGGTATCGGCGCGCCAGTCGCTGCCGGGCTATCCGGTGAAGGCGCTGGCTCTGCTGCCGAAGCAGGCGGTCGTGACCGTGACCGGCAAGGGCATGGTGGGCGTGCACGGCATTGCGGCGCGCACCTTCGCGGCAGTCGACGCCGAGCGTCTGTCGGTCTCCACCATCTTCCAGGGCTCGTCGGAAAGCTCGATCGGCTTCACCGTGCCGACCGAGGAAGCCGATCGCGCCGTGCGCGCCGTGCGCAAGGCGCTGGCGCTCGAGATTGCCAGCGGGCTCATCGACGGCGTGCAGGCGCGCGGCGACATGGCCGTGATGGCCGTCGTGGGCGACGGCATGGCGGGTGCGCCCGGCATCGCGGGACGCGTGTTCACCGCGCTCGCCGCCGGCGGCATCAACGTGGTGGCGATCGCGCAGGGCTCATCGGAGCGGAACATCTCGTTCGTGGTGGCCACCTCCGCCGCGGCCGACGCGGCGCGCCAGGTGCATGCCGCCTTCCAGCTCTCGAAGATCGGCGGTGGCACGGTGCGCACCACGCCCTCGACCGATGTGGTGCTGCTGGGCTTCGGCCGCGTCGGCCGGGCGTTGTCGGACCAGATCGCGTCGCTCAACGGCGCGCGTCACGTGCGCATCGTCGGTCTGCTCGATCGATCGGGCTACGTCTTCGACGCCAAGGGGATATCTCGAACGCGGTTGTTGCGGCTCGCGCGTGAGAAGGACGCCGGTACTCTGCTGGCGGATCTGGGCGGCACGCGGGCCACGGCTCGCGAGGCGCTCATCTGGATGGCCGGCCACGCCGTGTCGCGGCCGATCGTGGTGGACGTGACCAGCGAAGACACCGCCGACCTGCTGCAGACGGTGGCGGAGCAGGGCTTCGATATCGTGCTCGCCAACAAGCGGCCGCTGGCCGGCTCGTGGGAACAGTACACAGCGCTGCTGGATGCCTCGGCGCGGGCCGGCCGCCGCATCCGCTACGAGGCTACGGTGGGCGCGGGCCTGCCGGTGATCGATACCTTCCGCAAGCTGGCCGATACCGGCGACAAGGTGCGCCGCATCGACGGCTGCGTGAGCGGCACGCTCATGTTCGTTCTGTCGGAAGTGTCGGCGGGGCGGCCCTTCTCGCAGGCGGTGCGCGAGGCCATGGCGCGCGGTTACGCCGAGCCCGATCCGCGCGACGATCTGTCGGGCGCGGATGCCGGCCGTAAAGGCCTCATCCTGGGCCGGCTGCTCGGCTACCGCGGTGGCCCACCGTCGCCGGTGGACCTGGTGCCGGAGGCCATGAAGGCGCTGCCGCTCGACGCGTTCCTGGCGCGCATGCCGGAGCTCGACGAGAGCTGGCGCGTGCGCGTCGCGGCCGAGGCCAGGCGCGGGCGCGTGCTGCGCTACGTGGTGAGCGCCACGCCCAAGCGCATCACGGCCACGCTCGTGCCGGTGGCCGCCACGAGCCCGATGGGCGCGGCGTCGGGCACGCGCAACATCATCACGTTCGTGTCGGATCGCTACCGCGACGAGCCGCTGGTCGTGAGCGGCCCGGGTGCGGGCGCGGCAGTGACCGCCGCGGGGATCCTGAACGACATCCACGCGCTCACGGCCGACTGAGCACGGACCATTGTTCGGAAGGTCGCCGTCGGCTCGGACTGGCGGAACTCAGCACAGCGGGGCGCCACCGTGGCCTACGTCTCGATGTGCAGCGTGAGGTCGGCGACGGCGAGGCCGTCGACGTGGGCCGACCATGCCTCGCCTGCGGCGATCGCCTGCGAGTCGGTCAGCGTACCCGAACTGATGAGCGCCCCGGGCGTGAGCGCCGCGGCTGCGTCGCGCGCGGCCAGCGCCGAGGCCAACTCGCCCACGCACAGCGCCGGACTCCGCAGGCAGTTGCGGCCGCCGCCGGTCGCCACCACCGCGCCGTTGCGCGCGAGCGAGATCGCGAAGGCAGCCAGCGCCGCTACGAGGTCGGGAATGCCCTCCGGCGTCACCTGGGTGGGCGGGCCGACAATGAGCGCGGCGTGCAGCCCCGATGCCGACACGAAGTCAGACGGTTGAAATACCCAGTCCGGGTATGGGCAGTCGATGATCTCGAAGCCAAGGGCGATCCACGCCACATGGGCGAGGACGGCGGCCGGGTCGGTGAGCCCGGGTGGCACGGGACGCGCCAGCGCCAGCACGATCTCCGGCTCGATCTTGGGCGCGATCATGGCGCCCATCGACAGAGCCGCGCGACCGCCGTGGGCCTCACTCACCGTGTCGTCGTAGAGGGGCGCCCACACGAGGGTGTCGAGCTTGAGCGCGCGCCACACGGCCTTGTTGGCGTAGCCCACCTTGAGTCCCACTGGCGTGTGTCCGGCCGCGCGGCGGCGCTGGAGCAGTGCCTCTGCCACCCCATAGGCCGCGTCGAGGTCGAACTTCGGGTCGCGCGCCGACAGCGCAGGCATGAGCCGGCGGGCGGCATACGCCGCGGCGATCTCGGCGGCGAGTTCGGTCGCCGTCGCCACTACTTCGCCACCGCGGGTAGGGCGGCGATCTTGCGCGCCGATTCCCGTGACGCGCGCAGCGCCACGGCCATGCCGGCCGCAATGAGCGCCATCACCGCGCTGCCGTAGAACCCCAGAGTCCAGCTGCCCGAGCGTTCGAACAGAATCGCCCCGAACCACCCGCCGATGATGGCCGCGGTGCCCTTGGCGGTGTAGAGCACGGCGTAGTTCGAGGTCGCGTGCCTGGTGCCGAAGTAGTCGCCCGCCGTCGCCGGGAACAGCGAGTAGATCTGGCCCCAGGTGAAGTAGACCAGGACGAGCGTGAACGAGAACCACGCGGCAGACGTCTGCCCGATGGCGACCACCAGGAACAGGCAGATGGCCTGCAGCACGAACGTGAGGATCATCGTGTTCTCGCGTCCGAGCCGGTCAGAGATCCAGCCCCAGAAGACACGCGCCGCGCCGTTGGCCAGCGGGCTGAGCGTGGCGGCCAGGGTCAGCGCCGCGGCCGAGAGGCCCCAGGACCTGGCCATTGGTCCGGCATTCGCCGTCACCAGCAATCCGCCCGTGGCCATCAGCACGAACATCACGTACATCGTGTAGAACTGCGGCGTCCGCAGCATCTCGAGGGTCGTGAACTGCCGCGTGCCGACCGCTGCCGAGCCGGCGGTCGCCGGCTGCCCGGCCACCGGCGCGCTGGGCGGATGGCGTAAGAACTGCGCCACGAGCGCAATCACCACGCCCTGGCCGATGCCGGTGGCGATGAAGGCCGACTGATAGCCTTCTGCCGCGATCGTCCGCGAGATGAAGGGAATGAAGAGGGCCGTGCCGCCGCCGAATCCGGCCGCCATGATGCCCGAGGCCAGGCCGCGACGGTCCTTGAACCACTTGAGTGCCGAGCCAATCGAGCCGCTGTAGACGAAGGCCGCACCCACCCCAGCCACGCAGTAGAGGACGTAGAGCATCGGGAGCGAGGTGGCGTAGGCCATGCCAGTCCAGCCCAGACCGCACAGCACTCCGGCCGCGGTGATGAACCAACGAGGGCCGAGCCGGTCGATGAGCCATCCGTCGAGGGGCTGTACCCAGGTCTGACACAGGATGAACAGGGTGAAGGCGGTCTGGATGTCTGACAGCTTCCATCCCGTAGCGGCCTGCAACGGCTGCACGAAGAGTGTCCAGGAGTATTGCAGGTTCGCGATCATGATCATCGCGACGAGCGACGCGATGAGCTGAAACCAGCGATTGTTCACGTTCACGGTTCGTCCTCCTGTCGGGGGCTGGCTCAGGCGGCCGGCCGGCCATCGCGTGGCCGGGTCCACTCTCGCACCACCGCCCGTTCGCCGCGATGCGCGTCGAGCAGCTTTGCGCAGGCGTAGACGGCGCGCGTTGCGGCCATCGGCATGCCGAGCCGTTCGCCCAGCTCCACGACGGCGCCGACCACGGCTTCAAGCTCCATCGGGCGTTGCGCTTCGTAATCCTGCAGCATCGAGGTCTTGTGCGCGCCGACCTTCTCCGCGCCAGCCATCCGCTGGTCGATCGAAATCGGCAGCTCGATCCCCAGCCGCGCGGCGACGGCCTCGGTCTCCGCCATCAGCTCGCGGACCAGGCGCGACGTGTCCAGATGACGGGCCAGCTCCTCGAGCGTGCCCCCGGTGAGGGCGCTGAGGGGATTGAAGGCCACGTTGCCGAGCAGCTTCACCCAGATCTCGTGCCGGAACCGCGTCGTCACGGGGCAGCGCAACCCCGCCGCGATGAGCGCCTCTGCCACGGCTTTCATCCGGTCGGTCTTGGTGCCGTCGGGTTCGCCGAAACTGATGCGATTGCCTTCGATGTGGCGGACGACGCCCGGACCCGCGAGCTCGGTGGCGAAGTAGGCGAGTGAGCCGACCACCCGGCGATGCTCGATGTTCGCCGCGATGACGCCGCCCGGATCGACGCGCTCGAGCCGCACTCCGGTCAGATCGCCGGCATGGGCTTCGAAGTACCACCACGGGATGCCGTTCTGCGTGCTGACGACCACGGTGTCTGGTCCGAGGAGGGGACGAAGCGACGGCGCCAGTCCCGTGAGGGCATGCGCCTTGACGCCCAGGAACACGACGTCCGCAGGGCCAATCGAGGCGAGGTCTCCGGTGACCTGCGGCCGCACCTCCCAGTCCCCGTCCGCTTCACCGACCACGCGCAGGCCGTTGGCCTGCATGGCGGCCAGGTGCGGGCCTCGTGCGAAGAGCACGACCTCGGCCCCGGCCCGGGCCAGCTTCGCCCCGAGGTAGCCACCGATCGCCCCGGCGCCGGCGATGACGATCTTCATGCCGGCGGTGTGAACGCCTCGGCCACGACGCGGCGCTGGATCTTGCCCGTGGCCGTGCGGGGAATGGTGTCGGTGATGTAAATCTGCTTCGGACGTTTGAACTCGGCCAGCTGCTCCTTGCAGAACGCCAGCAGCTCGGCTGCCGTGGCCGCGCTCTTGAGCGTGACGACGGCGGCCACTTCCTCGCCCCACATCTTGTGCGGCACACCGAAGCACACGGCCTCGCCGACGGCCGGATGGGCGAGCAGCACTTCGTCGATCTCGCGCGGCGAGATCTTCTCGCCGCCGCGGTTGATCATCTCCTTCAGCCGTCCCGACAGCGTGAGGTAGCCGCGCGCGTCGAGGTAGCCCTGGTCGCCGGTGCGGAACCAGCTGTCGAAGAACGCCGTGGCGTTGGCCTCGGGGTTGTTCTCGTAGCCGGTCACGACGTTGGGACCGAAGATGCAGATCTCGCCGCGCTCCCCCGTGGGCAGCACGCGCCCTTCGCTGTCGCGAATCGTGATGCCCACGTTCGAGCCTGGTCCCACCGAGCCGGGCGTGCGCTCGCCGGGTGGCAGGGGATTGGTGGCCATCTGGTGCGCGGCCTCCGTCATGCCGTAGGCCTCGAGCACCGGCGCGCCAAACGCCGCCTCGAGGTCGTGCATCACCTGCGGCGGCAGCGACGCGCTGCACGAGCGGATGAAGCGCAGCTTCTCGGCTCCTGCCGGCTTCGGTGCGCCAGGGTCCACGCGCGCCAGCAACAGCTGGTGAATCGTGGGCACGGCCGAGTACCACGTGGCGCCCACGTCGCGGGCGATGCGCCAGAACGACAACGGGCTGAACTTGGCCGGCACCACCAGCGTGCCGCCGCTTGCGAGCGTGCCAAGGGTGGACGCGACCAGACCGTGCACGTGGAAGAGCGGCATCACGCAGAGCGAGACGTCTGCCGGCGTGAGCGCGTAGCTGGCCGCGACGTTCTGCGCGGAGATCGTGAGGTTGGCGTGGCTGAGCGGAACCCGCTTGGGCCGGCCCGTGCTGCCACTCGTGTGCAGGATGAGCGCCACGTCGTCGATCGCGGGGGGCGCCACTGGCGGTCCGCCGGTCTTGCCGTTCACTGTCACCGTGCCCGACGCGTCCATGTCCACGACCAGAATCGGCACCGTGTCGCCGGCGGCCTTGCGGGCGGCCTCGGCGCCGTCAGGCGGCAGCAGCAGGACGGCGGCGCTTGTGTCCTCGAGGTAGAACTTGAACTCGTCTTCCTTGTAGCCCGGATTGAGCGGGGCGGCCGTTGCCACCTCCGCCGCCGCGAGAAACGCCACGATGGTTGGCAAGCCGTTCGGTAGCGCCATCCCGACGCGGTCCCCGCGCCGCACTCCGGCGGCGGCCAGTGCGGCGGCGAGGCTGCTCACCTGCTCGCGGAGCTGGCCGTAGGTGAGGCGGATGTCGTGGTCCGGCAGGACGATGGCCGTCGCCGAGGCGTCGGCGTGGGCCAGCAGGCCACTGAGGGTGTTGGGCGTGGGACTAGCAGGCTGAGCAGTCATGGACGCTGCACTGTGCCTTACTGGGTCCGCGCAGGTCAACGGCATTCCCTCGCGCCCCCACCTGCATCGGCCCGGCCGTTGGTCCTAGCCCTAGCCGACCGTGGCCAGCTCGAGGTCGGGATTCTGCTGCTGCAGGTAGCTCAGGTGCCACTGCGACTCGAAGAGCAGCACGGGTCGCTCCTCGCGGTCGACCGCCCGGAGGATGCCCGACGAGCGATTCTCGAGGTCCGACAAGGTCTGCGGGTCGCACTTCACCCAGCGCAAGGCCGTGTACGAGATCTGGTCGATCTTGCACTCCACGCTGTATTCCTGCTTGAGCCGCGCCTCCACGATGTCGAGCTGCAGCGGCCCGACCACGCCCAGGATCGGCTCGCGGCGGCCGTGCACCGGGAACACGACCTGCATCAGGCCCTCTTCCTCGAGCTGCGTGACGCCGTTCTCGAACTGCTTGCTGCGCTGGTCGAGCAGCCGCGCCCGGCCGAAGTGCTCGGCGGGGAAGCGCGGCACGCGCGGGTAGCGCACGGGCGCACCGTTGTAGAGCGTGTCGCCGATGGCGAACTTGCCGGGGTTCGGCAGGCCGATGACGTCGCCGGGATAGGCGCGTTCCACGGTTTCGCGCCCGCCGCCGAAGAACTTGTAGGGACGGGTCGCCCGCACCGTGTCGCCCACGCGCGCGTTGGTGAGCGCCATGTCCTTCTCGAACACGCCCGAGCAGATGCGCACGAACGCCACGCGGTCGCGATGCTTGCGGTTCATGTTCGCCTGGATCTTGAAGACGAAGCCCGAGAACCCTGGGGCCAGCGGCGACACCATGCCGGTGTCGGCCTCGCGCGGCCCCGGTGGTGGGGCGAGGTGCTCGAGTACTTCGAGCAGCGTCTCCAGGCCGAAGTTGTCGAGCGCGCTGCCGAACAGCACGGGCGTCTGGCGTCCCGCCAGGTACTCCGCGCGATCGAACTGCGTGCCGGCGCCCTTGATGAGCGACGTGTCGCTGATGAGCGTGGCGTGCGCGTCTTCTCCCAGCAGATCCACGAGCACGGGGTCGGTGGCGTCGTTGGTGCGCACGGGCGCGCGGAAGCCGCCACCCTTCACCTGTTCGTACAAGCGCGTTTCCTGCGTTCGCAGATCGAACACGCCGCGGAAGCGATCGCCGCTGCCGATCGGCCAGTTGAGCGGCGCCGTCTGGATGCCCAGCACCTGCTCGATCTCTTCGAGCAGCTCGAACGGGTCGCGGCCGGGCAGGTCGAGCTTGTTTATGAAGGTGAGCAGCGGCAGGTTCCGCATGCGCACCACCTCGAACAGCTTGCGGGTCTGCGCCTCGATGCCCTTGGCCGCGTCGATCACCATCACGGCGCTGTCCACCGCGTAGAGCGTGCGGTAGGTGTCTTCGCTGAAGTCCTGGTGGCCGGGCGTGTCGAGCAGCGTGATGTGGCAGTTACCGAGGTCGAAGTCGAGGGCGGCGGAGGTGACCGAGATGCCGCGCTCGCGTTCCACGTCCATCCAGTCGGAGACGACATGTCGCTGGGTCTTGCGACCGCGCACGGCTCCGGCCAGCTCGATCGCGCCGGCATAGAGCAGGAGCTTCTCGGTGAGCGTGGTCTTGCCGGCGTCGGGGTGCGAGATGATCGCGAAGGTGCGGCGGCGGGCGACTTCGGTCTTGAGCCGGGCGTCTACGTCGGCCGGCGTTTCGAGGGGCTGGGTCGATGTGTCCACGCCTACTCTCCAGCCCAGAGGGTCTTGATCGGATACCGGCGCACGAGTCGATCGGCGGACACCAGCGTCAGTTCTGCGTGTCGAGCAACAGCCTCATCGCCGCGCGCGTCCCTCGAAGGCATCCCGGACATCGCCGGGCAGCGGAGCGTCGAAGTCGTCCGGCACGTCGAACGTGCCGCTGGCGAGGCCCCACGGGCGGGGGCGGTCATCGAGATGCGCAACGGGGCGAATCTCCGCCACCGGCACGTTGTGGCGCGTGATCGTCACCGCCTCCCCGTGCTCCACCTCGTCGAGAAGACTCGACAACTGCGCCTTGGCCTCCGCGACGCTGACCTTTTTCATGACCATATTTTAGCTCATGTTTATGGTCATCGGCAGAATGTCGAGAGTCCACGTCTGGCCCGCTCGAGCTCGAGTGCGACACTCACCGACACGAACACGGTCGTTGCGGCACGGCGCGACGGGGTAGCGGGGTTGCTGCGGCGTCGAAATCAGGCAGCCGCCTGGAGCCGTTGCCCGGCGGGGGCGGCACCTTGACGAGGCCGTAACCGGCGGCAGGGTCGGACGGTG
>Ga0163144_10017849_pt1 | contig 14423 bp, 13 predicted proteins | sample OliLak19BULKMAT1_FD_123175 | JGI IMG/M metagenome (GOLD analysis project Ga0163144, IMG submission 123175) | Freshwater microbial mat bacterial communities from Lake Vanda, McMurdo Dry Valleys, Antarctica - Oligotrophic Lake LV.19.BULKMAT1 | ecosystem: Environmental > Aquatic > Freshwater >... | reverse complement strand
TTTGCACGGATGACCATGCACCAAGTTTACTTCCATCCGGGCGCTGAGAAAAATATTCGTCCGATTCCCTATCGTCCTGCTTTTCTATTACCCCTTCAATCCTCACCTGTCTTTCCAGTTCAGCCCAAAAGAAAGTAAGGGCTGCATAAGGATTGTGATCCATGCTTACAGCTTTTTTGCTATGATAGTTGGTGTAAAAAACAAATCCATTTTCATTAAAATTTCTAAGGAGCATTACCCTTGCTGAAGGTTTGGCATCTTTTGATGCGGTAGATACTACCATTGTATTCGGACTTAGTACCTGGGCCTCTACTGCTTCTTTAAACCAGCTTTCAAATTGTATAAGCGGATTGGGGTTTACCTCTGATTCATTCAATGTTCGTTTGGAAAAATCATAGCGTAATTGGCTGATGTATTCTTTAAAGTCTTTCATTTTTATTTATTACAACATTGATGGAGGCATATTCCTGCACTGCTCTCAATGGAAGGACTGATATACGGTATTCCCATGTTCATTCCTCTAAGGATAAGCAATACAGCCATCATACCAACAAATACCGGCACCACCATTCTGATTCTTTCCCTGAACCGAATGCTGATATGATCCCTTGCTACTGTTATTGCAAGCATGGCAGGGAATGTTCCTAAGCCAAAAGCGCCCATAAACAATGCGCCTTTCAGAGCATCCCCGGTTGCAATAGATCCTGCAATTCCAAGATAAACCAATCCGCATGGAAGCAAGCCATTTAGCAAACCGATAAGCACCAAAGAGCGCATGGTATGAACACCAAAGAGCTGACGTATTTGTGATTTTAATTTTTCAAGCAAACGGAAAATCAACCCTACTTTAACTGGTAGTATGGACAGATTTGGAACAAACAATAAAACCAAAATTGTTATTCCGAGTGTAATGGACAAGATATTTTGCCAGCCTGCCAATGCAAATCCTTTTCCGAGTAGTCCGAAAAGCAATCCCATGCAAGCATACGTAATAATGCGACCGGAATTATAAACCAGGCTCCCTGTAAATACGCTTAAAGAGGACGTGCGTTTAACGGGTATAGTCAAAGCAATTGGCCCGCACATACCAATGCAGTGAAAACTACCTAAAAATCCAAGTGATATAGCTGCCAATAAAAACATCTTAATTTATTTGTATGATACCCTCGTTGTAGTATTCTTCTTTATCTACTTCCCAGCTTACCTGCATTTTATACAATCCTTTTTTCAGTTTATTAGTAGATATGTTCCGAACGCTTGAAGTATCAGTTGGCATAGCAATTATTTTATCCATTGCAGCATCCGATGGCCTGAAAAAATAAATACTTCCATTAATCTTTTGTCCTTTGAACTGTTCAGGAAATTTCAGGGCAAGCACACCCTGTTTTACTTCCCAGGATAATGGTTCTTTCAATGAACGAGAGCGATTCGTCTTATCAATTTTATCCTGGTAATTGAGTTCCTGCTCATAATAATCCTTTGATACCAGGTCAACATTTTGGCGCATGGCCATTGAAACAAGGCTTAATATGAGGATCACAAATCCAACATACAATCCGGCTATTTTTATACCCCAACTGATTTTCATTGTATTAATGTTTTAAGGTTATTGGCCCAAGGAAAGTAGTCGTTACAGTTTCCAGTTTTTTACCTCCTGAATACACACCAACAAGCAGCACGGTTTTCCTGTTTTTTATAGCTTCTTTGGGAAGAAAAACAAAAAACTCACTTGCTCCTTTTGATTCTTTGTCAACTGTTATATCCTTACCTATCATTTTTATTGTTCCCGCTCCTGATTCCAACTTTAGTGTAATAGGCACGTCTTTATGAGTTTTATTGATTAACCTGATATTATAAAGATTACTGATCATGTTATTTTCCTGTTGCTGAAAAAGCATTCCGGGAGTTCTGAGAATGGTTGCATCCACATCCTTTCGTGTAGCGAGAAGAACAACAAAGAAAATTACTAGCCCAACTAATACCGATGAATAGGCCATGATTCTTGGAGTGATGCGCAATTTTTCCTGTTTGGCAATTCCATTTTCAGAAGCATAACGGATCAAGCCTCTTGGTGAACCTACTTTATCCATCATAAAATCACAGGCATCAATACAAGCAGTACAATTAATACATTCCAGTTGAGAGCCGTTACGAATGTCTATTGCACCGGGGCACACTTTTACGCATTGCATACAATCGATGCAATCGCCTTTATCCTCTCTTCCATTTTTTTTGAATTTTCCTCTTGGTTCGCCACGTATGTAATCATAAGCAATTACAATGGAATTCTTATCTGTCATAACGCCCTGCAATCGCCCATATGGACAAACAACTAAACAAACCTGCTCTCGGAACCAGGCATACACAGCATAAAAGATACCTGTGAATATCAGTAGAGAAATAAACCCACCGATGTGTTGAGATAACGGCTCCTTTACAATCTTAAATAATTCATCTGTTCCAATTATGTATGCCAGGAATGTTGTGGAAATAACAAAAGCCAATAAAAAGAATATCAAATGCTTTGATCCTCGTTTGATAATTTTATTGGAATTGTAAGGTGCTTTGTCAAGCACTTTTTGATGGGGCGCATCGCCTTCAATCCAATATTCAATTCTACGAAAGACCATCTCCAGGAAAATAGTCTGCGGACAAACCCAGCCACAAAACACCCTTCCAAATACTACTGTGAACAATACGATGAAAAGAATAAACGCCAGCATGCCAATACCGAAAATGAAAAAATCCTGTGGCCAGAATGTTACTCCGAAAAATATAAATCGTCTTTCTAATACATTAAACAGAAAAATGGGATCGTCATTTATCCTGATAAATGGAAGTGCAAAAAATAAGATGAGATAAAAAACACTTACAATAGTTCTTAAATTGTATAACCTGCCTTTAGGCTGCTGTGCATATATCCAGTTACGTTTCCCTTCTTTGCTTATTGTAGCAACATTATCCCTGAATGCCTCCTCTTTTACCGGTGTTACTAATTCGCCCATATTTACTTTTCCTTTAGAACAATTTGCGTACTGTCTTTTGACATCACTTTTGTCAAATCGCTTACGGTTTCATCTTTGTAAAACTCCCCTTCCTTATCTTTTTGATTAGGCGGATTACTTCCATTCAGGGATTTAATAAAGCTGGCTACTTCGTGAATTTGTTTTGCGCCCAAGTCCTGTTGCCACGATTTCATTCCTTTTTCCGGCCAACCGTATTTAATGGTTTTAAAAATATCCTTTATGCCTCCGCTGTGAACCCAATAATCATCTGTAAGATTTGGACCTACACCGCCTTCTCCGGCTTTGCCATGACATGCTGCGCAATTATCCATAAAAATGGATTTTCCTGAATTAATTGATGTTTCATCTGTAAGCAATGTTGCATTATTTTCATCTATAAGATTGGCGGCTTTTTTTCTGTATTCCTCCATGTCGGATTTTGCCTTGGTCAGTTGATCTTCATACTCCGCCAGCGGTAATTTTCCGGTTTTGGTAACATGAAAGTGAATCATGTAAACAACCGCCCATACAATTGTGAGGTAGAAACCGTATTTCCACCAGGGAGGCAGGTTATTGTCCAATTCACGAATCCCATCATAATTGTGATCGAGCATAATATCCGCTTCTTCTTCAACCGCTACGGATGCGTTCATTTTTTCAATGAAAGAAGGTTGTTTGATAATTACTTTCGCTCTTTCTTCAGCTTCTTTGTGTCTGCGTTCTTCCACTCCCAGCAGTTGCATGGAGATATTATACAGTGTCCATGCAACAAAAACTTCACATGAAATAATGGTAAGCATTAAATAAAAGGTAAATCCATCCAGTCTCCAGTAAGAACGCTGCGCCTCTGTAATTGCCGGTACAGCATCCGTTTGAGCGAACAGCGAATTGGTACAACATCCGATTGTAAAAAAAATGAGCAGTGTTTTTAGGCCTGTTGCATCTGTGATTCTCTTTGCTTTTTCCTGCCCGCCTCTATGGTGTGCTGCCGCTTTCACCACCTCTGCAAAAACAATAATTACAATTAACAAAAGGATAACCATGCTTAACAAGGCAATAAACAATGGATTGGAGAAGACAGACGAAGTTTCTGCCTGAACTGTTTTCCCTTGGGCGGAAGCGGAAAAGTGAATGATTGATAATAAACTAAAACTCAAAATAGCTCTTGCGCTTATTCTTCCTGGCTTTTTATAATTTGTAGAACCGGTCTCCATACAGAAATGATTTATGATTGTTAATTTGCTTCGTTATCCAATGGAATATTTTTCAATTCCCTAATGTGCTGCTTATCCGCTTTTATTACATATATAATCAGCAGGGAAAAGAAAACAAAAAATATAAAGAGGGAGATCATCGGATAAATTGCTATTCCGGCAATTGATTCCAGGTAGTTAATGAATTTCATAGTGGTTTATTTTTTAGTTTTTCCTTTAATGTCTGTTCCCAAACGTTGCAGATAAGCAATAAGCGATACGATTTCTTTGTTGGATAAAGTTTCAACTCCGTCCTTTTTAAGGCTTGCCGCAATGCTGTCTGATTGCTGCATCAGGTTTCTGTTAGCGTCCTTATCAAAACCTTTAGGATATGGTACGCCCAAAGTGATCATTGCTCTTATTTTTGCTGCTGTTGTAGTTGTATCCAAATCATCATCCAATAACCAGGGATAGGAAGGCATAATGGAACCTGGCGACATACTGGTAGGGTCCAGCATGTGATTGAAATGCCAGGAATCAGGATATTTACCCCCTATGCGATGCAAGTCAGGCCCGGTGCGTTTAGATCCCCATTGAAAAGGATGGTCATATACGAATTCTCCTGCTTTTGAATATTCACCATAGCGTGCCGTTTCCGAGCGGAAAGGCCGAATCATTTGCGAATGGCAGGTATAACAGCCTTCACGCACATAAATATCCCGACCATGCAATTCAAGTGGCGTATAAGGTTTCACACTGGAAATAGTAGGCACATTTGATTGTATAAGAAATGTAGGAACCATTTCAATAATGCCTCCGATAAGAATTACAACAAGGCTAAATACCATTAACTGTACCGGTTTGCGCTCAATCCACCTGTGCCAGTGTTCTTTTCCATGTGATGCGTATATTTTTACTAAGGGTGCTGCTTCCGCTTCCTCATTGGCCAGCAAAGAGCCTGCTTTTACTGTTTTGAAGATGTTATATGTCATCATAATCACACCAATGAGATACAGTGTACCACCTAATGAACGGGCAGCATACATGGGCATAATTTGAGTAACTGTTTCAAGAAAATTTGGATATTTAAGTAAGCCTTCTTCAGTAAACTCTTTCCACATCAGGCTCTGCATAAAGCCAGCCCAATACATCGGAATAGCATAGAATAGAATTCCGAGCGTTCCAAGCCAAAAATGCCAGTTTGCCAACTTTTTAGAATAAAGCTCCGTTCTGAATATTCTTGGGATCAGCCAGTAAATGATACCGAATGTAAGGAAGCCATTCCAGCCCAATGCTCCAACGTGTACGTGTGCGATGATCCAGTCGGTGAAGTGTGCGATGGCATTCACGTTTTTAAGCGAAAGCATCGGGCCTTCAAATGTGGCCATACCATAAGCGGTAATAGCAACTACAAGAAATTTTAAAACCACATCTTCACGCACTTTGTCCCATGCGCCACGAAGCGTAAGCAATCCGTTAATCATTCCACCCCAAGATGGCAAAAGCAACATAATGGAAAATGCAACACCTAACGATTGCGCCCAATCTGGAAGCGCTGTATAAAGCAGGTGATGCGGACCAGCCCAGATGTAAAGGAATATCAAGGCCCAAAAGTGGATGATGGATAAACGATATGAATACACCGGGCGATTAGCCGCTTTTGGAATGAAGTAATACATCAGTCCCAGATAAGGTGTAGTAAGAAAGAACGCTACGGCATTATGTCCGTACCACCATTGCACCAGTGCATCCTGAACACCTGCATACCAGGAATAACTCTTTAAAAGAGTAACCGGAATCTCAAAAGAGTTAACGATATGCAAAACCGCTACGGTAACGAATGTGGCGATGTAAAACCAAATAGCAACGTATAAGTGTCTTTCCCTTCTTTTGATAATTGTTCCGAACATATTCCACCCGAATACTACCCATATAAAAGCAATGGCTATATCAATTGGCCATTCCAGTTCGGCATACTCCTTTCCGGTGGTTATTCCTAATGGTAAAGTAAGTACAGCGGAAACAATGATCAGTTGCCATCCCCAAAAATGAATCTTGCTCAATACATCACTGAACATACGTGCTTTGCACAAACGTTGAAGCGAATAATAAACACCCATGAAAATACCGTTACCCACAAAAGCAAAAATGACGGCATTCGTATGCAAGGGTCTAATACGGCCGAAGGTGGTAAAGCTGGTATTAAAATTAAGCACGGGAAAAACAAGCTGAAGCGCTGCCCACAAACCAACTGTCATTCCAATCAGCCCCCAAATTATTGTAGCGTAAGTAAACTGCTTTACAATTTTGTTATCGTAGGAGAATTTTTCTAATTCCATAAGTACAGGTTATTTTTTGTTTGATTGGTTTTTCTCTGTGAATTCATCTTCGAACAGAATGCGAACTGAAGGAGTGTAATCATCTTCGTACTGGCCTTTTTTCATTGCCCACAAAAAGGCGCATAGAAATCCGATGGCAACGAGCAAACTGATTCCTATCAACACGTATAATGCGCTCATTTTTTTACTGTGGTTAATCTGGAACAAAACTATCCCGCAACGATTACATGCCTTATGACTGTAGTCAGGGGTGTACCTGACCTTTATCAGTTTTACTCACCAATAGAAAACCTACCTTTGGGATAAATTCCGATGAATAATACCATTACTGATTATATATTAGTCCATAACATTAGGTATAATGCCGATCAAGTACAAATTATAATTGGACTAAAAGATATGAAGCATCGGTATAAAATTTTATTAACGATGAAAGAAGAAATTAAAACTACGGAGCAGGTAAAAAAATTAGTAGATAAATTTTATGAAAAAGTAAATGCTGATAATTTATTATCCCCCGTTTTTAATCAGGAGGCAAAAGTGAATTGGGAAGGGCATTTGCCTAAAATGTACCAGTTTTGGGGTACACAGCTCATCGGAACAGGAGATTATACGGGTCGTCCATTCCCGCCTCATGCAGAACTACATATAAATAAAGAACATTTTCAGCGTTGGCTTCAATTGTTTATGGAAACAGTGAATGAAAATTTTGAAGGTGAAATAGCTGAAAAAGCAAAAGAAAAAGCAAAAAATATTGCGACCATTTTCCAGCATAAACTCGGTTTAATATCATAAGCCTTTCCACTTGGCGATAATAGTGGTAGAAAGAGTGACCAAAAGAACAATGGAAACAGAGCTTATCGGCATCAATATAGCAGCTATTACAGGCGATAATATGCTTTGCACAGCAAATGACAATCCAATGATATTGTAAGTAAGGGATACAATAAACGTAGTTACAATTACTTTTTTACTTTCTTTGGCCAAACTGATAAAAGCAGGTATCCTAGAAAAGGAAGATCCATCCAATATTGCATCACAGGCCGGAGAAAAATTATTTGTATCATCGGATACTGCAATTCCTACATCGCTTTGCTTTAAAGCTCCTGCATCATTCAATCCATCACCGATCATCATCACCTTATGGCCATTTTGCCGGAGCTTTTGCACGTAGTGCATTTTTTCTTCCGGTTTTTGATTAAAAAACAAGTCCGCTTTCTTACCAAAAGTCTTTTCAATCGCTTTTCTTTCTGAATCATTATCGCCAGACAATAATTTCAGATTGTGATTTCTGGAGAGCTTTGCAATAAGGGCATCCAATCCTTCCCGGTAAGCATTAGTAAAACTGAAATATCCAATTATTTCTCCCTCCAGCATTAAGAAAACTTTTGAAGAACGATTGTTACCGGGAGCAATAGAACCAATAACAAAATATTCTGATCCGAGTATTACGTATTTACCATCTACGTATCCTTTTATTCCTTTGCCCGGAAGTTCTTTGAATTCGCTTACGGCAAGGGATTTATCATTGGCAAATTGTGTATGTATTTTCCGGCTTAATGGATGGGAGGATTGCGCTGCAAGTGAGGTAACGAGCTGTAATTCGTATTCGTTCAATTTAGGCCCCACAAAATTTACAGCGGATCCATGTGTAATGGTTCCGGTTTTGTCAAAGAGTATGGTATCTGCTTTGGCTAAGTTCTCAATAACCGCAGCATTTTTCAAGTAAAATTTATTTCTACCCATAATACGCAGGATGTTTCCATTGGCAAAAGTGGTAGTGAGCAATAATCCGCATGGACAAGCTACAATAAGAACGGCTGTGAGTGCATTCAAGACTTTGCTGCTATCTGCAAATAACCAATACAATGCTGATGCAGCTGCGATGCTTAAAACAACAATAGTGAAATATTTATTGATCTTATCTACAAATGTTTGACTGGTTTGTGTTTGCTGTCCCTGCTTCTCCTGGTTCCAAAGCTGTGTCAGGTAACTTTGTGAAGTAGAATTCACTACTTCCAGTTCAATAGCTCCGTCCAATTGTTTACCGCCTGCATAAATAAGTTCTCCTGCTTGCCTTTTAACCGGAGCCGATTCGCCTGTAATAAAACTATAATCAATATGGCTGTACCTGCTTAACAATATTGCATCCGAAGGAATTAGTTCATTGTTCCGTATCACAATCCGGTCTCCTTTTTTGAGATCAGAAACAGGTTGGTTTATTTCTTTACCGCTTTCCCTTTTAACGGTTACACCAATAGGAAAATAGGATTTGTAATCACGCTCAAATGAAAGTGTTTCATACGTTTTGTTTTGAAAATAACGTCCTATCAGCATAAAGAAAACAATACCTGTCATGGAATCCATGTACCCGGCTCCGGTATGGCTGGTGATTTCGTAAATGCTTCGAAGAAAAGCAACCAGTATAGCAAGCGCTATGGGAGCATCAATATTCAGATAATGGTGGCGAATGCTTTTCCATGCAGAAACAAAAAAACCGGAAGCACAGTAAAAGAATACTGGAAGTGAGAGTAATAAGTTAAGATACCCGAAAAAATAGTTAAGGTTTTTTTGTTCGTAAAAATTTCCTAGCGAAAAATATTCGGGAAAACTTAACATCATAATATTGCCGAAACAAAAACCTGCCAATCCGATTTTAATAACCGGGCTTTTATCAGTCGCTTTTTCAGACGTGTGTTCCAGGTCATTCAGGTTGATTAAAGGCTCATATCCGATGTGGGCAATAAGACTTGCCACTTCAGATAGTTTAATAAGCCGTGTGTCAAAAACAATAGTTGCTTCTTTTCTTAAAAAGTTGACAGAGGAAGTGGTTACTCCCTTGTTTACTCTGTGCAGGTTTTCTAACAGCCAAATACAGGAGCTACAATGCATTTTAGAGATGTAAAAAGTAATATGAGTTTGACAACCATCTGTAAAGCGTATCAGCTTAGAACTGATTTGTTCATTATCCAGGTAATCGTACTTTCCTGGATAGATTAATTTCCCAGGTGAAACACCCGGAGCGGAATTCAGGTTATAGTAAGTGCATAAACTGTTTTCTTTTAAAAGGTCATACACCAATTTACACCCTTCACAACAGAAATCTTTATCGTCAAAATGTACAATTTCCACTTTGCAGTTTTCACCGCAATGATAACAGTCTACTCGTTGTGATTTATCTGTTTTGCCGGGCATCATGTCTTATCTCTCCAGTTAATCTATGGCTCAAAAGTCGTTCATTGATATTTTGCCAATGCTGAGGATAGTTAGCCCCTCACATGACTTTTGTCATATTTTCTAAAAGGTAAGGGGTTATTTTCGGCTTTATTCTGGGCTCACAAAAACCTTGAAAGTACCCGAAGACATGATTCCCGCTTTATTTACTGCAACTCGGACTCCTTCAGAAATACTGAAACAGAAAAGGGGAAAAGTTTGTTAATAAAAAAAATGACGAGAAATTCGCTCAGCTGAAGGAGTTATTGTTTATGATTTGTCTTTTAAAAAATGGGGAGCACTAATGTTTAACCCAAAATTTGCAGTAAACCTGCAAATTTTGCCCAAAGGGCGGACGCAAATGATTTGGTCCGGGTTAACCAAGACATCCTGACGGCCCGAAGAACTCCTAAAGTTCGGAGTAAGCGCCTGGATCGTCTTCGCAGAGCGCAAATTTTTCAACTGAAAAATTTGGGTTTAAGTGATATTTAGGTATTTGGGAGCGAAAAGTTTCCCTCATACTGCCAGCGAATCATTTCCACGACCTGTCAAAGTTCTGTGATTTTATTTTATAAACGTCCCTATACTCCTCCTCTATCAGTAATAAGGACAGATGCCCCATCTTTATGACAAAATAACAATAAAAATGCCATAACTTTATAGCATGTACAATTACTGTCCCCTATGATGTCCCCTATAAAAAAAACACCTGTAAGCGATTGACCTACAGGTGTATGTTTTCTAGAAGTGTACGGGCGGAGGGACTTGAACCCCCATGCCGTGAGGCGCCAGATCCTAAGTCTGGTATGTCTACCAATTCCACCACGCCCGCATTTAACTCAACAAAGGTACGAATTCGCTGGAAAGTATAGACAGCTAAATTATTTTACCAGCTCCATGGTTTTTGTCACACCAAAAAGAGAAATACCCAAATAACCCCGCAGCTTAAGCTGCCCGTCTTCCAGCCACATTTTAGCACTATAGGTATTTCCATCCAGCGGGTTGTAAATAGTTCCGTCTAGGTATTCATCCGCATCCGCATCATACACAAAATCAAAAAAACAATCCTGCCCCAGCACCACTTTATTTCTCAAGGCAACATTCGGGTTCTTGGCATCTTTTAACTCCGGAGTTTTACTTTCCACGGATTTTCCATAGAACTTACCATCTTTTTTGTAAATACTTATCTTGCCGTCTTTGTAGGGCGACCAGTATGTGCCGATTATTTTATCAGCATCTCCGCCATAAAATGATGAAAATACCAACAGAAGAAAACCAAACAAGAGATTGCACTTCATTATCAGCAAATTTTATTATAACCTAAAGCAAATTAAATAAATTATTTTCGCTTTTCAAAAATAAGCTATTTGTAAAATACCCGAATACTTGATGGTAAATCCATTAAATAAATTAATTGATTATTTTATACATCCACGGCTCAAGGTTGATAAATCAACCTATGAAAAATCACGTGTATCAGCGATCGCTTTTATTATTGTCCTCTTTATAATTATTCTATACGAACTTTTTTATTTATCCAATGGGTACATATGGGATGTAAAAGCTATTCATAACTACCTCGGCATTTCTACGACATTGGCAGGACTCATTCTCATAAAGAAAACAGGAAAAACAAACCTAGCGCTTTCTTGTCTTGCCGTAATTGGCGTATATCTTGTTACAGCAAGTATTTATATGTCAGGAGGGATTATTTCGAATGACATACTGTGGTACATGGTTTTAGCTACCGCCTCTTTCATGTTCATTGGGGGCCCGAACAGGTTTTATTATTTCTGTTTTGTCGCTATTGGGAATGACCTTTTTCTACTTATCCGAAGCACTTGATTTAGTCGATTTCAACGCAGACTCTGTTTCTCTAACGCTGGGTTATAAATATTTTAATTTTATTCTCATTCTAAGTATCCTGTCCTTAATGGTTTATATTCTGGTTAGAGGGAACAGTAAGCTACAGGAAGTAATACAACTTAGCAAAGAACAAAAGGTAAGAGAAGAGATTGCACGCGACTTTCACGATCAAATTGGAAATAAGCTGGCATCACTCAGGCATTTGGCCGAGCTGATCAAAATGAAAAAAAATAGCGCAGAACAGGATCAGATCATTTCTAAAATTGATCTTAACGCAAAGGATGTATATGATAATTTCAGGGATTTTATCTGGACGCTGGATGCAAAAAGTGATCAGCTGACCGAACTATTTATGTACCTAAGAGATTTTGCCGATGATTATTTTAAGTTTTCAAATGTTAATCTATATATAACCTCCGTACCTGACCAGCTTCCGGAAGTTTTACTACCCAGTTATTACAACAAGGAAATAATGCCTTTATTCAAAGAAGCGATCACCAATGTTTATAAACATGCTCGGGCAAAAAATATTCATTTGGATTTTATAGTTTCAAAAACCACTCTTAAAATAAAATTAAAGGATGACGGGAAAGGAATGGATCACGATCTAATAAAAAAGGGAAACGGTCTTACAAATATGAAACACAGGGCAGGTAGAACAGGCGGAACAATGGAGATCATATCTGCTCCGGAGAAAGGATCAGAAATTATTTACACAGTATTACTACCCATAAAGGGTAGGTTATAGATTTAAGTAACCACTAAATTTGCTGAATGGAAATGGTAGAAACACTTAACATAGTAATAGTTGAAGATAACCCTGAGGTTAGAAATATTTTATGTGAATACATAAATAGCAGCGATGAATTATTTTTAGCAGGAGCCTATAGCAGTTGTGAAGAAGCTCTTGAAAATCTGAAACAGGATAAACCACGCATTGTATTAATGGACATCGATCTCCCCGGCATGAATGGCATCGAGGGAACAAAAAAAATAAAGCAACTCAGTCCAAAAACAGATGTGATCATTATTGCCGTTTTTGAAAATAGCGAAACTGTATTCTCTGCTTTATGTGCCGGAGCTTCCGGATACCTGACCAAAAACATAAAAAGAGATGAGCTGCTTCCTTCTATTGATGAATGCCTGAAAGGCGGAGCACCCATGAGCATGAAAATTGCAAAAATGGTGGTTGGGTCTTTTAAGAAAAATACCAATTCTCCCCTAACAGACCGGGAAACGGAAATTCTTTCATTTCTGGCAAACAGTAAAAGTTATAATACCATTGGAGAATTATTATTCATTTCCAAAGACACGGTAAAATACCACATCAAAAATATTTACATCAAACTTCAGGTTGATAGTAAAGAAGCTGCTATAGAAGTGGCTAATAAAGAGCGGTTTATCTAGATTTTTCTTATCCCTATATTTTATTCCTTAAACCCAAAAATTGCAGTAAACCTGCAAATTTTGCCCAAAGGGTGGACGCAAATGATTTGGTCCGGGTTAACCAAGACATCCTGGCGGTCCGAAGGACTCCTAAAGTTCGGAGTAAGCGCCTGGATCGTCTTCGCATAGCGCAAATTTTTCAACTGAAAAATTTGGGTTAAAACTACCCTTTTCGGGTAGTACTATACCCTTGTCATATCCTGACCTTTGCTGTATTAAAACCAAACTACACTAATCATACATTCATGAAAACATCATTACAAAAAATCTGTTTATCTGCTTTATTTCTCTGTGCTGTAATAAGCAACGGTTATTCCCAAATGACAAGCTGGGTAAATCCTTTTACAAGCAACTCAACATTTGTGAATGGAGTGGATGTGGAAGTGGATCCCAGCGGAAATTCCTATACGGTGGGAAATTTCTCAGGTACGGTAAATTTTAATTATAACGGCACCGCCACAAACGTAACCTCGGCCGGAGGACAAGATATTTTTATTATTAAAAACGATGCAGCAGGTGCCCTTGTTTGGGTGAAAACCATCGGAGGTACTTTGGATGATGTTCCGGTTGCGGTTGATGTAAGATCATCGGGAGTTGTAGTTGCAGGAACATTTAAATCAGTAAACATGGATTTTGATCCTGGGGCAGGCTCTGTACCTTTGTCAAGTTCTGGCGGCAACGACCTTTTCGTATTAAAACTGGATTTAACTGGTGTTTACCAATGGTCGCAAAAGGCGGGCGGGACATTAGATGAATCCATGACGGATATTGAGATGGACGGCTCATCCAATGTTTACTTGGCGGGTTCATTTACAACACTAATGGATTTTTTCTCAAATACAAATACAGCCAGTCATGGCGGACAAGACGCCTTTGTTTGCAAACTAAATTCTGCGGGTGTTTACCAATGGGTAAAAGCAATTGGCGGTGCAGGAACCGATGTGTCACATAAATTATCTGCGGTGGGCACTGTTGTTATTTTGTCGGCAGATATTGGTTCAGGCAGCACAACCTTTGATTTCGGCAGCGGAACAAATATGGGCACATTCTCAGGCACAGGAACTAACGGTATAACTACTTATTTTTCTGATGCCGGTGTGTATCAAGGCAGTTATCAATTCACCGGAAATACCAGCGTTATCAAAATGATCTCGACAGGATCCACCAACATTATTGTAGGAACATTTGCAGGAACCATGGATATTAATCCGGGAGCGGCTGTAAATAATATATCAGCGGTGGGAGCACGTGATATGTTTATTATACAAGTTTCTTCCCTTGGAGGAGGAAACTACATAGATCATCATGTTGCAAACGGAATGTCCGGAGGACAGGTTTTACCGACAAGTTTAGTGCATGTA
>Ga0163144_10017848_pt1 | contig 14423 bp, 17 predicted proteins | sample OliLak19BULKMAT1_FD_123175 | JGI IMG/M metagenome (GOLD analysis project Ga0163144, IMG submission 123175) | Freshwater microbial mat bacterial communities from Lake Vanda, McMurdo Dry Valleys, Antarctica - Oligotrophic Lake LV.19.BULKMAT1 | ecosystem: Environmental > Aquatic > Freshwater >... | reverse complement strand
CCCCTTGCGGGGTAGTGGTGATGAATCCCTTAAACGCGCCGACACCGACACCCCCAGAATCCGCATAGTTGTTTCCGTCCCCTTGCGGGGTAGTGGTGATGAATCCCCTCGTCTGAGAGGCCTTACTGGGCTTGGGTTCTAGCGGTCAAATCGACGCACCTGCATGCAGCCCTGCCTAAAAAAGACTTTGACAACAATTATGGCATCAACTGAACAGCTCAAACCCCTTCTGCGCCAGGAATCGACGCAGGTCAACGAACCTATAGGGTTTTCAAGGTACTGGCAAGGTGCGTCGATACCGACTGCTTGCTGACCACGCTAAACGATTCCACCGCAAAGATCAACCGTTGGCGATCGCTTAAACAATGTATACCGTTGGTGGTGGCTGCGGTGCGTCGCTGCCAATGGTGAGCGATCGTGGCACCGCATCCGCAGGCACCCAGTAAAAACGCACATCATCCTCCGTTGGCTGCACCCGTGTTTGCACTTTGCGATACAGCTTTTGCATCTCACTCAAACTCAAAAAGCATTCAAACGCACTGCGCTGCACTCGCCGCCCATAACCTTCCAGAAAGGTTGCTAGCTTGTGTCGTCGGCGATCGTCGGGGATATCATAGATCACGAGTACCAGCACTAGACTGCCCTCAAAAAGGGTTCGTAAGGCACCGACTGGAGCAAACTACGCTTGTAGCGGCGAATCTGAAGCTGCATTGCACGTCGATACATCACAGGCTCCGGGGCATCTGGATGCGCCACATGGGTACTGACGCGTTGCTCAAAGTAGCCTAGAAACCTTCGCCGTGCCGTCTCGGTCAGATATACTCCACCGTTGGCACCCGCCGTAAACTCGTCTGGCTTGATCGACTGCTTGTTTGCCAGCGACAGTATCAGCGTATCCACTAGCGGCGATCGCCACTCCTCCATCAGGTCAAACGCCAAGTGCGGCTCCTTGCGATCGGAGCGATGCAAATTCCCCAGATAGGGATTCAGCCCTTCCGCCAGCAGCAGACTCAACACATTGTTAAACAGGAGCGTATAGCCAAAGCTCAGCATGGCATTGATGGGGTCAGTCGGTGGACGGCGATGACGCTGGGCAAAATCCCAGACCGGATCAAGCAAGAGCTGACCAAACGCTGGGAAATAACGGGCGGCCCCGCTGCCCTCATAGCCCCGAAGCGACTCTAAATTGTCCACGCCAGCCACCTGCTGCATATCCTGTTGGATACCCGCGATCGCCCCTGCCACCGTCGCTAGCCCGCGCTTCCGGTTTAACCGCAGCAGTAACTGACGCGAATTCGCCAACTTGCCCAGCACGATCGCCCGTGCCGTTTCTAGTTGGAACCGGGCATCGCCATAGCCGCTAAACTGCGCGACCTCAGCCGCTAAGCTCCCCTGCTCGGCACTCCACAAGTGCCCCTTGTATTGCCCCGTTTGGGACAGAAAGACAACGGGTACCTGTGCGTCCAAACAAGACGAAATGGCTGCCGTAGTGAGCTGAATGTTGCCAAAGACCAGAATTTGCTCCACTTCCCGAATGGGTACTTCCAGCACTGGCACACCCACCTCAGCCTCCCGCTGCTGAATCAAAAACCGTCCGTGATCTTTGCGTAAGGTGGTTCCCTGCTGCACCAAATAAAGCGTGGACATCCGGTACCTCTTAAGCGGTTCACTCGTAGCGGCGCGATCGTCTCACCCGCAAGACGACTCTCGTTCTGTTTAAAGCTTGCTCTTCTAAAGGTGCCCCAAAGGCTGAAACAAGCAACAGGAGTACATTTGATCGCTCTGTCTAGGGTGCGATCGCTCCTTTTGGGCAACTCTTGTGTCAGCGCCCTTCGGTAAGATGGGTGTGATCAGTCTGCGCGATCGCGTTTTGAGGGAAGCTATGCCCTGGCTCAATCTGTTTACTATCACTGCTGGTCGGCTCTGGCTGCTGGCACAAGCCTCGCCGTCTCCCAGCCCTACTGTGGCTGCACCCATCGACATCGCAACCGTCGAGTTTCTCAAAGGTCAGTTTCAGTCGTTAACAACCACCTTTAATATCTACGTCACCCTGTTGAGTGCGGTTGCAGCCCTGTTTGTCGCGTTTGCCGCCTGGTTTTTCAAGCGCACCCTCAGCGAAGCCAAGCAAGAAGTGCAGCAGTTGGTGCGAGAGGCAGTAAAACTCGAAATTGCCGCCTCTATTAAACAGCGCGTCGAGACCTTAGAGCAAATCCTGGAGCGCGAAGAAATGCCAGGATTGGTGAGCGTCGATTACGTGCTGCAAGTCGCATCCGGCACCTTGCCCAAAGAGTATCGCTTGCTCAACGCGCGGTTTCCTAAGATCAAAGTCCGTAAGCTCGACAGCCGTCAGTTTAATGGGGATGTGGTAGTGCTGGACATGGTGAACTACCAGCCAACGGGAAGCAAACTGGAGGAGGCAGAAATCGATCAGGTGTTGCAGGCAGTCACCGATAAGATGTCGCCAGAGTCGGTGCTGGCTGTATATGTGCGGGGACGGTATAGCGCGATCGAGACATTGGGACAAAAGATCAGCTACTACACGTCTACAAATTTGCCAACCCAACTCCTGGGCAATGTCATCAATGCTGCCTATGTCGCCAATACTTTGCGCGGTGAGGATGACTAAATGGTAAGGGGACTTGGGGTGTAGAGTGTGGGGAATGCAAGCAAGAACCGCAAGTTGCATCCCTAAAATGGAGTCATTCACTCAAGAGAGTTTCTCATGGGTCAGCCAGCCGTGGTTTCACATGTGCTGTTGGGGCATCCTTTAGCTGACCAGGCGAGTAAACTTGATAAGACCAACGCAAACCTCGGCGGTTTTACCAGGTATGAGGCATCCGACTAAACATAATGGCTGCAACCTCCGAGGTTTTGGTTCAACACGCTTCTTATGAGACTGAAGCCGAAGTACTAGCCCCGTACTATTCGTTATTGCGCCATTTGTTGCTGGCCTCTTAGATGGTGGGGTACTTGAGGAAACGCTATCTTGAGTGGTGGCTATATCAGTCACTGTCGCTTGCTTTTTGCTGCGCTCATAGCTGCTAGGTGTTTTACCGCCTGCCATTTTCATATTCCTTACTGTCCTTGCCATACATCGCCGCTACCGCAGTTAAAATGCGCGATGACAATGCCGACACCGATGCGTCTGCCTAGACAAATTCAATTCGCGTGCGATCGGCTTCTACCAGGGTCAGATTATGGGTCTGCAACTGGGCGCTGGAGGTTTCTAGCAGGGCAGTATATCCCTGTAACGATAATCCATTGCCTAAATCCATTGTTAGATTAACCGATTGCAACCCCCGTAACCGTGCCTGTGCTTTTTCTAAAATCGCGGACTGACGCTTTTGATACACCATCGCCAAATCCTCCAGATGAGTCATGCTTAAGGATTTCTTTAGATTGGCCAGCCGCTCATCACCGCGAGATCCGTAAGATTTTGGAATCTAGTTACCGTTTGTTACCCGCGATCGCCCCCTTATTCCGTATAACCACCTACGCAGAGGCTAACTGATTGCTTTGCAGGCACCAAAAACTCTTTCGCATTCCACATCTGCTGTTGCAGAGTCCTCAAGCATCGCTTCAGATGCGTCAAACCTTCCTTGTCAGGCTTCACGCATCGTTTTCTACCCCTTAACAATCATTTTTACCACTCAACGATCGTTTCGCCAGTCCAGCAAATGAGTTTACAGACCTCAGCAGTCGCTTTGGAGGTGTTAAATATTGTTGTAAGGGGGGCGATCACTACGTTGGAGAAGGCGAAAGTTACCTGAGCCAGCAAAATCTGCAATTTCTTCAGAAGTTGCAGATTTAAAGTTTTATGCCTTCTTCCCCTTGCGGGGATGGATTTAGATTGAAAGAATCGCCTACACCAGACGAGTTTAGAAGACAACGCTTCAGTCCCTTTACAGGGAAGTGAGTCAAGGAAACCTTTCCTATATTCTTATCCTATCACTCTATCATCAGCACCTATTTAAAAAGGAGCTGCGCCAGATTTTCGTTAGTTGGCTTGCAGACTAATTGAGTTCTTTAAAGAAAAATTCCAAGATTTCTACCCGATTGAAATTTTGTGAGCTAGACTCGACTTATAAATTTATCTGGAGGAGGCTATATGCCACCCAACAACGACGAATCTCTCAGCAGAGAGCAAGAATCATCTAGCCAAGACGAGTTAAGAATACAACGCTTCCTTTACCTTCAATCCACAGCCGAATCGATCGGGAAACTGCTCTCCGAGCTTTTAAACCACGGCGTTTTCCTCAAACTTAAGGTGAATGGTTCGGCTGACGGTTGGGCGTTAGTTCTGTCATTTGAACTGAGATAACTGTAAGGCGAGGGGAGTATTTACCGACTCTCCTCGCTTTGCCTGCTTAGTCAATCGGGTGCATCTCTTTTTGCTGAACTAGCTCACGCCCTAACCACTGAATCCTTTACTTACCAATATGTCTGTTAGTTCCACTCCCTCTCATGATGCGGCATTGCAGGTGCTGCAACAGGCAGTCACTGCAATCATCGATTGGGCTGGCACAAAGGATAGTCTGGTAGCTCAGAATCCTGCTGCACTTCAGTTGGTATTCGATCGCATTCACCTGACTCCTGAACAGCCAAACCAGCCTAAACATTACCGTCCCGCACGGGCGCTAGAGGTTCACAAGGGTGAGCAAACCCCTCGAATTCCCTACGCTACAGAAGACAGCCCATCCAATCAAGATATTGCTGCTCTTAGGGATCAAATTCTTGGTGGGGTGCCGCATCTCGATCCTCAGCGGCAAAGCCTTTCTCAGCTAATGGTGTTTCTGGAAACCTACGGGTCTCATCTCAGTTGGGGAGAGCCGGATGCTGATATTGCGATCATCGATCAGGCAAAATCAGAGGCGGCGATCGCGGCAGCACTAGCACAGAGTCCACCAGGCAAAAAGCTGGCGCTGATCGGGGGCGATCTCATGGGAGTGCAAAAATTCATCTACACCATTTCATCAGAAGGGGCATTGAAATCCCTCAGGGCGCGGAGTTTTTATCTGGAACTGGCTACCGAAGAAATTGTGCAGCAGCTTTTGACGGAACTCAAATTGCCCCGCACGAATGTGATTTATGCCGGAGCCAGTAAGTTTTATCTGCTGGTTGCAGCAACCAATGAGTTAGAAAGCATTCTGGCGCAAGCTCAAAGGGAATTTAATGATTGGTTGTTGGAAACGTTTCAGCGCAAGGTGTTTCTGGCGATCGCCCACGAAGCCTTCTCAGCAGACCAACTCAACACTCCTTTAGAGTCTGATCAGACTCTACTGGCTCAAATCTGGCAGAAAGTAAATGACAAACTAACGGTTCAAGCCTCCCGCAAGTTTGAACACCAGTTAGACAAAATTCTGAAGCCACAAGCGAGTCATCAACCCTGTAAAGTTTGCCATCGAGATGATGTACCAGAAGACAACCTTAAGCCACTAAACGATCTTGAAGATGATTCAGTGTTGGCGTGCTGTACTTGTCGGACTATGTTTCGGTTGGGCGATCGCTTGCCAGAGCTAAAGGCCTTAGTGCGATCGTCCCGCAGATACAGCGATACCGATATTCAGATTCAGTCTATCTTCTATCATCCTGTCGAGCACTTCAATTGGAGACCAAACCCAGGTGAGATGGTATGCCAAATCAACAACTGGGATGTTGAGGACTATCCTTCTAATCAGTTTTTTCCACTACTATTAGGTCAATACTTCAAAGGTGTTCCTAACGAAGAAAACCCTGAGAAACAGCGCTTCATCACTGCCAATGAGATGGCGAAAGCATCCGAAGGCATTGAGCGCATCGGTTATCTACGGATGGATGTCGATCGCCTCAGCCAAATCTTCTCTAAAGGGTTAGGAGCACAATACACCCTACCCCGGCTTGCTACTCTGTCTCGGCAGATGACCTACTTCTTTAAAGTCTATCTAAATAGCTTGGCAGAGGCACGACAACTCAATTTTATTGACTATTGTGACTCTCTCAACTTTGAACGGCTACCCCGTAATCCTCCTAACGATCCTAAGAAAGAGCCTGACAAGAACCTGCGCCAAAATCTGCTGTTTATCTACGCTGGCGGCGATGATCTATTTGTTAGTGGTGCCTGGGATGAAGTAGTGGTGTTTGGCTTCGATGTGTATCAGGCATTTCGTGCTTACACAGGTCAGCATCCCGACATTACTCTGTCCGGTGGAGTTTGCATTGCTGGGGCAAAATTTCCCCTCTATCAAGCGGCAGAAGAAGCCGGAACGATAGAAAAGGCTGCAAAAGGAAATGGCCGCGACAGTCTAGGCTTATTCAATACGACACTTAAATGGGATGAGTGGTTGGGTAACTGGGATCTAGAGATGCTGACACATGACGATCGTGACTATCTTGGCTCCGTAACCAAACCGGCCCTTTTCGGGGTCTTACCGTTTGTAAAACAACTAGTTGGCGAAGTTGGGAAAGGGTACACGCGCAGTTTTGTCCGCAACTTACTGAATACTGCCCAACTGCAAGAAGCGAAAATTAAAGAGGCAAAAGAAACACATCCTGACCAAGTGAAAGACATTCGCTACTACCTGCATTTGCCGAAAGTTGCCTATACCTTGGCGCGGCTCCCTGACAGAATTTTGACAGATGCCAATTTTCGGCAGTCGCTCAAAAGTCCTTATAATGCGCCCTATTTTCGAGCGATCGCCACCTGGATCGAACTCCTCAATCGTTAGTAAACCTGCCAGTCAAGACCTATGCCACCTAATGATTCTCAAAATCCAAAAAAAATAAATTCACCTGGTAAACCGAGTTTATCGTCTGTCTCTCCAAAAGCCCGAACCGATCAACAAACTACTCCATTGGAAAATCACCCTAGAGACATCACCGCGGCAATCATCCAACAGATTAATCAATTATCTGATGGTTTCAGCAGCTACCCCATTCGGACATTGGTAGAACAGGCTGAGGGATTCGGTGTTTATCTACAACAGAACCAACTGAAAACCAACCAGGTGAGAAAGTTTCTAGATGCAGTGAATCGAATTAAAGCCGATCTGCCCGAAGATAACGATTTCTCAAAGATTGAAACAGAGATTGTGCTGCTCAAGCCTAAGCTAGCCTACGCGGCGGCGCGACAAGCCTCAGTACAGGCATTAAGCAAGGTTATGAGTGCGGCAATTGATCAAGTCCACAGCATTGGTGATTTTCAGCGACTGGTGCAGTTTCTTGAGTCCACGATCGCCTACCATAAAGCCGCAGGAGGAAGAGACTAATGACCGTTGTTGAAAGACCACAAAAGCAACTCGCTGGCAAAATTCGGATTGAAAGCACTCTCCTAGTAAAAACGGGACTGCACATCGGGGGCGGCGGTGAAACGTTAGATATTGGCGGGTTAGACAAACCTGTAATCCGCGATCCACTCACACAGCAGCCTTATCTGCCCGGATCGTCCATTAAAGGCAAGCTGCGATCGATTCTAGAACGGCTACACAATAAGCCAGTCAACCGTAGAGGCAGCCGTGACACCTATCGCTATGAAAGTGATGATGTTGTGGATGGCTACACTGATGTCGGTACAAAGGAGAATCCTAATCAATTTGTGTTTTTCGAGGGAGCACGTACTTGCCAGGTTAGCCGTCTCTTTGGCTCAACAGGCACTCAATGCTGGATTCCAACAAGTAATGTCACTCAAGGAATTGAAAAAGTTTCCAATACTCCACCTCAGCGCATTCCATCTGACGGCGGAGAATATACCAAAGTTATCGGACGCAACGCACCCGCAAGGCTGATTGTGCGTGACGCTCACTTAGAATCCCATTCAGTAGAAAAGCTCAAGCGGATTGACACTGGGCTGAACATGACCGAGTGGAAGTTTGAAAATGGCATTGATCGCATCACCTCTGCCGCTAACCCCCGGCAATTAGAGCGCGTGCCAGCAGGGGCTGAGTTTAAGTTTGAGTTGGTTTACACCGTTGAGAACGAGGAACAGGTGATTGAGGATTTGAAAAATCTGGCGATCGCCCTGGCCATTCTGGAAGACGATGCGCTCGGTGGTCACGGCTCACGCGGCTACGGCAAAATCAAGTTCCAGGAGATTCGCTTCTTCTATCGGAGTCTTGCCCAATACCAAACCATTGGCAGCAGCACCGTCGATTGGGCAGCTCCCCGCATTGCGTTTGCTGATACCACAGAACTGCTTGGTAGCTTTGGCGACATTCAGCAGCAGTTGCTTCCGGGAGCCAGCTAACATGTCCCATTGGAAGTTGGTCAAACTCGACTTCGAGCGCAATCCCGTTCACTTTGGTGAATTAGGCATTGGTATGGAAGAATCGAGCGAACGGGCTTACTCCGATACGCTGTTTAGCGCCTGGGTGAGTTCCTATGCGCGGCTATTTGGTAGCAAGGCTGTAGAGGCTCTATTTGCCCAGTTTCCCCAGTCAGAGCGATCGCCTCTACCAGAACCACCTTTTCGTCTCAGTTCCACCTTTATCTACCAAGGCGAAACCTACTATCTTCCTCGCCCAATCGAACGTCCAAAGGGTTATCCCAATGATGATCTAGCCTTTGCAAAAGAGTATAAGAAACTAAACTACTTACCCTTAACCGTTTGGCAGCGATGGTATCAAAAAGGCGGGTTTACAACTAGAGGTGTAGACTCCGATCGAGCCGAACTTGAACTAAAGGTAAAGCAGCCAGAAACGTTTGGGGCACTGGAAACAGCGAAAACATTTGATTACAGTAAAGCGTTTGAGTCGCAACGCCTTCCTAAAGTCAGTCTCGATCGCACCACCCGCGCCAGCAATTTCTACCACGTTGGCTTTGTAAAATTTCAGCCAGACGCAGGATTATATTTTTTGATTTACGTTCCCAATACTGATCCGACTCTAGAAATAAAACTAGCATCTGCACTCAGTCTGCTGGGAGAAGATGGCATTGGTGGGGAGCGATCGAGCGGTGCTGGACGCTTTACTGCAACCTGGCATGATCTCGATGAACAATGGAGAAACGTTGTGAATTTCAAGGAGCCTAATGCTTACAGTTTGATTAGCCTATTGTGGGAGTATCCCTTTGCGGCTGAATATTTACAGGGAGCCAGCTATGCCTTACGGGAACGTAGCGGCTGGATTGTGTCACCAGTATCTGGTCAACAAGCACGACGACAGGCAGTGCAAATGTTTACCGAGGGGTCTGTCTTTCCACAACCTATCAGCGGGATGTTAGCCAATGTCACGCCAGGAACATTCAAAGCGCATCCCATTTATCGCAGTGGTATTAGTCTCAGCCTTCCTATCCATTTGACATCCTGACCCATGCTTTCCTCTGCTTCCGCCGCCCTGACAAAACCTCAAACAGTTGATTCTTGCACAATTCAGCTTACCAGCCCAATGCTACATATTGGCTCTGAAGTGCAGCAGTTAAGCCCGTTTGAATATGTGCCCACAGCTAAGTTTGTCTATCAACCCAATGCGGAAGTATTGGCGCGTTCGCTCTACCAGCAAGGTCGCTTACCCGATTACCTGAACACGATTAAAGAACGCCAATCCATTCTGCCCATTCTGGAGCAAGCCTTTGGCGAAGACTGGCCACGGGCGCAGGATGCTAACGGTCAACCGCTTTTCTCAAAAGCAACCCGCAGTTTGTGTTGGGCGGATCACCAGCGCATTAGTGATCTTAGACCGATGATTCGCAATGCCAACGGTCAACTCTACATTCCCGGCTCGTCAATTAAGGGGGCAATTCGGACGGCGATCGCTTACCACTTATTAAAAAATGCGGAACAGTTTCAAGTGCCGAAACCAAAACAGTTGAGCGCCCTTGAGCTTCAACTCCAGCAGACAATGGGCAGTCTAAGGCAGAAAGCCAAATTTGCCGACGATACGCTGTTTATGAATGCGCTCTTTAGTGATTTTGAGTTGGAGGGCGATCGCAGCCATGTTAAATCTGGACCCAACACTGATTTTATGCGCGCAGTCAAGGTTACGGATTCGGAGCCGTTGATCGAGCGTAAGATTCCCCTACCCAATGGCAAACATCGTTTTGAAAATTTACCCGTTACGGCTGAAGTGCTGGTTTCGAGTCGCTATGGAGACTACCGCGCTAAATATCGCGCCTCGATTTATGCTGAACTCGCCCGCGGTGTGCAAACCACATTTACAATAACGCTCGATCGCCACCTTCTTGATCAGATGCACCATTCGCAGGGGATGAAAATTCCCTTTCACTCGGTTGCTGATATTCTCAAACTTTGCCAGGACTTTGCCCAAGACCAATGGGATGAAGAACATGACTACTGGCAAGCAATTCAAAATAACCCCAATGAACGCGATCGCGATCGCCATACTCGCAACTTAGATTTTGGCGCAATCCGTGATTTTTATGAAGCAACCACCTGCCCCTATGCACTACGGTTGGGCTGGGGCACTGGCATGAATGGCACCACAGTAGGGCTATTGCTGGATGAGCAATTGCGATCGCAGATCCGCGATTGCTGTGGCATTAAGGCTCCCGGCTTTGAAGCTCCCAAATCACGCCGCACCATTATCGATCCGAAAGGTGAAATTCGGTTTGTACCAGGATGGGCTAAATTCAAGGTGCTGTAATCATGCTGATTCGATCGACCTGGGCACTAAAGGTCGCTGAACCGACTAGTCTGCCTCGCTCATATAGCTTAGGGTTGGTTAAACTTCTGCATCAGCATTCGGGAATTGAGATGGGATCTGAGCAAATTCCTGCTACAGCCTGTTCAAGCCTTCTCGGTTCTGTTGGTGCGAGTGGAGATTTTGTTACCTTCTATCCAGAGTCGCTTTATCAACTATCGCTTTGTGGTTTGCGGGAAGATGTGTCGAAGGCGATCGCTTTCCTCAATCTCTCCCCCACATTAGAGTTTTTGGGTGCCCGGTTTGAAGTGATGGAGCGAACCGATGAAACGACTAGCTACGAAGAACTCTACACCGCCCTCGTTGTCAACGAACCCGAACCCATTCGACGGTTTGAGCTTCAATTTTTCACACCCACTGCCTTTACCCAAAATCGCCTTTACGTACCGCTGCCCCTGCCTGCCCTCATGTTTCGCAGTTGGTTAGAACGGTGGAATCACTTTGCACCTGTGTATCTGGGCGGCGATGAACTGATTGGGTATTTGAGCGAAGCCGTTGCCGTCACCCGACATAACATTCAGACACGATCGTTTCAGGTGCATCAAGGCAGAATCACTGGCTTTATTGGAACCGTCACCCTCCAGGTTCCCCAGCGATTCGATCCACTGCTGGCTAATGTGGCAAACCTGCTCGTAAGCTATGCTCAATTCTGCGGCACGGGCATGAAAACTCGATTGGGCATGGGGCAAACGAAAATGGAGAATAAAGAATGAAAAGTAACGCTGTAAACTATGTTTAGATAGAGTTAAAGATAGTAATAAAATGCAACTAATAATCTCAGGCAATCCAAATCTTGGAGCAATTCGTAATGTTATTTACTTAGCAAGTAAACACTATCAAGGGAAAATCAGAAAAGTATTATTTATAGATAATGAGACATCTTTGCAGAAAGATGGGCTATCTGTAGAAGGACAACGCAATGAAATGGTTAGGTCTTATATTGAAGATGTAACTATTGAATCAATTCCCGTTAAAAGAGAAAATTTGCATGAAAAAATACCAAAACTCTTAAGTGAAAAACTGCAAGTCTATAAGCGCTCAGAAATAGTGATTGACTTAACTAATGGTGACAAATTTATCACAAGCGCATTATACGCATCCGGTAGCCTATCTCAAATAGACAATCTATTTTTCCGGCTCTCCTGTTAATGTGGTGATAATTTTTTCTAATCAGAGACGCAAGCTAATAGTCTTTCACGGAAGTTGTTGAAGTTTACGAAGCCATAGGCTTGTCGTTTAATCAACTTGATACGATTGTTTATGCCCTCCATTGCTCCACTCGTCGTTCGATTCCGAAAGTAGTTGCAAATCCCATCCAAATGGTTATGAATTGTTGTAATGGCTTCACTATAAACGGCTCGGGCTTTACTCAACCACTCTTGAATCTGACCCTTTCCTTCCTCAACAGTCAAAGGCTGTTCATAAATAGCGCGAAACTCTTCTTTCCATCGATAAGCTTTTTCTAATCGCTTTGACCGTTGTAAAAGCTGACCTAGCTTTTCTGTTTGCTCTGACGTTAAATCCTTGCCATTCTTCAAGAAAATGAATTTACTGCCTCGGTCAAAGACACCGACTTGCCTGCGGATTTTATTTAACTCTTCTTTGACAGCTTTCATAACGTGAAAACGGTCAATCACAATCACAGCGTTTGGGAACACTTTTTCAATCACTTTTGGGAAGCCTCCCCACATATCAACAGTCACCTCCTCAATCTTCTCTCTCACCTCTAAGGGTTGCTGCTCAAGCGTTTTGATGATGTCTTCTTGTTGATGACTGTCAATGACTTCAATTAACTTCCCAGCCTCAATGTCTCCGACAACTGTGGCGAAATTCTGGTGTCCTTTACGCTTACTGATTTCATCGATGCCAAGTCGTTTGACCCCTTCCCACCCTGTGTTTTTTTCTGAGCGTACTGATGCTTGAAAATGCCTTGAATGCGGTCAAAACTTAATCCTTCTACGCGACTAACTTGTTCAATGCTGGAAAGCTGCACTTGCTGGTAAATATGCTCCTCATAGCGTTGAGTGTAGTGCCGCCCTTCAGCTGCAAACGACAATAATTCAGTAAAATAACGCTGACAATCATGACAATAAAACTGACGACGAGGAACTTTCAAATAAGTAGCTTGACCGAAAATTGATAAATCCCGTATTAAAATCGGGCGATCTTGATGAACTTCTGAACTCAATTGCTTACAGTGGGGGCAGCTAGATTCCTCGTGAAGTAATCGCAACTTTAAATACACTACATTGAACTGTTGAGTACAGCTTTCAACAGTAACGTTAGGAAAATTAAGCAATGTATCAAGATGAAAGTCCATTGGCATAACACCCTGCTAAATGTGTTCTATTATACTATTTTCACCCTTGATCCGGAAGAGCCATTTTTCCTAACTGTGAATCGAGATAAATTTAACATCAACCCAGAAGAACTATTAGATTCGGACTATACCATCGATATTGCTTCACCACTCGAAAGCCTAGAAAGCATTGGGAAATACACATATTTTGGTATTGTTTATTACAGAAGAAGAGTCGCTGATATTTTAGATGCCTTTAAAGATGTGAAGTTCGAAAATAGTTCTCTTGGTAGCGGCTTTGAGATCCAAATTAACAATACAGTTTCTAGTTTTTTCCTTGAAAAGTATCCTGAAACAATTTCTAGTGTTGGGCAAATCATCGAAGCGATTTCTTTAGAGCTTTGTAAATTGATAAAACAAATTGCAAAAGGAAATATCACAGTAAAATCTCCCAGTGACTTTAGCGGAGCGATCGACTGGCTCCGGTGCTACTTTGGTGAGCCTCTAAGAGGTAAAAAAAATCAAAATCTACTGGATTACGAAGAGAATTTGAAGCAACTTCAGTCGATTGACAAATTAATTGATTTAGTAAAAACACACAGAAATATAAGTTCTCATCCATATGACTGTTTAAGGGGTAGGGATGAAGCAAGATTAGTGCTGAACACTTCTTTATATATTCTTGAAAAAATCGGCGAGTCTAAAATTTTTGCATCATGAAATACATTGGAATTGATGGAGATAATATTGGTTCTAAAATAGAACTTTATTTCCTTGAGAATAATGAAGAATCAATTCAGATTTTTAGTGGAATTGTAGAGAAGACAGTTCAGCTTGTGGCACTCCAGCTAAAGGAGTTAGGAATGACAATTATTTTCAGTGGCGGTGATAGTATTCTGTGCCGCTCAGACACAATTGATATTGAAAAACTGCGTAGTATTATTACAGTAGAAGCGAAAAATGAAATTCGTTTTTCAGTTGGTATTGGAGAGACTATGAAGCAAGCATATATTGCTTTAAAGTATGCCAAGACATCAGGGAAAGACAGGATTGTTATATTAGAAGATGACCAATTCAAAGCTCTCTGTGATCATAATTACTCATTTTTGCAGTCTAGTTGAGAGACTTACAATCACCTCATCAGCCTTTTTGGTGGGCATCCTGCCATGACCGAACTAAACACCGATCGTATCACTGGCACGATCGCCATCACCGTATCACGCCACGGCAATGGTCAATGTTGTTGCCAGATATCACCGATATTGAGCGACCAACCTCGCGCCAGCAACAAGTTTTTGGGCAAACACCAGAATATACGATCGCGTGATGAGGAAGGCTAATTGTTACGCAGAACACTCTGAAGCCACTCCCAATCCTCATGCGATAGTTTGGGACTTAGGGGTTGTCGATAATCGATCGCCAACTCAAAGCGGGCGCGATCGTAGACGCGATGCAGCAGTGGCTGGAGTTCTAGCAACGGCTCAGTGTCGCCTTTG
>Ga0163144_10017846_pt1 | contig 14425 bp, 13 predicted proteins | sample OliLak19BULKMAT1_FD_123175 | JGI IMG/M metagenome (GOLD analysis project Ga0163144, IMG submission 123175) | Freshwater microbial mat bacterial communities from Lake Vanda, McMurdo Dry Valleys, Antarctica - Oligotrophic Lake LV.19.BULKMAT1 | ecosystem: Environmental > Aquatic > Freshwater >... | reverse complement strand
GAGTAGAACCGCAGCACCGATGTCCACGGCGCATCACCAACCATCAGCAACGCGGTTGCCAGTTGATAAACGGACAGGTGGCCAAAGATCGCGGCGGTCACGGCGCCGGCAGCGAAACCCAGCCAGCACAGCCAGGCCCGCCACAGCAGACGCCCGGCAAAAGGCGTACCGGTCTCGGCCTGTCGGACGTAGACTAGTTCCAGCATGATGCCGAAGACCAGGAAGAAGGCCGGGGTGAACGATCTGAAGCCGATATTGAGCAGTCCCTTCCACCACGTCTGCGGGACCGAATTCCACACGTCAGTTGCGATCAGGGCGTGGATGAGGGCTGCGCCGAGGACGGCAAGGCCACGCACCGCATCAAGGGCTGCGAGCCGCGGTGTTTGCAGCGGGGCGGCGGACGCCGGCGCTGGCACCGATGGCGGTATTTCTGCCGAATGCCCCGGTCCGCTGGTCATGTCGCTTCAAGCCGATCGAGGATGCCCCTGGCCACCGCTACGAAGGCCACCACCTTTTTGGGCACATCAACATGCAGTGGCAGCATGCTCAGGAACAGGCTGGCTTCGCAGGCGCGCACAAACCCTGGGTCGCTCCCGAGATCGACGAGCATGGCCTGAAATGCAGCCTGGTGGGTTGTCCGATTTGGGGCCTGCACCAAGAGACGAACAGCTAGTTCGCGGTCGACTTCAAGCTCGCAGAGGTCGTGATTGATGAAATCATAGTCACCGAGCACCGAATGGGACAATTTGGCCAGGTCATAGCTGGCGTCCATCCACAGGTCGCTCTCGCATGCGGCACCACGCGGATCGATGAACTTCATTAACCGGCTCTGTCGGCAGTAGATGATGTTGGAGAGGCAGAGATCGCCGTGGCTGATCGCCTCGTCCCAGCTCCGCCGGCGATCGGCGAAGCGCCGCCACTGACGTTCGAACCTGGCGGTCACCGCCTCGAGGCCACCCGGATCCAGGCGATCTAGCATGCCGGCGATCGCAGGCCAGGCCGCATGCGCGCGCAACTGGCGCTGGCGTTCAACGACCTTCCCCAGGTAGAGCCGTTCGGCAGCCGCGCGGCCTCCGGCAGCGGGTCGCAGCGGCCTCCGGCGCAGGAACTCGCCGAGCTTCTCGAGAAAGCGGGCGAACCGCTGCGCGTCAAAAGCGCCATGGATCCATTGGATCGCGGCATCTGGCGCGCCGATGCGCTCCAGGTCGTATTCTGCCCAGTCGGGACCGCTGCGGAAGGCCAGCGGCTCCAGAAAGAACAAACGCAGCGGACCGGCTGCCGACGCCAGATGGCCGTAGTAATCGTGCTCACGACGGAGCTTCGCGACGTCCGCGGAGCGTTTGGTGACCACCAAGCCATCGTGCCTGACGCTGTTGAAGTGACGTACATCGAAGGTGCCGGAGAGGAGATCGAACAACTGGTCGCGTTCGGTCAGATCGATCAGACCGGCCTGATCCGGAAGCGTCTGCAATCCAGGAATTGGTGACGCTTCGGGATCCAGCCACAGCGGCCTGCGTAGGACTGCGGCGGCGCTGGTGGCATCCAGGAAGAACACCGTCGGACCGTCCTGGCGACCGGGGGTTGCGCGGAACGGTTCTTGGACATGTCGCATCTTGGCGAGCACGATGGTTGCCGCGGCACCATCCCGAAAGATCACGGCGGACGGCCAGATGACCACCCGCACCTGCTGATCTCCATCATGCAGACTGCGCGCCGCCGCCTCGGCGCCGTCCTGATCGGCAATCTCGACCACTTCGACCGGACCTGCGCCGGCGAGGACGGCCCGGACCTGCTCACCAAGGGTCCGTTTGCGGTAGCGTATGCACGAGAACCGGTCGACACCGATGAAAGCTCGCGCCTCATCCTCTGGGCGGAGGCGATCGTCGTAGTAGGCGATGGTCTTCATGGCGTGACATTCCGGATCCGGGCCGATCGCCAGACGGCGATGGCCAATATGGGAGCAAGCAAGAATGCACCTGCGACCAGGACATCCACACTGACGAGGCGCAACACGGCGGCTTCGTGCAGCGGCGCCTGCCAGACTCTGCCCTCGACAGCGGCGATACGGAGCAGGGACGAAACAGCGTCTGGGATGAAGCCTCCAACCATGGCGATGACCGTCGCCTCAAGCGACCAAATGAGCAATCCCAGCCAGATAATAGTGGCGCGGCGATGGCGCCCGACAGCAGCAGCTGTCTGCAGCAACCGATGCAACCGGTCGATTGCCGCCAACGCCCTCGGCACCCATGGCCGGTTGTGACGCAGCACGAGGTACCGCTTGAGCAGTCCGAGATTCTCGGGCAAGACGCAGAAGATCAGCGCGGAGGCGAACAGGAAACCAGCCGCCAGCGCCAGAAACCACCGCAGGCCATCTGGCCATGCTCCAGCCAGCAGTGCGCACGAAGCGAACAGGACTGTGATCATGACCATGTCGTAGAGTCGCTCGATCCACACTGCCATTATGGCGCGGACGGGATCGCCGCAGATCCCTCCGAGCACGCCGATGCGATAGCCCTCACCCAGTTTGAACGGGATCAGTGCGCTCACCCCGGCAGCGTGGAAGTGCCCGACCAGTACCATGCCGAAGCGCAGACGACCGTCATTCAGCAGCAGAAACAGCCGCACCGCGCGCACGAGGTGGGCGGCCAGATAGGCGGCTGCCGCGAGCACCGGGTTGTGCCAGTCCCCGGATGGCCATCCCATGCATCCCCATCGCCAGATGAGATACAGCAGCGCCGTCACGCCGCCGATGGTCACGGCTACGGCCATCGATCGACGCCAGATGGGCATCGACGCTGCCGCAGCAGGAGAGATCATGTCTCGACCGCCTTGATCGCAGCCTCGTATTCAGCGGGCGTACCGAGGATCAGGGTGTGGTCGGACGAAGCCGCACCACCAGCCCCGATACGGGCCCCAGCCGCCAGCATCGTGCGATATACGTCACTGATGTAGAATTCACCTCCGGCCGCCACCGCCTGCGCTGCCGCCCGTCGGTAGATTTCGCCAGATGAAAACGCATAGAACCCGGTGGTCGCGTGCGCAGAGATGACGCGCTTCTCGGCCATCTCGCGAACCAAACCGTCTTCGCCCATCGCGACATAACTGAAGGCGGGACTGTCTGCTGGAAACACATCAATCCAGCCGTCTAGCTCCGCGAGACGCCGCGCCACGGCAAGCCAGTCGCGGCCACTGAGGATGGTGTCGACGTTGTGGAAGGCGACCGCCCCATCCGCTCCGCCGAGCCGGTCGCGCTGATCGAGACCCAACGAGGCCGTCTCTGCCTGCCCGCGGGTATCGCCGACCCAGATCAGTCCGGCGCGTTCTCGACCGACCCGCTCCAGGCAAGCCGCGATCGCTTCGCCATGCGCTTGGTCACGGCGATTCGCGACCAGCACTACCCGCGCGAACGCCCCGCCGTCCAGCAGGCCGTCCAGGATATGATCGAGGACCACCTGGCCACGCCACGGCAGTAGAAACTTCGGTGTGGTGTAACCAGCCTCGCGGAAACGGCGGTAGACGCCGGCCATGCACAAGACTAGGTCCATCAGCGGGCTCCGCTGCCGCGCAGCACCACCGAGATGGTTCGGATGATGATGTGGAGATCGAGCCAGGGCGACCAGTTGCGGATGTAGTAGGTGTCCTGTTGCTCCTGTACCAGCAGGTCACCCTCGCTGCGCGAAGATACCTGCCACATACCGGTCAGGCCGGGACGAACGCTTGCGCGCAGGGCGCGGAACCCCTGCGAGAAGCTCTCCAGATGGTACAGCGGGAACGGACGGGGACCGACCATGCTGATGTCGCCGCGCAACACGTTCCATAACTGGGGCAGCTCATCCAGGCTGCTGCGGCGGAGGAAGGCCCCGACTCCTGGGAGGATGCGCGGATCATTCCGCAGCTTGAAGAATCGACTCCACTCCGACCGCGCTTCCGGGTTCGCGGTAAGATGTTGCTCCAAAATACCCTTGTTGTCGGTGAACATCGTGCGCAACTTCCAGACGCGGATACGGCTGCCCCGATAGCCCTCGCGCTCCTGGCTGTAGAATGGCGAGCCGCGATCAACCAGACGAATCCACACGGCGCAGGCAAGGACCACGGGCAGGGCGCCGATGGCCATGGGCAATGCCACCAAGTAATCCAGCAACAGCTTGATCGCGCGGTTCCGCGAGATCAACAGCTCTTTGCGTACCTGCAGGCCGAGCGCACCGCCGACGTCGCAGGTCGATACCCAGAGCGACTGCATGCCGAACAGGTCGGGGATAAGGATGACCTGGGGGAAGGGTAGCCGTTCCGACAAGGCCACAAGGTTGTGGGTCTGGTCTGCAGGGAAGGCCACCAGCGCAGTCCGCACTAGGTGGGTGAAATCTGAGGCCAGTTCTCTGCCACCGACCACCGGCACCCCGGAAATCGCCACTGTGCCGGTGCCGGCCCGGAAGTCGTCGAGGATGGCCACTGGCCGCCAGCCCATTGATGGCTCATCCTTGAGGGTGCGCACCAGTCGGGGGACGACGTCGCCATGGCCGATAATGATAACCGGGGCACCCCACAGATTGTACCGCATCAGCACTCTGCGGATGACACCGTCCATGATCAGCATCAGTGGGAAGCCGATGATCAGAGCGGCGATCAAATGGTCGAACATGGCCAGCGGATGGGCCATGGTCATGTTGACCAGCCCGGACACGATGAGCAGGGTAAACACTACCCAGCAGCGCAGGCGCAGCCGCTTGACTGGGCCAACGCCATACCCAGGGATCACTCCGGCCATGAAATTCGCCACGGGCAGCATCGCGACCGTGGTCCAGACCGCGATCGATTCCAGCGGCGACAGTCCCAGGCCCCAGGCGTCAGGCAGCTGGCTCAGGCTACTCCACACAATGAGCATGGCGGCCATGATCGTTGTCAGCTCGGCCAGGATCATCGAGAAGGACGAGCTGATCGGATGGTAGAACTCGCGGTGATTTAGTTTGGCCTTGCTCAGATAATGGCGCCGACTGATCCGGCTGGTGGGGATGCGGCGGGCCTCCGAATCCGGAGAGGCAGGAATCCCCGGCATGTCGATCGGAAAATAGTCGCCATTGCCGGAATTCGTCTTCGTACGCGTTGGGGCAGCGGGAGGTGACGACGGTAGCTTGGCCAATCCGCGCGGCGTGACGTCGAAGGGTAACGGAGTCACGTTCGCCGATTGGCGAGCCTTGAAGTCGCTTGGCAGTGGCGTCGGATTTGTCGGCAGACGCGACGGCGTGTGGGCAGGCAGCGGCGTCTGATTCTCCGCGGTGCGGGCCACGATATCGTCGGACATGGAAGTCAGGTTGTTGGAGCCAGTCATGCGCCAAGCCTCGTTTCCTGCCGGGATCTGTGGATCAAGCTGCGCAAGCGCTGCTCCTGCCGCCCAAGTACCCGCTCGCGATCCAACTGTGCGACGACATACGCCCGTCCGGCCGCACCGCATCGGGCCCGCAGCGCGGGCGAGCGCACCAGGTCGCGGATGGCCGCGGCCAGGGCCAGCGGGTCCTCCGCAGCAACCGTCACTCCGCAACCGCTATCACGGAAGGCGGCATGCAGCGAAGTACCGGGATCGGCCGTAGCGATAACCGGACGGGCGGTCGCCATCAGATTCAGCAGCTTCGACGGCATGACCGTCTCGGCCGCTCCACGTCGCTGCGGAATGCAGAAGATGTCCGCCGCATTGAGGAACTCGCCTAGGCGTTCCACCGGCGCCAGCGGCAGTAGCCGGAGATTGCGCACGCCAAGGCGCTCGGCCTGGCTGGCGACGTCGTCACGTTCGGCTCCCTCACCGGCGATCACGAAGCTTAGTCCCGGCTCATCGCCGAGGCGGGCGAAGGCGTCCAGCAGCAGGTCAAGGCCCTGCTTGCGACCAAGGTTGCCGCTATAGGCGACCACCACATCGGTGTCGGCCACCCCCCAATCAGCCCGGTAGGACGATGGCCCAGTCAGGGGTCTGAGCGATCCGGTGTCGGCCCAGTTGGGGAAATCTGCCACCGTTCCGCGCGCAGCGCGTTTCTCTTCGATGCGCCGACGCATGCCGGAGCTTATCGTCGAAACCATGTCCATGCGCCGGAGCACCAGATTCTCCAGCCGTGCCAGGATGCGGCACAGAGACTTGGGCAGCATGCCCAGTTCCTGGGCGGCATCGATCTGAAGATCCTGCACGTGATAGACGACCGGCACCCGCCAACGCCAGGCATGGAACCAGGCCACAGCCCCGGTGAGGAACGGCGGAGCAACGGCTACCACGACATGCGGACGGCGACGCACCGCGAACAGGGCAATGGTGGTCCGCCAGAGATAGGCGAGGTCGAGACGGATGCGCTTGAGCCCTGTGAGCGGCGGCGACGGCACGGCATGCCGGACGCGATGGACGTCGACGCCGTCGCGGTTCTCGCGGCCGCCATCACGCCACCAGACGCGATCGGCATACGGCGACGGCACCTTCCACCACGGATAGTGCGGCGTTCCGACCTGCGCCCGCACTTCCCAGCCATGCTGCGCCAGCCAGGAGCACATCCCGGTGTTGTAGACCGGGATGCCAGTCTGTTCGGGGGCGTAATAGAGGCTGATCAGGAGGACCCGAGGCCGACCTGCGCCAGCCGCAATGCTCCCACATAGGCTCATGAACGGCCACCCCGCCGCATCTCGGCTTCCTTCAGCACGATGAGATGCTCGTAGAAGGAAATGAGCAGGACGTACGACAGTCCGGCCCGACCATCAAGGAAGCCGAGCTTCCAGACATACATCCACAGGAACTTGGCCACCGGCCGGAAGGGCAGGCGGTAGTAGAATTCCTTCTGGTGGATCCGCCGCTCACCGATGTCGCGCGAGAACAGCGCCTTGCGCAGGCTCGGATGCGCTACTCCACCGGCGGCGTCGTGACGCATGCGCGCCTCGAAGGAGCTATAGGCGTTGTGCCGCTCGACCCACTGCGAAATGCCTTTCGAAAACGGCTGATGATCGAGGTAGCCACCCTTCAGATCAGCCACCGGGCCGTCGGGGATGGAGATGGCGTGCACCAGACGCTCGAAACGCATGTGCTTGTACATAAACAACCGTTGATACCAGGCAGTCGCCTGGACCCGGCGGAGCCACGTCCCCATGAAGAAGTCGCGCCGGCAGATACGGAACGAAACCACCCCTTTGGGATCGCTGACCGCCTTGCGTACCGCTTCGGCCAGTTCCGGCGTGACCCGCTCGTCAGCGTCGATGTTGAGTACCCACGGGTAGCGGAACGGCACATTGGCCAAAGCCCAGTTTTGGTGCGCACCATAGTTGTCGAATGGCCGCACCGTGACCGTCGCCCCGGACTTGGCCGCTATGTCGCGGGTTGCGTCGGTCGAGCAGCTGTCCAGGACATGGACGTCGTCGCACCAGGACACCGAAGCCAGGCACTCCGGCAGATTATTTTCCTCGTCCTTGGTCAGGATCAGCACGCTGATGGGAAAGTTCACGCTTGGCCTCCTTCCGGACGCCAGATTCTCAGCTTCACCGGTCGTGCCGGATTCCCGGCCACCACCATCCATGCCGGTACATCACGGGAGGCCACACTGCGCGCACCCACCACCGCCCCGTCACCGATTGAGACGCCAGGACCGACGAAAGCCTCGGCGCAAATCCAGGCGTGGCTGCCGACCGTGATAGGCCGGGCATAAAGCTGGAACAACGGATCTTCATAATCATGCGTCCCGGTGCACAGATGCGCACCCTGGGAGATGACTGCACGTGCGCCGACGGTGATTGTAGCCATGGAGTAGAGTTCAGCCCGCTCACCGACACCGACGTCGTCGCCTAGGCAGAGGTTCCAAGGGGCCCAGATGCGGACCGATGGATAGACATGGACATTACGTCCAAGCCTAGCTCCGAACGCACGCAAGATCATGGCCCGCCAACGATGTAGGGGCCGGGGCGTCGCACGGGCCAACAGCAGCCAGACGACACTCCACGCTAGCCGAGCCAGGCGATTGGACAGAGAGAACGACGCCTGGCGCGCCGGGTCTATGCCGTGCCTGATTGCATCGTTTGGAACGTTCTGTTCCCTGTGTACGTCAGCGCTACCGGGATTCATGGTTTGGGGTTGTGGATGTTTAATCCGACGTGTCCAGATCAGACCGTGCATCGACGGACATCACATCCCGGCATTCCATGGTGGGATGTAGTGGCCGCCCGCATGTACCGAACGCTTGGTCAGCGACTCGTGGTGCAGTGCACGGTCAGCGGGATCTGTAAACCGCTCCTTGATCAGCCGGGCGGGAACCCCTCCGACGATGGCATATGGCGGCACATCCTTGGTCACCACTGCGCCTGCCGCGACGATCGCGCCTTCGCCGATAGTGACCCCTGCCAGTATGATGGCCTGGGTCCCGATCCAGGCGTCGTCGCAGATCCGGGTCAGGCGGACCTGGGCCGGCCGGCCGGCGAAGATTGTCGGCGTACCTGGGCGGTCGAAAACATGGTCGTCGCCTGCAATGACCACCCTGGGCCCAAGCATCACATAGGCACCCAGCTCGACGCGGGGCCCGAGCAGGCAGCCCGCGTTCACAAAGCTGTAGGGCCCGCTGCGCAGATCGGCAACGACCGAACAGCCGGGACAGATATAAAAGGTGGGATGTACATCGCGCAAACCGTATCGCCAACGGCGCCAGGCCATCAGCCCGGCCTTGGCACAGGCGCGCGCCTGATGACGCAGGCTCATGGGAGGTTCTCACAAGCATTGATCACGCGTTCTCCCATCTCGGTTCCGGTTGGCGGCCTGAATCCTTCGGCAGCAGGACCGCGACACGCCGTGGCGACCGCTTGGGCCACAGCGGCCGGGTCAGCTACGTCAATGACGGGACCCAGCTGGTATCGACTGGATAGCCAGCCGATCAGGCCCTCACGGCAAGCAATTACTGGCAGTCCGGCCACCCCCGCCTGCATGAGTACTCCGCTCGACTGGTGAAAGCCGCGATATCCCAGCCACACCACATCAGCCGCGGCGAACGCGGCGGCCTCGTCATCGGCATCAGCCCAGCGATCGACCACTACCATGCGCCCGCGCCCACGCGAGGCGATGATTGCCGGATGATCGGCCAAACCACCCGCCATCCAGGCACCAAGTACCAGGACCAGCGCATCGCTTGGCCATTGTGAGTCGAGTGTCGCCGCCGCGAGTTCGCACAGGCCTTTGCGCAGGTCGATCGCTCCATAGCAGAGCACGACCCGGACACCTGCCTCAGGCAGGTCGAAGCGGACCCGAGCCGTCTGCCGATCCCAGTTGGCGAGCGCGTCTGCCGGATCACCGATCTGCCGGCATTTCCCTGCCCGGCTGGGCCAATGACGTGCCGCCCATGGCGGCAATGTCTCGTCCAAGGTCAGCAGCCGGCGCAATCCACGCCGGGCAAGCGCACGGCCGAACAACCAGGAACGCAGCCCATCCCCGCGCCGGGGTGGCGTATCAACCCCGGCAGCAGCGTGATGGCTGCTGACGCGCATCGCGATCCCAATCCACGGCGTGCCGGCGAAGGCCGGCCGCGCAATGCCGCTGGCGAGCAGGATATAGTCGGCGTACGGCACCAGCACCATGTCGCCGCGTTCGGCCACTGGCAGCCGACGCCAATGACGTGCGAACAGCCTGTGCCAGGCCAGAGCTTCGCCGCCAGCGTCAGTCAGGCGGACGATCTCAGCCTCGTCCGCCGGAGAGAATGGCACGGTTTCGGCCAGATCCGCCAGTTCACGCGCAGCCGGTAGGCGCAGATAGGACGCCACTGTGCTGAGCAGGACACGATGCCCGCGCCGTTTGGCTGCCTGAGCGATATGACGGACAAAGCCGAGGCGATGGCCACTGGCCAGCGGTTCAACCACATGGATGATCATGTCGGCGACCTGCGTTCGCGGATCCGAGCTGGCATGCCTATCGCAGTGGTCCCGTCTGGGACACTCTCCAAAACCACGGCCCCGGCCCCGACCGCTGCACCGACGCCGATGCGAAACGTACCGGCGGCAAGAATCCGGCAACCGGCCCCCAGCACGGCACCTTGGCCGATATACAGGGATAGCAGTTCCTCATCGCCACGCGGGCCAGTGCGCTGCCCAATGACGACCTGCGGATGGATGACCACCCCATCGCCGATGTCGGCCAAATGATGGACGACGACCCCGCTGCCCCAGTGTTTGAACACCACACCACGTCCGACTCTGACCGCCGGGGGTAGATCGCAGTGGGTGAACAGGTAATTAAGACGGTGCAGCACTCCGGGCAGATACGGTATCCGCCAGCGGAAGCAGGCATGCGCCATGCGATGGAGCACGATGGGGCTGATCATGCGAACAGTCTCCTAGTCCGCGCCGGAGCCGCTGTGCCCAAGGCTCCCTCGTCCGGAAAACGGGGACGCAGGATGAACAGCAGCGTTACATAGACGAGAGTAGACACGCCACACGCGTACAGTTGGGACCAGGCAAGTCCGGCAGCGGTATGCGGGACCACTGCCAGGAAGGCGAGCGAAGCGATCCCGTAGCACAACGAGGCGAAGGCATTGCGCCAGGCGGCTCCGGCGCCGTTGAGCGCCGCGGCGAAGACGATGTTCGCCGCCATCGGGACGGCCGACCAGGCCAGCAGCACCAGCGCTGCGCTCGCCGTTTGGTAGCTAGGACCGTAGAAGCCGAGCAGCACTGCCGGGAACATCGCCATGAACGCCACTAACGCGGCCGTGGGCCCAGCGGCGATCGCCAGCGACGTGAAGGTGGTGCGGCCGAATCCGATCCGATCACCTCGCGCATGCGCCGCCGCCAGCGACGGCAGACTGGCCGACACCAGCTGCATAGGCACGAAAATCAGCAGCATGCGCCACTGATTGCCGGCGGTGAAATGTGCTACCTCCTCCATGCCGCCCGACCGTGCCAGCCAAGACTGGGTGAACCAGTTCACCGGCACGACCATGACCGAGGCCAAAGCGACCGGCAGGCTGAATCCCAACAGCAGCCGCCAGTTGTCCCACCAGCGGCGATGGTCGCAGATCAGACCCGCCCGGCTCAGGCACCGACGAAGCTCGAACCGAGCCCACAGGCATCCAGCCGCCAACGGCGCCGCCAAGCCGAACACTGCCCCGGTCAGCCCGCCCAGCCAGGCCCCCGCCGCCATCGCCAGCACCGCGACCAGGCCGACCGCCATGTTGCATCGGGCCAGGGCTGCGAATTCCTCGCAACCGACGAGAATCCCGCCCTGGATACCGAAGAGTACACTGAGTGGAACGAGGATGGCACCGAACGCGAGCGGGCCGACCAGGGCGTCGTCGGCGAAGGCGGCCGGGGCGAGCCACGCCGCCGAGCAGGCGAGGGCCGCTGCAAGCGCTACACTCGACCAGCAGCCAGCGCTGAGCAAAGCGCCGGCCAGCCGGCCAGCGCGCTGCGGATCCTGCACCTGCAGGCGGGCGATCCAGGTGGTCGCTGTCAGCCCCAGGCCGAATCCAGCCAGAACGCCGAACATCCCGGTGGTATTCTGCACGGCGCCCAGGCGGCCGAAATCCTCCTGGCTGAGCAGGCGGGCGGCCAGGACCATGGCGAGGAATGATCCGCCTCGGGCCAGCAGGCTGCCCGCCAGCATCCAGCTCAGCCCACCGAGCAGCCGCTGCAGTGGCCGCGGCGCTGAAGCCTGTGGGGATCGCGGAATCATGGCGGGATGCTGCAACGCATTTCAGCATTGCCAAGACCGCACGTCGTAGTACGGCAGGAAGTAGCCTACACGACAGGCGGCACGCGCCCGTGGTTGCGCGGATACGGAGCCAGTGAATGATCCGCCGCCATGGTTCAGCCGACCGCCTCGCCTCCGCCAGCAACAACCCTGACGGCAGCGCAGGCGGCAACGCTGGTCTGGCGTTTCAAATGGTGGTTCTGCGCGGGTTTCATCCCCGCCGCCGTCGCTGTACTTTGGCTGCTGGCGAATACGACCCCGATGTACCAGGCAGAGGCCAAGATCGCCATCGAACGGGCTAAGCAGTTCACCAGCGAAACCGCCTTCGATCCAGACACCGGCCTGCGAGTCGAATTCGGCCAGCTGAACCAGGTGCGTGAAGAGTTGCTCGCCCGTCCCATCCTGCAATCCGCACTGCAGCATGCCGGCGAGCTGGCGATGCTGCCGTACTCGCTCAAGCAGGATCCGGTCGCTCTGCTCGAGAACCGGGTTCGGGTGATCACCTCGCGCGACTCCTGGGCGCTGATCGTCAACGTGCAGGCAGAGCACCCCGACCGCGCCACCCGGCTCTGCGAAGCCCTGCTCGACGCCTACAACGCCTCGCTGAACCACCGGCGCGCTGGCCGAGCGCAGGATGCCAACGCCCTGCTGACCAACCAAATCGAAGCCGCGCAGGCAAACCTGGACGCCGCCATCCTGGCCGAGCAGACATTCCGGATCGAGCACAACGTCGGATCGGGAACGCTAGAGACGAATCCGCTGAGCCGGCGCCACGATCAACTCGTGCAGCAGGGCATTGAACTCGATCGCGCCGCCGCCCAGCTCAACACCGTGGTCGAACGGATGGCAGCCGCGTTTGCGGCATCCACCCCCGATGATCGCCAGCACCAGCTGCTGGCGATCGAGCGGTTCGCATCCGACCCGCGTGTCGTGGCGGCCCTCGCCGAACAACGGACTGCGGCAGCCCAGCGGAATGCGCTGGCGCTGAAGTTCGGACCCAAACACCCGCGCCTGATCGAAGCCGCGGATGCGCTTGCCGACCGCAGTCGCCGCCTGGACGAGGCGCTGACGACCGTCCATGCCGCGATCACCGAAGCAGTCGAAAGCAACCAGTTGCAGCAGCGCCAGCTGGCGCAGCAGCGCGAGGAAACCGAGACGGAGTTGGCGACCCTGCGCGAACATCTGGTCAAGCTGCAGTCGCTCAAGGATATCGTCGCCCAGCATCATGAGGTCTTGGGAAAACGACGGAATGACCTCAGCCGGGTGGATTTTGCCAGCCGGATGGAGACGAACTTCATCAATATCATCGAACCACCGGCCTCCAGCCTGCGGCCGCTCAACCGCTCGAAATTACTGTTCGCCGCAGCCGCGTTCCTTGTCGGATCGATGGGTGGATGCCTGGTCGCTGGCATCGTCATCATGCGTAATCGGCGTCTGGTCACCATCGATGATGTGCAACGCGCCGCTCCTGGCGTCGCCATTCTCGGCCGCATTCCCCATGTCGCCGTCGATTCGCTGGAGAGCGAGGATCCCGAACGTCCACCGTTCATCTCCGAGACCTTCCGCCGGCTGCGCTCGACACTAATGAACAACGCCGCCGGACCCATCCTGGTTGTGACCTCCTCGCAAAGCGGGGAAGGCAAGACAATGGCATCTTGGCGTCTGGCGCACAGCTGTTCGCGCAGTGGCCAGCGGGTACTCCTGATCGACGCCGATCTGCGCAGGCCGCGTCTGAGTCAGGTGGCCAAGGTCGACGGAGGCCCGGGATTGGCCGACGTACTCGAAGGACGGGAGGCCGGCCTGCTCAAGTTGTCGGCGACTCTCGATATCCTGCCGGCCGGCACCACAGAGCTGAATCCCGGCGACCTGATCACGCCACAGTCGTTCGCCGGGTTCCTTGATCAAATCCGCGGCGGTTACGACCGGGTGATCATAGACTCGCCGCCGCTGGGCGCGGTAGCCGACGCGCTGGCCGCCATCGATGGCGCGGATGGCGTGATCCTGGTGGCGCGATCTGGCCTGACCGACCGTCGCCTGCTGCAGGAGACCCTCCTGGTCCTCTACCCCATGCGCAGCAAGCTGTTGGGTATCCTGTTCATGGCCGACCGCCAGGTCGACGTCGCACAGCTGCTCAACTACACCGGCCTGTCGCACCGCCCGCCAGCCAAGCAGCCCCCAGCTGCGCCAACCGCGACTGGCGCCACACCTGCCACGACCGGGGCCCCGCCCGGTGGTACCGAACCGCCAGCGCAGCAGGGATGACGTGGTGCCGACTGGACTGCATGTCCTAGGTACCGCCGAGGCGGCTCCGCGTTCTCTGCTCGGCCAGATCAGCGGATTCGGACTGATCTCGGCGCTTGGCCTGACCCTCGACTGCGGGTTATTCGCCGTGCTGGTGCACGGACTTGGCGGTGCCCCTGGCTGGTCGAATGCCATCAGTGCCGGCTGCGCCGTAACTTTCGTGTTCATCTGCAGTATCCGCCGGGTCTTCGCCGATCAGGGCGGTAGGCTGCTGCCCCGTTACCTGCTGTACGGAGCGTGCCAGATAGTTTTGGTGGCGGCCGCCTCTGCCGCGGTCGGCTGGCTCGACGCCAAGGGCTGGTGGCCGATGGTCGCCAAGGTCAGTATCCTCCCTGTCACCTTCGGCTGCAACTTCCTGATCATGAAGTTGCTGGTCGCCCTGGCCCGCAGCCGGACATGCGCAGCGCTCCCATCATGAACGACCGCATCCTGCTCTTCATCCCCATG
>Ga0163144_10017845_pt1 | contig 14425 bp, 16 predicted proteins | sample OliLak19BULKMAT1_FD_123175 | JGI IMG/M metagenome (GOLD analysis project Ga0163144, IMG submission 123175) | Freshwater microbial mat bacterial communities from Lake Vanda, McMurdo Dry Valleys, Antarctica - Oligotrophic Lake LV.19.BULKMAT1 | ecosystem: Environmental > Aquatic > Freshwater >... | reverse complement strand
CCCCCACACCACCGGTCATACGGATTTGCCTAGCGGCTCTGCGGAATGACTTCGTGGGGAGGTTTGCAGTGTAACACGGCGGTTCCTAGCTGTCGTATGCTACCCTTTTGGTCTTTTCGGGCCATTCGGGTAGCTAATGAGGCTCCACTGTTTTTCTATGTTCGGAATGCCTTGATCATCCTTGAACCCCTTTTGGAATGAGCGCATGCTGGGCACACACAAGCAGCGGCTGAGCAACCGCTACTAGCCCCGTTGCCGGCGATGATCCTTTTTGATTTTAACCCTCACCCCCGTTTCCACGTTGACTCTCGCTAGTAGCGCGGTGCCAGCGCTAAGGACGTTCTATAAGGAAATTCCGCCGCATGACTTGAGCGGCGATTCGCCCTTCTTCTCCAATACAATGTCATCGATTTTTTTGCTCGTCCTATTGATCCCCTGTATGGTCAATTTGTCGTTCTCAGTGTTTGTCGCCGTTAGTTTCCGCGGTTATCCTCGCCCGCCTGTATGGATCATCATATTTCTCCTGATCTTTGGCATCGGCGCCCTCAGGCTGCTATTCATGGTTGGGTTTGGTTACACCATTACATTGGTTACCGTGTTGAGTGCCGTTCTGTGTATCACACAAGCTCTTTCCTTGATGTGCCGCAGGTGGTGCGGCACGGGCGTTTTGAAATCATGGGGAATTTCATGGTTGTTAGCTCTCCCGGTGGTCATTTGGGTCGATATCCGCTTCAGCGTCCACGTGGTGGACGTCAATGGAAAACCGGTCGAGGTCAACATCGAAAAAATCGAGCTTCAGGCACAACCCCGCAGCACCTTCTATCGTGGATATGGAAATAGACTTAAAAAAGGAGTGGTCTATTTCGGCTTCTGCCAGTGGGTGATGCACCGTGAACACTGGGGTATTTGCGGTGATGCAGTGTCACCCCAAGGTGAAATGCTTCGTAGTGAAAATATATATCGAAGAGGCAATTGGGGGAACTGGCCGCTACACGTCACCATTGACTCCAAAACCCCATGATATTCAAGAGTAGCATTCGGAAATAGAAGATATAGAATCGGGTTCCGGGGAGTGATTAGCTCCACGGTCCCACACCACCCTGCGTACGGCTCCGTACACGGCGGTTCCAATCGGAATCGGGCATCCTGCCCGTAGTGAAGAACGATCCAGATGGCTTTGACACCGTTCCTCCGTCTAGACCGTTTCCCAAAAGTGTGTTCGCTTTTGAGGCAAGAATTTTTGACCACAGAGAGCACTGAGAACACAGAGGGTGGAATTGAAGCGGTGAAGTCTTGGTTTTTTAAGCACGGACTTCTGGCAATGGGTCTAAGCCATTTGGGCAGTCGTTCCATTGTTTGTGCAGGAGCCTGGGGTGTTGCTGCGTTCCGCAGCCAGAGGAGGACTAAGAAAGAGGGTCTGGGGTTGTGCATGCGCCCGGGAACGGTAGCGAAGCGGACATGGCCGGAGGCAAAGACGCCACTCCTTGGGGCGGATTCACAGCCTTTCCACGGAGACGGAAACTTCCATCCTGCACTCGGCGGAGCCTTTGTATTTGCCGTGGATGGGGGCGACATCGCCGTAATCCCTGCCGATGGCAACCTTGATGTAACGGTCGTCGGCAAGGACGGCGTTGGTGGGATCGAAGCCGATCCAGCCGGTCTCCGGGAGGTAGGCTTCGCACCATGCGTGGGATGCCTGGGCGCCGATGAGGGCGTCCTTGCCGCCGGTGTAGATGTAGCCGGAGGCGTAGCGGGCGGGGATGCCGAGGCTGCGGCACATGCCTAACATGATGTGGGTGAAATCCTGGCAGACGCCCTTGCGGAGCTTGAAGGCGGTTTCGAGGTGGGTTTCCGCATCGGTGATGCCTGGCTCGTAGGTGAACCCGGCGTTGATCCAACGCATGATGGCGGCGGTTTTTTCGAAAACGGCATCCTCGGAGCGGGTGACATCGACCGCTTGTTCCCGGATCTCCGGGCTTAGCGAGACCCAGCCGCTTTCGCCGAGGAATCGGCCGCACGTTTCCCTGATCTCCGGGGTAGCGAAAAATTCCATCCCGCCGGAATACCCTGCGTTGGAAATGAGAAGCGGGAGGTTGAGAACGCGGATCTGGCTTTCCACGACCATGCGCTTGTGCTGGGTGGCGATCTCGTAATGGTGGGTGATGTTCCCGAAGGCGTCGGTGGAACGGGTGAGGCGGGTGGCGGGCAGCACTTTCACCACGGAGCCGAGGGTTTTCTGGAAATGGAAATCCCTGGGTTCGAGGTGGACGGTGTTCGCGTTTCCGATGATCCAGTTATCGTAGTGGAATTCCGTCCTGTGCCTGACGGAGAATTTCGTTCCTGCGGATTCCCTGTCGATCGGAGGGTTCACGATGTCTGTTGCTGCTGCAGGGGCTGTTTCTTTTCCTCCGGCGGGGAAGGTTCTGCGGATTTTTCCTGCGGCGGGGTCGCGTCGGTTTCCTCGGGCACGAGGACATAGGTTTTGAAAACCTCCTCGGCGATCTTGTTGAGCGTGGCCTGGACGCCATCGAGGTAGTTGTGGAGACCCATATCCAAGACGTCGGCGGGATCGCCGAAGGTGAGGCTTGCGAGCATGCGGCCTGCTTCCCGTTCCGCCTCGCTGGAGAATGTGCCGTGGCTTGATCCGGAGATGCGATGGAGGGTGGCGTTGATCTTGTTGATGCAGTAACGGACAGAGCGGGGGAAGTCCGGCGAATAGAGGAGATATTCCATCACGGTGCGGGCGTTGATTTCCAGGCCGGTGGCGCGGAATGCGCCCATGCCACCGCAGGAACTGAGGATGGCGGACCAATGCAGCACGCCGGGCGAGCTGAGATCCATGCCCTCCGCCCCTTTCGGAAAATAGGTGGAGATGTCGAGGAAGCGGGTGGTCTTGTCCGCGCGTTCCAGGTAGCGGCCGAGGGTCATGAAATCCCAGACGGGATCGCGGGCGGTGGTGGAGACGGAAATGCCGAGCGCGGTCATCGAGGAGCGGCGGACCTCCTCGTAGAAGCGCGGGGGGTTTTCCCGGAGGAGCTGGAGCGCCTCGTCGGAGCGGGTGAAGAGATAGATGGAGTTGAGTTCCTCCCACAGCTCATCGGAAATCTGGTCGCGGATGGTGCGTGCGTTTTCCCGGGCAAGGCTGATGCAGGAGAAGATGCTGTTCGGGTTCCGCATGTCTTCTGTTAGAAAGCTGATGACGTTGTCGCTGCTGGCCTCGTCGTAGAGTTTTCCGAAAGCGGACTCGTCGCCGGTGCTGAGGATGATGGGCTGCCAGAAACCGCTCAGGCGCTCGCTGTCGAGGCTTTCGAAATCGAGGAGGAGCTGTTCGTTGACATCGATGAGCCGCGCCAAATTATCGGCGCGTTCGACATATCTCATCATCCAGTAAAGGGTGTTGGCTACGCGGGAAAGCATGGGTTCGTTTTTCTGGAATTATTTGAGCACCCAGGTGTCCTTGCTGCCGCCGCCCTGGGAGGAATTGACGACGAGCGAGCCCCGCTTGAGGGCGACGCGGGTGAGGCCGCCGGGGACGATTTTCACGGTCTCGCCGTTGATGATGTAGGGGCGGAGGTCGATGTGGCGTCCCTCCATCGCACCATCGCACCAGGTGGGCGATTGGGAGAGGGCGATGACAGGCTGGGCGATGTAGTTGCGCGGATCCGCCTTGATCAAGCCGCGGAATGTCTCGATCTCTTCCTTGGAGGCGGTCGGCCCCATGAGCATGCCGTAGCCGCCGGATTCGTTGGCGGCTTTCACCACCAGCTCGGGGAGGTTTTTCATGATGTAGTCCATGTCCTTTTGCTCGGAGGGGAGGAAGGTGGGCACGTTCGGCAGGATGGGTTTCTCTCCGAGGTAATACTCGATCATTTTCGGCACGAAATAGTAGATGACCTTATCGTCCGCGATGCCGGTGCCGACGGCGTTGGCGAGGGCGACGTTGCCGGCCATGTAGGCGTTCATCAGGCCGGGGACGCCGAGCACGGAGTCTTTCCTGAAAACCACGGGGTCGATGAAATCATCGTCGATGCGGCGGTAGATGACATCCACGCGGACGAGTCCCTTGGTGGTGCGCATGTAAACGAACTTGTCCTTCACCACGAGGTCGCGGCCCTCGACGATCTCGATACCCATTTTCCTGGCGAGGTAGCAGTGCTCGAAATAGGCGCTGTTGAAGCAGCCGGGGGTGAGCAGCACGCAGACCGTCTCGCCCTCGCGGCGGGGGGAGATGTAGTGGAGCATGTTCAGCAGCTCGCGCGGGTAGGAATCGACAGGGCGCACGCCGAGGGAGTCGAAGAGGGCTGGGAAGGCGCGTTTCAGGGCATTGCGGTTTTCCAGGAGGTAAGAGGCACCGGAGGGGCAGCGGGCATTGTCCTCGAGGACGTAGTAAGTGCCGTCCGCGCCGCGGATGAGGTCGCTGCCGCAAATCTGGATGTAGATGTCTTTCGGCACATTGACGCCGCGGAATTCCTTGCGGTAGCTTTTCGCCTCCTCGATGTAGAAACGCGGGATCACCCCGTCCTTGAGGATTTCCTGGTCATGGTAGATGTCGTTGAGGAAGAGGTTTAGCGCGGTGATGCGCTGGGTGAGGCCGGCCTCGAGAAGCTCCCACTCATCGGCGGGGATCACACGCGGGACGGGATCGAAGGGGAAGATGCGCTCGGATCCCTGGTTGTCGTGATAGACGTTGAAAGTGATGCCCTGCCGCATGAAATACAGCTCGCTTGTGGCTTTCCGCGAGAGGAAATCATCGGTCTCGATTTCCTGGAACTTTTCGTGGAGGGGGCCGCAGTGCTCCCGGACGGAACCGTCGGGGGAAAACATTTCGTCGTAGAATTTACCGGCGCAGTAGCCTTTGAACATGATGGTTAGGTTTTTGAAGTCCCGATAGGGATAGCATCCCCCGCGCCAAAACCCAAAGGGGTTTTTCATTTGTCATAAGCCGCCGTTGCCGAAACGCCCATATCCTCCGCCTCCGCCGCCATACGGTGCTGAGAGCCTTTCGGACACTTCCACAGGCGGGAAGCTGCGCTTTTCCGCCTGCCGCTTGTCCGCTTTCCCCATCAGCCAACCCAGCCCCATGCCGCAGAGGGCAAGCAGCGAAAGGGAGCCGATCGTGACCAGGGCGAGCTTGAGCGAGCGGCTGCCATCGGCGGGAGCATTCTTGCGCTCGAAATATCCCTGGAGGTTCGTGGTAATCGCGGTGATTAGGGTTTCAAGGTAAAGTTCTGTTGTTTCGGAACCCTCCGCCGCCTCCACGGCCTTGGAGATGGTCGCGACGAGCTCGTAGGCGGGGACGCCGACCTCGTTCTCGATCAGGCCATCGCTGGCTTCGAGTCCTCTGCCGAAGCCCAACTGGCGGGTATCGGACTCGAAGACGATCACCAGCCCACCGCCTTCCGGCAGCCACTCCTGCTGGAGGCGCGCGGCGAAATCGCTGGGGTTGCTGCTGGTGGATATCAGGGAGGACTCCAGGATGAGAAAGAGCCGGAAGCCGTGGCGCTTCCGGAGATCCTGGATCTGGCCGATGATACTCCGCTCCAGGCCGGGGTTTTTCCCAAGCACCCTATCCTTATCGGAAAACCCGGTGGCCGGAGGCGTGGGGATATCCGTGTCCGGTATTTGCTGGGCGGAAAGCGAAGCCGCAAACACCGCAAGCAGCGCACATATCAGGGAGAGCATTTTCACTGCGGGCAGTCTCCTTTTTCCCGCCCTTTCTGACAACCATGAAAAGCGGAGGCTGCGGATGGATTTCCCACTTCCATGAAAGGCTTCCGGCAGCCTAACTCCCCCCATGCGCGTCCTCGCCATCGACCCCGCCGTGCGCAACACCGGATACGCCATCCTTGAGGGCGATCCGCGCAAGCCCACCGTACTCTGCTACGATGTGATCTCGGTTCCGGCGAAGATCCCGCAGTCGGCGGCGCTTTCCGCGATCCGCACCCACCTCGTCCACCTGATCGTTCAGCACAAGCCGGATGAAGTCGCCGTTGAGGGAATCATCTACGTGCAGTCGCACCGCACGGCGATCTCGATGGGCGCCGCCCGCGCCGCCGCACTGATCGCGGCAGCGGATCACGGGCTTCCCGTCTATGAGTATGCGCCCCGGAAAATCAAGATGGCTGTTGTCGGTAATGGCACGGCGGACAAATCGCAGGTGGCCTTCATGGTGCGCGCCCTGCTCGGCCTCGCCGAGACCCCGCCCCACGATGCGGCGGATGCGCTGGCCATCGCCCTAGCACATCTCCAGGCATCCGATCCGCTGCGGGCAAAGCTGCTCGACCGCAGGTTGGTTTGATCTTTCCGCACCGGGGGCTAACCTCATCCCATGACAGATTGGAACAAGCGCTATGAAACCGGCGACACCCCATGGGAAAAGGGTCTCGCCGCACCGCCTTTGCTGGAGGTCCTTGGAAAACTCGGTTTGGGAATCTGGGGTAACGGCCCCGTCCTCGTTCCCGGCTGCGGCCACGGCCACGATGTCCGCCCGCTCGCCGCCGCAGGCCTTGCGCCTGTCGGGCTTGATCTCGCGCCGCTCGCCATCGCCGCCGCCGAAGCTTATCCCAAGGCCGGCGAAGAGTCCTTTGAGCAGGCCGATTTCCTCGATCCGGAGTGGCGCGAGGGGAAATCATATTCCGCCATCTGGGAGCACACCTGCTTCTGTGCGATCAATCCCTCCCGCCGCGATGACTACGCCCAGGCATGCGCCGATCTCATCAAACCCGGCGGTCGCCTCATCGGCGTATTTTTCCTAACACCCAACGAACCGGGCACGGAAAACGAAGGCCCGCCCTTCAATTCCACGATCGCGGAAATCGACGCCCGCTTCGCACAGTGGTTCGACCGCGAGCACGGCTGGATTCCCGAAATGTCACATCCAGGCCGGGAAGGCCAGGAGTGGATCGCGGTGTTCCGGCGGAAATGAGTTCCCGCTTTCTGCTTGCCCGGCCCATGCGAATCCCGGCAAATCAAATCCGATGAAACTTCTCTCCCTCTCCTTGGCCTGTCTTACCGCAGTCTCGTGCGCCATGCAGACCACCCCACCCCCCGGGATGCCATTGGACAGGGGGCTTCTTCCTCTGGCTGAGGACTCCGCCGTCACCAAGGTCACACGATGATTCCGGAGATACACCTCATCCCGGAACCGATGTCCTACGCGGATGGCCTCGCGCTCCAGGAAAAAACGGTTGCAGCCATTCTCTCAGGTGAGGGGCGGGACACGGTTTTCCTCCTGGAGCACGAACCGGTGTACACGATAGGCCGCCTCCGCGACCAATCCTCTCTCCGCGCCGCAGGTGGCCTCCCCCACCCTGTTTTTGAAACCAACCGCGGCGGCCAGGCCACCTACCACGGCCCCGGCCAGCTCGTCGGCTACCCCATCCTCGACCTCAACCCGAGGGGCCGCGATCTCCACCTTCACCTCCGTCTCATCGAGGACGCCCTCATCGCCGCCTGCGCGGATCTGGGGGTCGTAGCGGGCCGCCGTGACGGAATGACAGGCGTATGGGTGGAGGACAGGAAACTCGCCTCCATTGGGGTGGGAGTGCGGAAATGGGTCTCCATGCACGGCTTTGCAATCAACGTCACCCCCGAGTCCCTGCCGCCTTTCCTGGCCATCACGCCGTGCGGATTGGATGGCGTCTCGATGACCTGCTTCGAGGCGGAAACATCCGCTCCGGTGACGATGGTGGCCGTCACCGCAAGGATTGCTTCAAGGTTGGGCGAATTTTTTTCGTGAGACGCCTGCTAGGTTTCCGCAGGCAGGCATATTTGTTGCTTCACATTTCAGCGGTATGGGTGAAGTTGCCCGTGGATAATTTGTCATGAAAAATAAGGATCGGTCACTCCTCCCCGGCTTCACATTGGTGGAGCTTCTCGTAGTCATTGTCATGGTTGCGGTGCTTGTCACTATCGCCATCACTATGGTTTTCCGCTTCCGGAAATCCGGCGACAAGACGGTCGCGACCAATAACCTCAGGCAAATCCAGGCGGCGAACATAGGCTACGCGGCGGACAACAATGGCCGTTTCGTGCCGCCGTCCGGAATGGTAGGTGGTATCACCTACCAATGGTTCGTGAATCCGGATTTCATAAGCCAGATCAAGGGAGTTGCCGCAACCTATAAGTCCGGAGGGATCATCGACACCGATCTGGACATTTCCCTCATGGATCCGGCCGTGGTGCGTGAGAAGCCCGCGGGTTACAAATCGCTCGACTCCAGCTACGGCTACACGACCCCCTCCACCGGTGAGGCGTTCCGCCAATCCCATCTAAACGATCCGGCGCGCTCGGCGGCTTTCATCACCGCAAGCGCCGCATACGCAGACTTCGGCGCCAAATCGGTCATCGCCTACCGCCATGTGGATAAGGCCATCGTCGCATACTACGATGGCCACGCCAGCCCCATCACCCTTTCCGAGATCGCGGGAAAGGCCGAGACCGACATCTTCTGGACACCTTCGGAAGTGCCCCCCGCGCCCTGAACTCCCGTCACGGCAGCTTCTTGCTGCGCCGGCTCCTCAGGCGCACGCCTTGGAGGTGTTTCTTGCTTGCCACGGAAAATCCGACGGGTTTGATTCAAGTTGTTCAGATGATTACCAAACTGTATTCAGCGGCGTTGCGCGGGGTGGATGCCCTTGAAGTGGAAGTTGAGGTCAATGCCCGCAACTCGGAGACTCCCGGCGTCATCATCGTGGGCCTGCCGGATGCCGCCGTCCGCGAAAGCTCCCAGCGCGTCACCTCCGCGATCATCGCCTCCGCCCTGCAACTGGATCTCGGCATCAAGACGGTGAACCTCGCCCCCGCTGACCTGAAAAAGGAAGGCCCGTCCTTCGACCTCCCCATCGCCCTCGCCATGGTCGGCGCCAGCGGAACGAAGATCCTCGAAACCGATAGCTTCTGCGTTGTCGGCGAATTGGGATTGGACGGGATGGTGCGACCGGTGAAAGGGGTTCTCTCCATCGCCCTCGAAGCCCGCGCCCGTGGCCGGAAATCCCTCATCGTCCCGGAGGCAAACGCCGCCGAGGCAGCCGTCATCCAGGGGATCGATATCATCCCCGTCCGCAATCTCAGGCAGGCATGGGAGTTCATCAGCGGCGAAAAACGGATCGCGCCCTTCGTCCTCGACCGCCGTGCGTTTTTCGAAAGCCACCGCACCTACCTCGTCGATTTCAACGAGGTCAAAGGCCAGCAGCACGTGAAGCGCGCCCTCGAGGTTGCAGCCGCCGGCGGGCATAATTTACTGATGGTCGGCCCGCCCGGGACCGGGAAATCCATGCTCGCGAAACGTATCCCCACGATCATGCCGAACATGACCGAGGAGGACGCGATCGAGACCACCAAGATCCACTCCATCGCCGGGACGCTGGATACGAAAAAATCATTCCTAACAACCCGCCCCTTCCGCGCGCCCCACCACACAATCTCCGACGCCGGCCTCCTCGGCGGCGGCACCAACCCCGGCCCCGGCGAGGTCTCTCTGGCCCACCACGGCGTATTGTTCCTCGATGAGCTCCCAGAGTTCCGCAGGCAGACCCTGGAAGTCATGCGCCAGCCATTGGAAGACGGCCACGTAACCATCTCCCGCGCCGCCGGTTCGCTGACCTTTCCCTCCCGTTTCATGCTCGTCGCTGCCATGAACCCCTGCCCGTGCGGATTCTACGGCGATTCAAAACGCCAGTGCCGCTGCTCCGTCCGCCAGATCGAAAACTACCGCCAGCGCATCTCCGGCCCCCTGCTCGACCGCATCGACATCCACGTCGAAGTCCCGCTCGTAGATTTCAAGGAACTCACCTCCGATGCTCTCACCGGCGAATCATCCGCCGTGATCCGCGAGCGCGTCGCCAACGCCCGCGAGATCCAGGTCCAGCGTTTCAAATCAGCAAAACTCACCACCAACTCCGCCATGGGTGCGAGGCAAGTCCGCGAATGCTGCCAGCTCGATGCCGAATGCAAAGGCTACCTCGAGCACGCCATGGAGCAGATGAATTTCTCCGCCCGCGCCCACGACCGCATCCTCAAAGTCTCCCGCACCCTCGCCGACCTCGCCGGGAAACAAAACATCACCGGCAACGAGATCCTCGAAGCCATCCAGTTCCGCTCCCTCGACCGGCAGTTATTCGAGTGAGGCAATGGAAGGGGTTGTCCATGAGAAAGGATTTCAACCGAATCACCAATGCGCATCATCTGATAGCCATGCTGCCGGTGGCGATCATACAGGCAGAGCTGCTCTGCAAGATCATGCCTTTCTTGAATGGGTGATATGCGGTAATCCGGCGGGCTTGGATAAAGCGGCCATGTGGCCTGGCTCACGGCTGAAAGGACTCCAAACACCGGAAGCCCGGATGCTATTTGGTCATCGCTATCTCTTGCCGGACAAAAAGAAAACGCGTGCGGCTAAGCGAACTCAGAAGTGAACTAATCCCCCCGAGTTGAGGTGAATGGAGAAACGGCCTAAATATTTTTGACCGGTTTTTGAGAAACAGCTTGATCTACCGTTGAGCGACAGATAGCAAAAGATTCATGAATCCGTTTGGACGAGGCTTTTTTTGTCAATTTGACAGGGTGCGTGTGGTTCGTGCTCGGTGTGAATTAATGCCAACCATTCATCTAGGAGGAGTCGTGTTGACGGCCTTCTTGCTTGGCGGATTTCTTCCTCCGGCATCGGCGCAGGACGCACCTGCAAGCGCCGCGACCCAAGAACCCGCCAAATCGGAGCTGAAGGTTGTTTCCGATAAACAAACTTACACACACGGCGACGTCATGACAGTTACTGTCGAAGTCCCTCAGGATGGCTATCTCCGCATTTACGGGGTGAGTGCAGACGGCAGCACAGTCTTGCTGTTTCCGAACAAATGGGTGCAGGATGACAAGGTGAGCAAGGGATCCCTCAACCTGCCCGCAAAGGATGCTGCCTATGATTTTATGCTCGTCCTTGATGAGGGGCAGACCCATGTCACGGAAAGCGTGCATGCAGTGTTCTCGTATGTGCCCTTTACCGACTCTGGTAAGGGCAAGATTGAATTCGGAAATGCCAAGTTCGAGGGCGTCGGCATCACAAATGCCGAGCAAAGAACAACCCGTGGCCTGGTGCCCACCGCCAAGGTTAGCGCCTCCTCGGTCGAGGCGAAATACGAATTAAACCGCTAAACCCAGCTTCCGTTACACTCCAACAATCCATTACCTGATGAAACCGAACGCACTGATTTACAGCACGATTGCCGCAACCCTTGCACTGACTTCCCTCGGCTTGGCCGAGGAACCCAAGGTGGTTCAGAAAGACGCCCTGATCGGCGTGCTGGAGAAAAAGCCGGGGCTTACCCGCAGCATCTCCGCAGCGCCCAAGCCATCCGTTGCCATCCAGTCCATTCTCTTTAAGTTTGGCAGCACAGACGTCGAGGGTGCTCAGTCGTATGAGCAAATTAAACAACTGGGCCAGGCGCTCAGTGACCCGAGGTTGAAAGATGCGGTGGTGGAAGTTCAGGGGCACACGGACAACGTGGGTTCTGACGAGGCAAACATGAAACTTTCAGAGGCCCGAGCGGCAAAGATTGTGGAGATGCTAACTCACCTTTATCAAGTTCCGGCCGAAAATCTCAAAGCCGCCGGAAAGGGTCAGAACACACCGGTTGCCGGCACGAAAGATCAACAAACCGACGAGCAGAGGACAATCAACCGTCGGGTGGTGATCGAACGTCAGAAGTAACCAATACACGGTATGAATCGCATCAATCTAAACTTGCTCGGGAATTTGTGGGTGGGCGTATGCGCTCTCGTCATGGTTCCCGTTGTGCACGCAGAATCGCGGCATGCCCTTGTCATCGGAAACAGCGCCTACAAGAATGCCCGAGCCCTCGTGAATCCTCGGAATGATGCCACCGCCGTCGCCACCAAGTTGCGTTCGGTTGGTTTCGCAGTGACCGAGAGGATGGACGCCGACAACAAGGGTATGAAGGATGCCTTGCGACAATTCACCTCCCTGATCCCCGAGGGAGGCGTCTGCTTAATTTACTATGCGGGTCATGGCGTGCAAATCAAAGGCCAGAATTACCTGGTGCCGGTTGATGCCAACATGTCGGCGGAATATGAGGTTCCTGACGAGACCTTGCCGATGGACACCGTGGTGAGGGCGCTGGAGCAGGCGAAAAGCTCCTTGAACATATTTGTGCTCGATTGCTGCAGGGACGATCCGTTCGCCAGAAGTTGGCGTGGTACACGCTCGGCATCGGGAGTGGGCGGCCTTCAGGTGCCAGCGGATATGCCGCAAGGTATGTTCGTGGCATTCTCCACCAGTCCTGGGAAAACGGCTGAAGACGGAGATGGCAAGAACAGCCCATACACCACCGCTCTTCTGGAAGAGCTTGGGCAGCCCGGCTTGGATTTCGAGAAGGTCTTTAAAAATGTGGGGGCAAAGGTCGTCAAGGTCACCAATGGAACCCAGGAGCCATGGTTCAACAGCAAGTTTTATGGCAGCTTCTCGTTCGTTATTTCAAACGGAACTCCCCCATCGGAAACGCCAATCACCCCAACTGTGACTCCGCAAGTAACTAGCGTGCTGGCACCACCTCCTGTAAACGCTCCAAGCCAGCCTGCCTCCGGCTTCATGGGCACGAACCGATGGACGTTGCGGCAACCGGAACCTCTCAGTAACTCTCCAAGCCCGCCTGCCTCTGGCTTTTATGACTTGGCAGAAATCTTTAATGGGACGAGCTATGACGCCTACAACGACTATAGCAAAAGGCAGATCATTCTTGAAGCACAGCAAAAGCTCCGGAATTCGGGTCATCTTAAATCGTCGGCGGATGGCTCTCCAGGTCGTATGACCTATGAAGCGATTGTTGGTTTCCAGCGAGACCAACGCATCCTAGAAACAGGAAGTCTCGATTCGACGACGATTAAATCGCTCGGCTTGATGGATCGAAAAGAGAGCAGTCCGCCTCCAGCTAGGATAGATACTCCCAGGTCAAATAGAACAAATAACGCACCAAAGCCAAAACCCGCGGCCAAAGAGAAGTCCAACGATAATTTCTTCAGAGACACTTGAAACATGTCGTTTGCGGCTAGTAATCCGTTCTCAGTTGCAGTGGACTCATTCCCGATGCGAGACCAGAAACCAGAGAACCTTTCTTCAGAATCCTAAATTATGACAATTCGCTCACTGCTCGCTGCGGCTTCCATCTCATGTTTGTTATCCAGTTGTGCTACTCAACAAAGTCCTTCTGGGTTGGCGGAGAGCTTTCCATCAGCCACACGAGATTCTCCCTTCGTCAATTCCTTGGGGATGAAATTTGTGCCAATCCCAGGAACCAATATCTTGATGTGCACAACCGAAACTACGGTTGGGCAGTATAAATCTGCAGGAAAAGGTTATCCGGCACCTTGGTTCCCTCAAGGGGGCAATCATGCAGCCGTCAACATGACATGGGCGGATGCCAAAGGCTGGTGTGAATGGTTGTCTGCGACAGAAGGGCGCAAGTATCGCTTGCCCACATCAGCAGAATGGAGCGCTGCTGCAGGTGGTGCTGTTTTCTCATGGGGAGGAAGTTGGCCACCACCCTCTGGAGCTAGTAATTATTGCGGCCAAGAATGGCGCAAAGCACCAGAGAAAGACGTCAAGGAACTGGCCAAAGTCTGGACTGGGAAATACGGAGCCCAAAAAGATCTGATTGCAGGTTTCGAAGATCCGTATCTTTACACCGCACCTGTTGAAAGTCAGCCGCCAAATGCACTGGGACTTAGGTATATGAGTGGTAATGTGTGGGAATGGTGTGAATCTAAAGTGTTACGTGGTGGATCTTGGGCGGATAATTCGGAAGAATTCATCAACCTCAATGCTTCCGTGGGCAGTTCGCTCTATGACTTCGACAACGGATTCCGCTGTGTTCTAGTGGAGTGAATCCAGTTACCCGGCATCCTCCCGTCTCGGTATTAACGGGCACTATACAGTTGTGATCTTCTCAATTGTTCCCGAAGTCTCCCACCCAGGAACCTTGCCGTATTCCATCTCCGCCGGTGTATTCGAGTTCCTTTTCTTTTCGTTCTCTGGCTTGTTCCTTAGCTTCAGCGATTTTAACGGCGAGGTCATGTAGATCAAGGAGGCAGCTTTCGATCTCTTGTTCGATGCTGCTTATCTTCTCCAGTTTGGCGGCACACTGAAACTTTAAGGCAGTAACCAACTGAGCCGACTGTTCTGCAGAGTTCGCGTCTTGAGCGGCCTCTTGTGTAAAGTTATCTGCATAAATGTATGAGGATTTTGCCGATGCTTCGGAATTATGAGCTTCTTCAGCCGATTTGGCGGATTGAGCTGCAGCTGCAGAAGCTTCGCTTTCGCTTTGTTTGACTTGAGCGACTGATGTCTCGGCGTCTGCTACGCTTTGTTTGGCCTGGCTCTGGCATATGTCTGCTTGGGAGGCACTTTGTTTGGCTG